>Ga0079224_100001400_pt1 | contig 27645 bp, 37 predicted proteins | sample Stecom2015_FD_80414 | JGI IMG/M metagenome (GOLD analysis project Ga0079224, IMG submission 80414) | Agricultural soil microbial communities from Utah to study Nitrogen management - Steer compost 2015 | ecosystem: Environmental > Terrestrial > Soil > Agricultural land | place: USA: Utah... | reverse complement strand
CTTTTAAAGCTGCCCATTGTGTCGAAAAAGTAAAAGGTGTGCCTACGCTGGTGCTTAAGGAGTTTGCAAGATACCCCAAAGTCTCTGAAAGAATATCTAAAAGCTCATTCTGAGCTGTTCCAATTGCAATTTTTCCTGAAGTTTCTAGCTGAATTTCTCCACTTTCCTTGATTCTAACTTTTGAATTTTGATATGTCAAAAGAACGTCTTGGTTATTCTCCGCTTTGCTCTCCTGGAAAAAGGGAGTAATGCCCATTATTGCGATAGCGTCCGACAAATTGAACTTTCTTGAGTCCATTGGGTTTTGTCGTCCCTCTGTCTTCCATAAATCAATATTTCTTTCAGCAAAGACCAGCAGGCAAAAATCACCTTCTTTTACTGGAAACGTCAAGGAAGCTCCCCCTGAGCTTGGGAAAATAACAGGAACGCCATTAATTATCGGCATTTCTGAAAAATTTCCATCAGTCCATCTTTTGCTTATCACTGGCTTAACTTGCGCTTTTTGTTTTTGATAATCATATGAGATTATTTGCGCTGGCAGGCATGTGTGAACGTTAGCGAGGTTAAAATCTATGGCGTATTTTACAGCGTCAGTTAGAGAGGTCATTTTTTAAATATACCTCGAATGTTGAGTCCCAAGGGTCGCCGTGAGTGTCGCCTTGGTGCGTTGCCACTGCCACAAAATAATTTCCTTTTAAATCTGCTTTTTGCGAAGTAACTCTAATTGTATCTCCTGGCAGTATTTCAGGTCGCAAAAGAGTTTTAACTTTAAAACCAATTTCAGGGACTCCTGTGAGTAAGTTTCGATATTTGAAAACATACCGTTCAGGAACATTAACCATTGCATTATTTACATTAACGATATACGAATTTCTGGATATGCTTTGATTTTTCGGAACAATATAGAGGCTTCCGTTAGTGAAAATTGCTTGCAATCCTAAAGCCTCTGTTAAAATGTCTATGGCTAGCTTTAGGCTTTGATTGTGTGAAAAACCGCTTGGATAAATGATATTATCGCTTGGAGCAAAATAGGCTATATCAACATTATTCTTTGTGCAAATGTCTCTGATAATGTCCCTGATCGGCATTTTTTCCGTATAACTCACATTGATGAGCTTTAAAAGAAAAAATCTTTGTCCGTCTAAACATTCAATTGACGTTATGATATCAGGCTGTACGAATTGATGAGAAACTTTCGTTGAGTCTCCTATAAAGGTGAGTTTATTTTCCTCTCCTTCCAGCTCATACCATGCTTCTAACGTAATTTCATCACCGATTTTCTTAAGTAAATTTCTATTGCTTTGTCCAAGATTCCAAATTTGAAGAGAAAGAGTATTAAGAGAGTAACTTTGCGACTTGGTTATATTAAAAGCAATTCTAAGACCTTGAATTTCGATTGTCTCTCTATAGCCACTACCTTTTCCGTTAGCGATCCTGATTTTCACTCTTGCGTTTCTGCCAAATCGCATTTTAAAGCTGCTCTAATTCGTTTTCTTCATAATAAACTAACTGAGAGGCTATCGTCATATCATATCGTTTAAGCTTCTCAAAGCTGCCTATGACACTTTGACAGAGTATCTCACCAAGTGGCTTTTCTAACATTGAATACTGCTCTAGCAAATTCCAATTATTAACGATTTTAACTCCAAGCACAATTGGAGACTCGTCAGCAGTCAAAACATCCATCGACCAAAATTCATTTAATGCGTTCCAACGAAAACGCAAAAAGTAGATTGTGCCTGATAGTTGGATTTGTTCTCGCCACTGCGGAGGCTCTCTAAAAGGAATTAATCTCATGATCCACCGTTGATAAATATAGCTTGCTCTTGATAACGGTTTAAATTCGTTTCTGGCACATTCTGCAAGCTCTGTACTCCAGCGTCAACGCCTGTTTGCGCCTGATCCCTCAAGCTATTAGGTGGATCAAGTTGAAGCAAGGGGATGTTGTCGTTAGACGAAATAATTTCACGAGGAACGTTTTCTTGAGTCGATACGAAAAGCGAAGCGGCTTCTATCGTGTTTCTTATGAATGTGTCGAGAAGTACCTTTTGAAACTCAAGATTAAAAGTAAGACTCTGACCAGTTTTTATGCTTCTAGGCACATCCAACACGGTCATTATCATATTTTGATAAACTTTAATTCCAGTAACAATTGTAATAATTCTTTTTTCTTTGTGAATTTGTATTAGATTATTGAAAGCCTCTATTGATCTGTTTCCTTGCGACAAAAAATTAAACGGAGTATCTGAGACTACGCCAGAAATTGAAACATAATCAGGCTCATTAATCACGTGATCAGAAATATATTGACCATCCTCTAAAGGGAAATTAGTCACCCTTGCAACAAAACGATGTTCCTCTGTGATTGTAGCGTCTAACTCAATCGTGTCGATTCTAGAGCGATTGTATTTTTTCCCATAGAGGAGCGATAAAACCATCTAAAACCTCACTCAATTTGGGGATTATTTGTGATAAGCTGGCGAATCATAATTTGCGATTGCTCAGTAAAAGCTTGTGATATTGCATCCTCGATCTTGCTTATCTGCTCTTGAGTTGTTCCCTGTGGAACATCAATATTTATATCATTATTAATCGAAATATTAGGTTGAATTGGCTTATTGACTATTTTTTGGGTTCCGAAAAACTCTTCAAATTCTTTAATATTAACTTCTGGCTCATTTAGTTTGCTTTTTAAATTTTTAAACGATTCTTCGTTAATAAACCCTTCTTTTGAAGCTCTTTTAAGATCTTTGATGACTTTATTTGTTGTTTTGAAAAAATTGATTGTTGGAGGTAGTAAAGTAATTGCTAATTCTTTTTTCAAGCTATCTATAGCGGTTTCAAACTCAACTACCGTTTTTTCAAATTTTTCAAATTCTTGCCTCGAGTTTGCAGCCTCTTTTGATAAATCTTTAAATGCACTCGCTTGACTCCTTATCGCTTCTGATCCTTGCCTGAAAAAACGCTCTAAACGCGCTCCCTGATCAGCTCCGAAAATTTGATCTAAGAATCTGATTCGCTGAATTTCTGATTCATGGCGATTTAATGCATCTATGAAATCGAAAAGGAGCTTGTCTGTTTCTTTGAAATTTCCGTTGATGTCAAACAGTTCTAAATTCAAATTAGCTGCAATTAATCGAAGTTCGCCGAATCCGTTTTTTGCATCCTCAACAAGCTTTGAAAATCTTAAAAATGCGCCTTGGAATTGCTCTGGTTGTATCCTAAAGCCTTTCGCTGCCTCTTGAAGCTGTAAAATACTCTCAAAAGCAACTCCAGAGCGTCTTGATAAATCATCAATATTTGCGATCGAATCGCCAATGCTACGAAATTCACTTACTACGTTTTTGACAAAATCGACGACTAAATCAGCGGTTCCAACCAGATTTTTTTTGATGCCTAAAACTTGCTTGTTAAAGCCGTTTACTCCGACTTTATCCACCACAAATTTTAGAACGGTTGTTAGCTCTCTGACTATCATTTTTTTGACCTGTTAGTTTCTAAGCGCATGATGTCCGATTGCATTGAAAGATAAGATTCAGCTCTGAGTAAGTCGTCAAAGCTCCAATCATTTTCTAGCTCATGTAGAGAAGCGATTTTATCAGTAACTAAACGCCAGATTATAAGCTCTTCTGCAAGCTCAGGAGAGAGGTTTTTTTCATATCTGGCGAATGAATCTGCATTAGCTGGAAATTCTATCTCTTTCCAGTAATGCCCCCTTTCCAAAAAGTGCGATAGTTTAGATCAATGACAAACCAAATTACTTCGTAAAGCTCATAGATTTTTCCAGCAAATTCTAAGTCGATTATGCTTTCTGTTAGCTCTACACCGTCTTTTCTAACTCCTCGAAGAAGTTCTAAAACTAATGATTCAAATTGCCTCTCGTCCACATCGCAAAAGAAAGTTGGAAGAGCTGCTAAAATGCTATCTTCAATCGTTTTTTCATCATGAGTTTGAAAAATCTTTGATAAAGATTGCCCAAACATTTTAAGAATTTTAGTTTTTAATCTCAGCGCTTGACGCGCTGGTAGCTGTGTTGCTGTATAGACTGCTCCGCCAATAACTTTTTGCTCTGTCTCAATCATTACGCATTAACCCCATTGCTGCCGACAAACACGTCTAAATCTGCTAAATCTAAAATCCATTCTCGATTAGAAAGCTCTTTTGCAAATTCCGAGCTTGGATATTTCCTTATCCAGCCTGTAGCTGAAAAATAGGTAGATGTTCCTGAGATATCTCTAATCAGGATAGGGACAACTCCAGCGTTTGATAGCTCGTCGAGATTAGCGAATCCACTTAAAACATCATTACTTGGGCTAGACTGTTTAAGAGTTAGCGTTAGGCTTCCGCAACGATTATTACTTTTAACTCTCGTGGTGTATCCGTCCGCTCCTGTCACTTTCGTAAAAGCGTCTTCATCTCTTTCAATCATTAAAAACGTTCCATCAGCAAATCCGCTCATGGGCACGCCCCCAATTGATATAATAACGGATGCTGGATTGTATGTTCTGAGTGCCATTTAAAACCTCTATGTAAACCTGTTTTACACTAAACAGAAATCACGCCATTAATTTCTACGGCGTGAATTGCCCCCGATAGCGTGGCGGTAAAATTAACATTCTTTAAGATTCTGTTTGCCTTATCTGTCGATGGTACTTGAGAGGCTTTTGGCACTGTGACAGCAGGAAAAGGATCATCGGTCAGGAAATTGGAATCAATCCCTTGTTGAAGTGCTTTTTTTACTTGTCCAGCTATAATTGTTATGCCTGCGTCAGTATAAGGCACTTTATTTGCATTGACCAAGGCAGAATAAACTAGCTCTTGAATTCTAGCTGTCAACCAGTCGACACCGCGGATAATGTCAATAAACTCGCCTTGAGCCATTGTGCCTTCTCTTGTGATACCTACTCCTCCGATGAATTCATAAGTATTGGCTTTTTTGTTTCGTGCGTTTGCGCTTTGCGTTGTCGTTAGCTCACTGTAAGCGATGGAATTTAGTGTTTTGAATTTCCAAGTTTCTGACCCCGGCAGCAGTGGAAGCACTCTTCCAAACCAAGCGCACTCAGGGAAATCAATGGATGCGTTTTGATGATACATGACGAAAGAGCGAACATAGCCAGCGATATTAAATTTTGCAGCTACTGAAGTTAAATCAACACCTAGAGCGTCATTAATAATTTTTAAATCGGATGATGCCGTTCCGAAAATTTTAGTTCTGGCTTCTACCCATGCAGCTATGGCCTCAACTGTTGCCTGTGTTCTCGTTGTCTCTGCCAAAGCATACCAATCATTATTTTCTACGACTATAGCGTTCAAGTCGTCAACTACGGAATCAGAAGGAGATAAAGGATCAACGATCAGCCCCCAGTCTTTTGTCATGATCGAATCAGAGACTAAAAGAACAAAGGGCGAGGATGTCAGGCTTTCAATCTCAAAAGATCCATCCAAATTATCCGTTGCTGAAACATTCAAGTTTGAATTGTCGTTAATCAAATCGACAATCTCATTAGCTATCTGAGAATTGCTTAAAACATCAATAGGGCTCGTATAGATTGTCTGAATGCCGTTGATCGTAACTATGTACTCAGTAAGTGGTTTTGCTTGAGTAATAGAAACCCTAGCTTTAATCGGATTGACTATCGTTGTTTCAACCTCGACGGTAAATGCTTCTCCTGCCACGTCAGCCGAAATTGTAAATGTTCCATCTGCGTTGTCCGTTGTTGTTTGATCCGTCAATTCGTTATTTAATGCTGTCACTAGAGCATCAGCAATGATAATCGGAGTCACCTCTTGATCCACTGTAGTAATCGTGGCGACCGCTTGAGAAGCTCCTAGAGTTACTACGAAACTATCTACAACCGCATCCTGATTTAATTCTCCTGTCAAAATGATTGTGCGGTTAGTAATATCAGCAGGATCAAGAACACATGATAAAATCCCTGGTTCACCCTCAATTGCTGCGCAAATTAAATTCATGGTGTCGAGGTGAGAGCTGGTAAACACAATTGGGGTCAATGGTGTTCCGTTAATTGTAATATCAATTTGGTTACTAGTAACTAGGTCAGCATCTAAAACGACTGTAGACCATTCGGCGGTTGTTGCTGTATTGATGGTGGCTTCTATTTCGTTAACTGTGACTGTATAGTCAAAAGGCGACTGAGCCGATTCTACGGTAATTGTTGCGTTGTTCGCTGTGCGTCTACCGATAGCGATCAAGTTCGGACTGATAGATTGAGAAAAAACATCTTGAGCTGCGATATACTCTTTATCTGTCGCATTGAAGTCTTCCGCTACTTCATCAATATCTGAGTAAAATCTAATGCGCTCATTAAAACGTTTATGCACCCCTAGAATCATCAGAGTACCAAAGCCAGCCTCTGAAACCGTTTGAGTTTCTCTTGTGATAGTAACGTTGACAATATCGCTTAAAGGCATTTTTTCCTCCTAGGGAGCTATACTAATCGTAATTTTATCATCATAAACTATTGTTTGACCATTTGAAAAGTTCTCGTTGATTTCAACCGTTTCAATTGATCCTGTAGTCTCGGAATAAGTTTGCCCGATCCTGAAAAGTAAATCCATTTGAGCCCGATTTTCAAAACGTGAAGCGTTTAACTCTGTGATATCGTTAATTGATAATTGTTGAACAAAAGCGATTCCATTTTCTCGGAGAGTATCTAAAACACTCTGTTTTTGCAATGACGATCTAAGATTTTCTAATCGAGTTATGCAATCATCGCCATAAGTCTGAACCTGTAGAGTAAATTCTCTATCTCCTATCTGTGTTATCGTCCCAGCTTGATTAGTTGGCATAGGGACAAAATCATTACCGATTTGAGATAAAGGCGTGAGGTAAAGAGTAACGTAAGGTACAGAAGGACGGGGGGCGTTCTGGTAGTAAAATATCACTGGAACATTAGAAGGTAAATTACTGACTGCCCAATCATACAAATTTGTTTTTACTACCTCAAAATCTATTGCCATTAGTAAGCTCCTAGTGGTTCTAGTTTCACGGCAATATATTTGTAGTGATTCACTAGCGCAAAATTAGAGTTGTTTTGCCACGGCATAACCTGAACGACTTCAAAACGCTCTCCAAAAATCTCAACTTGATCGGGGTTTTTATCTGAAACGGTTCTAATCAAAGTTGAGGTAAAAAGTTTGTATTTTGCTAGCACGTCACGGCCTTCAGGAATCGTTCCCATCTCGTTGCCTGTTATCGGTTGAATGCTTGCCGTGCTAGATATGATTTGCGGTGAGCTTTCTAGTGTAATTGTCGGTTGAGAAGCTCCCCCTGTTACTGTAAAAGAGTTGAAGAAATCATTATTTCCTATCGTCGCTATAACTGTTATTACTCTGTCGTTAGTTCCTGAAAGGTTGACTCGTTTAACGTTTGGCTGCGCTTCAAGAGCTGATTTGATTAACTGCATGGTTGCAGCGTGAGAAACTGAAAAGTTGATAGGTGCTAATGCTACAGAGTTGAATGTAATATTAACGACGTTTCCAGCAATTAAATCGGCTGATAGTGTGGCTTGAGAGCCTTCTTGCCATCGACCATCAACGAAAAATCCGTTTACGTTTCTATAGATTGTGATTGGCGACCTGAATATTTCAAACGGTGTCATCGTACACCTTTTTGCAATCGAGATAGCCCTTTAGATATGCTAGGAGAGTGCAGCACAAATTGCCAACCATAATGATCAAAAAGTCTTTCAACGAATCACCACTTTTTCTCTAACCGATTGAATCATTTGGCCAAAATCTATCAAAGGTTTAGATGATTTTTTTATCTCGATAGTTCTTGGAGAGTTAGGGGGAGTAACAATGCTTCTAATTTTTTTCTGGATCAATCCGACCATTGCAAGCCCTATCAATCCTAGAGCTTGTTTTGTCGTAATTTTTCCTTCTAAGATTTTATCATAGTTTTTTTGAACAAAAGAAGTGATTTTATCTCTGTTTTCGTCAAAAGATGTTCTCATGAATGGCCTAGCTGGAATTTTTGCGCTTCCGAATTCGTTAACCGCTGCGATATCTGGCATAGAGAAACCACTTTTTTTTGTCCTGTTGCCTTTTCTCTGTAGTTTCGTTGTTTCGCCTTGCTGAAAACCTACTTTTACCAATGATTTACTCGCAATTTCTATCTGCTTTTCAATCTCTTTCCAGCCTTTATCTTTATCAGCAACCGCACGAGCCATAATTTGCAATTCCAAAATTACTTGGTAAATTTGTTACTGTGGAGCCTATGACAGTGCGATTTATTAAATCTTTGTAAGCTTTTCCGTATGGAGTAAGATTTAAAAATTGCGAGTCTGTAGAGACTGCCATTGAAATGCTAAGCTCTCCTTCTGACAAGCTGGAAGCTATTCCTAAATTTGGGTTGTTTCTCATTGTCAGCATGTGAGCAAGAAGATAAGCAAAAGCAAGTACACCACAGCAAGAAAGAATTTTTTCATTCACTTGACAGCGTATTAAGGCGATCAATTGATTGTAGACCGCCAATTGATCGCTTGTAGGATTTGCGAATTGCGGAGCGATAGCATAAAGAGCGTTTAGAATATCCTGATTAGATATCGCCATCGAATTCTTCATCCTCTTTTTTTGGTTTTGGTGTCAGCTTATCAATTTGTGTTTTCATCGCTTCGAGAATTTGCGCTCTAGTCTCATGAGCCATCATTTTTTTAAGAAGATCAACATCGTATACCTCTTGAATCAATTTGATGTTTTCCTTGATCGAGGGCGATTTTTTCTTTTCTTCCTTGATTAGCTCAAGAACACCAGATTCAAAGCGTTTAACGAAAAGGGGGTGATTTTGGAGAGCGACTAATTCGCTCTCCGTAACCTCGTTGATCCCAGGGAAAAACTTTTTAGTAAAGTTAAAGTAAAGAATGTTTTTTCCGTTGTATCGAACAAGAGCCATTAGATACCTTCCCCGATAGAGATTGAGAGAGGATAATAAATAATTACTCCACCAAAACGAGATTCACAATTTACGACCATTTGAAGGTTTCTTTCTTGTGGTGCGTATTGAGTGAACATCATAGGCAATTCAAGGGTAAGTTTATCGGGGTTGTTATGATATGCAACCATGATGTCCTCACCGCTAGGGCCTGCTCCTGTCAACTCATAAACCCAATCAACGTTTGTAATGAATGGGTTGTTCTGCAAGAAATACTCAAGGATAGTAGTATCGCTTGTGGAGCTTCTAGGAGTCGATGCAATCAAAGTATACTGAGCAATAGGCAGGATCAAAGTATCTGGAGACTCAACGCCGTTAGTAAGCGATACAATTCCGTTCGCTAATGCATTCATATCTCTAAGAATTTGATCGGGCGTTTTGTTTACCCATTCCGTGGTATTGCCTACGCCATCGTTTTCTACTGGTGCAGCAGGAACGTTCGGAGCATAGAGAAACCCTTGGATGTCAAAATTAGCATCGCCGAACCAAGCCAATTTATTAATTTTTTGATCGTGAGCTAGTTTTGCAGCGTTTGCAACTCTCTGTTGAAGAGATTTATTAGCGAACATTGCTGCCCTAATTTCCTGCATAGAGTAGCCATAGCTAACACCAAGTGATTTCACTAAGCTGGTGAACTGCTTTCCTCGAATATCTGCCCTAGGTAGATCGTCCGCATAGCTTGAGATGATTCTAGCTAAACCTGTAGGTTCGTATTGCGTGAAAGTAATTGCTTCAGCTCCTGCGCCTGCTTCAGAACTAATAGGGAGTAGTCCAGTTAACGCCTTCAGCTTCGGGAACTGCACATCATACGATCTAGCTTTGATATATTCTAATTCTCTAGCGAAAAACATTGTTTCGTTCGCATCGAGGTTTGTACTCATTACCTTACTCATTTTTTAAACCTCTTAGTTTGGTTGGTTGATTTCAAGAGTTGCCAAGCCACCTGCTGAGGCTCCTACTCTCCATACTGCACCGACTACTTCAAAACAGGTTCCAGAGTCGCTATCGGAACGGAAGGAACCTAATAAAGTATTGCCTCCGTTTGCCTTGAATCGGCAGTAAACCGCATCATCAGAGTTAACTACATCCTCGACTTTTACGTAAGCTCTGCCTTTTGTCAACATTGAAACGCAATCGCCTTCATAGTATGGCGAAGCACCATCAGAGCCAGCTTGAGAATAAAGGTTCATCTTGTTTTGAATTCTCAAAGCAAGCCCGTAAAGTGTATCTGAGGTTGTATTTGTAATTGTTGCCGTGGCCTGAGAAGCTCCTAGCGTAACTACAAAACTGTTAATTGTTGAAGTCTCTCCGTTATCGGAGATTACTGTAATTGTGCGGTCGTTTGCTCCTCCGACTACGGCTGAAGCAATTCCCGGTTCTAATTCAATAGCTGCTGCAATTAGATTCATTGTGTCTAAATGCGAATTATCAAACACAATAGGGGTTAAAGCTACGCCATTAACTGAAACTGCAATCGAGTTTGAGGTAACCAAATCAGCACTCAAAACAATTGTAGAAAGGTTTTGTTCTGGTAATCTGACTTGATAATCTACTCCAGTTACTTTTGCAACGCCTCGACCAATCGGAATTTCATCAAAAGCTCTAGGAGAAAGAACATTGACAAATCCAGAGTCTGCCAAAAGTCCTTCGCTTGCCACTACCATTTCGGTAGGATAAGAAGTTTGTCCAGCCATTTTATTTTGCTCCTTTAATCATTCTGTCGATCATTTTTTGTCTTGCTTCTTCGGCATTTACCTCTACAGAGTCAACCTTGACTTTAGAAGTTGCTTTTACCACTGGCTCCATATGTAGCTCAGAAATAGCGATATCATAGGCTACATTGATATAAGTTTCAGATTTTCCGTCTAAATTCATTGTTGGCCTTCTCGACAAAATGATTTTCTTTTTTAAATCAATGTCTGAGAGAGAATCAATTTTAATATCTCGTCCTAGAGCGTTCTCTACTTGTTTTTCAAGAGCAACTCTAGCTTTTACTGCGTTTTTAAATTCTGCGCTATCAGTGTTCACTGGGCCGGGTTTATCTTCTGGATCAAGCTCTGTTTTCTTTTCCATAGCTGAATCACGTTCAGCCTGTGCTTTTTCTAGCATGGACTTAATCATTTCAAGCTCTTGCTCAACTCTTTGTTTTTCCGCCATGAGATTCTCATAATCTTTCATGAGTTTTTCATAATGTTGGGCTGTGCTTGGCTCAACCATGATTTCCTCTTGATCTATTCTTAATTTAATTTTGGCCATTGTATTCTCCTGTTTGAAAATTTCGACCGTGTCGTTTTCGTCTAATGCAATTGTTGCTTCGCTTCCTGCTCTTGCCTCAGAGACTATTGACAAGTGATTATATCGGATATTAGTTTGTCTATAGTCATATGGCTTTCCGTTATAAGTTCCATCTTCTTTAACTAGCTCAACGGTATACCCTAAAGATAATTGCTTTCTATTTCTTTCTTTAACGTCTTTAACGGCCTCTTTATCTGTGATTAGAAGCTTAGAAAGAATAAACTCTTTTTCTACCTCAATTGTCTCTCCTGTATATCCTATAGCAAGATTCCTTGCATTGTCTGCATTGACTAAACGCTCTAGTGGATGACCATTAGTAACAGGAATCATTTTCATAGACTCAAGAGAAGAAGGATCGAAAACTTCATCAGGATGTCTTAGCTCTCTTCTGATTGATCCGTCAGGATTGCGATAATCAAAAATTCCTGTTCTGGTTACTACGGCAAGAGCTTTAATATACCCTTCAGGTGTTAATTCCGCTTCACCCCTAACTATTCCACGATCAAATCTTGATTCCATCATTCTAAAATACCCTCTAGCACTGGTATAGCTACGCAACGACAATTTACAGCAGTCCCTGGATGTCCTGTTGGTGGTGGATTACTCCACTTAAATTTTTTTCCATCGTTAGCTTTGTGTGTCGGCCTGACTCTTTCGTCTCCTGCTGTCTGCCAGAGATATTCTTCAACGCCCAATTGTTCTTGTCTCAATTTAGTTAGGCTAGCATTTAATTTGCTGGTTTGATCCCTAGCGATTAATTTAGCTCTTCTTTGCGTTATACCAAATCTTTGAATTAATTCTCTTTCAATATCTTTAATCGGAGAGCCTTCTTGCAATCCTCTTTCAATCGCTTGGCTAACTTGCTCCAGCTCTTGCGATGGAAGCGATTTAATCAACTGCGCATTTTGTGAGGAGAACAGTTTAAGTTGATCGACTAACCAAGGTTCATTTTCAAAAATGTCTATTCCGAACACTGATTTAACCGTTTTTTGGTACTGAGTTTGATTATATCGTGCGATGTCAACGCCAATTTTTTTAGACTCAAAGATAGTTTCTTTAACTTTTGGCTCTATCGCTTGTGAAATCGTTAAGATGATCGCTTTAAGTCTGTCTAAAAAATCATCGTTCTTTACTGAATCAGAGGTTTTAATCTCCACTTCGACAAACAAACTAGGTAGTTGAGGAATTAGAATTTCTTTGATGAGCTTTTTTAATTCGTTCGTGAGCTGATAGAGTTCCTTAGTATACTCTCTTTCCGCTGTGCTTGGGAAAAGCCACTTAGGAGGATTTTTAAGCCTCTTCGTGCGTCCTTTCTCTTTTCTTGCTGCAATTAGCTGCAATTGCTGGATTGTTGGCACTAAAAGATCCCCCTTGGTTCTTGGATGTTGCTTTGCATGAAATCGGGGCCGATAGTTGGATCAGGTTCTGATTTTTCAGTCTCAAGCAATTTTTCAGACTCTAACAATTCGGTTTCTTTTTGATTGTAACCGCCTTCTCTTAATGACACGTCAATAATCGTGTCCATGCTGTAAGAATCACCTCCGAAGCGAGAGATTGCGACTTCGTTCGGGTCAAGAACGCCGCTTTCAATATAAATTCTATCAGTCTCTGCTATTGTTCTTCGCATTAGAGCAATTTGCTCTTCTGTGTTTTGCCAGAGAGGAGTAAATTTAATCCCCCAGTTGTCTGGTTGAATGCCTTTTGTTGGCCCTCGTTTGCTTAAAAAAATGTACTTCACAAGCTTTTCTAAGCATGGTTTGAGTTTGTATTCCTGCCATTGCTTTATCAAGTCGTAAAAGTTTCTAATATCGTTGTCGCCTGTGGCATTCATGCCAGCAGCACTACGACCAAAAAGTAACGTGACAGGTATGCCAGAAACTGCGCTCATGGTTTGCATAAAGCGATCTAATAACTCAGGAAGACCAGAAATATTTGTAGTAATTTTAATTAACTCTTCTTCTTTATCTAATACTAACATATTAGCAACTGATTTTGAAAGATTGATAATATCCAATCTTTTTGAAACCACGCCATCGCCACAATCTGAAGCTATTTTTTCACCGAGAGAAGGGATTTTTATAACGTTATTGACGTAATCTTGAATAATCAAACCAGCATTTGCAAATGCTGTAGAGTAGTTTTTAAGCTCTTGATACATTGATTGAATGCAAGAATCAGCCCAACCGTCATTATATGACTGCTGACGTGGTGGCAGAATAGCCCAATCCATTCTTAAAATTCTTGAATGATGAACCGTGAAAACGTTTCCTGTTCTAACATCGTTGACAGTATAAATATTTGGATATCCATAATTTGGACTATTTAAATTTCCTTCAAAAGTTCCATCTTGAGAAAAACAAACGTATCTATCAAAACAATGCAACCAACAAACATCTTGAATATTATTTTCATCCACAGGCTCCTCTAAAGGTCTTCCATCGGCAACGCCAATAATCAATAACGCTCCACCGTATAGCCTAGAATATTTAATTAAATCATTTAATTTTTGAAATGCATTTAACTCCTCTAGTTTTGAATTAACTTCGTCCTTGATGTCTCCGTCAATTTTCCATCCCTGCCTTATCATCTCAGAAGCTGGCAATTCAATAACTCTTTTAACAAAACCATCTCCACGATATAGCTGGTCTAATTCTGCATAACTCAAAATACTGCATAGTCTATACGATGTAGAAACGTTTTTGTCTCTGCCCTTTATCCCTAGACCAGTTAAAACGTTCATCCATCCATCATTATTTGAGGTAAAAGAGCTTCCGAGCTGTGCCATTTTTTCTTGAACGGTAAAATCAATTTTCCTTTGCAAGGCGTAACCTTTTGACTCTTTCATGATGACCTACATTGAGAGGATAGCGTTTAAATCATATTTTTCTTCTGAGAGCATTAGAAAAGCTCCGCTTAGTGCGTCCACAATATCATCATGAGATGACTCGGGGAAATTTTCCAACTCTTTAAAAAAATCTTCGTTCCATGATGCTTTAATAACTTTGACGTTTCCTGCTTCGCATTGTGATGAAATCGGTAACGATCTAGTAATTTTATCTTTAGTCGCTTTATAGGTTTTAACAGGAAAACCGCTAAGGTGTCTAACTAAATAATCTGCCTCACTTACTCCAGCTTGCCCCGGGTCTTGCTCAATGCCAATTCTAACATTCAACCCGTCTTGTGTCGCTGTGTTTCTGATCGTCTTTTGTACGATGAGGGGAGTATCTTGAATGCGAATAATATCGGTAATGTAGAGTAATCCGTTACTGTCTTGCTCAAGTTTTAATCCAACAGTATAATCAGGATCGTTTGTTTCAGTCTTTTTAGTTGCTGCTCTATCCCAATACCTAACTTTTTTTGTGTTTTTTGGTACAGCGTTGACAACTTCAAAATGGCCTCTTTGAAACAGCATTCCAGAAGTCGGGCGAATATTCCAATTTCCATTGAGGAGTTGCTCACGCTCAAATTTCGGCAGTGCTTTTAAGTTGGCTAGATACTCGGGGTTTTTATCTAACAAAATTTGATTATCGAAAATATTTGATGCGATAAAGGAAACACTTTTAGGTAAGCATCCTTCAAAACGTTCCTGAAGCTCTTCTTTAGAGTCTGCCCAAATGGTTTCATCGCCTTGGACAATAAACCATCTAATGACTCCAGAGCGTTCTTTGATAGCGTATCCTGTTTTGGAATCAATCCACCAGTCGACAAAATTTCTTACCCAGGAATCCGGATCCGGATTCGTTGTAGCTCGAATGTAAGGTCTGATTCCACAAATGGACCTATTTCTTGATAGCATGTAAACGAATTGACCCCAAGAAAAGTGTGTCAATTCATCAAAGCCAATAAAACAAATTTGACTTCCTTGCCAAGAGTATTTATCTTTTTCAGTGTCCAGATGAGCAAATTTGATTATTGCTCCTGAATCAAAAGACCATTCGAGTACTGTTTCTCTAGCATAGCCTCCAAAATCATAAAAAAGCTCGCAAGAGTTATCCCAGAGTCCGCCCGGATTCCTAACTTGATTAGCGTTTTTTCTGAAAATTACGGCATTATAGCCCTGAACGTCATGATGCCAAAGAGCTTCCATGAGTAACGCATAGGTCTTTCCCCCTCCTGCGCTTCCTCCGTAAATGACCAAATCGGCATTAGTCTTGAAAAACTGTGTCTGAGGGCCTTCCTGTGGTTTGATTCGGCGAACGGTTCCCATTATCTGGCAATTCCAAAATGCATTTTTGAGTGGTTTTTTGTGTAATAACTTGTTGTTGCGTGTCTGTCTGTCCTAAACGCTCTTTTCCTAGTAAAACCAACATGCGGTTATTGCCTTGCATAGCCTCTTGAAACTGTTTACTCCTAAGCATAGCGTCGCCCTTGTATTTCTGACGCTCTGACCATTCCTTATAGCTTATGCCCATGCCTTGCTCAAATCGGCTGTAAATCACGTCTTCCGAACAATCAAAAAAGCCTGCAATTTCTTTGATTGTGCAGCGTGAATTAAGTAAAAAAGATACTTTTTGCCAATCAATATCTACTTTTCTTTTAATAGCTCCGATTACCTCACCTTTCTTTCTAAATTTTCTATATTTTCTTTCGGTATAGTGTTTATCATCCATTTTTTTACTCATAAATTTTATGATGGAGTATTTCGTATAGCTCTTTGAGCATGGTTTCTCTAAGAGCAGGCTCGTTTTTTCTCCAGCTTTTTTGAATCTCTAAATGATCTTGAAAATTTGGGTTGCACAATTTAATTTTGTCTTGCAAATCTTCATAACTTTCTACTAGATAAAACTCTACAGATTCCAAATACGGCTTCAATTCGCTTTTTTTGATTGTATTCCAGCAATTTTTATCAAAAAAAACTACGTTGTTACAGAAACCAGCTTCATACCAACGATTAGATAAATTATTGAAAAAAGTATGCGTGAATTCATCCTCTAGATAAAGAGAGTACTTAAATAGATTAAGTGTCTCTTTACGTGGTTCCCAAGTCAGCTTTTTTATGAAGTTGCAGGTGATGCCTGCTTTCATAAATTTTATGACGTTCTTCTTAGAAGTGCTTAGGATCATGCGATCTTTTAAATAAATTTGGTGATACCTATCTCTGTTCTCTCTAAAAGTCGAATAGTAGATACACTCATAGGGTTTGCTTGTGAGAGGATTTTCTTTCTTAGCTATGATAAGATTAAGATTTAGAGAAAAAAACGATTCTACATTATTCCCTTTCGCCCTTGATGATTCATAGTTAGCAATCTCAATCCAAGGTGGCGGAAAAACTGGACTAACCGATTGAAAATCATATTCATTTCTAAACAAAACTCTTTTAGCTAAAGGGTTTTTTTCTATGATTTTTTCAATTAATGTAAACGGCAAATATTGAGTATTAAATGGAAGTAAAAAACAATCATATCTATTTTGCAGAGCTTTAATATAATCCTGATCTCTACTTAGCAAATCACAATGCAAAACATTTTTTAAGATTATTGAGTTTCTTAAATGCGCATCTATACAAGTTTTAAAATTTGGTTCTTGTGTTGCACCTACCTCTAAGATTGCTATTGATTTCAATTTAACTCCTCAATTAACTCCATAAATTTTTCAAGAGTTACCTTATTTTTTTGCGTCCCAAGGTAATCCTGAAGCTTTTTAAGTTCGACGATGTTTTTACATTTTATTGTGAAATTTGCGCTTTCTGTCACGTCAGTTATTTCTGAAATATCTTGTATCTCTTCTTCAATTCCGAGTATTGATTTATCAAAACCAATAACATTGAGAAAGTCTAAATCGAAATCAGCCATGATTATATCAAGATCGAAGGAGCCCGTATTAACGTTTGAGCGCATTAGATATTCTCTAAACTCCTCTTGAGAAAGTGGCCTATTCGGTACTCTTACCTCAATTTCTTTGTCTTTGCCCCATAAATCCATCATGATTTTTAATCGCTGATGTCCTGCTACGACTGTATTATCCTCGTTCACAACGCAAAGTTCGACGTAATTGAAACGTCTGAAAGACTCCATCAAGTCCTCGTATTGCTTTTTAGAAAGAGTACGGGGGTTTCTTTCGTAAGGCACTAGGTCGCCTAACCTCCTCTTCTCTGTTCTAAACTCAATATCGGTCAATAATTGGAATTGGGGAGGTTTTTTAGCCATTTTTCTCCATAAAATTATGTTCGATCAATTTTTCCAGATGCTTCCAGTTTTGAACAACGTGAATTTTAATATTGTAAAGTTCTTCTACTTGTTCTCTTTTCATTCTACCGACTGCTAAATCACGACCTTTTGATTCCACAAAAAAAGCCGTGTTTTCCTTAAACACTAAAAAATCGACAAAGTGCCGATAGCCCCCTGGCAGATCAAAACCAATCTGTCTCAAGAAAAAGAGGATTTTTTTTTGCTCTTGAAGTGATTTTAGAGTCAGATAACAATCTTTTTCCAGCTTAGACGGAAACTTAATTTGATCAGTTGTGCAAGAATGCGCTTTGAATTTGTGTACTAAGAAGGTTTTTCTGTTCTGAAGTTCTTTAATCGTTATCGCCATAAAACCGCCAAAAAAAAAGGGGAACACATCGTTCCCCCAAAAACAACAAAATTTGACTCTAATATATCATATTCGACTTTTTTACGAAAGTGATATTTGATTTTCAAGATAGCCTATCCATCAATTTTTTAAATTCGTTAATGCTATCCGATACTTTCATAATCGAAGTAGTTTGTACTATCTGCTTCAATAAATTTTCTTCTCCTATGTCCTCACTCAAAAATTGATGGTGCCGATATTGTCTGTGGCCGTTTTCATTTCTAGGATTTTTTCGTTTAAGCTCTTCGAGCACTCCAGGAGGCAATTTTTCATAAACGTATTTATTAATTATACTGCCTAAAAATTTAGGATGCCTTGGAGATCCTGAATATTCCCAACCATACAGGCGATAAACTTGCTTAAAAAACTCATTAGGAAATTTTTTTGTCCAAGATCGCAACTCCTCCGAAATATACTTTTCGAGTATCTTTTCAAGCTCGTTTCGCTGTCTGACTTCTTGATATCCTGTGCATTCATCAATTAGAGCAACAAGACCAACTTTTGCAAAGGCTCTCATCATGATTTCACAAAATTGGGCGATATGTAACTGATCTTCAGTTAAAACTTTATCCTGCCTAGCTTTTAAATAAATCTCGCAAGTTTCAGGCAAAATATTTGAGTTGTAACCTTTATATTTTATGCCCAATTTATTTTTGTAGGATATTTCCTTGGTCCTCGCTAAAAAATCGCCTTCAAAATATGGTGAGAGGTTCTTTGCACTTAAAAAAATTGGCAAATTTTCCCTTTCGGCCCTTAAAATCGTTGCGTGATTTGGCTTTCCTCTTCCTAAAGTTTTTAAGAATTCTTTCCTTCTTAAAACCCTTGTTTCGTCTTCCAAAACATCGCAAGCTATCTCTATACCTCCAATATTTAAAATTCCGCTGTGTGTCGCTCTTGGAATTGTAGGATTCCAACGCTCATTGGCTGCCTTAACATGATGTTCTGATTTAGTCATAAGCTCTCTGTTTTTTTTGTTCATTTGCTTATATGCACTATTTTTTTAAACAGCAATAAAAAAGATGCTAAATCTTCTGGAAACTAAAGGGGAAGCGTTTTATCGTTTGAGAAAAGCAAGGAGCTAATCTATGCCACTAACTCAAGGATATAGCCAAGAAAGCATTCACGCGAACATTAAAAAGCTGATTGCTGAAGGAAAACCAAGGAAACAGGCTGTTGCCATAGCCTACAACATATCCAAAGAGGCAAAAAAGAAAAAAGACTGCATGGTAGAACTAAATCCGGGGCTTAATCGTCCAACTTCTGAAAAATCACAACCGGGATTTTATTAATGACTCATGACGATCTAGAGGATTTGACAGACTGTACAATTGAGCTATCGAAATTTTTATCGACCATCGCTGATAAATACGAATGCGACACAATGCGATCTGCTCTTGAGTTTTTGAGTATTAACGATAATTTAGAGTATCATATTAATATATGATCTAACATTAAAAACTGAACATAAATTAATTATAGGGTTTTATGTTTCATTTATTACTTACTTGTTGCTGCTTTTGGGAATGTGAAAATTGCTACCGCATTTATGAACATTCCTACAATCATGCATATGATTTAGTCAGAGAGATTAAATATTATGAAAATGATCCTAAGCATGATAAGGAAACACTTGCTTTTATGAAGGGTCAATTAGAAGCATATGACAGCGTGATCTACCTTATGGACGAGAATAATTAATCTTAGAGTAGATAAAGTCATGATAGAAAGTTTTGCTCGAGCTTCCACTTACTGAATTTACATAATAACGCCATCCTAAACCAGTTTGAGGAATGTTTGACGAGATAGGAGAGCCAGAAACTTCCACGTTATCTATGTAGAATCTGGCTTCTGTTCCTGCTGCGTTGATCGTTATTTTAAACTCATGCCAATTTGTGTCCACGGTGCTCAAAGTATTTGTCACTGTCGCAACGCCTGAACTTCTGGTTACTATTTGCCAACGTCCTGAGTTAGTTCCGTGTGTGTATTGAAAATACAAACCATCACGGTTATTAACTGTCGGATTGTTGTTATTGTTCCAAATTCCTTGGTAAACTATGTAGTTTGGATTTACTGCGCTTAAATTCTGAATTTTTGCAGCCCAACAAATTTCAATTTCATAGAAAGATGGGTTAACTTCCCAACGTGTCGAGTAGTTTTTACATTGTGCGGTTCCTGACGTTGAGCTAAAAGATGAAACCCCTGGCCTATTAGACTCTAAAACATGCTGATTTACTGTGTTCCATCCAGTGCGCCATAGAAAAAATGGATAAGATGGAATATTACCGACTAATTCAAACGATTCCGATATTAGATCGTCAAAATATTCTTGCTGGCTATTGATTGGGCTAGGGGTTCCCCCTGCTGCGTTTAAAGTGGTATCATCAATTGTCAGATTGCTTCCTACCGTCAGGTAAGAAAAAACGCCTGCGCTGTCATCCCAAAATAAGATTCTGTCTGCATTTGGATCAATTAAGGAAACGCCTAAACCACCATTGGATATGCCTAAGACACTTTGTACACCATTGGACAAATCAACTAAATCCCATAGAGGATTATTGTCTGCGCCTTGGTTGCTTAGATAGCGAGTCGCCGAGGTATTTTTGGTCAGCCTTGAAATAACGTTTGCCGATGAACCATAGAGTAAATCGCCTTGATCAATTGATGTAAGACCAGTTCCACCGTAAGCTACTCCAATTTGAGAAGCTTGCCAAGTTCCTGTTGCAATGGTTCCTAAGGTCGTGATTGAGCTTTGGCCAACATAATTCGATGAAATATCAACTATTGGATCGCTAGATGTACCACCAATAGAAATTCTATCGGCTGTTCCAGTTATCGAATTGACGTTTCCAGAGCCTCCGAAAGAGGTGAATGTTGGATCTCCTAAAATACCATCGGGATTTGTTATCGTTATGCCAGAGCCTTCAATAAAAGTACGGATAGCATAAGTACCGCTTGCCGTTCTAACAACGAATCCCTCGGTACTTAAAGATGATAAACCGTCAAGTTCTGTGCTCCAAGCTTGTACATCAACGCCGATTTCTAATCCTAGATTGATTCTGCTTTGTGCTGCGTCGTCGATTATCAGTGCGCCACGATTGAAACCAGAAGCCATTTTTTAACCTACTCTAAATCTTCAAAGTTAATGTTTAGGAATTTGCAAATTTTGTCTATAGCTTCAAGAGGATCTTTAAATTTTTGACGTAAACGAATCATATTGTTAATTTTTTGTTCAGTTTCCAGTAAATCTAATGCGATCTTTTCATCACAAATACGATCCTGATCGTACTCTTCTGGAGTAAATTCTCTAGTAACTCCATCAGAAGAAAAATATTTTTTCATAACTACCTACTGAATGTTGTTCCTAAATAAAGATAGTCTATATCCCACGTTAGTGAAGGATTGCCAGAGACAACATCTTTTTGAAATACCCATTTCATTAAACCTGTCGTTATATTAGCGGTAATAGGAGAGTTTGTGACTTCAATCCCATCAATATAAAAACTAGCACTAGTTCCAGCAGAATTTATGATAATCTTATATGTATGCCAATTTGTATCTAGTGCACTCGATGTGTTGTTTGTAGTAATTCCAGAGCTATTTCGGCAATTTATACGCCATTGTCCTGAGTTAACGTTGTCTGTATAACTGAAATACATTCCGGGACTCGTTCCTGGAGGAATTGGTGTTGCAAATGTTATGGCACCAACATAAAAACCCATATTCCCAGCAGAGGCTAGGTTATTTATTCTCATTGCCCATTCCCATGTAATTTCATAATTACTGGCTGCTGGCCCACCAATTGATGTATTCGATGATGCAGTAGCAAAATACTGGCTTGTTCCTCCATTCATACTTATTCTCATCACACCTGGACGATTCGCAACAGATTGAGCTGTAGGATTACTTGCTGAATTGTACACATAAAAAAATGGAAAACTTGATGCTAAACTAGGTCCAGAAATTAATGGATAATAAAAATCATCAAAAATATAGGATGATTTTTGTATTGTCACTAATGGATCAACAGTTGTTGCAGAGGCCCAAGTTCCGTCTCCCCTCCAGAATGTTGTAGCGCTTGCGCTTGTCCCGCTGTTAAGGTTTGTCACCGGTAAATTGCCCGTCACGCCATTAGCAAGGTCTACTTGCGCCCAGGCCGGGTTATTGTCTGCGCCTTGGTTGCTAAGGTAGCGTGTGGCGCTGGTGTTCTTTGGCAGCTTTGCTAGGGAGTTCGCTGCGTCTGAGTACAGGATGTCGCCTTGATTGTATGAAGTTAGTCCTGTTCCTCCGTATTGCGTCCCTATCGCTGTAGCGTTCCACGTGCCAGTCGCAATGGTTCCTAATGTAGTAATTGAGCTTTGCCCTGCATATGTCGAAGCTATATCAATGATCGGATCGGAAGATGTCCCTCCGACTGATATTCTATCTGTAGTACCTGTAACGGATTGAATTCCTCCACTTGGAACGCTAGCCCAAGTCCCATCGCCTCGCCAAAACGTGCTTGAGCTTGCCCCTACGCCTGATGCCAGATTGTTTACAGAAAGATTGCCAGAAACATATGATCCTAAATCAATAGGGGAACCGTTCCACGTGCCACTTGTGATTGTGCCTAGCGTTGTTATACTGCTTTGCCCTGCATACGTTGAGGCAATATCAACAATTACGTTTTCTGCTGTTCCTGAAATCGTGGTTCTATCTGTGACCCCTGATACGGTTTGGACTATTCCAGAGCCTCCACCAGTTAGGTTTAACATTGTTCCTGATATAGATAAACCTGTTCCAAGTTGCAGCCAGCTTGTAGATCCTTCTGAGTCGTCCCAAAAAAGCAGCCTGTCAGCGTTTGGATCAGATAAGGCAACTCCTGTTCCCCCTAGTGCTAGGGATAAAGGGCCGTTTACTATGGCTAAATCTCCTAATCCTAGGTTGATTCTGCTTTGTACTGGATCATCTACAATTAATGCGCCGTTCTGGAATCCTGAAGCCATAATTTCCTATGTGTTATCCCTTAGCGTTACCCAATTGAATGAGCATGTCCAATTATACGTTGTGGCAGATTCACCAGTGACTAAAACATCCATTGTCTGAGTTGTCGTATTGACTACTAGATCAAAGGTTAGAAGCGAGGTGGTATTTTCATATTTGTATGGAGATCCATTGATTGTCACGTCACCTGCAGTTTCTCGACGTGCTCCAAAACAGAAATTACCGTTCAAACTTGCTGAATGATCGGCAGTAGAGGCTACGATTAACCCCTGCATTGTGACAGATTCGAGCTCAGAGATTGGTATAGAAGATAATACGGTTGGCGTATCGTCTGTTGTCTGTAAAAAAGATTGTGAATATTTAGTATTACAACCTCTCCACCCTGTCCTTTCCTGTTCGTAAACCTCGGCTAAATCAAGAGAGGATATCTTTTTTGATGTGCCAAAATCTTGATTGGAAGCGTAAGAGCTTGCTGTTTGCTCATCGACAACGCAATATGGAGTAGATACGACTAAATCGGGATTTTGGATTACAAATAAACTCTGACCTGAGAATTTGCATTGATGAAGGTTTATGGATCCCTCTGTGTTGACGCCACAGTCAAAAGCAATCTCAGTTTGTGTTTGTATGTTACAACTCAGAAAATCAATTGAAACAGTCGAAACATCTAAAATAAATGGGGATCGCATTGTGGAATTGTTAACATTTAAAGATAGACTGCCTGTCCAATAGAACTCGGAAATTCCATTTGCAAGGATTGTGCTATCGTTGATTTCAATGTTGACTGTTTGAGCAGAATTATCGGAGTCAAAAAGAATGCCTAAAGAGGCGTTAGAAGTGACTTTGTAGAGATTGAAATTTTTTGTGTTTGTTGTCTCAAGATAAATTGCAGTATCAGGAGCTGTGAGAGAAAAATCGACTTCTGATAAGTAAACTTTTCCGCCACTCACAAAAAGAGCGTTTCCGCTTGCTGGTTCAATTTTTACTCTTGCGATTATAGCGTTGCAAGCGTTCGGCCATGTAATCTCTCCAGTTAGCAAAACAGGTGTTAAATCATTGCCTGATGCGATACCTATTAAATTTACTCCGTCGGACATTAGGATATTCTCAGCATATCCCCCAGCTTTTGGCTTTAGATAGATATTACATGGATTTGAAGAGGTATAACCTTGTGCAACCGCTTCGTCGATTGCATCTTGAATAAAAAGGAAATCCGATTTATTCGCTCCAACTATGTAGGGGCTGAGTGAAACCTCTTTATTATTAAACTCAATGAATAGAAATGGATCGGTTCCTATTGTGTCTACAGTTTCAGCCTGTTCCCAGATAGTTCCTGAGTTAATCAAACCTGTTGCAATTGGAAAAAGATCTCCGGGCGCTATCTCTGAGGGCTCATCGTAATCTGTTGCGCGTGTTAAAATCCAAGGATCTGAAACACTTCCAGCATCGGTGACAACGTAAACGCCATTTTCTATCTGATCGTCTTGATCTTTAATAAGCACTCTTGAGCCTATCGGAGTAGTGATGCCGTCAATCACCAAGGCTGCTAGAACGCCGTTGTTTGTCAGTGTTGCGCCTACTCCTGCGACTCCGTTATCATAAATTGCATCGAGGTCTTGAGTGGTGGCAACTCCTACAGGGTCTTTAAAACTGCCTCCTCCCCCTCCAGTATTGGCAATATCAAATTGATTGGAGATAGGATTATAAACAAATGGCATAAATCACCTTAAAAGTATGTTGCTCTTAGTGTCCACGAATAATTAAAACCCTTGTTTCCAGATAGCGGTAGATGAATTCTCGATACGAAACCGTTTGAATCGTAAGAAAGTTTTCTAATCCACCAAACTGTATCCGCTTGATTTGCGTTTGCTATGGGAGTCCATGCTACATACAGAGGGTTGCCGTTAGCATCGTTTTCGATGCGTTGCTCATAGAAATTTTCTGTGCCGATGGTTGGATCAAACCACATTGAAGGCGTGAAAATATTTGTCATAAAATCCCTTGGTCTTGGCGATATTCTGAAAATTTAGCTTTATTTTCTTCAATATCCTTTTCCAAGGGATTTTTTTCTATTCCTATTTTAGAAAGGCACTTTTTCGTTACTTCCTTGATTTTGGGAAAATGGGTTGTGGATTTTTGGACTCGGAACGGCTCTAAACTGCTCCATTTCGCGTCTAACATGCGCCCTCATATATTCATGCAGTAATTCCTGTTCACTTCGTGAGTCAATCATAAATGACTCAATGTAACGATCATCTTCACCATCTGTTGAGATTTTAAATGCAGATGTTCCGAAAAAAAAACCATTTCCATCTTTATTTGGGATTACTTTAAATCTCAAAATTACTTTATCGTGAAAACAAATTGTTGCAATTCCTAAATGTTTTTCTGTCGGTGTGGCTATGTAACTAATAAATTTATAATTTTCCATCTTTTCTAATTCCTTATGTTTATTATTTTTTTTCTGTTTTCTTCTGCTCTTTCACTTCATTTTTTAGTGTGAGATATCCCGATTCGATTAGCTCAATGACAAAACCGACGACCTGCGCGCCAAGTTTTTCTTCGAAAAATTGAGGGTCGATGTTGTCAACAATGGCGAGGTATAGAGCTAGATTTTGCGCTTGTGGCGATAGTTGTCTTTTAACGCCTATTCTATTTGTGTATTGTTTTGGCTCGATGAACCACTCTTTAGCGACTGTTTTAACCTGTTCCACGCCGTTGTGAAACTCGATGATCGGAATATTAATCGTATAAAACTCCCCATCATAAACAGGGCTTACTTTAACTTTTGTGTTGTACTCAACATTCTCAATTTTCATATAAACCTCTTAACATATTTTGATAAATTAATTTCGTTGCAACTGATACTTAACAATTTGCGGAAAAAAAACTTGTATTCAAATTTTTATACAAATTTTCTAATTATTGATAAATCGTCAATTTTGCACACAATTTGCGAAGGCTGCACTATTTTTGCTCTTAGCTGTCTTGATGCAAGCAAACTGCATTTTGTCTGTCTGAGCTGATTTTTGTAAGCCCTGCGATCTTTTTAATCTCAGCATTTCAGCAAGTTTTTTATAAGTTGCTTTTTTGATTGTTAATTTTTTTCGCATATTCTGAGAAAACCTTATTTTTTTTGATGAATTCGCATAGTTCTTTGAAGTCCGTTGGGGCATGAGGAGCTAAATTTTTACCTAACTCTGTTAGTTCTATTTGCCACTCTTCTAGGTCTAAAGTGTGGCTATTGTAAGTTACTTTGTAAAATCCTAATTTTTCTCCGATTGAAAGAAACAAAAGGAATCTAAATTTTGTACAAAGCTTATTAAATTCCTCATAACTATTATATAAATTTTGTTTTGAGTATTCAGACAATAAATAAGTTAGTGAAAAAATACATGCTCTATTATAAATAATTAGTATTATTTCTTCAAATGACAATTTCATTAAAAAGTCAGCATAGAGACTTTTTTTCTCTCTGCTGACGTTTTCAATTTTCGATAAAAGTTTATTTCTCGTGATGTCAAATATTTCGGAACAATTTTCCTTTCCGAAAATATGATTTTCCATGAATAACAAATCTCTATGTTATTTTGTGAGTCCGAAGAGTTTAACTCCTGCCATTCCAGAACCTGGAGGAGCTGTTAGTTCATCGCTATATCTCCAGCAGTCAACCTCAAATTGTTTCAGCTCTGAGCATCTTCTAGCTGCTGCGAATCCTTGAGCATAACCTCTTCTATAGGACTCTTCACTTTCTGTTAAATTAACTTTGCATTTTAGCATATCTTTTGATTGTTCAACCACCTTTTTTAAATCGTTATAGTAATTTTCTTGTTTATCCATGTTTTTTTTCCTTTAGCCACTGAATAGCTTGTTTGATTTCTTGGTCGGCATAGTCTGAATTTAAAGAAATTTGTTGATCTCCTATTGACGACTTAAACCACAGCAACCCTTTCTTGATGTTGCTTTGATTTTCCTTGAACATCGGTTTATCAACCGTCTCGATCATTGAGTTATATTTATTCGCAAGCTGCTGTATCGTTGATTCGGCTCCCCTATTGACCTCCCATCGCTCAGGATGCTTCAAAATGTCAATGAGTAGATGCATTAGCGTTTTTTTGACTTCGTGCGTTCTAGCGATCTCCAGTGCGGAAATGATCTCTTCTCTTGAATAGCTCTTTGTGAGCCTTAGCTTTTCGGCTCTTGAGAGTCCGTCCACTTCTTCGAGAAAATCTAAAATCTCCTCCTCCTCCCTCCGCTTTAGCGGAGCTGATCGAGGAATAGAATTTTTTTCAGAAGATCCATGAGAAAGGGGAGGAGGAGGATTTTCTTTTGCATAGTCTTTCTTTTGTGTGTGTATCTGGTACACTACCGGTAGTGTACCAGATACACTACCCCCCCTTTTGTCAAAAACATAGGGTAGTGTATCTGGTACACTACCCTCCTCTTGATTCTGTGAATTCATTAAAGGGAGAACTATTGATTCAATCACGTTGATTTCATACTCGTTGGGCGCATCGTCGCCAAGCTCAGTTTTGCTTTTAAATTTAATTATTAAATTTTGTTTGATTAGCTCGTCGATCGCTTTGATTACAGTTTTTCTTGAAAATCCTGTGCCTTTTTCGAGCTGCTGAAGAGAAATTCGATCTCTACTTTTATGCCATCCAAAAGTTTTGCGGCAGATCTGTACTAAAACAGCAAAAGCTGGACCCGATTTAAAAAAAGATTGCCAATGATCAATTACTACATTTGGCACTTGGGTGAAGTTTGGAGCTTGAATTAAATTTTTGTGATGATTTGATATTGAATCTAAATTCTGGACTGTGCTATTGTTTTTATGCATGTTT
>Ga0079224_100001399_pt1 | contig 27649 bp, 28 predicted proteins | sample Stecom2015_FD_80414 | JGI IMG/M metagenome (GOLD analysis project Ga0079224, IMG submission 80414) | Agricultural soil microbial communities from Utah to study Nitrogen management - Steer compost 2015 | ecosystem: Environmental > Terrestrial > Soil > Agricultural land | place: USA: Utah... | reverse complement strand
GTGGTTCCACCCGCTGGGCGCTAGCCGGGCAGGCGGGTGTGCGCGAGTGTCTCGCCGAGTCCGGTGGAGAGACTGCCGCCAAGGGCCAGCGGAAGGCGGGCCGCGTCGAGACCGGTGGTCGAGGCGGGCCGCTCGTCGGGATAGCACAGTTCGCTGATCAGGGCGCGCGGCGCGGTGAGCGCGTCGTCGGTGGCGACACCGGCGCCGAGCTCGAGACGGTGCCGCACCAGCGGGAGCTCGCCGAGATCGGCGATCAGGTCGCCGCGCCAGCGGCCGTGCCGTTCGCCGGTGCGGCCGATCTGCACCTGCTCACGCAGCCGCAGCCGGGAGCAGGCAGCCAGACCGACGCTGGTGACCGTGGCGTGCTCGGCCCCGCCCGCGACGATCATGGCCGGGGTGTCCACATCCAGCTCGCCGCCTTCGGCGACCTCGAAATGCCAGTGCGCGGAGGAGGCGAGGGTGCCGCGGCCGGGCAGGGCCATGGTCGCCGCGACACCACGCAGGCTCAGGCGCGCGCCGGGACCGACGAGCACTGTGACGGCGATGTGATCGCCGCCGAGCGGGGTGGCGGCGGTGCCGATCAGATGCACCCGCTCGGCGCCGGTGTGCCGGGCGGCCAGGCCGCCGCGCGCCTCGATGTGAGCGACGCGACCGGCCTCGGCCACGATCCGCAACTCGGTGCGCAGCGGCGACGGGATCTCAGTGCGCAACGGAGGTTTCGGCGCCCGCCCGGTCGGCCGCGGCCGCGGCCGCCAGCTGTTCGCGGACCCAGGCGAGGACGGGGGTGGCGGCGGGGTCCTCGGTGAGGGAGACGAAGGCGGTGGGGCGTCCGGCGCGCACCTTGGTGGCGTCACGGTCCATGACGTCGAGGTCGGCGCCGACCAGCGGGGCCAGGTCGGTCTTGTTGATCACCAGCAGGTCGGAGAAGGTGACGCCGGGGCCGCCCTTGCGGGGCACCTTGTCGCCGCCCGCGACGTCGATGACGAAGATCTGCACGTCGATCAGGCCGGAGGAGAAGGTGGCGGTGAGGTTGTCGCCGCCGGACTCCACCAGGATCAGATCCAGGGGCGGGTTCGCGGCGATCAGGTCGTCGATGGCGTCGAGGTTGGCGGTGATGTCGTCGCGGATGGCGGTGTGCGGGCAGCCGCCGGTCTGCACGGCGGTGATGCGCTCGTCGGGCAGGACCGCGTTGCGGCGCAGGAAGTCGGCGTCCTCGGTGGTGTAGATGTCGTTGGTCAGCACGGCCAGCGACAGTTCCTCGCGCAGCTGCCTGCACAGCGCGGCGACCAGCGCGGTCTTGCCGGAGCCGACGGGGCCGCCGATGCCGATGCGCAGCGGTTCGCCCGGAGTGCGCTGCCGCTTCGGACGGTCGTGCGCGTGATCGTGAGGTTCACCGTCGATCAGGTGCGGCGGCATCGTGGAACTCCTTCTGGTCGGGCGGAAGTGGATCAGCTGGCGAACAGGGGCATGTCGCGCAGCACGTGGCGCTGGGCGAGCACATCCTGCAACGGGTCGGACAGGGCGGCCGGGCCGGTGGCGGCCTCGGCGGCGGTGCGGTCGCACAGCTCGGCCAGGCGCACGGTGCAGGCGGCGATGTCGGCGGGATCGAGGGCGAGCAGGCGCTGGGCGGCGGTCGCGGCGCCGGTCAGGGTGGTGTAGACGACGATGCCCGCGATCTCGGCGGGCGGCACGTCCGCGGCCGCGCCGACCGCGCCGAACGCGGTGGACAGGTGCGGGCGCGGCGTCAGCGTGCTCCAGTCCCGGTGCGGCCAGATCTGTCTGGCCAACCGCAGCAGGCCACGGCCCTGCGCGCGCGAGGCGGCCCTGGCCTCGGGCGCGGGGGTCCGGGCGTCGGCCTCGGCGTCGGCGCGCGCCTCGGTCAGCTCACCCGCGCACACCGCGGCGGCCAGCGACGCCGCGACCAGGCCGGAGGTGGCGACGCGGCGGCACAGGTAGGCCTCGACGGTCGGCAGATCGCGGACCAGGCCGGAGGCGACGGCCTCCTCCACCCCACCGGAGTGCACGTGACCTCCGATGGGCAGGCGCGAGTCGGCGAGGGCGTAGAGGATCGCCCTGGCGTTCACGCTCGCGTTCATTCGCACGATCCTATGTCGGGCGTGTCTCGCGCGCCGGGCGAGTCCCCCGGGCGCGGCCGACGGGGGTGGGTGATTCCACTCATCCAGCACGCGGGGAAACACGCGGGTGCGCCGCCGCCGAACGATGCGACGATGTGGTGCGGGAGGAGGATTCGATGAACGCGAGGGGAACCGGCGGGCAGCCGCCGCGGGTGGGTATCGGCGAATGGGTGGCACGGGTGGTGGCCGTCGTGCTGCTCGTTCCGGTGCGGCTGGCCTGGGAGGGCCTGAAGGCCGGTGTGCGGGCGGTGTCCGCCACGCTGTATCTCCTCGGCCGGTACGTGCTCGTTCCGACGGGGCGGTACGTGCACCGGTGGCTGCTGCGGCCGTTGTGGGTCTTCGTGCGGGACATGGTGTGGGGCTGGGCGATCCAGCACGTGCTGTGGGGCCTGGTGCTCACACCGCTTGGCACGGCGCTGCTCACCTGGCTGTTGCGGCCGCTGCTGCGCCTGGTGGAGGACATCCTGTGGCACGCGGTGCTTCGCCCGGCCCTGCGCCTGCTGCTCGGGCGTGTGCTGCGACCGGCCGCGCGGTGGACGGCGAAGCAAGTGATCGAGCCGGTGGCGTGGGCGATCTGGTGCACGCTGTGCTGGTTGTGCCGCTGGTTCGTGGTGTGGCCGCTGCGGATGCTGTGGCGATGGGCGCTCCGGCCGCTGTGGCTCGCGATCGCCGCGACGGTGTACTTCGGCTGGCGCGTCGCGACACTGCTGGTGCGAGTGCTGGTCGTGACGCCGTGCGCGTTCCTCCACCGCCACGTGGTGCGGCCGGTGCTCGCCGCGCTCGGGGTGGTGTGGCGGGCCTGCGTGGTCGCACCCATGCGGTGGGCGCACCGGACGGTCCTCGTGCCGATGAACCGGTTCGCCGCCGACATCCTCGGGGCGGTGTTCGGGCGCTGAGCCGCAGCGGGCAGGCGGCCGACGAGCCGTCGAACCGCCCGCCCGCGCGCCGGAGACATCCGGGCCGCAGGTCAACGGGCCCGCGAGTCCCGGACGGCCTCGGTGTCCGGCGCGTCCACCCCGGCCGTGGCGACCTCGGCCGTGACACGGTCGGCCGTGACATGGTCCGCCGCGTCGGGTTCGTTCTCGTCGGCGGGCCGCGCCCGTCCCGCCGAGGTCCAGGCGAGCCCGGCCATGAGCGCCACGATCACCGCGCCCGCCGCCAGCGCCACGTGCATGCCGCTGACGAAGGACTCCTTCGCGGCGGCGGCCATCGGCGAGTCCGCGCCGACCGTGGTCAGCGTCTCGCCCAGGGTGCCGGCGAAATCGCCCCCGGAGCGGAACACCAGCGCCGCCAGCGAACCGAGCAGCGCGAGGCCGAGGGCGTTACCCAGCTCGAAGCTGGTCTCGGAGATGCCGACCGCCGAACCCGCGCGCTCGGCGGGCACCGAGGCGACCGCGACCTCGGAGACCAGGGTGAAGGCCACGCCGTAGCCGATGCCCGCGACGGTCGACCCGGCCAGGTACCAGCCGATGCCGCCGTCCACGCCGACGCCGAGCACCATGAGATTGCCGACCGCCGCGGCCAGCAGGGCGACGACGAACGTGACGCGCGCGCCGAGCAACCTGCTCACCCTGGCGCCGCCCATCGAGCAGACGAACACCGCCACCGCCATCGGGATGCCGAGCAGCGCGGCGACCAGCGGGTCGCGCCCGGTCACCGACTGGAGGTAGACGCTGGTCAGGTAGCCCAGCGCGGCCAGCGACATCATGCCGGCCAGGCTGGAGCCGATGGCCACCCGGAAGGCGGGCCGGGCGAACAGGCTCAGATCGAGCAGCGGTTCGGTGAGCGTCTTCTGCCTGCGCACGAACGCGATCAGCACGACGACGCCGACGAGCCCGACCACGAGCGACTCCGCGTCCACACCTTCGGCGGCCGCGTGCTTGATCGCGTAGATCACCGGCAGGATGCCCGCGATGGACAATCCGACGCTGGGCAGATCCAGCGGCCCGAGCTGCCCGGAACGCTGCTCGGGCAGCAGGACCGGGCCGAGCGCGAACAGCACCACCAGCACCGGGACATTGATCAGGAAGACCGAACCCCACCAGAAGTGGTGCAGCAGCAGACCGCCGATGATCGGGCCGACCGCCGAGCCGCCCGCGAAGAACGCGGTCCACACACCGATGGCGGTGGCCCGCTGCCTCGCGTCGGCGAACAGGCCGGTGATCAGGGCCAGGCTGGACGGCAGCAGGGTCGCGCCGCCGATACCCATCAGTGCCCTGGCCGCGATGAGCACCGCGGCGCTGGGGGCGAAGGCGGCCAGCATGGAGCCGATGCCGAACACCGCGGCGCCGATGAGCAGGATGTTGCGCCTGCCGACGCGGTCGCCGAGATTGCCCATCGTGATCAGCAGGCCCGCGATGAAGAAGCCGTAGACGTCGAGGATCCACAGTTGCTCGGTGGCCGAGGGATGCAGGTCGGCCGACAGCCTGGGCAGAGTCAGGAACAGCACCGAGACGTCCATCGACACCAGCAGCACCGGCAGCAGCAGAACCCCGAGACCGAACCAGGCGCGGCGCGGCGCGCGCACAGCCGTGCCGTCGGTCGTCGGTCGCAAGGGTGCCTGAGTCATGTCCGATCCTTCTTCTGTCACGCGTACACCGTACGCCTGGTCGGGGTACAGTGTACGCAGCAGGTCGACGAGGGGAAAGCGAGTAACGATGTCGGAGGCGAAACTCAGCCGCGAGGCGATCGTGGACACCGCGATCACGCTCGCCGATGCCGAGGGGCTGGACGCGCTGTCCATGCGACGCATCGCCGAGCGGATGGGGGTCGGCGCCATGTCGCTCTACCGGCACATCCCGGGCAAGGACGAGCTGGTCGCGGCCATGACCGACGAGATCGCCCGCCGCTACCCCTACCCGCCCGCCGAGGGCCGCGGCTGGAGCTGGCGCGAGCGGGTGCACATCGCCGCCGAGGTGGATTGGCAGCTCTACCAGGATCATCCGTGGGTGCTGCTGACCTTCGCCACCCCGCGCTACAGCTTCGGCCCGCAGAGCCTGACCTGCCTCGGCTGGCTGGTGGAGGGCTTCGGCGAACTCGGGGTCTCGGTGCGCGAGGCCACCAGAATGGCCTTCACGGTGTGGAACTACATCTCCGGTGCGAGCCTGCCGAATGTCAGCGCGGCGCTGCTGAGCCGCAAGCGCGCCGACCCGGACGCGAACAACGGGCTGCGCGCGCTGCTCACCGGGCAGCCGCTGTGGGAGACCCCGCCCGCGCTGGCCGAACTCCACGGCGCAGGCGTCGACCACCTCACCGTGCAGCAGTCCCTGCACGACGGGCTGGAGATCATCTGCGACGGATTCGAGGCGCGGCTGCGCGAGAACCGGCCGTGACGGGCCTCGGCCGTCGAGGTGCTCGAGGGATCGGCGGTCAGTTCACGAGGGCGAACGCGAAACCGTCCCACCCCTTGGCGCCCACGGTCTGCAGCACGGTGGCGTCGAGGCGTTCGTCCTTGCCGAGCAGTTCCACCAGTTCCCGGCTCGCCCGTGCGGCGGCGTCGACGGTGTCGGCGTCGCCGAGCGCGCCGTGGCGCACCACGTTGTCGACCACGATCACCGTGCCGGGATGCCCGAGGCGCACCGCCCAGTCGACATAGATCGGGTTGTTCACCTTGTCGGCATCGATGAAGACCAGGTCGAAGGGTTCCTCGCCGGTGAGTGCGGGCAGGCTCTCCAGCGCGGCGCCGACCCGGATCTCGACGCGTTCGCCGACTCCTGCCACGTCCAGATTGGCACGGGCGACCTCGGCGTGCCGCGGCTCGTATTCGAGGGTGACCACCCGCCCGCGCTCCCCCACCGCGCGGGCAAGCCACAACGTGCTGAACCCGCCGAGGGTGCCGATCTCGAGCACCCGCCGCGCTCGCACCGACTTACCGAGCAGGTAGAGGAACTTCGCCTGTGCCGCGGACACGTCGATCGCGGGCAGTCCAGCCGCCGCGTTGGCCTCGAGCGTGGCCACCGAGGCGTCGTCGGCGACCAGGTGCGCCACGATGAACTCGTCCACCCCGGACCAGTCGGTAGTCGTCATGTCGCCAGTCTGCCACCGGCAGCCGATCGGCCACCGCAGGCGCGGCGGGACCGTTTGCCGCTCAGGCGATCTGCTCGATCTTGGCGATGGTGGCGATGGCCTCGGCGGCGGCGATCGCCAGGGCCTCGAGGTCGAAGATCGCCTTGGCGAGCTTGCTCAGCACCGTCGAGACCTGGAGCGTCGCCGAGGTGATGCTGAACATCGCGCGCGCCGTCGCCGCCACCGCACCGGTGCCGACGGTGGCCAGCAGGATGACTGTGATCTCCACCAGTACCTGGGCCAGCGAAGCCAGGATGCCCGCGATGAGTCCGCGCACGGTCTCGACCAGCTTGCCCATCTGCTCGTTGAGCTGTGCGAGCACCGAGGCGTTGGCCGACCAGCCGCCGATCTTGTCGATCTGCTCGGCCGCCGCCGCGCGATAGGCGTCGGCGGTCTCTCCGATCCATTCCGCCGTGCCGGTCACCACGGCCTGCGCCCAGCCCGCCGCCACCTCGTCGAGCTCGGTGGCGATGTTCTCCCACGACGTGGAGTACGCGGCGACGATGTCGGGGCTGCCCGCGATCGCCTCCAGGGTCTTGCGCATCGGTTCGACGTGTTCGAGCATCCAGCTCATGACCTGGCCGCCGAGCCAGCTGAACGGGTCGAGGTAGTTGCCGCTCGCGACCGCCTCGAACAGGTCGGTCACGGTGGATGCGACACCGAAACCCTTGACGACGGCCGCGAGCTGATCACCGCTGGCGAACAGCTGGTAGGTCTCGTAGACGTCGCCATGCAGGGTGCCCGTCAGGATGCCGGGGTCGGCCGGGTCGTCGCCGTCGGCGGCCTGGGGCTTGCCGATGTTGCTGTAGAGGAAGTTGGTTTCCTGGTAGTACTCGTTGCGGTAGTCGGCGTTCTCGTCGATCAGCTCGTTGTCGGGGCGCGCCTCGTCGTCGAAGAGCAGGTTCGTGGTGTTGATGGGCGCCTCGTTGAGGAACTGACCCGGCTTCGTCTGCTCGCTCATCAGCAGGTGGCCTCGTCGAGCCGCGCACGCTCGGCCTCGAGTTCGGCCCGGCGCGCCGCCTCGAGTTCGTCGAAGGTGTCGGCGGCCCGGCGCAACTTGCCCGGCATCGCCGAGACCACCTCCTCGGTGGCGCGCAGGCCGTCGACGATCGCGTCGTGCTTCGGGCCGAGGACGGACGTGGCGTAGGGCCGGACCAGCAGGCCGTAGCCGTCGTCGGCGTGGGCGAGCCAGGATGCCGCCTCCAGCGCCTTGGTCAGCCCGGACGCCAGTTGCTCGACGGCATCAGCGTGCGCGCGGGTGCCCTCCGGGTCCACCTGGATACTCGTCGCCGCCAACTCGCTCCTCCTCTCCGGTGCGCACGCGCCCGCCGCGAACGCCGCTCGTCCTCCGGGACGAGCTTTCTCTGTCTCTGACGCGATCGGCCCCGCTTCGGTTCCACCGATGTGCCGATCGGCCCCGCGGCACCCGCCCCGCCGGTCGCACCGGCGCCGATGACGGACAGCACCGGTTTGGCGGCCACGAGGCGCCCCGCGATTCCGGCGATCCCGCGACGTCGCCGGTAAACGAGCTCCGGGGGCCGCCGCGACGCGGGTCGCTCAGTCCAGCCAGGACCGACGGCGGTAGTACAGGTCGTCGGGATCGGGCTCGTCCGGCGTGACGGTCTGCTCCCGGTCGGCGGCGCGGGCAGGCGGTGGGGTCGGCGCGGCAGGCGGAGTGCAGGCCTGCGGCTCGGGTGCGGGTTCGGGCCCGGGTTCCGCCTCGCCCGGCTCGAGGTCGGGGAATCGCTCGGCGTACTGGGCCACGATCGCCTGCCCCGCGGCGTCCTCGCCGACCATGTCGTGCACCAGAGCCGTCACCTGACCGCGCAGCCCGGCCTGGGCGCGCCGGGTGCAGGCCATCAACTCGGCGGCCACCGCGGCCGGGTCCATGCCCTTGACGGCCGGGGTCAGCTCGATGCCGGTGGTGGCGCCGTCGGCGTTCACGGTGACCGCGATCCGGCCGTCGGCGCTGCGCTCGGTCACCGAGATGGCCGTCATGCGCCCGTGCAGCTCCTGGTAGCGCTGCGCGGTGCGCTCCAGTTGTTCGGCCCATTTCGCCATGTCCGCGGCTGCCTGTTGCGGATCGTTGCCCAGCACTGCGTCCCCTTCCGCCTCTCGCCGCCCGTGGCGGCGTCCATGTCAGGGGCGCACCATACCGACCCAGGGCGCGCCGGGCGATCTCCGGGCGAACGCGCGGCGGGTGCGCGCACCGATGAATTCCACGCCGCGGTCTCGTCGTAACCCCCGTATCGACAGCGGCCGGCGGGAGCGCCGGCCAGACGCACAGGAGATCGAGATGACATCGGCTTTCGCACCCGGCGCGCCGTGCTGGTTCGACGTGACCGCCAGGGACATCTCCGCCGCGGCAGCCTTCTACAGCGGCGTATTCGGCTGGGAGGCAACCGATCTCGGGGCCGAGGCGGGCCATTACACGATCCTGCACCAGGGCGGCGTCCCGGTCGCGGGCATCGCGCCCGCGACCGCACCCGACGGCAGCACCGCGCCACCGGTGTGGACGGTCTACTTCCGGGTCGAGGACATCGACGCCGCGGTGGCGACCGCGGCCGAGGCAGGCGCGCGGGTCGAACTCGCGCCGGTCGACGTGTTCGGGCAGTTGCGCTTCGCCGTGCTCGCCGACCCGGCCGGGGCCACCTACGCACTGGTCCAGCTGATCACCCATCCCGGCACCGCGCGCTGGGCGGAGCCGGACAATCCGTGCTGGGTGGAGTACGCCGCCACCGGATCGCCCGCGGCGGCGATGGCCCACTACCGGACCGTCCTCGGCTGGCGGCACGCCGACGCGGCCTGGGAGACGGCCACGGACAACCCGTACCAGGCGCTCGCGCCGGGCACGGGCGGGCGGGAGTTCGGCGGCGCGCACGCCGCCGAGGCGGACGAGCCCGCGCCGTTCTGGTCGGTCACCCTACGGGTCGACGACTGTGACGAGACCGCTGCCAGGGCGGTCGAGCTGGGCGGGAGGGTGGTGCGGGCCGCGCAGGCCATGCCGGGGCCGTCGCGGGTGGGCGCGCTCGCCGATCCGGCGGGGGCGGTGTTCGCGACCATGTCGTTCGGCTGAACGACCCGCCTACGATGCCGCCGCGTGCCGCAACGCCGGGACGGGTTGACTTCGAGTGCGCTCCAAGAGTCAGACTGGAGGGGTGACCTCTGTCGACACCGGCTCCCGCACGTATTCGATCGCCGAGACCGCGGAGCGGACCGGCCTGACCGCCCACACCCTGCGCTACTACGAGCGCGACGGGCTGATGCTGGGCCGGGTCGGCCGCTCGGCCAGCGGCCACCGGCGCTACACCCGTGCCGATCTCACCTGGATCGACCTGGTCACGCGGCTGCGCGCGACCGGGATGCCGATTCGCGACATCCGACGCTATGCCGAACTGGTGCGGGCGGGCGACGGCAACGAGGCCGAGCGGCTGGCGTTGCTGCGCGCGCACCGGCAGGTGGTGCTGGATCAGCTGGCCGAGGTGCAGAACCATCTCGGGGCGATCGACCGCAAGATCGGCATCTATGTGGACCGGCTGGAGAGCACGGGAATGCTGCGATCCGAGGCGCGGGGTTGACTTGGAGCGCGCTCGAAGGAGTGGGATGGCGTCATGACCGAATCACACACTCCCCTCCCCACCCGCACGCTCGGCGCAGGCGCGCACGCGCTGACCGTCTCCGCCCTCGGCCTCGGCTGCATGGGCATGTCGGAGTTCTACGGCACGGCCGACGAGTCGACGGGCATCGAGACCATCCGCCGCGCCCTCGACCTGGGGGTCAGCTTTCTCGACACCGCCGACATGTACGGCCCGTTCACCAACGAACAGCTGGTCGGCCGCGCGCTGGCGGGCAGGCGTGAGCAGGTGCAGCTGGCCACCAAGTTCGGCAACGTCCGCGGCGAGAACGGTGAATTCCTCGGTGTCAGCGGCCGTCCCGAGTACGTGCGCCAGGCCGCCGACGCCTCGCTGCGACGTCTCGGCGTCGACCACATCGACCTGTACTACCAGCATCGCGTGGACAAGACGGTGCCGATCGAGGACACCGTGGGCGCGATGAAGGAGCTGGTCGAGGCGGGCAAGGTGCGATACCTCGGCCTGTCCGAGGCCTCGGCGGGCACCATCCGCCGCGCGCACGCCGTGCACCCGATCACCGCCCTGCAGAGCGAGTACTCCCTGTTCACCCGCCACGTGGAAGACGAGATCCTGCCGACGCTGCGCGAACTCGGCATCGGCCTGGTCCCCTACTCCCCGCTCGGCCGCGGCCTGCTGACCGGCGCCATCACCTCCGCCGCCGACCTGCCGGAGAACGATTCCCGCCGCCAGGGCCGTTTCCCCCGCTTCCAGGGCGGCGCGCTCGCGGCCAATCTCGCCCTGGTCGCGCGGATCACCGAGATCGCGGCCGAGAAGGGCGTCACCCCGGGACAACTCGCCCTGGCCTGGGTGCTGGCCCAGGGCGAGGACGTGGTTCCCATCCCCGGCACCAAGCGGGTGAAGTACCTGGAGGAGAACGTCGCCGCCGCCTCCGTCACCCTCACCCCGGACGACCTGACCCGCCTCGCCGAGGCCGTCCCCCGCGAGGCGGTCGCGGGCGAACGCTACGGCGACCTGTCGACCATCGACGCCTGACCGGCCGGGCCGGGGCCGTCGTCCCGGCGAGGCCGATCCTCATGGTCGCCGGTCCCGACCTCGACGTCGGCCGGGGTCGAGGCCGCAGACGGGTCAGAAGAGGAAGTAGCGCTGGGCCATGGGGAGTTCGGTGGCGGGCTCCTCGGCCCACACCTCGCCGTCGACGCGGACGGTGAAGGTGTCGGGGTCGACCTCGATGCGGGGCATGGCGTCGTTGCCTGGCATGTCGGCCTTGCCCACCTTGCGGACGTCCTTGACCGGGGCCAGGCGGCGGCGCACCGCGATGCGGTCGGCGAGCCCGTCGTCGATGGCGTGCTCGGAGACGAAGTGCAGGGAGGTCGCCGCGGCGACCGGGGCGGCGGCGCCGAACATGGGACGCGGCAGCACCGGCTGCGGGGTGGGGATCGAGGCGTTCGCGTCGCCCATGGCCGCCCAGGCGATGGCGCCGCCCTTGAGCACCGCGTGCGGGCGCACCCCGAAGAAGGCGGGCTCCCAGAGCACCAGGTCGGCGAGCTTGCCCGGCTCGACCGAACCGATCTCGTCGTCGAGGCCGAGCGCCACCGCCGGGCAGATCGTGTACTTGGCGACGTAGCGGCGGACCCGGTTGTTGTCGGCGGGGCCGTCGCCGGGCAGGGCGCCGCGACGGCGCTTCATGACGTGCGCGGTCTGCCAGGTGCGCATCACCACCTCGCCGATGCGGCCCATGGCCTGGGAGTCGCTGCCGATCATGGAGATCGCGCCCAGGTCGTGCAGCAGGTCCTCGGCGGCGATGGTGGAGGGCCGGATGCGGCTCTCGGCGAAGGCCAGATCCTCGGGGATGGCGGAGCTGAGGTGATGGCACACCATGAGCATGTCCAGATGCTCGTCGAGGGTGTTGACCGTGTGCGGCCGGGTGGGATTGGTGGAGCTGGGCAGCACGTTCGGGTGCGAGGCCACGGTGATGATGTCGGGCGCGTGCCCGCCGCCCGCGCCCTCGGTGTGATAGGCGTGGATGCCGCGTCCGGCGATGGCGGCCAGGGTGTCCTCGACGAAGCCGATCTCGTTGAGGGTGTCGGAGTGCAGCGCGACCTGCACGCCGGAGGCGTCGGCCACCCGCAGGCAGGCGTCGATGGCGGCGGGCGTGGAGCCCCAGTCCTCGTGCAGCTTGAAACCGGATGCGCCCGCGCGCAACTGCTCCCACATGGCGGCTTCGCTGACGGTGTTGCCCTTGCCGAGCAGTGCGATGTTCAGCGGCCAGTGGTCGGTGGCCTCGAGCATCCTGGCCAGATGCCAGGCGCCGGGGGTGACGGTGGTGGCCTTGCTGCCCTCGGCGGGGCCGGTGCCGCCGCCGATGAGAGTGGTGATGCCGCCACCGAGCGCTTCGTCCATCAGCTGCGGACAGATGAAGTGCACATGGCAGTCGATGGCGCCCGCGGTGACGATGCGACCGTTGCCCGCGATGATCTCGGTGGACGGGCCGACGACCAGGTCGGGGTGCACCCCGGACATGATGTCGGGATTGCCCGCCTTGCCGATGGCGCTGATGCGGCCGTCACGGATGCCGATGTCGGCCTTGATGATCCCCCAGTGGTCGATGATGATCGCGCCGGTGATCACGGTGTCGGGGGCACCGTCGGCGCGGGTGGCGCGGGACTGGCCCATCGACTCGCGCAGCACCTTGCCGCCGCCGAAGACGGCCTCGTCGCCCGCCAGTCCCGGTCCGCCGCTGCGGTCCTCGGTGATCTCGATCAGCAGATCGGTGTCGGCCAGGCGGACCCGGTCGCCGGTGGTGGGGCCGAACAGCTCGGCGTAGCGGGCCCGGCTCAGTTCGGTCACTGCTGATCTCCCTCGGCGTGCTTCGGATCGTCCAGGTGCTTCGGATCGTCCAGGTGCTTCGGATCGTCGAGGCGGCCCGGCGGATTCGGGCCGATGCCGTACACCTCGCGGGTCCCGGCGAGCGGGACGAGCGACACCCGCTGACCGAGGCCGGGCTCGAAGCGCACCGCGGTGCCGGCGGGGATGTCGAGGCGGTGCCCGTGCGCGGCGGCGCGGTCGAACTCGAGCGCGGTGTTGGCCTGCGGGAAGTGCACATGGCTGCCGACCTGTACAGGGCGGTCGCCGGTGTTGACGACGTCGAGCTCGAGCCGCTCGCGGCCGGTGTTGAGCTCGATCACGCCCTCGGCGCAGAGGAATTCACCCGGGATCACGACGCACGCCCTCTCACGCGATCGGCTGGTGGACGGTGACGAGCTTGGTGCCGTCCGGGAACGTCGCCTCGACCTGCACGTCGTGGATCATCTCCGGCACGCCGTCCATGACGTCGGCGCGGGTGAGCACGGTGCGTCCCGAGGCCATCAGCTCGGCTACGGTGCGGCCGTCGCGGGCGCCCTCGAGCACGTGGTCGGTGATGATCGCGACCGCCTCGGGATGGTTCAGCAGCAGGCCGCGGGCCTTCCTGCGCCTGGCCAGCTCGGCCGCATAACTCAGCAGCAGTCGTTCCTGCTCGTGCGGCGACAATCGCATCCGGGCTCCTCACCGGTCGGTCGAAGAATGACGGTCATTCTGGCACGGCCGCGCCGGTTGTGCCGGTTGTAGGTCAGCCGCGCTTGGGCAGGTTCGCCAGCCGCACCTGTCCGCGGGCCACGACCCGGTCCTGTTCGTCGGTGATGACGACCTGCCACAACTGCTGGGTCCGGCCGCGGTGGATCGGCGTGGCCTCGCCGCGCAGCACGCCCTCGCGCACCGAGCGCAGGAAATCGGTGTTGTTGTTGACGCCGACCACGGTGCCCTGGTCGCCGTACCAGACGGTGCCCGCGATGCTGGCCAGGGTTTCCACCACGGTGCAGTAGACGCCGCCGTTGACGATGCCTGCGGGCTGGTACAGGTGCGGCTTGACCGTCCACTCACCCGCCACGCGATCGGGGCCGACCTCGGTGTAGCGCAGGCCGAGGAACTCGGTGAAGGTGCCGAGCTCGGCGTCGACCTGGTTCAGCGCTTCCGGCGTCAGGCCGGCGAAACTCTGCTCTGTCATGTGTTTCAGCTTTACACCAGACGAATCAGGGACGGGGAGGGGGATGCCACACCGGGCTGCCCCGGGGCGAAAAGCGGCGGGCCCCACATCATGGGGCCCGCCGCGGCACGGATCGGGGGTCACTGCAGCCCTCAGGACACTCGCGCGATCCTTACGCCGGTTGAAACTATAGGTCAGGCTTACCTAACTCGCAAGGTGTGTGGGACGCCGCCCGGCGACCGGACCTCCGCGCGGCCCCGGTTCTGCGGAAAGGCGCTACGGCGAACGGGCAGCCCGCGGTCCCCCAGCGCCGCCATCAGCGCCTGCCCACGCCGGGCGCCCACCAGCGGATCCATGCGCGCCAGATCTGGCACATAGGTCGCCGCGCCGACGACGGATTCGCCCACCAGCGACCAGAACCGGCGCGCGGAGAGCCGGGAGCACCTGGCCAGGCCGTTGTGGACCAGCGACAGCGAGGCCTCGCAGCGGTGCGCCAGCCAGACGGCCATGGCGGCCTCGCACGGCAGGGCGACCACACCCGAGCGGCCGCACAGCGGATCGCCGTCGAGCACCCGCAGGGTGGTGTCCTCCAGCCCCGCCCAGTCCAGGCCGCCGTCGTTGTCGTTGTGCACCCAGAGGTTGTCCAGGCCGGGGTCCCAGGCCCGGCCGTCCATCACCCACAGCGCGGCCACCCGGCCGACGACCGCGTGGACGAGGGCGGTGGCGACCACCTCGGCGGCGATGTCCGGGTCGGTCATCTCCGCGGCGTGCCTGCGGTACATCAGCTCGATGCGCCCCTCGCGCAGCCCGTCGGACAGCTTCCACCACCGCCTGCGGCCGTGCTCGGCGACCGCGGCCACGGCGTAGACGCGCGGATGATCCGGCTGCAGCGCGCGCAGCCGCGAACTCGTGCGTTCGAAGACCGAATCGGCGTAGCGATCGGAGAAACGGGTCACGGTCTCGGTCATGGAGGCTCCTCGTGTCGGCTCCGGGAACGCGGGAGTCGGAGCAGAAAGATAGGTTAGGCTTACCAGACCTGCATGCCGGGCACCAGGTTTTGGTACGCGACGAAAGAAACGGAGCGCCCCGCCCCCGTGAGCACCCCCTCGAGCCCATTGGCCGTCGCGCGGCGCCGACGCCGTGCCGCACTGCTGCTCCTGTTCGCCCTGATGGCACTGGGCGTGGCCGCAGGCATGGCGGTCGGCTCGCGCGCCATCGCACCGGCCGAGACACTGGAGGCGCTGCGGCACGCACTCGGGTGCGCGGGCGGACCGTTCGCCTGCCCGGCCGAGTCGACGATCGAGGAGATCGTGCGCGGCTACCGCGTGCCGCGCACGGCGCTGGCGCTGATCGCCGGGCTCGCGCTCGGCGCGACCGGCGCGCTGATCCAGGGCTACACCCGCAACCCGCTGGCCGACTCCGGCCTGCTCGGGCTCAACGCGGGCGCGGCCTTCCTCGGCGCACTCGGCGTCTACCTGTTCGGCTTCACCGACCCGAGGCAGTACATCTGGTTCGCCATGGCCGGGGCGCTGATCGCCGGGGTGGTGGTGTTCAGCGCGTCCTCGGTGGGCGGCGGCAGGGCGAGCCCGCTGAGCCTGGTGCTGGCCGGCGCGGCGGTCACCGCTTTCCTGCAGGCCATGACCCAGGCGGTCGTGCTGTTCGACGCGACGGTGCTCGACACCTATCGCTTCTGGGTGGTCGGCACGGTGGCCGGACGCGACGCCGCGGTGTTCTGGCAGGTGCTGCCGTTCATCACGCTCGGGGCTCTGATGGCGGTGGCCGCCGCGCCCGGGTTGAACCTGCTCGGCCTCGGCGACGACGTGGCCCGAGGGCTCGGGGTGAACGTGGAGCGCAGCCGGGCGTTCGGGCTCACCGCCGTGGTACTGCTGTGCGGCGCGGCCACGGCGGCGGTCGGGCCGATCGCCTTTCTCGGGCTGGTCGTCCCGCACATCGCGCGGCGGTTCACCGGGCCCGACCACCGCTGGCTCATCCCCGCCGCCGCGCTGATGGGCGCGGTGCTGCTGCTGTTCGCCGACACGCTCGGCCGGGTGGTGACCAGGGGCGGGGAGATCCAGGTCGGGGTGATGCTGGCCGTGCTCGGCGCGCCCTACTTCATCGCGCTGGTGCGCAGGCGCAAGGTGGTGAGCCTGTGAGCGGCTCGACGGCGCGCGCCGCCGCGCCCGGCGCGGAGCAGGCGCGGGCGGTGCGTCCGGCGCTGCGCGCCGGCCCGGTGTCGCTGGTGCTGCGCCCGCGCGTGGCGGCGCTCGTGGTGGCGCTGGCCGCGCTGGCCTTTCTCATGTTCTGCCTGGACATCGCATTCGGGGAGACCACGATCCCGCTGGGCCGGGTGCTCGACGTGCTCGGCGGCGGCGGCACCCGCTCGCAGCGCTACATCGTCCTGGACTCCCGGCTGCCGCGAGCGCTGACCGCCCTGGTGGTGGGCGCGGCGCTCGGGCTCGCGGGCGCGATCACCCAGTCGATCCTGCACAACCCGCTGGCCAGCCCGGACATCCTCGGGGTGACCACCGGCGCGAGCCTCGGCGCGATCGCGGTGCTGGTGTTCGCCGGCGTGGGATCGACCGGCCTGGCCGCCACGGTCGGCGCACCGCTGGCCGCGCTGGTCGGCGGAATGCTCACCGCCCTGCTGATCTACGCCCTCGCCTGGGGCCGCACCGCGGGCGGTGGGCAGGGCGCCACGGGCCTGCGCTTCGTGTTGATCGGCATCGGCGTCAACGCGCTGCTCGCCGCGTGCGTGAGCTGGCTGGTGGCGCAGGCGACCACCGAGAACGCGGCCCGTGCCCAACAGTGGCTGGCGGGCTCGTTGAACTTCGCCGACTCGAAAGCCCTTGTCCCGGCCACGCTGGCGCTGGCAGTGGTGACGGTGGTCGCGCTCGGCTCGGCCCGCACGCTGGCGGCCATGCGGCTGGGCGAGGACACCACCCGGATGCTCGGCGTGCGCATCCAGACCCAGCAGGCGATCCTCGTCGGATCGGCGGTGGTGGCCGCCTCGGTGGCGACCGCGGCGGTCGGACCGGTCGGGTTCGTGGCGCTGACCGCGCCCCAGATCGCCCGGCGACTGCTGCGCACGCCCGGCGAACCGCTGCTCGGCTCCCTGCTGATCGGTGCCATCCTGGTGACCGGGGCCGATGTGGCCGCACGGACGTTGTTCCCGGTGGATCTGCCGGTGGGCATCGTCACCGCCGGCGCGGGTGGGCCGTTCCTGCTCTATCTGCTCGTGCGCATGAACCGGAAGGCGACCCTGTCATGACCGACACCCGCCCAGTCACCCCCGCCGTGTCACCCACCGCCGTGTCACCCACCGCCGTGTCACCCACCGACACGGCCGCCGCGCACCGGCTGACGGCCGAGGAGCTCCGGCTCGGATACGGCGGCCGGATCATCGTCGACGGGCTGAACCTGGACATCGAGCCGGGCGTGGTCACCACCGTCATCGGCCCCAACGGCTGCGGCAAGTCCACGCTGCTGCGCTCGCTCGGCAGGCTGCTGCGCCCGAGCGCGGGCCGGGTGGTCCTCGACGGCAAAGCCATCTCCGGCATGAAGACCAAGGACGTGGCCAGGATCGTGGGCATGCTCCCGCAGACGCCGGTCGCGCCCGAGGGCCTGACGGTGGCGGATCTGGTCGCGCGCGGCAGGCACCCGCACCAGTCCTGGCTGCGTCAGTGGTCGGCGGACGACGAGTCCGAAGTCATGGCCGCGCTGGCGCAGACCGGCATCGTCGAGCTGGCCGACCGCCCGCTCGACGAGCTCTCCGGCGGCCAGCGCCAGCGCGCCTGGATCTCCATGGCCCTGGCCCAGGGCACCGACATCCTGCTGCTGGACGAGCCGACGACCTATCTCGACCTGGCGCACTCGCTGGAGGTGCTCGACCTGGTCGACCGCCTGCACTCGGAACTGGGCCGCACCGTGGTGATGGTGTTGCACGATCTGAACCTGGCCATCCGTTACAGCGACCGGCTGGTGGTCATGCGCGACGGCCGGATCGTCGCAGCGGGCGCGCCGGGCGAGATCATCGACGCGGCCCTGCTGGAGGAGGTCTTCGGGCTGTCGGCGACCGTGCTGGAGGACCCGGTGTCGGGGCGCCCGATGATCGTGCCGATCGGCGCGCGCCATGTGCGGCCCGAGGTCGCCCGCGAGCACGCGCGCGCCGCTGGAGCCGCCCCCGACTCCCCGGCGCGACCGGGCGTTATGACGAATACCACACCAGCAACCGCCTAGTTACGACAGGGTGTAGTACGCATCGGCGTCGTTGGGTCCGTAAACTCGAGGAATGGCAGGTCTTGGTGAACTCGAGAAGGCGGTCATGGACCAGTTGTGGTCCAGCGACCAACCGCTAACCGTCAGGCAGGTGCACGAGGCACTCGCCGCGCGCCGCGAACTCGCGTACACCACGGTGATGACGGTGCTGCAGCGTTTGGCGAAGAAGAATCTGGTGGTCCAGCGCCGCGACGACCGCGCCCATCGCTACGCCCCGGTGCACACCCGCGACGAACTGGTCGCGAGCCTGATGTTCGACGCGCTCCAGCAGGCCGACGAGGCGGGCAGCCGCGCCGCCGCGCTGGTGCACTTCGTCGAACAGGTCGGCCCGGACGAGGCCGACGCGCTGCGCGAGGCGCTGGCGAGGCTGGAGGCCACCGAAGGCGACCGGCCGCCGCTCGACTGATGCTGTCGGCCGACCGGGTTAGGATGTGGTCGGCCATCCGCCCCGGACGCACAACGAGGTGCGTTCCCGGTTCCCCACAACGCAGTGAGCTGAGTCGATGAACGCAACCGCGCCGGTCTTCGCCGGACTCGCCTTGCTTCTCGCGGGCCCGGCGCCCGCCTTGCTCAGTCGTGCGAAGTGGCCGTATCGGACCCCGCGCGCCGCACTGGTGCTCTGGCAGGCCATCGCTCTGGCGGCCGTGCTCAGCGCCTTCGGTTCCGGCCTCGCCATCGCCGCCGAATTGCTCGTGCCCGGCCCCGACGGCCGCCCCACCACCTCGCCCACCCGCGAGATCGACGCCCTCGGCCTGCCCCTGTGGCTCGCCTACGTCACCGTCTTCGCGCTGACCCTGCTGGTCGGCGCCCGCCTGATGTTCTCCGTCGTCCGGGTGGCCGTGCACACCCGCCGTCGCCGCGCCCGTCACCGCATGCTGGTCGACCTGCTCGACCAGAGCGGACCACGCAGGCGCGCCAACGACATCCGGGTCCTGGCCGCCACCGAGCCCATCGCCTACTGCCTGCCCGGCCTGCGCCAGCGCGTCGTGCTCAGCGAAGGCACCCTGACCAAGATGGACGACCCGGAGATCACCGCCATCGTCAGCCACGAGCGTTCGCACCTGCGGGCGCGCCACGACCTGGTGCTCGAGGCGTTCACCGCCGTGCACGAGGCCTTTCCCCGGGTGGTGCGCTCCAAGGCGGCGCTCGGGTCGGTGAAGCTGCTCATCGAGCTGCTGGCCGACGACTCGGCGGTCAAGGTCACCGGACCGACGCCGCTGGCCCGCGCTCTGGTGGCGTGCGCGAAATCCACCGCGCCCCAGGGCGCGCTCGCCGCGGGCGGACCGACCACGTTGATCCGCGTGCAACGGCTCGGCGAACGCGCCAACGGCAACGATGTGGGCATCGCCACGGCGGCCTATCTCGGCTCGATCGCCATCCTGGTGGTGCCGACCCTCGCGGTCGCGGTACCGTGGTTGGTCGAACTCAGTCGATTGTTCACACACTGACTCGGTTCGAGCACCGAGGTCGTCCACGTATCGACCTCTCCTGACTCACCGCGAGGCCGGAACGCACGGCCACCCGCGGGCGCACCTTCCGCAGCGACGATCGCCACGGTCCGGCGCGCGCACGGCTCCGCCTCCCGGCGCGGCCGACCCGAGCGGCGCCCGCGGGTGCCGCACCGAGAAAGGCTTCACCCATCTCTGTCACCACCACGACCGACACCGTGACGAACACCCCGTCCTTCGCGGATCTCGGTCTCCCCGCCGTGCTCGTGCAAGCGCTGCGCCGCGCCGGCATCGACGCCCCGTTCCCGATCCAGGCCGCGACCGTCCCCGACGCGCTCGCCGGCCGCGACGTGCTCGGCCGCGGCCCGACCGGCTCCGGCAAGACCCTGGCCTTCGGCCTGCCCATGCTGGTGCGCCTCGCGGGCAAGGCCGCCGCGCCGGGCCGCCCGCGCGGTCTGGTGCTCGTGCCGACCAGGGAGCTGGCCGCGCAGATCGAACGCTCCCTCGACGAGCCCGCCCTCTCGCTCGGCCTTCGGGTCGCCTCCGTGGTCGGCGGCGCGCCGATCAAGCGGCAGGCCGACCGGCTGGCCCGCGGCGTCGACCTGCTGATCGCCACCCCCGGCAGGCTGTCGGATCTCATCGCCCAGCGCGCGGCCGCCCTCGACGACGTGACGATCACCGCCCTCGACGAGGCCGACCACATGGCCGACATGGGCTTCCTGCCGCAGGTCACCCGGCTGCTCGATCAGACCCCGAAGGGCGGTCAGCGCCTGCTGTTCTCGGCCACCCTCGACGGCGAGGTCGACAAACTGGTCAAGCGCTATCTGACCGACCCGGTCACCCATTCCACCGCGCCGCCCGCCGCCTCGGTGTCGACGATGTCGCACCATCTGCTGTTCGTGCGCAAGGCCGACAAGCGCGACGTGCTCACCGAGATCGCCGCCCGCGACGGTCTGACCATCCTGTTCGTGCGCACCAAGCACGGCGCCGACCGCCTGGCCAAGCAGCTGCGCGCGGCGGGCATCGCCGCGGGCTCGCTGCACGGCGGCAAGGCCCAGAACAATCGCACCCGCACCTTGGCCGCCTTCGCCGACGGTTCGGTGCCGGTGCTGGTCACCACCGACGTCGCCGCCCGCGGCATCCACGTCGACGGCATCTCGCTGGTCGTGCACGCCGACCCGCCCGCCGAGCCCAAGGCCTACCTGCACCGCGCGGGCCGCACCGCCCGCGCGGGCGAGGACGGCGTGGTGGTCACTCTGGTGACCGAGGAGGAGCGGGCCGATGTCACGAAGATGACCCGCAAGGCCGGGGTCGAGGTCGTCGGGGTGGAGGTGCGTCCCGGCCATCCCGCGCTGGCGCAGATCACCGGGGCGCGCAAGCCCTCCGGCGTGGCCGTGCCCGCGCCCACCGCGCCGGGCAACCCGCAGCCGTCGGGCCGGGGCGAGAGCCGTGGTGAGGGCGGACAGCGGCGCGCGCCGTCGCGGCGGAGCCGATCCGGCGGACGGGCCGCGGCCGCCGCGGGCAGTCACGCCGATCGGCCCGCCGCGAGCGGACGTTCCGGCGGCAAGCCCGCCACCGTCCGGGCCGACGGCACCGCGGGCGGCGCGCGCGGGCGGCGCGGCGAGGGTGCGGCAGGCGGTGAGCGCCGTCCGGCGCGCGGCGGCGAGCGCGGACACGGCGCGCGCGGGGCCCGTGGGGCGGCCGGGTCGGGCGGCGGACGCCGCCGGTCCCAGGGCTGAGCCGGCCGCGGCCGAGCGAATCGCTGAGAGATCCGGTCCCCGACGCGGTGCGCGCCGGGGACCGGTTCGTTTCCGGCCGGGCACGGTCACTGCCGAGCTCGATCCGCGCGACACGCCTGACGACAGCGACACGCCGTCAACGGCTGCTCCGCTGGTCAGGGCAGGTTATCGGCACGCAATCGCGTTTCAGATCTTCCGCTCCCCGAACCGGGGACTCTCACACAGCTCCGCGACCACACGCAGGTCGGCGACGAACGCCTCGTAGGCGGGCCCGCGGTCGGGGGCACGCAGCACCGAGGACGGGTGCACGGTGGCGACCACCGCGAAGTCCGGCTGCTCGAGCACCGCGCCGCGTTGTTCGGTGACCTTGACCGACGGGCCGAGAATCGCCTTGGCCGCGACGGCGCCGAGGCACACCACCACAGCGGGCCGCACCACCCGCAGCTCCTGCTCCAGCCACGGCGCGCAGGCCACGATCTCGGTGCGGCCCGGCTGCTTGTGGATTCGCCGTGCACCGCGTTCGGTGAACTTGAAGTGCTTGACCGCGTTCGTCAGATAGACCTCCGCGCGCGCGATGCCCGCCTCGGTCAGCGCGCGGTCGAGCAGGCCACCCGCCGGACCGACGAACGGGTGGCCTGCTCTGTCCTCCCGGTCACCCGGCTGTTCGCCGATCATCACGATGCGCGCCCCGGCGGGCCCCTCGCCGAAGACGGTCTGCGTGGCGTCCCGGTACAGAGCACAGCCGTGGCACTCCTCGGCAGCGACGGCGAGCGCGCGCAGGGTGGGCCTGCCCGAGGGGAGATAGTCGGTAGCGGTCATCGGCGCTCTCCTTCACCGTCGGTTCCGCGGACTTCGCCCGCCGCGGCCCGCCCGGCCGGGCCGTCACGACCGCCTTACCCGCCGCGCCGGATCCAACCCGCCGTTTCACCCACCGACCTGCGGGTATCCGGCCGTCCACATCGATCGCAGCACCCGGACGGCGAGCAAAAGGGAGCATTCCGCATGACAACCATCTGGTCGGCCGCCGACGACACCGACACCCGGCCCGCGCTCCCGCCCGATCACCGCCACGACATCGTGGTGGTCGGCGCGGGCCTGACCGGGCTCGTCACCGCCCTGCTGCTGGCCGAGGCGGGCCGGGACGTGGCCGTGCTGGAGGGCAGGCGGATCGGGGACGGCACCACCGGGCTGACCACCGGCAAGGTGAGCCTGCTGCAGAGCACCCGCGCCGGCCGCATCGCCGAGCGCTGCTCGCTCGGCGCGCTGCGCACCTATCTCGAGGCCAACCGGGCGGGGCAGCGCTGGCTGCTCGACTTCTGCGCCACGCACGGGGTCGACGTGCAACATCGGGACGCGATCACCTACGCCCAGACCCCGGCGGCGGGCGAGGACGTCCGCGCCGAGTTCGAGCTGACCCGCGCGGCGGGCCTGCCCACCGAGTACGTGCCCGCACTGGACACCCCGTTCCCCTTCCACGGCGGGGTGCGGCTGGCCGATCAGGCGCAGCTGGACCCGAGGGCGCTGCTGCGCGCCCTCGCCGCCGCCCTCGACACGCGCGGCGTGCCGGTCTACGAGTTCACCAGGGTGCGTGGCGTCGGCTGGGAGCCGCGCGGCGACCACCTGGTCCACACCGACCGCGCCGACCTGCGGGCAGGCGCCGTCGTTCTGGCGACCGGCACCCCGATCCTCGACCGCGGCGGCTTCTTCGCCCGGGTCACCGCGCAGCGCTCCTACCTGAGCGCCTTCCGCGTCGCCGAAGCGCTGCCGCCGCAGATGCTCATCAGCGCGGACTCACCCACCCGCTCTCTTCGCACGGTCCCGCACGCGGGCGGTGAACTGCTGCTGGTCGGCGGCAACGGCCACGAGGTCGGCCGCGCCGAGGACACCGCGGCCCTGGTCACCGACCTGGTCGACTGGACCCGCCTGCACTTCCCCACCGCCGAACCACTGGCCTCCTGGTCCGCTCAGGACTACTCCCCGGTCGGCGAACTCCCCTACGCCGGACCGCTGCTGCCCGGCAGCGACCGCCTGCTGCTGGCGACCGGATACTCCAAGTGGGGCCTCACCAACGGCGTCGCCGCCGCCCACGTCCTCGCGGGCCGTCTGACCGGCACCGCACCCTCGTGGGCGGAGGTGTTCACCACCTGGCAGCCGCCCGACCTGTCCACCCTCGCCTCCGCCGCCTCCGCGAATGCCGCTGTGGCGCAACATCTCACGCTGGGCTGGCTGAACGGTCTGCGCACCGACGGACAGGTCCGGCCCGGCGAGGGCTGCGGGCGCGTGCACCGGCAGGGCCTGCGCCCGGTCGCCACCTCGACGGTGGACGGGGTGACCACCTCGGTCTCGGCCGTGTGCCCGCACCTGTACGGGCTGGTCCGCTGGAACTCGGCGGAGAAGTCCTGGGACTGCCCGCTGCACGGCTCCCGCTTCGCCCCCGATGGCAGCGTCCTGGAAGGGCCTGCCACCGAGCCGCTGGGCCGCTGACCCCGATGGCGGATCAGCCGGTCTGGTCGGCGGTCGCGGCACTCGCCGCGGCCGCCCTGTTCGCCGTGGCAGCGGTGGCCCAGCACCGGGCCGCGGCCGCCGTGCCCGAGGACCGGCCGCTGGTCGGCTCGCTGGTGCGGAATCGCCGCTGGCTGGCGGGCATCGGCGCGGACGCGGGCGGATACGGGCTGCAGGTCGTCGCGCTCGCCCTCGGTCCGGTGCTGATCGTGCAACCGCTGCTGGTCACCGCGCTGGTCTTCGCACTGCCCCTCGCCGCCCGGATCGACGGACGCCGGGTGAGCGGCCGGACCTGGCTCCGGGCGCTGCTGCTGGTGCTCGCGCTGGCGACCTTCCTGCTCGTCGGGCAACCGAGTTCGGGCGAACCCACCGCGCCGCTGCGGCATTGGCTGCTGCCGCTGGGCGTGCTGCTCGGCGTCGTCGCGCTCGCCGTGCTCGGTGCGAGCGTCCGGCCCCGCGCGGCCTCGCCCGGCGCGACGAGCGCGGATCTCCGGGTGGCGACCGACTGCTGGCCGACGACGGCCACGGTCGGGACGACCGCGCCCGCGACCACGGCACAGCCGCCCGGCGCACCGGGCACGCGCGCCGACAGCCGCCGGGCGCTCCTGTTCGGCGCGGCGGGCGGGGCGCTGTTCGGCCTGGCCGCCGCCCTCACCGATTTCGTCGCGGGCCGCTTCGGGGACGGCCTCGCCGCGGTGCTCGGCAGCTGGCAGACCTGGGCGCTCGTCGCCGCCGGACTGCTCGGCGTCTACCTGCAACAGCGTGCCTTCCAGGTCGGCAGCCTGGCGGCCGCGCTTCCGGCGGCCACCGTGGCCGAACCACTGGCCGCCGCGTTCCTTGGTCTCACCGTGCTCGACGAACGCCTGCGCGCCGACGGGTTCGCGCTGGTCGTGGTGGTCGTCGCGGTCCTCGTCCTCGCCGTCGCCGCGGTCGCCCTGGCCAGGGCCGAAGCCGCCGATTGAGCCGGGGCACGGCAGTTCCGCCGTCCGCCGCCGCTCACCCTTCCGGGTGGGCGGACTGTCGCCGGAACCCGGCGCGCCCGCCCGCTCGTCGTTACTATCGGTCGAGTGCAGTTCCTCCCCGGACACCAGCCGCCCTACGACCTGACCTACGACGATCTGTTCCTGGTCCCGAACCGGACGGACGTCGCGAGCCGCTTCGACGTGGACCTGTCGACCGTCGACGGCTCGGGCACCACCATCCCGATCGTGGTGGCCAACATGACCGCCGTGGCGGGCAGGCGCATGGCCGAGACCGTCGCCCGGCGCGGCGGCATCGTCGTTCTGCCGCAGGATCTTCCGCTCGGCGCCGCGGCCGACACCATCGCCTTCGTCAAGAGCCGCTCGCTGACCGCCGACACCCCGGTGGCGCTCGAGCCCGACCACTCGGTCTCCGAGGCGGTCGCCCTCATGCACAAGCGCGCGCACGGCGCGGTCGTGGTGGTCGAGGCGGGCAGGCCGGTGGGCGTGGTCACCGAGACCGCCTGCGCCGATGTCGACCGCTTCGCCCGGATCGGCGAGATCGCCGACACCGATTTCGTGCAGGCGCCCGCCAGCACCTCCCCGCGCGAGCTGTTCGATCTGCTGGAGGCCCGGCACGCGCACCTGGCCGTGCTCACCGCCGAGGACGGCTCGCTGGCCGGGGTGATGACCCGCACCGGCGCCATCCGCGCCGGCATCTACCAGCCCGCCGTGGACAAGGACGGCGCGCTGCGCATCGCGGCCGCGGTCGGTATCAACGGCGACGTGGCGGCCAAGGCGAAATCCCTCGTCGACTCCGGCGCCGACCTGCTGGTCATCGACACCGCGCACGGCCACCAGGAGAAAATGCTCGAATCGCTGGCCGCCGTCGCCGCGCTCGGCCTCGGCGTGCCGCTGGCCGCGGGCAATGTCGTCTCCGCACAGGGCGTGCGCGATCTGGCCGAGGCGGGCGCGGACATCGTCAAGGTCGGCGTCGGCCCGGGCGCCATGTGCACCACCAGGATGATGACCGGCGTCGGCCGCCCGCAGTTCTCCGCCGTGGCCGAGTGCTCGGCCGCCGCGAGGGAGATCGGCGTGCACGTGTGGGCCGACGGCGGCGTGCGCCATCCCCGCGACGTCGCGCTCGCCCTCGCCGCGGGCGCCGCCAACGTCATGATCGGCTCCTGGTTCGCGGGCACCTACGAATCGCCGGGCGATCTGCGCACCGATCGCGACGGCAATGCCTACAAGGAGAGCTTCGGCATGGCCTCCAAGCGGGCCGTCGCCGCCCGCACCGCCTCCGACAGCGGATTCGACCGGGCACGCAAGGCGCTGTTCGAGGAGGGCATCTCCAGTTCGCGGATGCGACTGGATCCGGAACGGCCGGGTGTCGAAGATCTCATCGACCACATCTGCTCCGGCGTGCGCAGCGCGTGCACCTACGCGGGCGCGCGCACGCTGGCCGAATTCCACGAGCGTGCGGTACTCGGCGTGCAGTCGGCGGCGGGCTTCGCGGAGGGACGGCCGCTGCCCGGCGGGTGGTGAGCGCGTAGGCGGCCCGGCCCCGGCGGCACCGACCCGCCGGTACTTCGCGGCGGCGTGGCGGCGACATCCCGGTAACATGAGAATTGCCGGGGTGTCCCCGGCTCCGTGTGACGAACACGGTCAGCACGGCACAGGTAACACGGCACAGCGCTGCCACGTCGAAAGGGAACACGTTGCCACCCGCGTCCGAGGGCGCCACTCAGGAGGGCTCCTCTACCGAGCCGGGTGACAAACCCGGCGCACTTCCCGACAACACTCCCCACGGACGGTGCTGACTTGTCCACCGTCCTGACGATTCTCAGCATTCTCGGCTTCATCGCCCTGACCGCGGGCACGGCCCTGTTCGTCGCCGCGGAATTCTCCCTGACCGCCCTGGAACGCAGCACCGTCGAGGCCGCGGCCCGCTCCGGCGACGTGCGCTCGCGGATGGTCCGTCAGGCCCATCGCACTCTGTCGTTCCAGCTCTCCGGCGCGCAGCTCGGCATCACCATCACCACCCTGATCACCGGTTATATCGCCGAACCGGTGATCGCCCGGCTGCTCGGGCCGCTGTTCTCCACGATCGGCCTGCCCGCGGGCGCGGCGACCGGACTGTCGCTGGCGTTGGCCCTGATCATCGCCACCTCACTGTCGATGATCTACGGCGAGCTGGTGCCCAAGAACATCGCGATCGCCAAGCCGATGGCCACCGCCCGCGCGACCGCGGCCCCGATGGTCGGCTTCTCCACGGTGTTCAAGCCGATGATCCACTTCCTCAACAACACCGCCAACTGGGTGGTGCGCAAGCTCGGCGTCGAGCCCGCCGAGGAACTGCGCTCGGCGCGTTCCCCGCAGGAACTCGGCTCGCTGGTGCGCACGTCGGCCCAGCGCGGCTCGCTCGACCAGCGCACCGCGCTGGTGGTGGATCGCTCGCTGCGGTTCGGCGAGCGCATCGCCGAGGAGCTGATGACCCCGCGGGTGAAGGTGGAGTCGCTCGACAAGGACGACACCATCGCCGACCTCATCGCCGCCGCCGAGCGCACCGGCTATTCCCGGTTCCCGGTCATCGACGGCGATCTGGACAACACCCTCGGCGTGGTGCACGTCAAACAGGCCTTCGCCCATCCGGCGAGCGAGCGGCGCACCATACCGCTGCACCGGCTCGCCGCGCCGGTGCCCGCGGTGCCGGCCAGCCTCGACGGCGACGAGCTGCTCGAGCGGGTGCGCGGGCACGGCATGCAGGTGGCGCTGGTCGTCGACGAGTACGGCGGCACGGCGGGCCTGGTGTCGATGGAGGACCTGATCGAGGAGATCCTCGGCGACGTCCGCGACGAGCACGACGAGGAGGAACTCGACGTGCGCCGCACCTCCGACGGCTGGGACTGCTC
>Ga0079224_100001398_pt1 | contig 27655 bp, 23 predicted proteins | sample Stecom2015_FD_80414 | JGI IMG/M metagenome (GOLD analysis project Ga0079224, IMG submission 80414) | Agricultural soil microbial communities from Utah to study Nitrogen management - Steer compost 2015 | ecosystem: Environmental > Terrestrial > Soil > Agricultural land | place: USA: Utah... | reverse complement strand
CGGATCTTGCCCGTGCTCCACCCCCATCGACCGGACCCGACTACGATCGGCGCTTGTGACAGAACCCCGTCTGAACCTGTTCGACACCGATCCGGCCGAGCTCGCCGTCGACGCGGTCGTGATCGGAGTCCACCGTCGGGCCGAGGACGACCCGGCTGAGCTGCTGGTCAGCACCGGCAGTGAGAGCATCGTCGCCGCCTTCGACGGCCGGTTGACCGACACGCTGCGGCTGCTGGGCGCCACCGGTAACCCCGGCGAAGTGACCAAGGTGGCCACGCTCGGCACCATCACCGCACCCGTGGTGGTCGCGGTCGGCCTCGGTCCGGAACCTACCGGCGCTGCTCCTTCGCCGGAGACTCTCCGCCGCGCCGCGGGTGCGGCGGTCCGCGCCCTGACCGGTCAGCGGTCGGTGGCGCTGGCGCTACCGGTGCCCGACGACGCCGGGTTGTCGGCGGCCGTCCGGGCGCTGGCCGAGGGCGCCAACCTCGGGGCCTACCGGTTCGAGCACTACAAGAGCACCCCGAGCCCGTGGCCGGTGGTGGAGGAGGTCTCGATCCACGTCCCGGACGCCGCTGACCCGGCCGCCACCGCGGAGCTGGAGCGGGCCGCGGTCGTCACCCGCGCGGTCCGGCGGGCCCGCGACTGGGTCAACACCGCGCCCAATGACCTCCGGCCGCCACAGTTCGCGGCGCAGGTCGCCGAGGTGGCGCAGGAAGCCGGCCTGGCGGTGGAGGTGCTGGACGAGGAGGCGCTGCGGGAAGGTGGGTTCGGCGGGATCCTGGCGGTCGGGTCCGGTTCGGCGGCCCCGCCCCGGCTGGTTCGGTTGGGCTACACCCCCTCCGGCACTCCCCGGGCCCGGATCGCGCTGGTCGGTAAGGGCATCACGTTCGACACCGGCGGGGTGTCGATCAAGCCGGCGCAGGGCATGTGGGAGATGAAGTCCGACATGGCGGGCGCTGCGGCGGTGGTCGCCACCATGCTGGCGGTGGCCGCCCGGGCCCCGCAGGTGGCGGTGACCGCCTGGGTGCCGATGGCGGAGAACATGCCCTCCGGTACCTCCTACCGGCCCGGCGATGTGCTGACCATGCGCAACGGCAAGAAGGTGGAGGTGCTCAACACCGACGCCGAGGGCCGGCTGATCCTGGCCGACGCGATCGCCCGGGCCTGTGAGGAGGAGCCGGACTACCTGCTGGAGACCTCCACTCTCACCGGTGGCCAGATCGTTTCGCTGGGCAAGCGGGTCTCCGGGGTGATGGGCACGCCCGAGCTGTGCGAGCGGGTGCGCCAGGCTGGGGAGGCGGTCGGGGAACCGAACTGGCCGATGCCGCTGCCGGACGACATCCGGCAGGGGATGGAGTCGGCGGTGGCCGACATCTGCCAGGTCAACTCGGCCATGGACCGGGTCGGGACCATGCTGCAGGGTGGCACGTTCCTGTCCGAGTTCGTCGCCGAGGGTGTGTCCTGGGCGCACATCGACATCGCCGGCCCGGCCTACCACGCCGGGGAGCCGTACGGCTACATCACCAAGGGCGGTACCGGGGTGCCGGTGCGCACCCTGCTGCACCTGATCGAGCAGCTGGCCGAGGAGTGACCACCGACCTGACCGGCCGCCCCGGGACCGTGATCGTGGGCGGCCGGTCAGCCGGCCGACCCCTCGCCACCGCGGGTGGTCGGCTCCTCCCCACCCTGGGCGGCCCGCTTACGCCGCTCGTTGTACTCCCGCATCCGCTTCGGATAGCCCATCAGCGCCACGTCGTAGATCGGGATCGCCATGCGGTGGGCGAACCGGCGCGCGGCCTCCGGACCCTCCACCCGCCGCCGGGTCCATTCGCCGTCATGCGCCACCAGGACCACAGTGGTTTCCGTCACTGCGGTGCGGGGTTCGAGGAACGCCTCCACTCCCCGCCGGCTCCGGACAAACTCCTCCAGGTGCGCGAGATCCTGTCTGGTGGCTGGACGGTCCCCGGAGGAACCCTCCGACTGCCGTTGCTTGCGTCGCCTGAACCAGGCCACCGCGACCTCTCCTTACCTTCAACCTTGCGCGATCGGCGCCCGGTGGCGGACCCACCGGCACGGACACCCCCGCCCGGGCGAGCCGATGTGTTGTCCGCCAGCGTACGTCGAATCATCCGTCCCGCGCGCCCCATGAGTCACCACAGTCACCGATCCCGTTCCGGGGCGGAAACTGACCTGGCTGCGTCAGCGGGGGCGGACAGTGACAAGATGAGAGCGACGGCAGCCGCCGGCTGCGGGGTGCGTTGTTGGGAGTTCTGGTGAGTGACGAGTTCGACGTAGTAGTCCTGGGTGGTGGTCCCGGGGGGTACGCGGCAGCCCTGCGCGCCTCCCAACTCAACCTGTCGGTCGCGTTGGTGGAGAAGGACAAGGTCGGCGGCACCTGCCTGCACCGGGGATGCATTCCGACCAAGGCTCTGCTGCACGCCGGGGAGGTTGCTGACACCGCCCGCGAGGCCGCGCAGTTCGGGATCAAGGCCGAGCTGCAGGGTGTGGACCTGGCCAAGGTGCACGCCTACAAGGACGGGGTGGTCAACCGCTCGTACAAGGGCCTGCAGGGCCTGATCAAGGCGGCGAAGAACGTCACCCTGGTGGAGGGTGAGGGGCGCCTGACCGGCCGGAACACGGTCTCGGTCGGGGGCCGGACGCTGAGCGGCCGCAACGTGGTGCTGGCCACCGGCTCGTATTCGCGGACCCTGCCCGGGCTGGAGATCGACGGTGAGCGGGTGATCACCAGCGAGCACGCGCTGACGCTGGACCGCCTGCCCAGCTCGGTGGTGATCCTCGGCGGCGGCATCATCGGCTGCGAGTTCGCCAGCGTGTGGCGCTCGTTCGGCGCCGAAGTCACGATCGTGGAGGCGCTGGACCGGCTGCTGGCCACCGAGGACGAGGACAGCTCCAAGCAGGTGCAGCGGGCGTTCCGGCGGCGCGGCATCAAGGCGCTGTTGGGCAAGCCGTTCGAGCGGGTGGAGCACACCGACACCGGGGTGCGGGTGACCGTGACCGGCGGCGAGACCCTGGAGGCGGACCTGCTGCTGGTGGCGGTCGGCCGGGGCCCCAACACCGCTGGCCTGGGCTTCGAGGAGCAGGGCATCAAGATGGAGCGCGGGTTCGTGCTCACGGACGAGCGGCTGCGCACCAACGTGCCCGGGGTGTACGCGATCGGCGACATCGTGCCCGGCCCGCAGTTGGCCCACCGTGGCTTCCAGCACGGCATCTTCGTGGCCGAGGAGATCGCCGGGCAGCAGCCGCCGGTGGCCGACGAGCGGGGGATCCCGCGGGTCACCTACTGTGACCCGGAGGTGGCGTCGGTCGGGCTGACCGAAGCCGCGGCCCGGGAACAGTACGGCGCCGACCAGATCACCACGTATATGTACAACTTGGGTGGGAACTCGAAGAGCACCATCCTGAAGACGCAAGGCTTCGTCAAACTGGTACGGGTGGCCGACGGGCCGGTGGTCGGGGTCCACATGGTGGGCGCCCGCGTCAGCGAGCTGGTCGGCGAGGCTCAGCTGATCTACAACTGGGAAGCGTTCCCGGTGGACGTGGCGCAGCTGATCCACGCCCACCCGACCCAGGGCGAGGCGCTGGGTGAGGCTCACCTGGCCCTGACCGGCAAGCCGCTACACACCCACGACTGACCGCCCCACCGCGAGAACCTGAAGGAGAAGGTCCGAATGCCGGAATCGGTCAAGATGCCCGCGCTGGGCGAGAGTGTCACCGAGGGCACCATCACCCGGTGGCTCAAGCAAGAGGGCGACCGGGTGGAGGCGGACGAGCCGCTGCTGGAGGTGTCCACCGACAAGGTCGACACCGAGATCCCAGCCCCGACCAGCGGGGTGCTGACCCGCATCCTGGTCGGCGAGGACGAGGTGGCCGAGGTGGGTGCGGAGCTGGCGATCATCGACGGGGAGGGTGCGGCGGCCGCGGCGCCGGCCGAAAGCGCGGAGCCCGCGGCGGCGGCGGAGCCCGCGGCCGCCCCGGCCGGCGATGACCGCTCCGTGGAGGAGCAGGCCGGCGCGGCCGTGCGGGAGGCGGCGAGCACCACCGCCGCCGGCACCGAAGTGGTCCTGCCCCCGCTGGGTGAGAGCGTCACCGAGGGCACCGTGACCCGGTGGTTGAAGCAGGTCGGGGACCAGGTGGAGGCGGACGAGCCGCTGCTGGAGATCTCCACCGACAAGGTGGACACCGAGCTGCCGGCCCCCGCCTCGGGCACCCTGCTGGAGATCCGGGTCAACGAGGACGAGACCGCCGAGGTGGGCGCCGTGCTGGCGGTGATCGGCAGCGGCGCCCCGGCGCCGGTGGAAGCCCCCGCCCCGACCGAGGCGCCTGCGCCGGCCAAGGCTCCGGAGCCCGCGGCGGAGGCCCCGGCTCCGGCTCCGGCTGGGTACGAGGCGCCGGCACCGAAGGTGGAGGCCCCACCGGCGAAGGCGGCTGAGGCGGCGCCACCGCCACCCGCTCCGGCGCCGGCTCCGGCACCGGAGCCCGCGAAGCCGGCGGCGGACAAGGGAGTCGGCTACGTCACTCCGCTGGTGCGCAAGCTCGCCGCGGAGCACGGGGTGGATCTGGCCACCGTCACCGGCACCGGGGTCGGGGGGCGGATCCGCAAGCAGGACGTGCTCGCCGCCGCGGAGGCGAAGAAGGCCGCGGAGCAGGCGGCGGCCGCGAAGGCCGCTCCGGCGCCGGCGGCCCCGGCCAAGCCGGAGCCCAGCCCGCTGCGGGGCCAGACCATGAAGCTGCCCCGGATCCGGGCGGTGATCGCCAAGCGGATGATGGAGTCGCTGCAGGTCTCGGCCCAGCTGACCACGGTGGTCGAGGTGGACGTCACCAAGATCGCCAAGCTGCGGGACCGGGTCAAGCACGACTTCCTGGCCACCCACGGGGTGAAGCTGTCGTTCCTGCCGTTCTTCGCCCTCGCCACGGTGGAGGCGCTGCGGGTGCACCCGCAGCTCAACGCCTCCATCGACATGGAGGAGAACACGGTCACCTACTACGACGCGGAGCACCTGGGGATCGCGGTAGACACCGAGCGGGGTCTACTGGTGCCGGTGATCCGGGACGCCGGTGACCTGAACCTGGCCGGGCTGGCCCGCCGGATCGCGGACGTGGCGGAGCGCACCCGCACCAACAAGATCAGCCCGGCGGAGCTGTCCGGCGGCACCTTCACCATCACCAACACCGGCAGCCGGGGGGCGTTGATCGACACCCCGATCATCAACCAGCCGCAGGTGGCGATCCTCGGCACCGGTGCGGTGGTCAAGCGGGCGGTGGTGGTGGACGACCCGGACCTGGGCGAGGTCATCGTGCCGCGGTCGATGGTCTACCTGTCCCTGACGTACGACCACCGGCTGGTCGACGGCGCGGACGCGGCCCGGTTCCTGGGCACCATCAAGGAACGGCTGGAGGCCGGCAACTTCGAGTCGGAGCTCGGGCTGTCCTGACCGGAGAGAGACCCAGTAACGGGGTGGGGGTGGGTCCGGTACCGGGCCCACCCCCACCCCGTCGTGGTCTTCCGGGCGCTACCCGCCGACTGCGGGTGCCGCCCGGATACCGGTTCGCCGCTACGCTCCGACAGCTCGGGTTGAGCCGGTACGACCCGTGCGCGCGGTTCGAGGGTGGTCGGTTCTGGTGGGCGGTCCGTACCCCGGACGGCCCCGCCACCCTGGCGTTGCACCGGGACGGCGACGCGCTGGTGGCCACCGGCTACGGCCCCGGCGCCGACCTGGTGCTGGACCGGGCGGACGCGGTGGCCGGGCTGCGGGACGATCTGACCAGGTTCGCGGCACTCGCCGCCGCCCACCCGCTGGTGGCCCGCCTGGCCCGCCGCTACTCCGGGGTGCGGCTGCCTCGGACCGGGTTCCTGTTCCCCCGGCTGCTGCGGGCGATCATCGAACAGAAGGTCACCGGCACGGAGGCGTACCGCGGCTACGCCGCCACCGTCCGGTATTTCCGCGAACCCGCGCCCGGTCCGCTGACCTCGCTGCTGCTACCGCCGGAGCCGGAGGCGGTCGCGGCCACCCCGTACTGGGTGTTCCACCGGTTCGGTATCGAGCAGAGGCGGGCCGAGACGCTGCGCCGGGCCGCGGCCGAGGCGGCCCGGTTGGAGCGCTGCGCCGACTCCGCGGAGGCGACCGCCCGGATGACCGCGATCCGTGGAATCGGCCCGTGGACCGCCGCTGAGGTGGTCCGGACCGTCTACGGCGACCCGGACGCGGTCAGCGTCGGTGACTTCCACCTTCCGCACACGGTGGCGTGGGCGCTGGCCGGCGAACCCCGTGCCACCGACGCCCGAATGCTGGAGCTACTCGCCCCGTTCGCTCCGCACCGGGGGCGGGTGTGTCTGCTGTTGACCACCGCCGGCTACGCTGCCCCGAAGTTCGGCCCCCGCCGGCCGCTCCGCTCGTTCGCCACGTACTGACCGCCTGGCCAGCCGCTCGCCTGCCCACCCGGTGATTGAGGACGGCCGGCGCGGCGTACGGGTGCCTGACGTCGGGCTCATCCGCGAAAGCGACCGCATCACCGACGCGGGGGTGGGTGCTCCTGCTGTTGTGGTCGAGGAAAACGAGCCATCGAGCGACGTCGGTCAGGTGCTGCGTGACCTCGACACCTGCCTGTCACTCAGCAACGAATTCATTCTCTTCTACCACATCACCTCGGCGGAACGGTCGTTACCTGAGCCGATCCGCTAGGTGTGATAACCACCTGAACACCGGCAGTTTCACCGGCCAGAAAAGACCTCGTCGCGATTCCGCCAGGGTCGGTGACAACGACAAGCTAGCGCTCCAGGAACGCCCGAGGGTTTCCCCTGGTGATCGCGGATTGTGCCATGGCCCGCCGGGCGCGCTCGCCGGTGCGCATCATCGCAGTTCAGCGCAACTACCAGAGGCGAGTCCCACCTCTCCCGTCCGTCTCACCAATCGATGCGCCTCATGGAATCGACCGGACTGTCGCCATAACCGTGGCCGGGCTGTGTACATGGTTCCCCTGTCAAGGACGAATCAGAGGCTAGCCCTACCTGCCCTACGGGCTAGCGTGGAGTGTGGACGCTACATGTGATCGTTGACTGGGGTGTACCTGATGGCCAAGCAGAACCCAATGGCGCGGCGCCGTTTGATCCGCACAGTGGTAATCGTGGTCGTGCTGGTGGAGTTACTCGCTGTCGGCGGGTACATCGCCTGGTACCACCTGTGGCCGGGTAACGACCGGATCGACGTGGTCGGTAGTAACCCCACGATCCTGGTGTGGCAGAAGCGGCACGAGGGCATGGACGCCCTCGCCGAGGGCACGCTCTACTTTGATACCGAGACCGGCTGCCTGATGCTGGAGGGGCTGGAATCCGACTCCGCGCTGCACCTGGTGTGGTCGCGCGGCACCACTCCGGTCGTAGTGGACAATCGTCGGGGCGTCCGGGTGAACGCGTTCCTGGGTCGCTTCGGTGGCACCACCCTGCTCGAGGGGGACCGGGTGAGCCTCAGCGGCGGCACGATCGACCTCCCGGCGGACGTGGCCGCGCGGAGCGGCTGCGACACCGACCGCGCGTTCCTGGTCAGCGACGAAGGGGGCCGAGTCCTCCAGCACTGACCTCGGCGACGACGCGCGCAGCACCAGGCCGACGGCACCCCGTCGGCGAGGAGTTACCACCGGACGTCGGCGGTAGGTGGTTCACTGACACCGTGGAGCTACCCGTGAACCCGCCGGTCGAACCGATGCTGGCCAAGAGCGTGCCGACCCTGCCGGTCGCCGACGGCATGACGTACGAGCCGAAGTTCGACGGTTTCCGCTGCATCATCTTCCGCGACGGCGACGAGGTGGAGCTGGCCAGCCGGGGCGGCAAGACGTTGAGCCGCTACTTCCCCGAGGTGATCGCGCAGGCGAAGGCACAACTGCCGCCTCGCAGCGTGGTCGACGGCGAGCTGGTGGTGATCCGGCGCGAAGACGGCAAGCTGCCCCGACTCGACTTCGAGCAGTTGCAGCAGCGGATCCACCCGGCCGCCTCCCGGATCGCGCTGCTGGCCGAACAGACCCCGGCCGACTTCGTGGCGTTCGACCTGCTGGCGTTGGACGACCGTTCCCTGCTGGACACCCCGTTCCCGCAGCGGCGGGCCGCCCTGACCGAGGCGCTGGCGCAGGTGCGCCCACCGGTGCACGTCACCCCGATCAGCACCGATGCGGACACCGCCCGGCACTGGTTCGAGATCTTCGAAGGCGCCGGGCTGGACGGGGTGATCGCCAAGCCGGCCGACCTGCGCTACGAGCCGGGTAAGCGGTTGATGTTCAAGTTCAAGCACGCGCGTACCGCCGACTGTGTGGTGGCCGGCTTCCGGTGGCACAAGTCCGGGCCGGTGGTGGGGTCGCTGCTGCTCGGCCTGTACGACGAGCACGGCACCCTGCGGCACGTGGGGGTGTCGGCCAGCTTCACCGCCGCCCGCCGCAAGGAGCTGCTGGACGAGTTGGCGCCGTACCGGATGGAGTCGTTCGAGGGGCACCCGTGGGCGGACTGGGCCAATCAGAGCCCGGCCCCGGGCAACCGGATGCCGGGGACGATCAGCCGCTGGAGCGCCGGCAAGACCCTGGAGTGGCAGCCGCTGCGGCCGGAGCTGGTGGTGGAGGTGGCCTATGACGCGATGGAGGGCGACCGGTTCCGGCACACCGCCCAGTTCAAACGATGGCGGCCGGACCGGGATCCCCGCTCCTGCGGCTATCAGCAACTGGAGCAGCCGATCCGGTTCGATGTCGACCAGGTGCTTGCCGGTAACCAGTAACGTCGTACCAGTGACTGTCCGTGCTACGTACCGGCTGCTGGCCGTTCTCGTACTCACTTCCCTATTGCTGACCGGCTGCATCTTCGACCGCCGCTCCGACGACTCGGCCCCCGACGGCCCCAGCACGATCGCCTGGCGGGACTGCCCGGAGTTGGTGGAGGAGTTGCTGGGTGATCTGCTGCCCGAGGGCATGCTCGAGCAGCTCACCGCCGACCTGACGTACGAGTGCGGCACGGTCGAGGTGCCGCAGGACTGGGATGAACCGGACCGGCCGGAGAAGTTCGAGATCGCGCTGACCCGGATCCGGCACGCGCAGCAGGCCAACCGGATCGGCTCGCTGCTGATCAACCCGGGCGGGCCGGGCGCCTCCGGGATCGAAAGCGCGGTCTACCTGTCGTTCGGTCCGGCGTTCGGTGGGCTGTCCAACCGGGTGATGCAACGGTTCGACCTGATCGGATTCGATCCGCGGGGGGTGGGGCGCTCCAGCCCGGTGGAGTGCTTCAGCAACGCTGACCTGGACGCCAGCTTCGCCGCCGACCCGGACCCGGCGGGAGAGGCGGAGTTCGAGGCGATGGTGGCGGAGGCCCGCCGGAGCGGGCAGATCTGTGCCGACAAGTACGGACCGGCGCTCGGGTTGTTCTCGACCCGCCAGACCGCTCACGACCTGGACGCGTTGCGGCGGGCGCTCGGCGACGACCGGCTCACCTATCTCGGCTTCTCCTACGGCACCCTGATCGGCGCGGTCTACGCCCACCTGTATCCGGAACGTATTCGGGCGATGGTGCTGGACGGGGCGGTCGACCCGACCGAGTCGTTCATCGAATCGTCCGAGGAGCAGGCCCGAGGGTTCGAGCGGGCGTTCGACAACTTCGCCACCTGGTGTGCGCAGCACCCGCAACAGTGCCCGCTGGAGCCGGACGCCCGCACCGCGGTCACCGAGGCGCTCGCGCAGGCGCGCCGCGCGCCGGTGACCGGCCCGGACGGGCGGAAAGCCACCGCCGGGTGGGTCTTCACCGCGGTGGTGGCGGCGCTGTACTCCCAACAGTTCTGGCCGGTGCTGGCGGCGGCGCTGCTGCAACTGGAGGACGGGGACGCGACCGGGGTGTTCGACCTGGCCGACAGCTACGCCAGCCGGGACGAGAACGGCGAATACACCAACATGTTCGACGCCAACACCGCGATCAACTGCGCGGACGCGGGGGAACGGGTGAACCTCACGCAGATCCGGCAGCTACAGGAAGAGTGGCGGGAGAAGTACCCGTTGTTCGGCGCCCCCCTGGCGACGGGGGCGGTGACCTGCACCGAGTGGCCGGCTCCGGCCGACCCCTACCCCACCGGCCCGGCCACCGGCGCCCCGCCGATCGTGGTGGTGGGCACCACCGGTGACCCCGCCACCCCGTACGAGGCGACCGAACGGTTGGCGGAGCTGCTCGGGGTGGGGGTGGTGATCACCGTCGAGGGTGAGGGGCACACCGCCTACCCGGAGAACCGGTGTGTGGCCGAGGCGGTCAACGCCTATCTGATCGACTTGGCGGCGCCCACCGACGGCACCACGTGCCAAGGATGATGCCCGCCGGCGGCGCGGCGTGACCGTCGCCCGGGCAGGTCAGCTGCCCGGGCGACGGGCCTTGGACGGCTGCACCCGCGGCGGCTCCCCCGGCATCTTCGGATGATCCGGCGGGTACGGCAGCTCCCCGTTCCCGTCCCGCTCGTCCCGGTCGGCCCACTCCAGCAGTGGGGTGATGTCCCACGGGTGGTCGTCGATCCCGGCATGCGGGTCGCCCCGGCGCGCCAGCCGCTCCGGCACCGTGGACAGGGTGAAGTCGTCCGGGTCGCAGTCGGCCAGCTCGTCCCAGTCCACCGGGGTGGACACGGTCGCCCGCTGGTTGGCCCGCAGGGAGTATGCGCAGGCGATGGTGCGGTCGCGGGCCATCTGGTTGTAGTCCAGGAACACCCGCTGTCCTCGCTCCTCCTTCCACCAGGACACGGTCACCAGGTCGGGGCGGCGGCGCTGCACTTCCCGCCCTAGCGCGATCACCGCTCGGCGCACCTGGGTGAACGTCCAGCGCGGGTAGATGCGGAGATAGACGTGGACTCCCCGGCCGCCGGAGGTCTTGGGCCAGGCGACCGCGCCGAGTTCTTCCAGCACCGCGCGGACCTCGCGGGCGGCCGCGACCGCGTCGGCGAAGTCGGTGCCCGGCTGCGGGTCGAGGTCGATGCGTAGTTCGTCGGGCTGCTCCGGATCGGAGCGTCGCACCGGCCAGGGGTGGAAGACGATCGTGCCCTGCTGGGCCGCCCACGCCACATGCGCCAGGTCCGTGGGGCAGAGCTCGTCGGCGGTACGGCCGCTGGGGAAGGCAATGGTGGCCCGGTCCAGCCAGGCGGGGGCGGTCTTCGGCACCCGTTTCTGGTAGAAGGCGTCCCCTCGGTTGTCCTGCCGGGTGGCGAGCTTGGCGCCTTCGATCACCCCCTGGGGCCAGCGTTCGAGGGTGGTGGGCCGATTCCGTAGCGCCCGCATGATCCCATCGGCCACGGACAGGTAGTAGGTGAACACGTCTCGCTTGGTGAGTCCGAGCGCCGGATAGTAGATCCGGTCCGGGTTGGTCAACCGGATGGTCCGGCCAGCGACCTCGTACTCCTCTGCTGCCACGTACCGACCCTATGTCAGGACCGGCCCCAAGTGGGGTGGACGCGCGAAGCCGGGCCGGACCGGGATCAGTTCGGACGCGCTCCCAATAAATAGACGTGTTGACATGAAGCTATGATCATGCCCACGATGGAGGCCCCCCTTTTCCTCCATCGAGGAGTCACTATGAGCAGCTCTCTCTCCAGATCCAGATTGTTCACCGCGGTCGCGGCCGCGGCGGCGCTGCTGATACCGGTGGCGATCTCGGGCGCCCCGGCCCAGGCCACTCCGGGCTTCGCCGGCGACAGCGAAGCCGCCCTACGGCAGCAGGTCACCGCGCTCGCCCACCAGACGGTGGAAGCCTCCGAACTGGCCGGCACCGCCTGGGCCGACACCAAGGTGGAGATCATGCGCCAGGAGGACGGCTGGGCCTTCGGCATGGTGGTACTGGTAGCGCCCCGGGTGGAGCACGCCCAGCCGCGGGACTGGTTGTTCCTGGCGGAACTACGGGACGGCACCTGGCACGTCAGCCTGGACGGACAGGACGAGTTCGCGCAGATGTCCGCCCACGCCCCGGTGGTCACCGCGCAGGAACGGCCACTGTTCGCCGACCTCGGCTCCCAGTCCCGCACCCAGGCCAACGGCGACTGGCGGACCGGCATGCGGCTGCCGTTCGCCGTGGGGCAGTCGTGGTATCTGCGCGGCGGCCCGCATGCGTACGACGCGGGCAGCGGCCCGTGGAGCTCCGTGGACCTCTCCGGTGGGGATGAGATGGTCCGGGCCGCCCGGGCCGGCACCGCGTACACCCCCTGCGTCGGGCTGGTCCGGATCGTGCATGACCGCGGCTACTCCACCCGCTACTACCACCTGGTCAGCCACCCCTGGTACAACGGCTAGTGGGTCGCCGAAGGCACCTTCATCGGCTACACCGGGGTGGAGATCGGTTGCGGCGGTGCCGCCAGCGGGCGGCACGTGCACTTCTCGCTGGAGCAGAACGGCGTCTTCGTTCCGATCGCCTACCACCTCATCGGCGGCTGGGTGTTCATGAACGGCAGCCAGCAGTACTACGGGCACGCCCTGCACGGCAGCACCATCCAGTACGCCGGCAGCGGCTACCTCTACAACTACGGGGTGATCGGGTTCAACCAGGGCGTCGTCGACACCTACGGTGGCGGCACCCTGAACAAACGCTCCGGCCCCGGCACCGGATATCCGGTGGTCGGCTCGGTCGGCGACGGGGCCATCGTGACCATCTCGTGCTCCGCGTGGGGCACCACCCACTCCGGGCGCTGGGGTTCCACCTCGTTGTGGAACCGGCTGAGCGACGGCACCTGGGTCTCCGACGCCTACCTGTACACCGGGTCGAACAATCCGGTCAACGGTTGGTGCTGAAGCTGCTGGGGCGGGCCGCGGTGGCCGAGCGAGGGCGGTGACCGCGGCCTGCCTCGGCGTCATCATGCCTCGTCATGATGCCTGCCGCCGCTGCTGCGGCGTAGCGGTCGCCCCGCCGACATCGGCGTACCCTGGAAGGGTGGAACTGACTGAGGAAGAATGGCGAGTGCGACTGAGCCCGGAGGAGTTCCGGGTACTGCGCCAGGGCGGCACCGAGCCTCCATGGTCCGGCGAATATGTCGATACCACCACCAAGGGGACATATCGCTGCCGGGCGTGCGGCGCCCCGCTGTTCAGCAGTGACACCAAGTTTGACGCCCAGTGCGGCTGGCCGTCGTTCGACGAAGCGCTACCGGGAGCAGTCCGCTACCTGGAGGACCGGTCGTTCGGGATGGTGCGCACTGAGGTGCGCTGCGCCAACTGTGACTCTCATCTGGGGCACCGGTTCGACGGAGAGGGCTTCACTCCGAAGAATGCGCGGTACTGCATCAACTCGATCAGCATGCGGCTCGATCCGGCTGAGTAGTCCCGTGAGCAGCCGCGCGGTCGATCACCCCTCCAGGGGCTGATCTATCGATTCGGCTGCCGGTGTCCCACCCCCCGCCCCATGATGGTGGCAGGACACCACACGGAGGGATAGGCATGGCGACCTGCGAAGTCTGCAGCAACGACTACTGGCTGGCGTTCGAGGTCCGGACCGCTAGCGGCGACACCCACATCTTCGACTCGTTCGAGTGCGCAGCCCACAAGCTGGCCCCGATCTGCGAGCACTGCGGCGTCAAGATCATCGGCCACGGGGTGGAGGTGTCGGGCAGGTTCTTCTGCTGTGCCCACTGCGCCCGGATGGTGGATGAGCAGGGCACGCAGCTGCGGGACACCGTCGGCGCCCACCCGGCCTGACCGGGCCACCAGCCGTCGCCGATCCACCGGCACTACCATCGCGGCGTGGACAGCGCCGAGGTGGTACGGACAGCCCGATTCGCCGACCTCGACCCGACCACCCTGTACGCCCTGCTGCGGCTGCGGGTGGACGTGTTCGTGGTGGAGCAGCGCTGCCCCTACCCGGAGTTGGACGGTCGGGACCTCGAGCCGGACACCCGGCACCTCTGGCTGGAACGGGCCGGGACACCCGTGGCGTACCTGCGGATCCTCACCGAGCCCGACGGGGCCGCCCGCATCGGCCGAGTGGTGGTCGCCCCCGCCCATCGAGGGCAGGGACTGGCCCGGCGGCTCCTCACCGAGGCGCTCGCGCAGCTCTCCGGCCACCGGTGTGTCCTGGCCGCCCAGACCTACCTGGTCGACTTCTACGCCTCGTTCGGCTTCGCGCCGGTCGGGGACGAGTTCCTCGAGGACGGCATCCCGCACATCTCGATGCGGCGGCCGGGCTGACCACTCGCGATCGTCGCGCGTGCGCCTCCTCAGGGGAGGTCAGCCACGATCTCGGCCACGGGGCGACGCCGCCCGGTGAAGAACGGCACCTCCTCCCGGACGTGTCGCCGCGCCGCCGACCCGCGCAGGTGCCGCATCAGGTCCACAATCCGGTGCAGCTCGTCGGCCTCGAACGCCAACAGCCACTCGTAGTCACCGAGCGCGAACGAGGCCACCGTGTTGGCGCGCACGTCGGGGAAACCCCGGGCCATCTGCCCGTGCTCAGCGAGCATCGCCCGCCGCTCGTCATCCGGCAGCAGGTACCACTCGTAGGAGCGCACGAACGGGTACACACACAGGTAGGACCGTGGCTCCTCCCCGGCCAGGAACGCCGGAATGTGGCTCTTGTTGAACTCGGCCGGCCGGTGCAGGCCCACCTGCGACCAGACCGGACGCAGGTGCCGCCCCAGCGCGGTGCGCCGCAGCCGCCCGTACGCCTCCTGCAAGGCGTCGGTCGTGCTGGCGTGCCACCACACCATCAGGTCCGCGTCCGCCCGCATCCCGGACAGGTCGTACGTGCCGCGGACCACCACATCCTTGTCGGCTAGCTGGCTGAGCAGCCCCTCCACCTCGGCGGCCAGCTCATCCCGCCGGCCAGGCAGCGGATCGGTGGCCTGGAACACCGACCACATGGTGTATCGGATGGTGTTGTTCAACTCCTGTAGCCGGGCCGCGTTGGTCTGCTCGCTCATGCCACTGATTGTGGCAGTGCCGCCACCACCTGCTCGGCAGCGGCCTGCCCGGAGGTGACACACGCGGGGATACCGACCCCGTCGTAGCCCGCCCCCGCCACCGCCACCGTCCCCGGCAGCGCCGCGCGGGCCGCCGCCACCCGGTCCCGATGCCCGGGGCGGTACTGCGGCAGCGCCCCACCCCACCGCTGCACGTAATGCGCCAGCGGCGCCGGCAACCCACCCAGCAGCTCCGCCAATTCGGCGTGGACGTGGGCGACCAACGCCTGATCGGACAGTTGCAGCGGCTCCGGCTCCTGGTATCGGCCGACCGAGGCCCGCACCAGCACCGACCCCTCCGAGTCCGCCAGGTGCGGCCACTTGCGAGTCAGGAACGTGGCCGCCTTCACCGTCAACCCCTCCGTAGCCGGCACCAGGAACCCGGACTGCTCCGGCAGGACGGTGCCGGGGGGTAGCGCGAACCCGACCAGCGCCACGCTGGCGTAGTCCAGCTCCCCGATCGGCGCGGCGGCGGCCGGAGCCACCTCGGCCAGCAACCGGGCGGCCGGGCGGGCCGGGGTCGCCAGCACCACCGCGTCCACGTCGTCGGACTGGGGGTGGCAGGCGGAGCCGACGGTCAGCCGCCACCGCCCCTGCACCCGGACCAGCTCCCGCACCGGGAGCCCCAACCGCACCGTGGCCCCACTGGCGGCGGCCACCGCCGCCACCAGCCGCCCCAGCCCACCCCGGATACTGCCGAACACCGGCCCGGTCGCCGGGCCCCTGCCCGCGGCGGAGGAGACAACGCCCAGCGCCTGTCGGACCGCCTCGGTGAGGGTGTGCGCCTGGCGGCAGGCGGCGGCGAGCCCCGGCAGCGTGACCGCCAGCGACAAGGTGTCGGCCCGGCCGGCGTACACGCCCCCCAGCAGCGGGTCCACCAGGCGGTCCACCAGCGGGTCTCCCAGCCGGGGCCGGACCAGCTCACCCACTGACACGTCCTCGTCCGGACCCAGCAGCGGCCGGCCCGCGTCCCGGTCCTGCCCCGCGGGCACCGGGGCCACCTCCGCCACCTGGGCGGGATCGGCGGGGATGCCCAGCAAGGTGCCGGTGGGGATCGGGTGGAGGCGCCGGTCCAGCACCAGCGCCGCGGGCACCGGGGCCGGGTGCACCAGCTGGTCCCCCAGGCCTACCCGGCGGGCCAACGCCACCGCGCTCGACTCCCCACCGGCGGGGTCCCGCATCCGGAAAGTCTCCGCGCCGTACTCCATCGGCCGCCCCGCCAGCGCACCGGTGCGCAGTTTGCCTCCGAGCGCCGACTGCTGCTCATACACCACGATCTCCGCGGCCGGGCCCAGTCGCTCCCGCAGCCGGAGCGCCGCCGCCAGGCCCGCGATCCCACCCCCGACCACCGCCACCCGGGGCGGGCGGGGGCTCACTGACTCGCCTCCGCGGCGCTGATCTGGTGCACCAGCTCCACCACCCGGGTCAGCACCCCCGGGTCGGTTTCCGGCAGCACGCCGTGGCCGAGGTTGAACACGTGCCCGGGGGCGGCCGCCCCCTCGGCCAGCACCCGCCGCACCTCCGCCTCGATCACTTCCCATGGGGCGAGCAGCAGGGCCGGGTCCAGGTTGCCCTGCACCGCCCGGTCACCGCCGACCCGGGCGGCGGCGACATTCAGTGGGATCCGCCAGTCCACCCCCACCACATCCGCGCCGGCCTCGGCCATCGCCGCCAGCAACTCACCGGTGCCGACCCCGAAGTGGATCCGGGGCACCCCGGTATCGGCCAGCGCGGTCAGCACGTGCGTGGAGTACGGCTGGACGAACCGGCGGTAATCCGCTTCCGACAGTGCCCCGGCCCAGGAGTCGAACAGCTGCACCACCTGGGCGCCGGCGGCCACTTGGGTGCGCAGAAACGTCACCGCGAGCTCCGCCAGCCGCTGACACAGCCCGTGCCACAGCTCCGGCTGCCCGTGCATCACCGCCTTGGTGGCCGCATGGGTGCGGGACGGTCCCCCTTCGATCAGGTAGCTGGCCAGGGTGAACGGGGCGCCCGCGAACCCGATCAGCGGGGTGTCCCCCAACTCGGCTACCAGCAGCCGGACCGCTTGGTCGATGAACGACAGATCGGGTTCACCGTCGAGCTGGCGCAGATCGGCCAGGTCGCGTATCGGATGGTCGATGACCGGGCCGACACCCGGCTCGATCCGCAGGCTCACCCCGGCGGCGGCCACCGGGACCACAATGTCACTGAACAGGATCGCCGCATCCACGCGGTGTCGCCGCACCGGTTGCAGAGTCAACTCGCACACCAGCTCGGGCCGACGGCACGCCTCCAACATCGGAATCCCGGCCCGGGCTCGCCGATACTCCGGCAGCGAGCGCCCAGCCTGACGCATGAACCACACCGGGGTGACGGGGACCGGCTCCCGGCGACACGCCCGGACCAACAGCGGGGCCTCCCGGTCGGAGCCGGAAATATCGGACCTGGTGGCGTTAGCTTCAGTGCTCATCAGGCCCCATCGTGCCATCGCCCCGGATCGGCGCTGCTGGTCGGGGCGGAAAGGTGACCGGTGGGGTCCTGGTCTCACCGGCGCCGGGGCGCATTGGGTCGCGTCATTGCCGGAAGTGGCGCTCCCGGGCGCCTAGGCTCGACAGCATGACACCCTCGACCCCTTTCGCCCGACCGGCCGGGAGCGAGCGCTGACCCCCCGGCGCGCGCGGGGGCTGCGGGCCCCGGGGGCGCCGTGGGAGGCGACCGTCCCGGGACCGTCGACCGTCCCCCCGGAACCATTCCGGCGGGCGGTGGCGGCGCTGCGTGGCTTCCGTCCCCGCCCGGAGATCACCTTGTGCGAGGTGGCTCCACCCCGGCGACTGGCACCGTTCACGTATGCGATGGGAGGCAGCGTGACCCTTCCCCTCACCGGTGACGACGCCGCCTCCGGCCGGTTGATCATGCTGTACGACCCGGATGGGCAGCCGGGCTGGCAGGGCACCACCCGGATGGTCTGTTATGTCACCGCGGAGCTGGAGCCGGATCTGGCCGCTGATCCACTGCTGGCGGAGGTCGGCTGGAGCTGGCTGACCGACGCGCTGGCGAGCCACGCCCCGGAGCACACGGCGCTGGCCGGCACGGTCACCCAGACCTCCTCCACCCGGTTCGGCACCTTGGCCGGTCCACCCCCCAGTGCGGAGGTGGAGATCCGCGCCTCATGGACGCCTACCGGGGACGATCTGGCGGCGCACCTGGCCGCGTGGTGTGCGTTGCTGGCCTCCACCGCCGGCCTGCCTCCCCCCGGGGTGAGGGTGTTGCCGGATCGGTCCGAGCGGCGGTGGGACGGCTGACACCGCCCCACCGTCGCTCCTACCCACTCAGAACCCGAGCGCGCGGTCGGCTTCGGCGCACACCTTGTCGGCCTCCTCGTTGAGCCGCTCGGCCCGGCGGAGGTTACCGTCCTCGATCGCGAGGTAGACCTCGTTGAGGAGCACGATGCACTCGCGGATGGTCTCCTTCTCCTCCTCCAGCAGCTCCACCATGTTCGCCGTGCCCTCCAGCTCGGTCTCGGCGTCGGCGAGCGCGTCCTGGGTCTGCGCGAGTTGATCGGACAGGCGGTCGATCTCCTCGTCCCGGTCCTCCACGGTGGAGCTGAGCTCATCGATCCGGGCGTTGAGGTCGGTCCGGGTCTGCTCCAGCTCGTTGCTGGTGCGGTGCCACAGGTAACCCAGCACCCCGCTGGTGGCCAGCAGCAGCACGGTGGTGATCGAGGTGATCACCAGCCCGATCGTGCGGCCCCGACCGGACCCGGTGCTGGCGGTGGGTGGGACACCCCCGGGAGGGACACCGCCCGGCGCCGCCAGGCTGCCGTCCGGCGCGGGCGGCTGCCAGGGGTCCGTCCCCGGGGGCGGGAGCGCCCCCGGCGGGTTGGGCACCCCGCCTCCGGCCGGCGGCGCGAACGGGTCGACCGGGGTCGTCCCGTCATGCGCTCCGCTGGCCTGCATCGGCACCATCGGCGCCGCCCCGGGCGGTGGCGGCGGCGCGGCCGGCGGGGACGTGGGCGCGGCCGGCGGGGACACCGGCGCGGGCGGATCCATGGCTACCGGGTACACCGGCGTGGTCGGGGGCTCCGTGGACTCACTCACCGGGGTAACCGGGGTGGTCGGAGGCTCCGCCGACTCACTCGGCGGTGGTGGAGGTGGGGGCGGCGGCACGGACGCGGACCCACGGGCATACGGGACGTCGGGCGGCTGGCCAGCCGGCTGCTCGGGGTGAGACACCGGATTCTCCATTCGCTCTGGTGATGGTTATGCGGGGGAGGCGGGATCAGCAGATGCGGAACAGGCGGCACGCGACCTCGATGGGGACCGCGAACCCGAGCCCTTCTGCCTCTTCCCGTTTTGCGGTGGCGATCCCCACCACCTCCTGGGCTCCGTTGACCACCGGCCCACCGGAGTTGCCAGGGTTGACCGCGGCGTCAAACTGGATCCACGGACCAGAACCGTCCTCCAGTCTCTGGGACGGGCTGCTGATCACTCCGGTGGTAACCGTGTCGGTCAACCCGTGCGGGGCGCCCACCGCGATGATCGGCTGCCCGGCCCGGACCTCCTCCTCGCTGGCGGTCAGTCCGCGGAAAGAGGTGGTGGTGTGGAGCCAAGCCAAGTCGTTCTCGGGGCTGACGTCCACGATGGTGGCTCGGTAACGCTGGTTGGTCCGCTCCAGGCCCACCTGGTCATCGCCTCGCTCCCACACCTGCGCGATGACGTGGAAGTTGGTGAGCAGATGAGTGCCCCCATCCGGGGCCGCCGGGCCGATCGCGAACGCGGTGCCGGTGAAGTCTCCGGCCACCACCATGAACACGCTGGGAAGCACTGCGGCCGCGACCGTCTCGGGATTGAACGCTTCCCCCGTGATTCGCTCCAGCTCCCCGGCGCGCTCTTCCAGGGCGTCCAGCCGCTCTCCCCCGTACGCCTGGTCGCGACGCAGCTCGGCCAACTGGTCGTTGACCTCCGCCAGTCGGCCGGAGAGGCTGAGCAACTGCCAGGTCTGCAGCCCGGCGACCACCATCAACACGCCGGCCAGCACCAGGGCCAGTACGCCCACCCACCGGTTCGGGGACCGGCCAGCGGAGGGCGGCGTGGCCGCGCCGGCGTGGGGCGGCGTGGGCGACGGGACCGGCCCCACCGGCTGACCGACTCCCGGTGGACGGGGGGCAGCGGCCTGACCTGGGACGGCCGTGGGGTGGCCGGGCTGAGTGGGGACCCCACCCGGGGTCGAGCCGGGCTGGGCCGGAATCACCCCTGGTGGGGGGACCGGATGCTGCCCCGGTGGCCGGGATGAGTAGTTCCCCGGCGGACCCCAGCTGGTCATGCGGTTTCGCCCTTTCTGGTGCTAGAAACGGTCAGTCACGCCGTACGCCATAGGAAACCACACTGCCGCAACCTCGGCATCCGCAGCGTCTGGCGGTTACTCCGGTACCTGCACCGCACCCGGCCAGCCGGGCACCGTACAGTTTTCAGGTGCCCGAACCGCTGACCGCCCCCCGAGACGGCGTCCCCGTCCCGGTTACCACCGCCACCGCGCTCGCCGCTGCGGTCGAGCGGTTGGCCGGCGGGACCGGTCCGGTGGCGGCCGACGCCGAACGGGCCTCTGGTTACCGCTACTCGCAGCGGGCCTACCTGGTGCAGCTCCGTCGGGAGGGCGCCGGGACGGTGCTGATCGACCCGCTCCCCCTGCCCGACCTGTCTTCGCTCGATCGCGCGCTGGCCGACGTCGAGTGGGTGCTGCACGCCGCTGGGCAGGATCTGCCGTGCCTGGCGGAGCTGGGAATCCGTCCCCGCCGGCTGTTCGATACCGAATTGGCCGCCCGGCTGGCGGGATTTGAGCGCGTGGGTCTCGCTTCCCTGACTGAGCAGCTCCTGGGCTACACGCTGGACAAGCACCACTCCTCCGCGGACTGGTCCACCCGGCCCCTGCCGCAGACCTGGTTGACCTACGCGGCCTTGGACGTGGAGCTGCTGGTGCCGCTGCGGGACCTGTTGGCGGAAGAGCTGCGCCGGCAAGGTAAGGACGAGTGGGCCGGGCAGGAGTTCGCCGCGCTGGTGGCTGCCGCCGACCGCCCGCGCCGGCCACGCCCGGACCCCTGGCGCCGCACCTCCGGCATCCATCGCATCCGCGGCGCCCGGGCTCTGGCCCGGGTCCGTGCCCTGTGGTACGCCCGCGACGAGATCGCGGCCCGCCGTGACCTCGCCCCCGGCCGCGTGCTGCCGGACTCCGCGATCGTGGCCGCCGCCGAGGCGGACCCGACCGACATCTCGGCGCTGCTGCGGCTACCCGGCTTCGGGGGCCGCTCCGGGCGGCGGCTGGCCCGCACCTGGCTCGCGGCCCTGGCCGAGGCCCGGGAGCTGCCCGAGGAAGAGCTTCCCACCCCACCGATCACCGAGGGCCCGCCCCCCGCGCATCGCTGGGCCGAGCGCGATCCGGTCGCGGCCAACCGGCTGGCCCGGGCGCGGGCGGTGGTGACTGAGCTCGCCGCCACTCACCGGCTGCCGCCAGAAAACCTACTCACCCCGGAGTACGTACGGCGGCTGTCCTGGGATCCACCGGAGCCGGTGACCACGGCGACCGTGGCGGAGGCGTTGACGGGGCTGGGGGCGCGTCCGTGGCAAGTGGACCTGACCGCCGCGCGGCTCGCCGAGGCGTTGACCGCCGCGTAGCCGCCCCTGCCCCGCCTCGTGGTGAGGCCACCGGCCGGAGCACTGGTCGACCAGAGCAGAGCTGGGGGTGGGCGCGGTGCGCCCACCCCCAGCCGGGTACCGCCTTACCGGTGTTAACTACGGCGCGTTGATACCGACGATGTAGTTACCGGAGCCGGAGTAGGAGTACACCATGTACCGGTAGTAGCCCGGCGTGCCGTTGTAGGTGATGGTCTCGTTGCTCGTCGGGCTCAACGAGCTCGCCACCGTCACCCAGCTGTAGCCGTTGTACTTCTGCAGGTACAGGTCGAAGTCGGCGTTGCTGGGGCCGTTCAGGCAACCATGGTGGGTGCCGGAGTCCGACTCGTACCAGTAGCTGCCGTTCGGCTCGTAGTCCCGGGCGCCGGTGCCCGTCAGGTACCAGCTGAAGACGTTGTTGTAGGTGGTGCAGTCGGTGCCCGGCGGGGGCGGAGGCGGCGGAGTGCCACCACCACCGCTGGTGGTCAACGTCAGGCCGTAGACCTGCAGGATCTCGTTCACCGGCTGGAAGTAGGTGGTGCCACCGTAGGTGCAGTTACCGGAGCCGCCGGAGGTGACCCCCTGCGCCTGCTGACCGCTCAGCCACGAGCCACCCGAGTCACCCGGCTCCGCGCAGGCGTTGGTCCGGGTCAGGCCGTACACCGCGCCCTGGGCGTAGTTGACGGTCTGGTTCTTGGCCTGGATGGTGCCGCAGCGCCAGCCGGTGGTGGAACCGGACCGGCACACCGACGCACCGATCGCGGCCTCCTGCGAACCGGCCACGGTGACGTTGCCGCCGCTGTAGTTGTTCACCCACGGCCGCGGGGTCCAGTTCGAGTTGACCTGCACCCAGCCGTAGTCGTTCCCCGGGAAGCTGGAGCCGCGCACCGTCCCCTGGGAAACCTGGTTGTAGCCGCGGGTGGTGGTGCCGACCCCGCCGCAGTGGCCGGCGGTCACGAATCCACCGGTGACGGCGAACCCGATCGAGCAACGGCTGTTGCCCGGGTAGTACGCGTCACCGCCGCGCACGTCGTACAGCGTCCGGGGCTGTTCCTCGGAGACTTCCACCACGACGGCGTCCGCCTCCACCCCGCTGGCCTCAATGAACTCCGCCGCGGCCGCCTCCGAACCGGGGGTGGCGAGCACAACCACGGTGTTGTCCGTGACGTCCACGTACCAGCCGGTGATCTGCCGATGGTCCGGACGCGCCGCCTGGTCCAGCTGCTCCTTGACGGTGTCCAGTTCAGCCTGGCTGTGGGTCACCAGTACCGGGTGGACACCGAGGTCCCGCAGGACCGCCGCGTGGTCCGGGTCGGTCACGCCGACCACCAGCTCCTGGGTGTCCGACAGCCACGCGCCGCCGAAGTCCTCTCCCAGCTGGGTCTCGAGCTTCGTGGCCATGCGGGAGGCCAGGTCCTCCTTGGCCAGCCGGGCCCGGGCCTGGTCGGCGGACAACCCCAGATCCCGCTGCATCGCGGCGAGCATTTCCGGGGAGGCGGCATCGACGGCGCCGCTGCTGACCGCGGAGTCCGGGGTGTCAGCGGTGCCCATACTCGGAGTGGCGACGGCGGCCGAGGGGGCGGTGAACGCCACCGCCATCCCGGCCCCGGCCGCGACTACTGCCAGCTTCCTGGCCAGTCTTCGGTCCATAGTGCGACTCCTCACGGGGGTTGTGGAGGAAGTCCTCCTCGGGGGTTTCTGTCACCGTATGGGAGTCATAGCCATCAGGGGACATATCAATTTAGCTATAACGTCACCGCACCGAATCCCGGCCGCCCCTCCAGCCACTTGACAAACCGGGGCGATCGCTGGGCCGCGTCCTGGTAGGACTCGACCGCGAACCGCACCATCTGCCCGGACATCGCCGCCATGGACGACTGCGGATGCCAGCCCAGGAGGTGTCGCCACCGTAACGGCGCGCCGGCGATCGGCATCGCCACCAAGCCGGGCGGCGGCCGAAAGCTGGACTGGCACAGCGCCACCGCCTCCCCCACTTCGACCAGTTCCATGCAGGTGCGAGGGTCCCCCTCGTACACCGCGCGGGGAGTGAATCCGGCTCGCACACAGCAGGCGGTGAAGCAGTCCCGCAGGCAGCTGCGGCCCGGCACCGCCGCCCACTGGGCATCGGCCAGGTCCGCCAAATCCACTTCGCCTCCGCCCGCCAACGGATGACTCTCCGGCAGCAGGACGAACACCGCGTCCACGGCGATCACCTGCCAGGCCAGCTCGTGGTCGGTGGGTGGAGCGGCGTCGCCGCACGTGCCGATCAGGATGAAGTCCAGCCGACCGGCGGCCAACTGGTCACTGAGTTCGGTCGCGGACCAGGACGCGTCGATGGCCAGCTCCGCCCCGGGTTCCGAGGTCGCGATCCGGTGTACCAGGCCACTGAGGATGGGGCCGTTGACCGAGCCGATCCGGTACCGCCGGGGGGATTCTCCGCGTACCAACCGCGCCGCCTCGGCCTGTAGCCCTTGCACCGCGGGTAAGACCACCCGGGCTCGGCTGAGGACCAGCTCTCCCAACGGGGTGGGGCGGGCGCCTCGCCGGTCCCGTTCGAACAACGCTCCCCCGAGCGCCCGCTCGATGCGTTGCAACTGGGCGGTAAGTGCGGGCTGCGCGATGCCCAACGCCGACGCCGCCTTGGACAGGCTTCCCTGGTCAGCGATCGCGCACACGATCTGCAGGTGCCGCAGCTCCAGCTTCATGGCCGAGACGGTAGGGCTATTTCTCCTGAACCGGAAGACTCTGAGGTATGGAAGATCAAAATTGCCGGGAGGTCTCCGATATACCGGACTAATCCTTTGATCCCCTCTTAAGGGGAGGTCCCCTCTTCGGCGCAACCATGGAGAAGACGCCTTTTCTGAGGCTATACGCGGCTGTCGGGCACCTTCCTCCCCCACCGGGGACAGTTACTGGCGGGTAGCATCAGCGGGAGGAACCAGATCCGTGAGGAGGCTCGCTGTGCCACGAACAGTCCGGGACGTGGTGTTCGTCGACGGCGTGCGGACGCCCTTCGGCAAGGCCGGCGGCATGTACGCCCGTACCCGCGCCGACGACCTGGTGGTCCGGTGCATCCGGGAGCTGCTCCGGCGCCATCCGCACCTACCCCCTGAGCGACTCGGGGAGGTGGCGATCGCGGCCACCACCCAGATCGGCGACCAGGGCCTGACCATCGGCCGGACCGCGGCGCTGCTGGCCGGGATCCCCCAGACCGTGCCGGGGCTGGCGATCGACCGGATGTGCGCCGGTGCGATGACCGCGGTGACCACCGTCGCCGGGGGGATCGCCATGGGCGCCTACGACGTGGCGCTAGCCGGCGGAGTGGAGCACATGGGCCGCCACCCGATGGGGGAAGGAGTCGACCCCAACCCGCGTTTCCTGGCCGAGCGGTTGGTGGACCCGTCCGCCCTGGTGATGGGCAAGACCGCCGAGAACCTGCACGACCGGCTGCCCCACCTCACCCGTGAGCGGGCGGACGCGTTCGCCCTGGCGTCCCAGGAGAAGACCGCCAAGGCGTACGCCGACGGCAAGATCCCTCCGGACCTGGTGCCGGTGGCGGTGCGGGACGAGGAGGGCGCCTGGGGGCTGGCCACCGTCGACGAGGCGCCGCGGGAGACCTCACTGGAGGCGCTGGCGGGGCTACGGACTCCGTTCCGGCCCCACGGCCGGGTGACCGCCGGCAACGCCGCAGGGCTCAACGACGGCGCCACCGCCTGCCTGATCGCCGCCGAGGAGACCGCCGCCGAGCTGGGCCTGCCGGTGGGGATGCGGCTGGTGTCGTACGCGTTCGCCGGGGTGGAGCCGGAGGTGATGGGGATCGGGCCGATCCCGTCCACCGAGAAGGCGCTGCGGCTGGCGGGACTGTCCATCGACGACATCGGCCTGTTTGAGCTGAACGAGGCGTTCGCGGTACAGGTGCTGGCGTTCCTGGACCACTTCGGGATCGCCGACGACGACCCACGAGTCAACCCGTGGGGTGGGGCGATCGCGGTCGGGCACCCACTGGCCGCCTCCGGGGTCCGACTGATGATCCAGCTGGCCCGGCAGTTCGCCGAGAATCCGCAGGTCCGGTACGGACTGACCGCGATGTGCATCGGCATCGGCATGGGCGGCACCGTGATCTGGGAAAACCCGCACTGGCAGGAAGGGGCGAAGTGAACCTCGAGTTTCCCGACGAAGTGGTCACCCGGGCGCTGCTGCGCCGGGTGGACGTCCCGGGGCTGGAGCGCCCCGCGGCGCTGATCACTCTGGACAACGGGCACGACCACACCCGGCCGAACACGTTCGGGCCGGCCGGCCTGGCCAATCTGGAGCAGGCCATCGAGGAGGTGCTGGCCAGCGAGCCCGCGTTCATCGCGGTGACCGGCAAGCCGTACGTGTTCTGCGTAGGTGCCGACCTCAAGGGGTTGGCGCTGCTGCGGACGCGGGAACAGGCCCGGGCGGTCGGGCAGCTCGGGCACCGGGTGTTCGCCCGGTTGAAGGACTCGCCCGTGCCCACGTTCGCGTTCATCAACGGCGCGGCCATGGGCGGCGGTCTGGAGCTGGCCCTGCACTGCCACTACCGCACCCTCTCCAGTGGGGCCCGGGCGCTGGCCCTGCCGGAGGTGATGCTCGGGCTGGTACCGGGCTGGGGCGGCACCCAGTTGCTGCCGAATCTGATCGGGATCGCCGGCGCCGCCCAGGTGATCATCCAGAACCCGTTGCAGCAGAACCGGATGCTGCGCCCAGAACAGGCCCACGAACTGGGGATCGCCGACGTGCTGCTGGAGCCGGCCGACTTCCTGGAGCGCTCCCTGGAGTGGGCGGCCGGAGTGGTCCGGGGCGAGGTCACGGTGTCCCGGCCGGAGGTGGACCGGGACCTGTGGGAGCAGGTGGTGTTCTTCGCCCGCCAGCAGCTCGACCAGCGGCTGCACGGGTCGGTCCCCGCGGCGTACCGGGCGCTGGATCTGCTGGCGATGGCCCGGGACGCCAGCTTCGCTGACGGCACCGCCGCCGAGGACGAGGCGCTGGCCGACCTGGCGGTCAGCCCGCAGCTACGGGCCGGCCTGTACGCGTTCGACCTGGTGCAGCGCCGGGCCAAGCGCCCGGCCGGGGCGCCGGACGCGAGCCTGGCCCGCGAGGTCGGCAAGGTCGGCATCGTGGGCGCGGGGCTGATGGCCAGCCAGCTGGCGTTGCTGTTCGCCCGCCGGCTGGAGGTCCCGGTGGTGTTGACCGACCTGGACCAGGAGCGAGTGGACAAGGGACTGGCCTACCTCCACAAAGAAATCGACAAGCTGGTGGACAAGGGTCGGCTGAGCGCCGGCAAGGCCGCCACCCTGCGCAGCCTGGTGAGCGGGTCGGTGGACAAGTCGGCCTACGCCGGTGCCGACCTGGTCGTGGAAGCGGTGTTCGAAGACCTGGCGGTCAAGCGGCAGGTGTTCGCGGAACTGGAGGACGTGGTCAGCCCGGAGTGCGTCCTGGCCACCAACACCTCCTCGCTGTCGGTGTCGGCCATGGCGGAGGGGCTCCGGCACCCGGAGCGGGTGGTCGGCCTGCACTTCTTCAACCCGGTGGCGGTGATGCCACTGGTGGAGGTGGTACGCGCGGCCACCACCGACGACGCGACCCTGGCCACCGCGTTCGCGGTCGGCGCCCAGCTGAAGAAGTCGTGCGTGCTGGTCGGTGACGCGCCCGCGTTCGTGGTCAACCGGCTGCTGTTCCGGCTGTTCGGGGAGGTGTTCGCCGCGATCGACGCCGGCACGCCGCTGACCGAGGCGGACACCGCGCTGGATCCGCTCGGGCTGCCGATGCGGCCGCTGCGGCTGCTGGAGCTGGTGGGCGCGCCGGTCACCTACCACATTGCCCAGGTGATGCACGGGGCGTTCCCGGACCGGTTCCCGGTCAGCGAGAACCTGCGCCGGCTAGCCGAGTCGGGCAAGAGCAAGCTGCTGACCGAGGACGGTGAGCTGGACCCCGAGCTGGCCGCCCAACTGGTCACCGGGGACTCCCCCCGCTCCGCCGAGGAGGTGCGGGAGCGGGCGCTGACCGCGTTGGCCGACGAGATCCGGCGGATGCTGG
>Ga0079224_100001395_pt1 | contig 27664 bp, 21 predicted proteins | sample Stecom2015_FD_80414 | JGI IMG/M metagenome (GOLD analysis project Ga0079224, IMG submission 80414) | Agricultural soil microbial communities from Utah to study Nitrogen management - Steer compost 2015 | ecosystem: Environmental > Terrestrial > Soil > Agricultural land | place: USA: Utah... | reverse complement strand
GGAGCCGCTGGCCGCCGAGCTCGCCCTGTCGGTGCAGGACTACCGCGCGGCGGTCCTGCGCGACCTGCTGCTCCGCTCCGGCGCGGGGCTGGTCGCGGTCACCGTGCTGGCCGCCTTCGCCGGGTGGCTGGTCGCCGGGCGGCTGCTGCGCCGGCTGCACCGGGTGACCGAGACCGCGCGCCGGCTCTCCGAGCGCGACCTGGACCGGAGGCTCGCGCTGACCGGGCCGGCCGACGAGTTCCGGGAGCTGGGCGACACCTTCGACGGGATGCTGGAGCGGCTGCAGCACGCCTTCGAGAGCCAGCGCCGGTTCGTCGCCAACGCCTCGCACGAGCTGCGCACCCCGCTGGCGGTGCAGCGGGCGGCGGTGGAGATCCCGCTGGCCCAGGGGCGGGTGCCGGCCGAGCTGGAGCCGAACCTGCGCCGGGTGCTGGAGTCGGCCGAGCAGAGCGAGCGGCTGATCGCCGGGCTGCTCCTGCTGGCCCGCTCGGACCGGGGCGTGGAGGCGGCCGAACCGGTGGACCTGGCCGGCCCGGCGCGCCGGGTGGTGGCGGCGCACCGGGGGGCCGCGGCCGAGCGCGGGGTGCGGTTGCGGGCCTCGGCGCACAGCGCGGTGGTCGGGGGCGACCGGGTGCTCCTGGAGCACCTGGTGCGCAACCTGGTGGACAACGCGGTGCGCTACAACACCGCGGACGGGTCGGTCCGGGTGGAGACCGCCGCGGAGGACGGGGCCGCGGTGGTGCGGGTGTCCAACACCGGCCCCGAGGTGGCCGATGCCGACCGGCTCTTCGAGCCGTTCCACCGCGGCGCACGGGGCCGGGAGCGCGGCGCGGAGGACGGCAGCGGGCTGGGGCTGTCCATCGTCTCCTCCATCGCGGCGGCGCACGGCGGCACCGCGTCGGCCGCCCCTCGGGAGGGCGGCGGCCTGGTGGTCTCGGTCCGGCTGCCGCTGCACGCCCCCGGCCGGGAGGACCCGGCCGCCCCGCAGCCGGCGGGCGCCCGGCCGGCGGCCGGGGTGTAGCCGGCGTCCCCGCCGCCCCGGGCGGGCGGCGGGGCGCGACCGCTCAGGCGGGGGCGAGCCGGTAGCCGGCCTCGCGGACCGCGGTGCCGATCGCCGCGTCCTCGAAGCCGGCGCCGCTGACCGACACCCGGCCGGACTCCAGGTCGACCTCGACGCCGGTGACGCCGGGCACCCCGCCGACCTCCTCGGTGACCGAGGCGACGCAGTGGCCGCAGGTCATCCCCTCGACGGAGTAGACCCGCCGCTCCTCGGCCCCGGAACCCGCATCGGCGGCGGTGGCGGTGGCGGTGGCGCACCCGCAGGACTGGCACATGGGCGATCTCCTCTCACAGATACCCGACAGGGGTATATCGAGGACAAGGATTAACATACCCGAGGGGGGTACACAAGCCCGGCGGCTCGGCGCAGCGGCGCCCTCCCGGGCGAGTCCCGGCGGAAACGGACCGGGCCGGAAAAGGCGTAATCCCTGGACTCAAAGGCGGGAAAGCAGGGGCCGAACGAAAACCGATACCGCCCGCATTTTCACCGGATTTCCGGGGCGGGGCGCACCCTTTTCATCCCCGTTCGCCCGGACGGGAAAAGGCGTGACCCGGATCACTCAACGGATCCCGATTGGCCCGCCGCCCAGGCGGCGAGACCTGTGACCGTGCAGGGCCCACGCACGCGAACCCCCGGCGGAAAGCGCGGTCGAGACCGCCGCTGGACGCGAACGACTCCCTCGAAAAGAAATGCAGAGGCTTGACATGAACGGCATCAAGCGCATCCTCCTCGGTTCCGCGATCGTCATCCCCGCCTTCTTCGGATTCGCCGGCGCGGCATCCGCCGACACCGACGTGTCCGTCACCGACACCGACTTCGCGGCGTCCTACTCCGAGAGGTTCGGCGTCGTCTACGCGCCGGCCGGCTTCGCGCTCGGGCACGGCGTGGACGAGGCGGTGGCCGCCTCCCAGCAGACGGTGGACGTCTCCACCCGCTGACCCGCGGCGCGGAACCCGGCTGCGGCTCAGTCGTCCTTGAGCCGCAGCCGGGCCACCGGCCGCTCGCTGACCGGGTGCGGCGCGCAGCTGAACCCGGCCTTCTGGAACATCCGGACACTCCCGGTGTAGACCTCGGCGCTGGGCGCGCGTCCCCCCGCGGTGTCCACCGGGTACCCCTCCAGCACGCTGCCGCCCTCGGCCCGGGCGTACTCGATCGCGGCGTCCAGCAGCCGGGTGCCCAGCCCGTGCTTGCGCCGGCGCGGCGGGAGCCAGAAGCAGACCACCGACCACACCCCGGGCTCGTCCGGGTCCACCGGGCGCAGCGCGCGCGACCGGCTCAGCCGGATGAACTCCTCGCGCGGCGCGACCGAGACCCAGCCGCACGGCTCGGTGCCGTCGTAGGCGATCAGCCCGGGGATGCGCCCGTCCAGGGTGAGCCGGCGCAGCGTCTCCCGGTTGTCCCGGCCGCGCTCCGGGGGCGGGCAGGAGGTGCTGGCGGTGAAGTCCTTCGCGCGGCGCCGGAAGAACGCGCACCAGCAGTGGCCGTAGGCTCCGGTCGGTCCGAACATGCGTTCCAGGTCGTCCCAGCGGTCCGGGGTGGCGGGCTCGATCGAGACGATGGGCATCGTGTCCCCCTCGGCACAGGCGCGGCGATGTGACATAGCACACTAGCGATTCGATGCGCTGCGGACACGCCCTCCCGCCCGCTATAAGGGGTTTCCGACCGGATCAACGCTTTGCCGGGATCACTCCGGGTCGCCGCGGGCGCCCGACCGCCACCCAGCGTGTCGGACGCCTCGCGGAGGCGGTCAGCGCTCGGCCGCCGGCGCCGGCTCCTTCTCCGCCGGCTCCCAGCACTCGACGTTGCGCAGCTGCGGCAGCCGGTCCCGGGTGAACACCGGGTCCAGCCCGCGGCGCCGCTGCTCGGTGTAGTCCTTCAGCAGCAGCAGCGCGACCCCGCCCAGCGGCGCGATGGCCAGCAGGTTCACCATCGCCATCAGGCCCATGGTGGTGTCGGCCAGGCTCCACACCACGTCGACCTTGCCGATCGCGCCGAGGAAGGTGGCGACCAGGAAGACCAGCTGGAAGCCGAGCATCACCGGGCGCTTCCCGCTGAGGAAGCGGACGTTGGCCTCGCCGTAGTAGTAGTTGCCCAGCACCGAGGTGAAGGCCAGAAGGAGCAGCACCACGGTGAGCGCGTGCAGCGACCAGGAGCCCAGGCTGCCCTGGAGCGCCTCCTGGGTGAGCGCCGGGCCGCGCTCCTCGCCGTAGACCGGGTCGGAGACCAGGATGAGGAAGGCGGTCATCGAGCAGACCACCAGGGTGTCGAAGTAGACCCCGAGGGTCTGCAGCAGGCCCTGCTTGACCGGGTGGCTGACCGAGGCGGTCGCGGCGGCGTTCGGCGCCGAGCCCAGGCCCGCCTCGTTGGAGAACATGCCGCGGCGCACGCCCTGCACGATGACGGTGCCCAGCGCGGCGCCGGCCACCTCGCGCAGGCCGAAGGCGCTCTCCACGATCAGCCGGAACATCGGCAGGATCTCCTCGGTGTTGAGCGCCATCACGGCCAGCCCCATCAGGATGTAGAGCAGCGCCATGAACGGCACCAGCGCCTGGGCGACGCTCGCGATCCGGCGCACCCCGCCGAAGACGACCGCCGCGGTGACGCCGACCAGCGCCAGCCCGACCAGCACCGGCAGCCAGCCGGGCACCGCCGCGCCGGTCGCCTCGACCGAGGCCTGCACCGCGCCGGAGATGGTGTTGGACTGCACCGCGTTGAACACGAACCCGAAGGTCACCGTGATCAGCACCGCGAAGATGACGCCGGCCCAGCGGGCGTTGAGGCCGCGGGTCATGTAGTAGGCCGGGCCGCCGTGGAAGCCCTTGCTGTCGCGCACCTTGTACAGCTGGGCCAGCGTCGACTCGACGAAGCTGGCCGCGCCGACCAGCAGCGCCATCACCCACATCCAGAACACGGCTCCGGGGCCGCCGACGGCGATCGCCCCGGCCACGCCGACCACATTGCCGGTGCCGATCCGGGCGGCCGCGGAGATGGAGAACGCCTGGAAGGCCGAGACCGCCTTCTTGCCGTCCGCGGCCGTCTCCGGCTCCCCGCCGAACTGGCGGAACATCTCCGGGATCAGCCGGATCTGCACCCCGCCGAGCCGCACCGTGAAGTAGAGGCTGAGCAGGACCAGGAGCGGGATGAGCAGCCACAGCCAGAAGCCGTCCGTGACTGTGACGATGAATTCGTTGAGGCGGTCCAAGAGGGTTTTCCTTCACGGCCGAGGGGGACGGTCGGACGAAGGGCGTCTCTACCCGTGAGACGGCCCGGCACACACCGGAGCCGCCACCGTTGCCCGATGTCGACCGTTTCGTGACCGCCGGCCCCGCCCCGAACGCGTCGGTCCCGGCCCGGCCGGTGCGCGTCGGCCGGGCCGGGACCGGCGCATGGAGGCGTCGGGGCCGGGCTCAGTCGGTCACCTTGCTCTCCGGGCGGCGGTAGACCAGGTCCTGGTAGTCCGGGTGGCGGTGGATCCAGCCCTGGTAGAACGGGCAGAGCGGCAGCACCACCAGCCCGCGGGAGCGGACGTGGTCCAGCGAGGCTCGGACGATCGCGCCGCCCACCCCCTTGCCCTCGTAGGCCGGGTCGACCTCGGTGTGCGTGAACACCACCATCTCTCCGGCCAGCAGGTACTCGGCGAACCCTGCGACGGCGCCGTCCGGGAGGCGCGCCTCGTAGCGGCGCCGGGACGGGACGTCGGTGACCTCCGGCCTCAGTTCGTCTCCCACCAGTTCCTCCTCGCCTTGTCGTGCGGGTCGGTGACCCCGGCCGGGCAGGCCCGCCGCTCGGTCTCCCAGCCCAGCAGGGAGGCGCCCGCCCGGTAGGCCGCCTCGTAGAAGGAGAGCACGGCGGCCCTCGGGTCGCCGGCCTCCCGGGCCGTCCCGTAGCGCAGCAGCGCGAGGTGGCCCTGGCCGCTCTCCGCCCACTCGGCGCCGGCCGGCAGCCGGGCCTCGGTCAGCCCGTCCGGCTCGGGCGCGGTGTAGGAGTAGAACGCCGGCTCGGGGACCTTGTCGTCGCCGAACCAGAAGCCGAAGCTGGTCACCTCCTCGGAGTAGGCCTCCCGGACCAGCGGGCCGGCCTCCTCCGGCTGCGGCACCTCGGCGCCGCCGAACCGGGTCACCGCGATGTCGAAGGTGTGCCAGAAGTGGTGCACCGGGCTGGTCTTGCCGGAGTAGCCGGCGGCGAACTCCTCCAGCACCGCGCCGACCTGGCCGAGCACCTGCCAGTACCGGTTGGCCCAGGCCGGCTGGTAGGTGGCGTGCTCGGTGTCCTCGGCGAACGGCCGGTCGGAGTCGGGCAGGTCGAAGGGGTAGGGGCGGGCGATGTCGACGTGCACCCCGATCCCCTCCAGGGTGGACAGCACCTCCCGGTAGAACGACGCGACACTGTGCCCGGCCAGCGGGAACGAGGCCTCGCGCCCCTCGGCGGTGCGCGCCACCAGCAGGTGGCGGACGAAGTCGAAGTCGACGGTGAACAGCGGGTTGCCGTCCACCAGCCCCATCGGCCGGGTGGTGATGCCGGTGCCGGTCAGCCGGAACGGCACGTGCCACCAGTGGTTCCGCCGCGGGCTGGAGGCCATCCTGATCTTGCCCACGATCTGCTCGAACCGGTGCAGCGTGGCCTTGGTCCGATCCCACTCCTCCAGCGGGATCGGCGGGAAGAGCCGCATGGCCGGGCTCCCTTCTCCTCGTCGGGTCGCGCCCCGCGGGTCAGCTCCAGCCGCGGCGGGCCGGCCGGGACGCCCGCCCGGTCGCCTCCCCCCGGGAGCGGTACACCACGTACGGGCGGAACAGGTAGAACCAGGGCGCGCTGAACGCGTGCACCAGCCGGGTGAACGGGAAGATCGCGAACAGCGCCATCCCGACCAGCACGTGCACCTTGAAGACCATGCCCGCGGCGGCCATCGCCCCGACGTCGGGCCGGAGCACCCAGATGCCGCGCCACCACACCGACACCGTGGTCCGGTAGTCCGGCTCGTGCCCGCCGGTGAACTCGGCGGCGGTGGAGACCAGCGTGGTGGCCAGCCCGGCGAGGATCGCCAGCACCAGCACCGCGTACATCGCCTTGTCGTTGGCGGTGGTGGCGCTGAACACCGGCCCGGCGGTGCGCCGCCGCCAGACCAGCAGCGCCACCCCGGCCAGGGTGCAGATCCCGGCCACCGCGCCCAGGCCCAGCGCCATCGCATGGTAGGCGGCGTCGCCGACGCCCACCGCCGCGGTCCACGACTTCGGGATCACCAGGCCCACCGCGTGCCCGATGATCACCACCAGCAGCCCGAAGTGGAACAGCGGGCTGCCGATGCGCAGCAGCCGCGACTCGTACAGCTGCGAGGAGCGGGTGGTCCAGCCGAACTGGTCGTAGCGGTAGCGCCAGATCGCGCCGCCGACGAACAGCACCAGCACGACGTAGGGCAGGACGCCCCACAGCATCACGTCGGCCGGGCTCACCGCGGCCCCTCCGCGGACGGGTCGAAGGGCGCCGGCGCGCCCACCGCGGGCATGCCCAGCTGCACCGGCCCGGCTGCGCCGACCGCGCCGCCGGCGGCCGCGCCGTAGGGCTCCATGCCGACGTCCTCGGCGGGCGGGCCCTGCTCGGCGAGGCGGCGGGCCTCGGCGCGCTGCGCCGCGGCGGGCGGCGGCAGGGTCGCCGCGACCGCGTCCACCACCTCGGCGTAGGGCGTTCCGTGCTCGTGCAGCCCGGCGCGGAGCAGTTCCAGCCCGGGCTGGAACCGGACCAGCAGCGCCCGGCCCCACTCGGAGTCGCCGCGGGCGGCGAACTCCAGCAGCACCGAGAGGTGGTCGGGGAGTTCCTGCGGCCCCGGCCGCCAGCCGCACTCGGCGTAGACCTCCTTGAGCCGGGCCAGCGCGTGGCCGCGCCTGCGGGTGTCGCCGTCGGTGTAGAAGGTCATGTGCAGCGCCCGGCGGCGGCGCATGTCGAAGGTCTCCACGTAGTGCGCGGCCAGCTCCAGTTCGGGCGTGGAGGCGGCGAACGAGCAGAACCGGTCCAGGCCGGTGCGCGGGCCGCCGCGGGGCAGCTCCAGCACGGCGGCCCGGATGCCGGGCAGCCGCTCGAAGAACGCCCGGTCCGGGTAGTCCAGCAGCAGCGCGGCGGCGCGCCGCACCACCGCGGTGTCCCGGCCGCGCACCTGCCTGGCGTGGCTCTTCACCGGTCCTCCTCCCGGTCGGCGCGGTGCTCCCCCGGACCGCGTTCTCCGGGGAAGAGCCCCTCCGGGCGGCCGTTGCCGTCCCAGTTGAGCAGGTTCACCCTGCCCTTGAGCTCGTCCCGGTCGGCCGGGGCGTCGCTGGTCTGGCGCATCCGCAGCGCGTGGAAGGTCTCCACCCCGGCCGGGTCGGGGTGGCCGGAGGCCTCGCCGAGCGGCGGGCCGAGCGCCCGGCCGTGCGAGGCGCCCATGCCGCCCATGCCCGGTCCGCCCTCGTAGTCCAGGCTGCACCCGATCTCGTCGATCACGCCCCGGTCGGCGTCGTCCACCCCGTAGGCGGTGGGGATGACGTAGCGGTCGTCGTACTTGGCCAGCGCCAGCAGCCGGTACAGCTCCTCGATCCGCTCCGGGTCGGTGCCGGCCGACTCGGCGATCGACGGGTCCGGCTCCTGGCCCAGGTTGATCCGGCGCATGTAGGAGCGCATCGCGGCGAGCGTGCGCAGCGACGCCTCGACCGGGGCCGGGTCGCCCGCGGTGAACAGCTCGGCGAGGTAGCCGACCGGGATGCGCAGCGTGTCGATCGCGCCGAACAGGTTGCCGGCGTCCTCCCCGTCGTGCCCGGTGGAGGCGAGCGCGTCCACCACCGGGGAGAGCGGCGGGATGTACCAGACCATCGGCATGGTGCGGTACTCCGGGTGCAGCGGCAGCGCCACCCGGTGCCGGACGGCCAGGGCGTAGACCGGGGAGCGGCGCGCCGACTCCACCCACCGGTCGGGCACCCCGTCGCGCCGGGCCGCCGCCCGCACCTCGGGGTCGTCGGGGTCGAGGAAGACGCCGAGCTGGGCCGGGTACAGGTCGTGCTCGTCGGCGACCGCGGCGGCCTCGCCGACCCGCTCCGCGTCGTAGAGCACCACGCCCAGGTAGCGCAGCCGGCCCACGCAGGTCTCCGAGCAGACGGTGGGCATGCCCACCTCGATCCGCGGGTAGCACAGCGTGCACTTCTCGGCCTTGCCGGTCTTGTGGTTGAAGTAGACCTTCTTGTACGGGCAGCCGGTGACGCACATCCGCCAGCCCCGGCAGCGGTCCTGGTCGACCAGGACGATGCCGTCCTCGGAGCGCTTGTACATCGCGCCGGAGGGGCAGGAGGCAACGCAGGACGGGTTGAGGCAGTGCTCGCAGATCCGCGGCAGGTAGAACATGAAGGTCTGCTCGAACTCCAGGCGGACCTGGTCGCCGAGGCGCTGCACCACCGGGTCCTGGGAGGCCAGTTCGGGGCCGCCGGCCAGGTCGTCGTCCCAGTTGGCGCTCCACCGCACCTGCATCGGCTCGCCGGTCAGCAGCGACCGGGGCCGGGCCACCGGCGCGTCGTCGCCCAGCGGCGCGCTGATCAGGTGGTCGTAGTCGTAGGTCCAGGGCTCGTAGTAGTCCTCGATGGACGGCATCAGCGGGTTGGCGAAGATGGTCGCCAGCTTCTTGATCCGCCCGCCGGCCCTCGGTTTGAGCCGGCCGGAGCGGGTGCGCGTCCAGCCGCCCTTCCACCGGTCCTGGTCCTGGTATCGGCGCGGGTACCCCTGCCCGGGGCGGGTCTCCACGTTGTTGAACCAGACGTACTCCACGCCGCTGCGGTTGGTCCAGGCCTGCTTGCAGGTGACCGAGCAGGTGTGGCACCCGATGCACTTGTCCAGGTTCATCACCATGGCGACCTGCGCCATGACGCGGCCGATCGGCCGCTCGCCGGTCGTGCCCGCCATCAGTACCTCACCTCGCTCGTGCGCTTGCGGACCACGGTGGTCTCGTCGCGCTGGTTGCCGGTCGGGCCGATGTAGTTGAAGGCGTAGCTGAACTGGGCGTATCCGCCGATGAGGTGGGTGGGCTTGACCAGCAGCCGGGTCAGCGAGTTGTGGATGCCGCCGCGCTTGCCGGTGGTCTCGGTGCGCGGCATGTCCACCGTCCGCTCCTGGGCGTGGTAGATGTACACGGTCCCGGCGGGCATCCGGTGCGAGACGGCCAGGCGGGCGGCGATCACCCCGTTCCGGTTGACCGCCTCCACCCAGTCGTTGTCCCGGGCGCCGATCGCCTCGGCGTCGGCCGGGCTCATCCACATCACCGGTCCGCCCCGGGAGAGGGTGAGCATGAGCAGGTTGTCCTGGTACTCGGAGTGGATGGACCACTTGGAGTGCGGGGTGAGGTAGCGGACCGCGACCTCGCGCCGGCCGTCCGGGCCCAGCCGCGGCTCGCCGAAGAGCCGGTGCATGTCCAGCGGCGGCCGGTACACCGGCAGCTGCTCGCCGAACTCCGCCATCCAGTCGTGGTCGACGTAGAAGTGCTGCCGCCCGGTCAGGGTGTGCCACGGCTTGTCGTTCTCCACGTTCACCGTGAACGGCGAGTAGCGGCGGTCCGGGGCCTCCTTGCCGGACCACTCCGGGCTGGCGCCGACCGGGGTCGGCCGCGCCTGGGCGTCGCCGAACACCACCCGGCGCTCCCGGCCCTGCTCGATGAGCTCGGAGAAGTCGGTGCCGGTGCGCTCGGCCAGCCGGGCGAAGCCCTGCGCGGCCAGCCGCCCGTTGCTGGTGCCGGAGAGCGCGAGGACCATCTCGCACGCCTTGACGTCGGTGTCCAGCGACGGCCGGCCGTCGGCGGGGCCGTCGCGCACCGTGCCGTTGCGCCGCCGCAGCCACTCCACCTCCTCGTCCGGGGTGAACGAGACGCCCTTCACCGGCAGGCCGGCGCCTTCGGCGAGCGGGCCGAGCGCGGCCATCCGGGCGGCCACCGCGGGGTAGTCGCGCTCCACCGCGACCAGCTTCGGCATGGTGGCCCCGGGCACCGGGCGCTCCCCGGTCGCCTTCCAGTCCGGCGCGGTGCCGCCGGGCTGGGCCAGTTCGCCGGGGGTGTCGTGGCCGTGCGGCACCGCCACCAGGTCGGTGGCCCGGTCCAGCCGGCCCTCGGCCATCTCGCTGAACACCCGGGCCAGCGCGTGGAAGGCGTCGAAGTCGGTGCGGGCCTGCCAGGGCGGGTCGATCGCCGGGGTGAAGGCGTGCACGAACGGGTGCATGTCCGTGGTGGACAGGTCGTGCTTCTCGTACCAGGTGGCGGCGGGCAGCACGATGTCCGACATCAGGGTGGTGGTGGTCATCCGGAAGTCCAGGGTGACCAGCAGGTCGAGCTTGCCCTCCGGGGCCTGCTCGCGCCAGGCCAGGTCGCGCGGGCGGTGCGCCGGTCCGGCCTGGTCGCCCTGGACCGCGGCGTCGGTGCCGAGCAGGTGCCGGGAGAAGTACTCGCTGCCCTTGGCGGAGGAGCCGAGCAGGTTGGACCGCCACACGGTGAGCACCCGCGGCCAGTTCTCCGGCGCGTCGGGGTCCTCGCACGCGAACCTGAGCCGGCCGGCGTGCAGCTCCTGCACCGCGTAGTCGGCCGGGTCCATGCCGGCCTCCTCGGCCTGGCGGGCGATGCGCAGCGGATTGCGGTCGAAGGTCGGGTAGGAGGGCATCCAGCCCATCCGGGCGGAGGCGGCGACCAGGTCGGCGGTGTGCCGGCCGGCGACCTCGCCCGGGCCCAGCGGCGAGGTGAGCGCGCCGGCGTCGTAGGTGTCGTAGCGCCACTGGTCGGTGTGGAGGTACCAGTAGGCGGTGCCGGCCATGAACCGCGGCGGGCGGGTCCAGTCCATCGCCGAGGCGTAGGCCGCCCAGCCGGTGCTGGTGCGGCACTTCTCCTGGCCGACGTAGTGCGCCCAGCCGCCGCCGTTGACCCCCTGGCAGCCGGTGAGCAGCAGCAGGGTGAAGAACGCCCGGTACATGGTGTCGCCGTGGAACCACTGGTTGGTGCCGGCGCCCAGCACGATCATCGCCCGGCCGCCGCTGGCCTCGGCGGTCGCCGCGAACTCCCGGGCGATCCGGGCGGCGCGGTCGGCCGGCACCCCGGTGATCTCCTCCTGCCAGGCCGGCGTGTAGGGCAGCGAGGGGTCGCCGTAGCCGGCCGGCCAGTCCCCCGGCAGCCCGTCGCGGGCCACCCCGTACTGGGCCATGACCAGGTCGAAGACGGTGGTGACCAGGTGGCCGCCGATCCGGCGGGCCGGTACGCCGCGGCGCAGCGCCCGCCCGGAGCCGTCCTCGGCGTCGAACCGGGGCAGCAGCACCTCCACCGGTTCGGCGCCCGCGGCGCCGTGCAGGGTGAGCCGCGGGGTGCGGCCGTCCAGGCCGAGGTTCCACCGGCCGGCGCCGTCGGCGCCCCAGCGGTGGCCGAGCGTGCCGGCCGGGGCCACCGGGGAGCCGTCGGCCTCGTCGGTGAAGAGCGGCTTCCAGCGCGCCTCCGGTTCGCCGGCGAGCTCGTCGACGTCGGCGGCGGTGAGGAACTTGCCGGGCACCCGGGAGCCGTCCGCGCGCTCCTCCAACCGGACCAGGAACGGCAGGTCGGTGTACTTGCGCACGTAGGAGTCGAAGGCCGGCACGGTGCGCCGGGCGAAGAACTCGGTGAGCACCACGTGCCCCATGGCCATGGCGAGCGCGCCGTCGGTGCCCGGGTGGGCGGCCAGCCACTCGTCGGCGAACTTCGCGGCGTCGCTGTAGTCCGGGGCGACCACCACGACCTTCTGGCCCCGGTAGCGGGCCTCGGCCATCCAGTGCGCGTCGGGGGTTCGGGTGACCGGCACGTTGGAGCCCCACAGCACCAGGTAGGCGGCGTCCCACCAGTCGCCGGACTCCGGGACGTCGGTCTGGTCGCCGAACACCTGCGGGGAGGCCACCGGCAGGTCGGCGTACCAGTCGTAGAAGGAGAGCATGGAGCCGCCGAGCAGGTTCACGAACCGCGCGCCGACCCCGTGCGAGACCTGCGACATCGCCGGGATCGGGGAGAAGCCGGCGATCCGGTCCGGGCCGTGGGCGGCGATGGTGTGCACGTGCGCGGCGGCGGCGATCTCCAGCGCCTCGCCCCAGGTGATCCGGACCAGCCCGCCCTTGCCGCGGGCCGACTGGTAGCGGCGGCGCTTCCGAGCGTCGGTGGTGATCTCGGCCCACGCGGCGACCGGGTCGCCCAGCCGCTCGCGGGCCTCCCGGTACATCTCCACCAGCACGCCGCGGGCATACGGGTAGCGCACCCGGGTCGGCGAGTAGGTGTACCAGGAGAGCGCGGCGCCGCGCGGGCAGCCGCGCGGCTCGTACTCGGGGCGGTCCGGGCCGACCGAGGGGTAGTCGGTGGCCTGGGTCTCCCAGGTGATGATGCCGTCCTTGACGTAGACGTTCCACGAGCACGAGCCGGTGCAGTTCACCCCGTGGGTGGAGCGGACGACTTTGTCGTGGCTCCACCGGTCGCGGTAGAAGACGTCGCCCTCGCGGCCGCCCTCCTTGAATTCGGCGCGCATGTCGGCGGTGGTCGCAGTGCGCGTCAGATATGTTCCGAGGCGTAGCAGCGAATCGCCGGCACTTCCGCTTCGACCGGCGGTTTTGCCGTTATCGGCCATGAATATCACTCGCCTTTTACTTCACGCCTCCAGCGCCGTCCATCAACGCGAAATAAATCATCGGACGCCCTGTTCGGTGAATCCACCCCGACACGCCTTTTCACCCTCTCGTACGTAATTCGGATTTCGCGCCGATCCGTTTAGCCTGATCGGGACTGCGCGCCGAGGGGACGAATCCGATGAGTACGAGGGAACCCGGGACCGATGCGCCGGCCGCCGGCACCGCCGGCGGCGCCGGCGCCAACCTGGCCCTGGCCACCGCCGCGTTCGCGCTCACCTTCTGGGCGTGGAACCTGGTGGGCCCGCTGTCCAGGACCTACACCGAGCAGCTGGGGCTGAGCCCGTCCCAGACGTCGCTGCTGGTGGCGTTCCCGGTGCTGGTCGGGTCGCTGGGCCGGATCCCGGTGGGGGTGCTCACCGACCGGTACGGCGGCCGGGTCATGTTCACCGCGATCTGCCTCATCAGCATCGTCCCGGTGTTCCTGGTCGGCGTCTCCGGCGGGTCCTACCCGATGCTGATGCTGTGCGGGTTCTTCCTCGGCATCGCGGGCACCTCGTTCGCGGTCGGCATCCCGTTCGTCAACGCCTGGCACGCCCCGGCCCGGCGCGGCTTCGCGACCGGCGTGTTCGGCGCCGGGATGGGCGGCACCGCGCTGTCGGCGTTCCTCACCCCGCACCTGGCGGCGGCCCTGGGCCTGTTCGGCACGCACCTGGCGATGTGCGCCGCGCTGGCCGCGATGGGCGCGGTGATGTGGCTGTTCAGCCGGAACGCCCCGGAGTGGCGGCCGAGCAGCGGACCGGCGCTGCCGCGGATGCGCGAGGCGCTGCGGCTCCGCGCCACCTGGCAGGCGTCGCTGCTGTACGCGGTGGCCTTCGGCGGGTTCGTGGCCTTCTCCACCTACATGCCGACCCTGCTCACCGCCGCCTACGACTTCGCGCAGACCGACGCGGGGCTGCGCACCGCCGGGTTCGCCCTGGTCGCGGTGGTGGCCCGGCCGATCGGCGGCACGCTGTCCGACCGGATCGGCCCGGTGCGGGTCTGCCTGGCGTCGTTCCTGGGCACCGCGCTCTTCGCGATCCTGCTCTCGCTGCACCCGCCCGCGGAGTTCCCCGCCGGGCTGACCTTCGTGCTCATCGCGTTCTCCCTGGGACTGGGCACCGGCGGGGTGTTCGCGCTGGTCGCCAAGGTGGTGGAGCCGTCCCGGGTGGGCACCGTCACCGGCCTGGTCGGCGCGGCCGGCGGGCTGGGCGGCTACTTCCCACCGCTGGTGATGGGCGCCGTCTACCAGGCCACCGGGGCCTACACCATCGGGTTCGTGCTGCTGGCCGCGGTCTCGCTGGGCGTCGCCCTGTACACCTCCCGGGCGTTCCGCTCGGTCGCCTGAGCCCCGCCGCCGCCCTCCCCGCCAAAGGGCGTTGATCTTGGCGATATCGACCGGTCCCGGTCTGCGGACCTGTACCGGCGAGTGGTCCCGGACCGGTCGATATCGCCAAGATCAACGCAGCGCCGAGGCGCGGACCAGGACCGCGGCGCGGTTGCCGACCCGCACCCGTTCCAGGGCGGCGACGCCGGCCGGCAGCGGGACCTTGCGGGCGCGGGCCGAGAGCGCCAGCACCGCGTGGTCCGGCAGCACCCCGGCCACCGCCGCCAGCAGCGCCGGCACGGGTTCGGCGCCGTCCGGGGCGCCGTGCCAGCGGGCCAGGCCGCCGTAGGGCACGTCGGTGATGACCGCGTCGACCGGGCGGGGCGGCGGGGCCGGCCGGAACGCGTCGTCCACCCGGGCCTCGGCGGGCAGCGGGCCGCCGCCGGCCTCCAGCAGCGCGGCGAGCCGGCGGGCCGCCGCGGCGCGCCCGGCGAACGACTCCCGCCCGGTCTCGGCGCCGGCGGCGAGCAGTTCGCGCTCGCGCTCGGCCAGTCCGCCGGGGGCGAGCAGGGCCAGGTTGCGCCGGGCGATGCCGACCGCGTCCGGGTCGGCGTCGCCGGCCAGCACGTGCGCCAGCTCGGAGCGGTGCAGCAGCCCCAGCGCGGTGGCCAGGTGGCCGCTGCCGCAGCAGGGGTCCCACAGGCCGGCGGGGCGGCGCGGCAGGTGCGACAGGACCCGGCCGAGCAGCTCCTCGGCGAGCCGGACCGGGTAGCCGGGGTGGCCGGGGGCGGACCGCAGCACGGCGCCCGAGGCCAGGTCGGAGCGGTCGGCCCGGTCGGTCGCGAAGCGGTAGGCCACGGTTCCTCCCCGGGGACGACGAAGGCCCGGAACCGCCGCGGTTCCGGGCCTGGATCGATGCGGTCCTGACGGGATTTGAACCCGCGGCCTCCACCTTGACAGGGTGGCGAGCACTCCTAACTGCTCCACAGGACCATTCGCGCGCCTCCCCTGGGGAGCCCGCGTCCGGTACGAACACTCTACCGGGCTTTTCCAGTGGTTCGCGCCACCGGAGCTCGGCGGTCCCGGCGCACCCGGCGCTCGTCCCACACCGGTCCGTCGGCCGCGTAGACGGTCCCGTCCTCACCGAACACCAGGAAGCGGTCGAAGGACCGGGCGAACCAGCGGTCGTGCGTGACGGAGAGCACCGTCCCCTCGAACCCGTCCAGGGCCGCCTCCAGCGCCTCGGCCGACTCCACGTCGAGGTTGTCGGTCGGCTCGTCGAGCAGCAGCATGGTCGCCCCGGACAGCTCCAGCAGCAGCACCTGGAACCGGGCCTGCTGGCCGCCGGAGAGCGCGTCGAACCGGGTGTCCCGCCGGTGCAGCAGCTCGTAGCGCTGCAGCGCGGGGGCGGCCCGGTCCAGCTGCATGGCGTGGTCCTCGGCGAGGATCCCGGCGAGCGTGCGGCCGTTCCACTCCGGGTGCTCGTGGGTCTGCGCGAAGTGCCCGGGCACCACCCGGGCGCCCAGCTTCGCCGTCCCGGAGTGCGCCACCGAACCGGGGTCGGCGAGCAGCCGCAGGAAGTGCGACTTGCCGGACCCGTTGGAGCCGAGCACCCCGACCCGCTCGCCGAAGAACACCTCGGCGTCGAACGGCTTCATCAGCCCGGTCAGCTCCAGTCCGGTGCAGGTCAGCGCGCGCACCCCGGTGCGGCCGCCGGCCAGCCGCATCCGGATGTCCTGCGCCCGCGGCGGCTCCGGCGGCGGGCCGGCCTCCTCGAACTTGCGCAGCCGGGTCATCGCGGCCCGGTACCGGCTGGCCATGTCGTCGTTGTTCGCGGCCTTCTGCCGCAGGTTGCGCACCAGCTCGCGGAGCTGGGCGTGCCGCTCGTCCCAGCGGCGGCGCAGCTCGGCGAAGCGGGCGTGCCGGTCCTCCCGGGCCCGGTGGTAGCTCTCGAAGCCGCCGCCGTGCACCCAGGCCGTCGCGCCGGCGCCCTTGCCGCCCTCCAGGGTGACGATGTGCGTGGCGGTGGCGGCGAGCAGCTCGCGGTCGTGGCTGATGAACAGGACCGTCTTGGGGGTGGCGCGGAGCCGCTCCTCCAGCCAGCGCTTGCCCGGCACGTCCAGGTAGTTGTCGGGCTCGTCGAGCAGCAGCACCTCGTCCGGGCCGCGCAGCAGCGCCTCCAGCACCAGCCGCTTCTGCTCGCCGCCGGAGAGCGTGCCCAGCTCCCGGTACTGGGCGCGGGCGTAGGGCGTACCGAGCGCGGCGACGGTGCACACGTCCCACAGCACCTCGGCGTCGTAGCCGCCCGCGTCCGACCAGTCGGACAGCGCCTGGGCGTAGCGGAGCTGGACCTGCTCGGTGTCGTCCTCCATCATGGCCAGCTCGGCGGCGTCCAGCTCGGCCCCGGCGGCGCGGACCGCCGGCGGCGACACCGACAGCAGCAGCTCGCGCACGCTCGCCTCGGGCGGCAGCGCCCCGGCCGCGTGCGAGCCGATGAACTGGCGCATCACACCGACCCGGCCGCTGCCGGTGACGGTGCCCTCGGTGGGCTGCTCGTCCCCGGCGATGATGCGCAGCAGCGTCGTCTTCCCGCTGCCGTTCGCGCCGACCAGGACCGCCTTCATCCCCTCCCCGACCCGGAAGGAGACGTCGTCCAGCAGCATCGCCCCGTCGGGCAGGCGGTGGCCCACCCCGGCGACGTCGATATGGCCCATGCCCGCCACTATGCCGACCGAGCCCGGCCCGGTCGAACGGTTTTCCCGCGCGCCGGCGGCCCCTGCGCCGCCGCCGTTCCGGCCGGCACGCGGACGGCGGCGCAGGGGCCGCCGGTGTGGGGAGGGTCAGCCGCGGCCGCAGGACCGGCAGGCCGGGCGGGCGGTGCGGTAGTAGGAGACCACCCCGGCCAGCAGGCCGAACCCCCACACCACGTAGGCCGGGACGGAGACCCAGAAGAACCAGGGCTCGTACCCGCCCATCGCCTCCCCCGACGCCTCCAGGCCGCCCGGGTCCAGCAGCATCTGCCCCAGCCCCAGCAGGAAGTAGCAGCTCATCCCGATCGCCGCGAAGCCGCCGGGGATCAGCACCAGCGGCCGGGGCACCCGGCGCCCGGCCAGCGGCGGCACCCAGCGCGGCCACACCCGGCCCCACCCCGACACCAGGGCGAGCGGCAGGAAGGTGCCAGCGAGCAGGAAGAGCGCCTCGAAGGCGTAGACGCCGACCCCGCCGGCGAGCGGGCCGGCGCCGCCGCCGGTGAGCGCCGCCGGGTCGGCGGCGACCTGGGCCGCGATCCGCGCCGCGCAGGCGACGATCACCGCGCCGGCGGCGAACCGGGCCCAGCCCGGCGCCCGCTCCGGCGCCGGCCGGGACGCCGCGGTGCGCCCGCAGGAGGCGCAGGCCGCGCGGAGCCGCCGGTACTCGGCCGACACCACCGCGGCGAGCAGCACCGCCCCCGCCGCGCAGCCCGCCCGGCTGAGCATGGCGCCGAGCTGGAACCTGATCCCCAGGTCGGCCCAGGAGAGCAGCAGCCCCACCACATCCAGCAGCAGCATGAACGAGGCGAAGGCCAGCCCGAGGGCGGCGGCCGCCCCCGCGGCCACCGCCGCCCACCGGACCCCGTCCGCCAGGCGGACCGGCGGCAGGAGCACCCCGGCGACCGCCGCGGCCGCGGCGCACAGCAGCACCGCCGGCCAGTCGGAGAACGGCCCCAGGTCGTCGCCCATCGGCGGCATCCACGGCCGCCCGGTCAGCGCCCAGTACAACCGCAGCCCGCCGTAGCCGACCGCCCACACCAGCACCGCGAGGGCGGCGCCGCTCGCCCGGCGCGGAGCGCCCGCCCGCCGCTCCGCACCCGGTGCCGCCCTCTGCTCTGCAACCGCCTCGCCCTGTGTCATGGCCCCATCGTCGGCCCCGGGACCGCCGCCGCTTCACCCCCCACGGAGGGGTTCCGGAGCCGCCCCTCCCCCGCACGGGGGAGGAAGGGCTCCCGTTCCGCCCCCTCTCCCACCCGCGGTGCAGCGCCACCCCGGGCTCAACGTCGGCGTGACAGCGACGGGCCGCCACCCAGAAGCCGTTGATCGCCGAGGTATCGACCGGTCTAGGAACGCTGTCCTGTACCGGTAAGCGAACCGGGACCGGTCGATACCTCCAAGATCAACGGGGGGCGCGGGGCCGGGGACGGCGGGAAGGCGCGGCGGGCTCGGGGGCGCGGCAGGGGGCGGTGGCGGGCGGAGCCTCGGCACGATGACGTTGAGGTGGGTGCGGGGCTGGGGGTGGCGGGAAGGCAGATGCGGGGCCGGGAGTCCGGTGAGGTGGATGCGGGGCCGGAGATCGGTGCGGAGTCCGGGGTGGTCAGGGCATCGGGGCGCGGCGCGTCTCGGGTCCTCGGCCGTAGAGTGCACAGCAGGAGGGTCCGGGGCGCACCCGGTCCGGGCCCGACCGGGACCGTCCGCCGAAGGGAAGGACCGACCGTGACCGAGGACCGCCGGGACGAGGCCGGCCCCGCGCCGCAGCCGCCGCTTCCGCAGGGGCCGCCGAGCACCCGCGTGGACAAGTGGCTGTGGGCGGTGCGCCTGGTCAAGACGCGCGCCGACGCCACGCAGGCGTGCCGCGGCGGCCACGTCCGGGTGAACGACAAGCCCGCGAAGCCCGCCACCTCCGTCTCCCCCGGCGACGAGGTCCGGCTCCGGCTGCACGGCACGACCCGGATCGTCGACGTCGGCCACATCCTGGAGAAGCGGGTCGGCGCGCCGATCGCGGTGCGCTGCTACACCGACCGCACCCCGGCGCCGTCGCCGAGCGCGCCGCCGCAGGCCTTCGCCGCCCCGCCGCGCCGCGACCGCGGCGCCGGCCGCCCCACCAAGCGGGACCGCCGCCAGCTGGAGCGCCTCCGCCGCGAGGGCCTCGGCTGAGCCCGGGGCCGGCGGCGGGCGGGCGCGGTCGTGTCCGGTCCCATTCGAGTCGCCCGGCCGGGCTGCGGAGACCCCGCCCCGAACGGGCAGGGCCTCCGAGAACGGACCTCGGCCCTCCACGCCGCCGCCGCACGCCGGACCGCCCGGATCGACCCGGACACCGGGCGAAGCCGCACGGCCGGAGCAAGAACCGCCCGGATCCGAACGGGGCGGGGCAGCGACGCCGCCGATCGCGAGCGACCCCCGCGCGGCGTGCGGTCCCCGTTCCCAGGAAGGGGCGGGCCCGCCGGCCCCGCGGCCCCGCCGCCGTTGCCCCCGGGCCCTCCCCGCCCGCCTCCCGGGTGCGCTCTCGCCTTCCGGGGAACCAGGCGAAAGCGGCGGGCCGGCCCCGGTTCTGCCAGGGGGAAGTCCCCTCTCCCCGAGCGGAGGAGAGGCCGGGGGAACGACGGCGCCCCTGGCCCCGGCGGGGCGGACGCGGAACCCGGACGGCCGGCGGAGCCCTCGCCGACGGCCTCAGGGCTCATCCGGTCCGGATCGGCTCCCATCGGCCGGCGCGGACGCGGCGACCGCCGGGGGTCCGGCCGCGGTCGTCTCCACCGCCGCCACCGGCCGCGCCCGAGCCCGAGCCCCCTCGCGCATGCCGTCGCGCCGGTCGGAGCGCGGGGAGGAGGCGGCACCGGTCAGTCCAGCAGTTCCGCGGTGAAGGCGCGGATGTCGCCGACCAGCAGGTCGGGGGCCTGGAGCGAGGCGAAGTGGCCGCCGCGGTCGAACTCGGTCCAGTGCACGATCCGGTTGGAGCGCTCGGCGAAGGCGCGCACGGCGCCGTCGCCCGGGAAGACCGCCACCCCGGTCGGCACCCCCGAGACCGGTCCGCCGTAGAACTCGTCGCCGGCCTCCTTGTACAGCCGGGCCGCCGAGCCGGAGGTGCCGGTGAACCAGAAGATCGAGGCGTTGGTCAGCACCGCGTCCCGGTCCACCGGGGTCTGCACGGCCCGCGCCGGGTCGTAGTCGACGAACCACTCCAGGTTCCAGGCGAGCATGCCGACCGGGGAGTCGTTCAGCGCGTAGGCGATGGTCTGCGGCCGGGTGGAGTGCATGATCGCGTAGCCGGACCGCTGCTCCCACTCCGCCTCGCCCGCGTACACCTGGGCCGCCTCCTCCTCGGTGAGGCCGGCCATCGGGTCCTCGCTCTGCCAGTCCGGGGCGGCGCCGACCAGCGCGTTCACGTGCACGCCCAGCACGTGCCCGGTGTCGGCCCGGCCGAGCTCGGGGGAGATGATCGAGCCGGCGTCGCCGCCCTGGGCGATGTAGCGGTCGTAGCCGAGCCGGCGCATCAGCTCCGCCCAGGCGCGGGCGACCCGGGGCGGCCCCCACCCCTTCTCCCGGGTCGGCCCGGAGAAGGCGAAGCCCGGGATGGACGGCGCGACCACATGGAACGCCGGAGCGTCCGGAGCCCCGTGCGCGGCCGGGTCGGACAGCGGGCCGATGATCTCCAGGAAGTCGGCGACGGTGCTCGGCCACCCGTGGGTGAGCAGCAGCGGCACGGCGTCCGGCCGGGGCGAGCGGACGTGCGCGAAGTGCACGTTCTGCCCGTCGATCTCGGTGCGGAACTGCGGGAACGCGTTGAGCCGGTCCTCCTGGGCCCGCCAGTCGAACCCATCCCGCCAGTATTCGGCGAGTTCGCGCAGGTAGCCGGGGTCTACGCCGTAGTCCCAGCCGACTCCGGGCAGGGCGTCCGGCCACCGGCAGCCGTCGATCCGCCGGTGCAGCTCGTCGATGTCGTCCTGCGGGATCCCGACACGGAACCTCTCGATCGCTTCGCTCATGGAGCAGAAGGTAGAAGCGATCGCGGACCTTTCGTGTCCGCGTTCCCTCCTGCCGTCCGAAGCTTTACCCGGACCGCCGCGGACTCCCCTCCGGGCTCCGCCCGCTTCCCGCCGGACACCCTCACGGCCTGCGCGGATACGCCTCCGGACATCCGCTCCCACCGCACCGCCGCCCCGTCCCGCCCGGTCCGGGCCGGTCAGCGGTAGCCGGTGGCGTCGGCCGCGCGCCCCGCCTGCTCCACCTCGGCGATGTAGCGCCAGGCGTCCGGGCGGCTGCCGTCGGCGTCGGTGAGGCCGTAGACCTTGGCGAGGTGGCCGCTGGAGAGGGTCAGGCCGGTCCAGCGCCCCTTCCCCGGGTCGGCGGCCAGCGCCGCGACCCCGCGCCCCACCAGGGCCGGGCTCTCCGAGATGCAGAAGTGCGGGACCTTCTCCAGCGCGTCCCGCCAGTTCTCCTCCGCCACCCCGTAGTGCTCCAGCATCGCCTCCGAGCGCAGCCAGCCGGGGGTGACCGCGACCGCGGTGCCGCCCAGGTCGCGCAGCTCGTGCGCCTGCGCCTTGGCCATCCGCTGCACCGAGACCTTCACCAGGTCGTAGAAGAAGCCGACGTCGGCCCGGTAGGCCGCGTTGTAGGCGTCGGTCCCGTCGGTCATCTCCACCACCAGGCCGCCCGGGTTCCGGTTGAGCAGCGGGAGCGCGTGGTGGCTGGTGATCGCGTGGGTGTCGATGCCCAGCCGGAGCATCCGCAGCCCTCCCTCCAGCGAGTGCTCCCACAGCCGCAGGCCGAACTGGGTGAGGTAGACGTCGCCGCCCCAGATGTCGTTGACCAGTACGTCCAGCCGGCCCTGCTCGGCGTCGATCCGCTCGACCAGCGCCGCGACCTGATCCGGTTCCAGGTGGTCGACCCGGACCGCGGTGCACCTGCCGCCGGCCCGCTCGACCAGTTCGGCGGTCTCCTCGATCGTCTCCGGGCGCCCCATCTCCGAGACCCGGTCCCGGGTGGTGCGGCCGGTGGCGTACACCGTCGCGCCCGCCCTGCCGAGCTCCACCGCGATCGCCCGCCCCGCGCCCCGGGTGGCCCCGGCGACCAGCGCGACCCTGCCCTCCAGACCGTGCACCACGCCGTTCTCCCCGCTCTCGGTCATATCTCCGGTTTCCATCGGTCGTAGTTCTACGGCGCGTTCCTGCCGTGTTCTGTCAGGAACGGCCGGTGGCGGCCGGGAAAGCCCGGTGCTGCTCAAGAAAGCAAAATCTTCCCCTTAGGGGACGGGGTGGTGGCCCCCTCAGCGCGTCCCATGGAGAGAGGCGGATGTCGCGGGCGTGCAGCGAGCGGAGGTGGACCCGATGATCACCGGGACAGGGCCGAACGCCCCCGAGCGGATCGGCCCCTACCGAGTGGCCGGGAGGCTCGGCGGGGGCGTCTACCTGGGGGAGGACGGCGCCGGACGGCGGGCGGCCGTGCACCTCCTCGACGAGGGCGCCGACCCGGACGCGCTCCCGCCGGCTGCGCGCTGCACCCCGGACGTCCTGGCCGCCGACCCGGACGCCGATCCGCCCTACCTCGCCACCGCCTACGTGCCCGGCCCCGACCTGTACACCGCGGTCCGGGACGGCGGCCCGCTCACTGGCTCCGAGCTGGACCGGACCGCGATCGCCGCGGCCACCGCACTGGCGTCGCTGCACGCCCGCGGCGCGGTGCACGGCGGCCTCACCCCGGGCCGCGTGATCCTCGGCCCCGACGGCCCCCGGGTCGTCGGGACCGATCCCCGCACCGCCGCGCAGGGCGCCTTCGCCCAGGCCACCCCGGCCGCCGACGTGTTCGCCTGGGCCGAGACCACGGCGTTCGCGGCGCTGGGCCGCTCGCCCTTCTCCGACACGGAGGCGCTGACCGTGCCGCTCCGGCTGTCCGGGGCCCGCACCGATCTGGCCGGTGCCCCGGAGCCCCTGCGGGCGCTGCTGGAGGCCTGCCTGAACGAGGATCCGGGCCTCCGCCCGTCCGCGGCCGCCCTGGTCGCGGAGCTGCTCGGGGTGGAGGAGAACGAGCCCGGGCTGCTGGACCGCGGCGCCGCCGCGGCCGACGACCCGACCACCCCGGCCTTCCCCGCCGTTCCGGTGGCGGCCGCGCCCGTTCCCACGCTCCAGGTGCCGCGGGCGGAGGCGGTGGAGACCGCGGAGGAGCCTCCGGCCGACACCGCGGACGGCAGGATCACGGTCCGCGACACCGCGGCGCCGCCGCTTCCCCCGCCGCCCCCGGTGCTGCCGGAGCGGTCCGGCGTACCGGCCGCCCGCCGGGTGGTGGCCGCCGAACCGGCGGACCGGAAAGCGGACGGCCCGCCGGACCGCAAGAGGCGCGGAGCGGAAGGCCGGACGGACGGCGGACCGGCTCCCCGCGAGCGGAGCGGGCCGGCCGGTCGGAAGGACGCGGGCGCCGCCCGGAAGGCGGAGGGCGGCGGTGTGAAGAGCGGCGCTGCGGAGAGCGGCGGGAAGACCGGGCCCTCGCCCCGGGTGCGCCGGCGCGAGGGCCGGGAGCGGCGCCGGAACCGGATCCTGCTCGGTGTGGCCGCGGTCTGGCTGGCGGCCCTGGCCGGGCTGGCCGGCTGGGCCGGCCTGACCCGGGACGCCCCTGCCGGGGTCGAGGCCGACCGCGTCGCGCCGGAGGCACCGGCCTCCTCCCCCGAGTCCTCCCCGGACGGGCCCATCCGCGGCCGGGGCGAGCCCGATCCGGCCTCGCGGGCGGAACCCGCCCCCGTCGAGGAGCCGGCCCCCGAACCGAGCGAGCCGGACGAGCCGACCAGCGACCCCACCGACGGTCCGACCGACGGCCCCACGGACGGGCCCACCGACGGCCCCACCGACGGGCCGACCGACGGGCCCACCGACGGCCCCACCGATGGACCGACGGACGGCCCCACCGACGGCCCCACCGACGGGCCGACCGATGAGCCCACCGACGGCCCGACCATCTTCACCGGCGCCTGACCGGCCCGGGACGGACGAACACGGGCGGGACCGGGAAAGAAAGGCGAGCGGACACGAGAGGAGGCGGGGAAAGTCCGGCGGCGCGGCGGAGTACCGCCGGCCCGCCCGGACACGGGCGTCCGCCTTCCCCCTGCCTACCGGAGCGCCCAACGGCCCCGCGGCGCGGCCCCAGGCCAACGTTCGCGCAACAGCCACGGGCCGTCCCGGGAAGCCGTCGGGGGGCGGGTGCGCGGCCGGGGCCGGCGGGAGAGGCACTGCGAGGCCGGAGCGCGGCAAGGGGAGGGCGGCGGGCGGCGTGCCGCCGCGATGACGTCGGGCTCCGGGCCGAGGCAGGGGCTGCACCACGAGGTGGCACGGGGTTCGGCGGGGCGGCTTCACCGGCGGCGGCTCTGCACCGCGGGGAGGCGCGCGAGGCCGCGCGGGGCCGGCATGGCCGGGCAGGTGGGCACGGGGCGGGATTCCGGCGTTCTGAGTAGCAGTGCTCATGCCCGGCCCGGTCGGCCGGGCGATACTGCGGGCATGAGCACGAACCGGGCACCGGGGACACAGGCATCCCCCTCGCTCCGTTCCCGCCTCCTCCGCGCCGCGGCGGCCGGCGCCCTCGCCGGCCTGGCCGGATGCACCGCGGCCGACACCACGGGAGCGGCACTCGGCCCCACCGGCACCGAACCGGGTTTCACCGCGGTCCACGCCGTGCTGGCCACGCTGGGGTACCTGGCGCTGCTGCTGGCCGTCGCCGGCCTGGTCGCCTGGGCGCTGCTCCGCTCGCTGCGCGTACCCCTGGCGGGGCGCTCCGCTCTCCTCGCCGTCCCGCTCTTCCTCGGCTACGCGGCGCTGTCGGTCTCCGCCGACGAGGCCGGCCTGATCCCGGCCGGCCTGGCCGAGCTCATCGGCTGGGAGGTCCTGTGGACCGCGACCGCGGGCCTGCTGCCCATGGCGTGCGCCACGACCACCGCGGTACTGCTCACCGGCCGCCTCCCACGGGCCCGCCGACCCGCGGTCTCCGCGCAGCGGGGCGGCCCCGCGAGGTGAGCCGCGCGGCGCCGGCCCGCCTTCTCTCGCGTTCCCCCTCCTTCTCCCGCGTTCTGAACGGTCAGCGGCCCGGCGTACGGTTTCATGGTCGGTGTCGCCCGTGCCCCGGGACGCCGAACGCGTTCCCCCGGGCGGCCCTGGGGAAGGCACCGGGGGACAGCGACCGGAAAGGGACAACGTGAGCGACTGGCATCTCCGGCCCATGGCCGCCTTCGACCTGGAGACCACCGGCACCGACGTGGAGACCGACCGGGTCGTCACCGCCGCGGTGATCAGGATCGATCCGTCCACCGGGGGCAAGCAGGTCCGCTCCTGGCTGGCCGACCCGGGGGTGGAGATCCCCGTCGAGGCCTCCGACATCCACGGGGTGACCACCGAGCGGGCGCGCGCCGAGGGCAGACCGGCCGCCGAGGTGCTCGGCGAGATCGCCGCCGAGCTGACCGAGCTCACCGACAAGGAGGTGCCGCTGGTCGCGTTCAACGCCGCCTTCGACCTCACCCTGCTCGACCGCGAGCTCACCCGGCACGGCAGCCCCACCGACTTCGGCGGCCGGATGCGGGTGATCGACCCGATGGTGCTCGACCGCCAGATCGACCGGTACCGCAAGGGCTCGCGCCGCCTGGTCGACGTGTGCGCGCACTACGGCATCCGGCTGGACCCCGGCGACGCGCACGGCTGCGAGGCCGACGCGCTGGCCGCCGCCCGGCTGGCCTGGCGGCTCGGCTCCACCCGGCCCGAGCTGGCCGCGATGGACATCGACGACCTGCACCAGGCCCAGCGAGCCTGGCGCGCCGAGCAGGCCGCCTCCCTGGAGGCCTACCTGCGGCGCGCCAAGGACCCGCAGGCCGTGGTGGAGCGGGACTGGCCGCTCATCCCGGCACGCTGACCGGCCCGGGTCTCCGGTGTTCCGGATCTCTGAACCGTCGATCCGGCGGGGAATCGGGTCACCGCCCCGTTGATCTCGGGGTTGTCGTCGTCTCAGCGGGCCTTGGCAGGCCGTTGGACGGCCGATCGCGCAGAGTGTTCGCCGCGGGCGGTCCCGCGCCCCCTGTCGAGCCCGGGAGGAGCGCCGCGGGCACCCCGCAGGGGATGGGCGGTGCCGGGCGGCGTGCCGCCTTCGTCGCAGGCCGGCGCGGGACGGCCCGCCGTCGAACCTCCCCGGGGCGATCGGCCGCATGCCCGGCGGTCTCTGAGGCGGCGACGGCGCCGAGGCCGACGCACCCGCGAAACGGTGGTTCCGGCCTGGTCGGGGCCGGTCCTGATTGACGCTGTCCGCCCTGGTCGACGGCGATTCCGCGGGCGGCCGGGCCTCGGCCCGGCGGGGTGTGCTCCGGGTGCCGGGGCAGGGTCCGGCGGCACCCGGCCGACGCGGACGGCCTGCCGGGCGCCGGGCTCGGGGCCGGTGCCGTCCGGGTCATCACCGGTGCCGACGCGGGCCGCCTGGCGCGTCGTCGATGGCGCTGCGGGCGCGGGCGCGGTTCAACCGCTCCCGCAGGGGCCGGGTTCCTCGTCCGCGGCGGCCGTCGGGGACCCGTTTTTCCGGGTGCGGTGGACGGCCTTCTCGCCGCTCTCTTCCGCTGCGCGGCGGACGGCGGCCTCGGACAGGGCGCACTGTTCGCCGTCGGCGGGGCGCGGTACGACTCGACCGGCGCCGTTGAGCGCGGCGCCGATCTCAGCGGCCGGAACGGCGCCCTGCCGCTCCCGGCGCCGCTCGGCACCGCGCCGGGCCTGTTCCCGTGCGCGGGCGGTGGCCGATGGGCCGGACGGGGTCGTCGCCGCTCATGCTCCGACGCCGCACGTGAGGTCCGGCGGGCGGTGCGGGGCCGCCGCCCCGGGCACGCGGCGGCGCAGGCTCCGGAGGCGAAGGCCGCCTGCGGTTCCGCCGCGCCCGGCGGGCCGATCCCGCCGCCGGCGGCGGGATCGGCCGCAATGCCCCGGCCACCGCCGCGCCGGCGGAGACCGCCCCGGGCGCCGGGGTGAACCGGCCGCGGGCTCACCTCGGCACGCCGACCTCGTCCAGGGCGCGGCGGGCGTAGGCGCGGACGTCGGCGTCGGTGTCGTCCAGCGCCCCCGCCAGGGCGCCGGCGGCGTCCGGGTGGCCGGTGTGCGCGGCCAGCGACTGCACCGCCGCCTTGCGCACGTCCAGGTGCGGGTCGGCGAGCGCGCCGGCCAGCGCCGGCACCGCGGTCTCCGGTGCGGCCCCGGCCAGCCCGCGGGCCGCCCCCTGGCGGACCTGCCAGGCGCCGTCGCGCAGCGCGGCGGCGGCCTCGGCGGCCAGGTCGCCGGCCCGGCCGGCCGCCGGGGCGGCGGCGAGCGCCGCGGCGCGCACCAGCGGGTCGGGGTCGGCGGCCAGCCGGGGCAGGGCCCCTCCGGGGTCCGCGCCGAGGGAGGCGGTGCCGTGCGCGGCGGCGATGCGCACCTCGCGCGAGGCGTCCCCGGCCGCGCGGGCGACGGCCGCCCCGTCGCCGAGCGCGACCAGGGCGCGCACCGCCTCCACCCGCACCCGGTGGTCGGCGTCGTGCAGCGCGGCGGCGACCGCCTCCGGGCGGCCGGTGCGCAGCTCGCGCAGGATGCCCACCACCGCGGCCCGGACCACCGGGTCGGCGGAGCCGAGCGCGGCCTCCAGGCCGGCCGCGAAGGCGGGGCCGGGCCGCAGCACCTCGACCAGTTCGCGCAGGGCGGCCGCGGCCGCCCGGCGGGGCCGGGGGTCGGCGTCGGCGAGCAGGGCGGCCAGCGCATCCGCGGCGCCGTCCGGGGCGGACTCGGTCAGCGCGTCGGCCGCGGCGGCGCGCACCGCGGGGTCGGGGTCGGCCAGGAACGGCCGGAGGGCGTCCAGGCCGGGCATCTCCTCGGCGAGGGCGAGCAGCTCCAACAGCCGCGGCGAGCG
>Ga0079224_100001394_pt1 | contig 27677 bp, 26 predicted proteins | sample Stecom2015_FD_80414 | JGI IMG/M metagenome (GOLD analysis project Ga0079224, IMG submission 80414) | Agricultural soil microbial communities from Utah to study Nitrogen management - Steer compost 2015 | ecosystem: Environmental > Terrestrial > Soil > Agricultural land | place: USA: Utah... | reverse complement strand
TCGTTGTTTATGCGTTTGGTGAGCATGGAGAGTCGGGAGGGATATACGGGCACCCCTGATTTTTTGGCCCCTTTGATATAGAACAGCTCGTGCAACCTGGGCTTGGGGGGAGGCAGAAAAAAACCGTCGGGATCGTTCCTCAGCCCCTCGTTGGTCCCAAAGACTCCGATCAACTTGTCCACCTTGTCGTAATAGGGTTTTACATCTTCATAACCGATGGGCCAGTCCTCCCCATGCCCATCCACACTTTTGTGCTTGAAATCGTCCGGTCCAAAACGCAGGGAGATCCGCCCCCAGTGGTTGGTGCGTCCGCCCAACATATGGGATCGGAACCAATCGAATTTGGTTCCGTCCCTATGGGTGTAGGGCTCCCCTTCGATTTCCCAGCCTCCATAGGCCGAATCGAAGTCCCCAAACGGCCTACGGGTCCCCGCCCCTCTCCTGGGGGATTCATAGGGCCAACGGAGTTGGGTCTTTTGATCGGGGTCCGCCGGGTCGAAAAAGGGACCCGCCTCGACCACCGCGACCTTAAGGCCGGCATCGGCGAGTATCTTGGTGGCCATGCCCCCTCCGGCTCCCGATCCCACGATTATGGCATCATAGACTGTTGCATTCTCTTTGATCTGCATATTCTTTTTCAGTTGGTTTGTTCGTACTCATTGACCTTGGGCCCAAATGTCAGGGATTCTTCCCAAGGCTTGGTTAATATTCTTGAATTTCATGATAACAACCTTAATTTTTAGACCAACAACAGCTTCAAAAAGACAAAGGGCGGCCGAAGATCTTGGGCTTCAATTTACATTTTTTTGGCTTACAAGTGCAAAATTTACATATAACTATATTCGGGAACCTTTCCCTTTACCCCACTATAAAATGCACGGATCATTTTAAAATCCTCCTCCATTTCTTCCGTGGGATGGAAGGGATCGGCTATCTTGACCTGCTTCCTTCCAAAATCGAAGGCCACCATCACAATGGGGACCCCCGCGCTTTTGGCCATATGGTAAAAACCCGTTTTGAGCCTATCCACCTTCTTTCGGGTACCCTCCGGGGCAAGGGCCAGCCGAAATTGTCCGTGCCTCTTGAAGAGTTCCACGACGCCGTCCACGGTGTTTGAACTTTTGCTTCGGTCCACGGGAGCTCCGCCTGTCCATCTCAGGAACCAACCGAAGGGGGGCCTGAAGAGGCTTTTTTTACCGATATAGTTGATTTTTTGGCCCACTACCCTGCGAACCAACAATCCCAAAAAGAAATCGAGCCAATGGGTATGCGGAACCACGATCACCACACACTGATCCAGGTCGGGAAACCGACCGACCAATTTCCATCCCAATAGTCTAAAGTAAATGAATTTGGCCAGCCTGTGCATCAATGTAGATCCGCTTGGGGATTGGGTGCAATAATCCTAAATCTTCCGGAACATGGCCGCCAACCGTTCAGGACCGATCTGCTTCCTCCAATCCTTGCCCAGGGCATTCTCCCACAGGGCGTCCAGGCCGAGGGAAACCTTCACCATTACTTCGATGTCCTCCCCGGACAAATTGGAACAGACCCCTTGGGGCAATTCTATGCCGTGTTTCTCCACCATCTGTTCGAACAGGGCCACTCCTTCGGGATAATATTCCCCAAGGTGCTGGAAGACCAGGCAGTTGCCCAATCCGTGTTTGATTCCCAACCTATAGGAGAGTCCATAGCTCATGGCGTGGGCGATCCCCACTTGGGAATAGGCAATGCTCATGCCCCCGTGCCAGGAGGCCATCATCAGTTTGTCCCTGGACTCGGCTTCCTCGATATCCCCCAGGAACACTTCCTTACAGAGTTCCATGGCCTTTTCCCCATAGCTTTGGCTAAAGGCATTCAGGTAGGTTCCCGTCAAGGATTCCACGCAGTGGATATAACAGTCCATCCCCGTATAGAACCATTGTTCCCTGGGTACCGTCTTGGTAAGGTCGGGATCCAAGACCACTTGGTCATAGGTGGTATAGTCCGAATTTATGCCCAATTTTTTGTCCGGTCCCAAAAGTACCGTGGTCCTGGAGACCTCGGCCCCTGTCCCACTGATGGTCGGCACCCCCACATGGTAGATCGCAGGGCTGTGAACCAGGTCCCAGCCCTGATAGTCCTTGGCCGCCCCCTTGTTGTTCAGGAGGATGGCCACTGCCTTGGCCAGGTCCAAAAGCGTCCCCCCCCCAATGCCGATCACCCCGGAAGGGGTATGGGAATAATTTTCCCGGATCTCCCGTACCAGGGCATCCACCTGTTCCGTCTTGGGTTCCTCCTTGGCGGAAACGAAAATGACCCTGTCGTTTAACCTTCGGGGTACCCGTTGAATGAATTCCGGGGAATCAAAATAGTCGTCCACCAAAAAAATAAAGGGTGCCCCATCTTTTCTCATTGGAGATAAAATATCGCCCAGTTGGGAAAAACTGCCTGCCCCGAAGATGACCCTGGGCACCATGGGAAAATTCCTGTAAGCCGTCCTATTATCAGTGTTCAATGCTTTTTCTTTCAAATTGTTATCTGTCTTCATTGTTGTCCAAATACTTCAAAATTTCCTTGAGACCGTTCACCTTCAAATGGCCGTTCACCCGTTCTTCGGGCACCATTTCGTGGGCCCATGTGGTATGGAAGGGAACGTGTACGGCCTTTGCCCCGATATTCAAGATAGGCAAAACGTCCGATTTCAGGGAGTTGCCCACCATTAAAAACTCATTTACCTCTATTTTCAAATGTGCCAACAATTTACTGTAGTTGGCTTCTTTTTTGTCACTGAGCACCTCCACGTGGTGAAAATACTTGGAAAGTCCGGAGCGCTGAAGCTTGCGTTCCTGGTCCAAAAGGTCCCCCTTGGTCAGTACGATGAGCCGATAGCGGTCCACCAGGGAGGAAAGGACCTCCTCCACCCCATCCAACAGTTCCACCGGGCGGGCGATCATCTCTTTCCCCAACTCCAAGATCCTCCCGATCGTCTTCGGGGAAACCCGATTGTTGGACAGTTCCAGGGCGGACTCGATCATGGAGAGCATGAATCCCTTCACCCCGTAACCGTAGCTTTCCAAATTGGCCATTTCCATCTTGAGGAGTTCCTGGTCCACTTTGTTCTTGGTCTCGTATTCTTCCAAGAGTTCGGCGAAACGTTCCTCGGTCTCCCTGAAATAGGTTTCGTTCACCCAAAGGGTATCGTCCGCATCGAACCCAATTACCTTTATGTCCTTGAAATTCACTTCCATGCCTTTCTAGCCCTTTCAAGATCCTCCGGGGTGTCGATCTCTATTCCCGTCACATGGGTCTCCACCATCCTTATCTTTTTCCCGTATTCCAAAAATCGTATGGCCTCAATTTTTTCCTTGGCCTCCAAGGGCAGCATCGGCAGCTTCTGGAAATCCATGAGCGCCCTCTTCCTAAAGGCATAGATGCCCTTGTGCTTGTAGTAGGTCGCAGCGGCCTCCCGATCCCTTGGATAGGGAATGGGGGAACGCGAAAAATACAGGGCATGGTTCTCCCGGTCAACGATTACCTTTACCGTGTTGGGATCGGAGATCTCTTCCCAATCAGTGATGGGGGTCATCAGGGATGCCAGGTCGATTTCACCTTCCCTGTCCTGGTTGAAGACCTCTATGATCTTTGAGAGACTCTCTTGGTCAATGAAGGGTTCGTCCCCTTGGACGTTGATGACGATATCCACGTCCATATCCTCCACGGCCTCCGCAATCCGGTCGCTCCCGCTCTCGTGCCGGTTCCTGCTCATGATCACCTTGCCCCCGATATCGGCAATGGCGCGGGAGATTTCCTCACTGTCCGTGACCACGTACACATGGTCAAAGAGTCCTGTTCCCAGGGCCGATTCATAGGTCCTGACGATTACCGGCTTTCCGGAGAGGTCCTGCATCAGTTTTGCAGGGAACCTGGAAGCCTGGTAACGGGCCGGTATCATGGAGATCACTTTCACAAAATGGGATGTTGGGTCATTGATTGATATTATTTGGGCCTAAGTTTTCTATAGATTCTAAAAATCAACACCAGGATTATTATCACCAATATGGCCGCCAAGGGCGGCACCAGTATGGATGCCGTGGACACCACTACGGCCGTCCCGGTTTCCACGGTGGACACCAAGGGGTTTGCGATACCGCCCGTGGTGGCAGTGGAGGCCACCCTGCCCGCGGCATTCGCCCCTTTTATGGCCGTGGCGGTGCCCCCTCCGGCTATGATCGCCAGGGACCAGGTGATCACCGGGTCCAGATCGGCCACCGTGGAGACCATCACCGCGGTCCCGGCCAAGGCGGCCAAGGGAATCGCCAAACTGTCCAGGACGTTGTCCACCCAGGGAATGAAGTAGGCGAAAATCTCGACAAAGGTAGCCACTCCCAAGGTGACCAAGGCCGCCATACTTCCGATCCATTGCCAATTTTCGTTCAGGTCCCATACCCCCAAATAAGCCGCAAAACTAAGGGCGAACAAGGGCAGGAACACACGAAACCCGACAGAGGTCGCAAGACCTATACCCAAGAATATACTTATTATGGTATCCGGTGTCAAATTCATGTCGGTGCCTAAATTAGAATATTCCTAGTCAAGAAAAAAATCATCTTTGAATCCGATAAGGTACATTTGTCTCTTTGCCCGGGTGAGTGCGGTATAGAGCCATCTCAAATACTCTTTGTCCACCCCATTGGGAAGGTAGGGCTGTTCCACAAAAACGGTGTCCCATTGCCCTCCCTGGGACTTATGGCAGGTAATGGCATAGGAGAATTTCACCTGAAGGGCATTGAAGTACTTGTTTTTCTTCACTCCCATAAATCTTTTGTATTTCGATTTTTCATGGGCATAGTCTTTGGAGACTTCCTGGTAGAGTCGGTTCGCCTCCTCATAGGACAGGGAGGGGGTCTCCGCATGGATGGTGTCCAACAACAATACGGTCACGAAGGGCTTCTGTTTGGGATAATCGACCATCTTTACCTTGACCTCCGCAAAGGAAAAACCATAGAGTTCCTTAATGGAAAACAGTTCCAATACCTCTATGATGTCCCCGTTGGCGATAAAACCGGCATCGGAATCGGCTTCGATCCAGAAATAGTTGTTCTTGACCACCATCATATAGTCCCCCACCGAGATGACATTGTCCAGAAAGAGGATGCGTTCCCTGATGCTCTGGTTGTATAGGTTGGCCCTTTTATTGGACCTTACGATCAAAGTGGTTTCTTCCTTCCCGTTCTGATGATAGGAGGAGTCTATTGCCTCCTGTACCTCCATCCCGTCGATCAGACGGACAATGTCCTTGAAAGGGGCCAGTTCAAATTTAAATTCCCCATAAAATTGGGACTGCAACTGTTCCCTGAGATTGGTGGCATTGTGCAGGATACCCGAGCTTTCGGCCTGTCGCATCACCTGGTCCAATTCCAGGCAATCCACTTCCTTGCCATAGTTCAGGGAGAGCCGATCCGGATCCAGGGCCGGACTCAGATCCAATTTGACCGGGGGCAACTGTGCGGTATCCCCGATCAGGAGCAGCTTGCAATTGTGCCCGGAGCGTACATGGTACATGAGGTCATCCAAAAGGGAGCCGTTCCCAAAGAGTTTCGAGTCCGTGGGAGTGTCCGGGATCATGGAGGCCTCATCCACTATGAACAGGGCATTGCGGTGCTTGTTCGGGGCCGGGACGAACTCCACCCCGCCCCCGGATTGTTTTTTGGGATAATAGATTTTTTTATGGATGGTAAAGGCCTGTTTTGAGGAATAGACAGACATCACTTTTGCCGCCCTGCCCGTCGGTGCCAAGAGCACTGCCGATCGGCGTATCCTCCCGAGACTGCCCACTAGGGCGGCCACCAAGGTGGTTTTTCCGGTGCCGGCAAACCCCTTTAAAAGGAATACCCTGTCCGATTTTCCCTCCAAAACGAAACGGGCTAGCATGTCCAGGGCCTGTTGTTGTTTTGGGGTCGGTTCATGTGGGAATTTTTGATTTAAGATCTTTAAAAATCCGTTTGTGTCTGTATCTTCCATGGCTTTTAAAGATAGCATGGTTTTTTAAAGCAAAAAGTTTTGCGATTGAAAAAAAATTGTAGATTTGTCTCCAACCACTAAATTAACTTCGAAAGAAAGACTCAGATATGTTAAACTTAATTCTTCTTATTGTTGCAATTTGTCTTGTGACCCTGGGACTTGTGTACTTGATTGACAGGTATCTTCCCTTGAAAATGAAACCAATCATCATTTTGGTCTTTTCCATTATAAGCATTTACTTGGCCTATATGATCTATCAATCGATAAATGCCCCCATTGAGTTCAATAAAGTAAGGAAGGAAAGATATACCAAGGTAATCGACAAATTAAAGGACATCAGGAATTCCCAAGAAGCCTATAGAACCGTGAACGGGGTCTTTGCCGATGACTTCCAGAGCCTGATCCGATTCATCGATACCGCCCACTATACCATTACCTCCCAAAGGGATTCGTCCTTTATGAGATATGACCGCACCTATAGGATTGAAATGCAGCAGGACACCGTCATCATAGATACTTTGGGGACAGTTCAGGTGAAGGATTCCCTATTCGGTGTCGATGACAGGTACAAGACCATGATGAACGTGCCCTATGCACAGAACAATGAGAAATTTGAAATGAAGGCCAGCGTCATTGAAAGGAGCGGATACAAGGCCCCTGTCTTTGAGGCCAAGGTGAAAAAGAACGTGGTACTCTACGACCAGCCCGAAGATTTGGTCGCCAGGGAAAACACCCTTAAGGGCGTGGAGGAGGTAAACGGCACCGAAATCAAGGTAGGATCCTTGACAGAGGTCAGCACAAACGGCAATTGGCCGCCCGTCTATGATAGAAAGGACGATTGATATAGAGCAATCCAAGGCAAATAACACTCATAGAAAATTGTCCATTCAAGTTGGTTTGAATGGACTTTCTTTTTGTGTGACGGACAGTATTGACCATAAAATCGTCGCTTTTGAGAAGGTTGGTTTCAAGACCCAGGCCACGCCCTATTTGATGCTCAAGGAACTCAAGGCCAAACTCGATGGGATCGAAATGATGGAAAAAAGCTTTTCCCAGGTCATGGTCATTCACAAGAACAATATGTTCTCCCTGGTCCCCAAGGCCCTGTTCCACGAAGATGAGCTCCCAAATTACCTCAAGTTCAACGCCAAGATCATGGCCAATGACCTTTTGGCCTATGACGAGATTCCAAACCAGGAACTGATCAATGTCTACATCCCCTATACCAATATCAACAATTATATTTTCGACCTTTTTGGGGCCTTTGAGTTCAAACATAGCGGCACCGTGCTCATTTCAACCTTCATGGGACAGGGTAGGATGTCCAAAGAGCCGATCTGTTACCTGCAGGTCTCGGAAAAGGAAATAGAGATGATGGTGGTCTCACAGAAGAACCTGCTCCTGTACAACCAATTTGAATACGGAAGCCCCGAGGATTTCCTGTACTACCTTCTTTACGGTCTGGAACAATTGGAGCTGAGCCCGGAAAAGGTCCAAATCAAGATGTTCGGGGCCATAGAGGAAGGGGACCCCATCTTTGAACTCTGCCATCGCTATGTGGAACACCTTTCGGTATTTGTTCCCAATAGCCCATACTTTCCTGTGGAGGAACTGGATGACGGGGCCTTGGATTTTTCAATCCTGAGCGCCCTTTGATGCGAATCATTTCCGGTACACACAAGGGCAAACGCCTGCAAGCACCCAAGAACCTTCCGGTACGGCCCACCACGGACATGGCCAAGGAAAGCTTGTTCAATATTTTGGGGAACCGATTTGATTTCGAGCAACTCAAGGTGTTCGATCTGTTCTCGGGAACGGGGAACATCGCGTTTGAATTTGCTTCCAGGGGGGCCGGGGATATCCTTGCAGTGGAACGTTTTCCGGGCTGTGCCCAATTCATTTCCAAGACGGCCCGGGAACTGGGATTCCCAATCAGGACCCTTAGATCCGATGTGTTCAAATTTCTGGAACAAACCCCCGAAAGGGCGGATATCATTTTTGCGGATCCCCCTTACGATTTTGACCCTGGAAAGTTTTTGGGGATCGTGGAAGTTGTATTGGATCGGGGACTCTTAAGGGAACAGGGGCTTTTGGTGGTCGAACACGACGGAAAAACCGATCTCTCTTCCCACCCCGCCTTCACGGAGCTTCGAAAATACGGAGGAAGCCGTTTCAGTTTTTTTGCCGCCGGGACCAATTGAACGCCTTGGTCCCCTTGTGGCCTTTTGGGTTTACTGTTCCCCAGTGAATGGTCAAAGGGTTCACCGGTCCGTTGCCGAGCTCCAAAATGGGATCCTCGACAAGCATCGGTCGATCGGGTCCCGATTCCGGTTCCCCCTTTGGTTCCATTCCATCAATTCCAGGGCAATGGGGCCCTAACGAGCCCCTCCCTTCAATGGGGTGTCATCAAAACTTATAGGTGACGCCTATATTGAGCACGGAAACCCCATAGCCCAGTTCGGCAAAGGCACCAAAATTATCGGAGAAAAACCAACGCCCCCCGATGAATCCCGAAAAACCAAGGCCGCTGCCATAATTGTTGGCCAGGTCGGCGCCCGGGCCATCATGGGTATATTTTACAATGTTGTAGGCCAACATGACCCCACCATAGAGGTCGAGTTCGGGCAGGTCCTCAAAACCATTGTAGTGATAGGCCCCGCGGGCTCCAATTACAAAATAGTTCCATTTGGCGGTATACCCCATGCTATCGTACTTGTACCCGGTATTGCCAAGATATCCGCCCAGGCTGATAACCCCCGGGCCCCCGATATCCCATAAGCCGTGGTCCACCGAAATGGATAGTGCCGGGCGCGCATTGCCCAGACCGTTCAAGGCGGTTCCCAAACCTATTCCGGCATTTGCGGCGGTGGTTCCATTTTCAAAGGCTTGTGCATGGATGTTGACAGAGGCCAATATCGCGATAAAGGTCAATAATAGATTTTTCATTTTAAAAAGTGTTTAGTTCAAAATCAATGGTTCGTTATATCATCTTATTTATTCTTGGCAGTCACAGACGGCACCTCCGATCAGGACGCCTTCGACCTCGGTCTCCACAAAGTATTTTCGGCCCACCGTCAACTCCGCCTCCACCGGAAAAAGTCCAACTTCCACAAGTTCCCCCTCCACTTCTTCCAGCTTCATCAAGTTTCCGGAAATCTTCATGCGGATCTTCTCCCCTGAATTTTCCAAAAGGGTGAAGGTCACATTCTCGGCCACATGATCTTCGTCGGCCTGGTCGCCGTTGACATATAGGGGATATTGCTGGAATTCAGGGGAATCAAATTCCTGGGTGGTGAAGGTATTTACCGGAAAGTCGCCTTCCCGGGTTTCGCTGTTCAGGGAGCCATGAATGAATGCCATTAGGTAGGAACTATCGTCGGTATCCACTTTGGACTGTAGGATGCTAAAGGCAAAAATTTCCTCTTCACCACTATCGTCCCTTCCCCCCGTGATCACGATACGGTCCAGGCCAAATTCATTGGGGAGCGTGGTCTGTCCCTCGATGGTTACCCGGTAGGAACATTCCCCGGAGCCAACCCCATCGGGCGTTCCATTGTCTTCTGAACAGGCATTCATGCCCAAGGCCAGAATACATAGTCCCATTGTTTTTCCAATTGTCTTCATTTCTTTATTATTGCGGTTTAAATTGTTTTTATCGGGAAGGACGGTCCAAGAAATTCGGCCGGTTCCCTTTTTTTCACGGAGGCAAAACTAGGGTGCATGGATTCCCTGCAATACCCCCAAAAGGGGGTTTTTGAACGAAGGGGAAGCGCATACCTTTGCCCAGGGTCCATCGGTCGGCCCCTTGATATTTGAAACATAATAGGATGTATGAACATAAATAGGGGTGTGTTGCCCGGAATCCAATTCCTCTTGTGCCTGGTCCTGGCCCTGCAACCGAACTCCGGTTTTGGACAACAGGCGATCGTCGACTCCCTGCTGGTGTTATTGGAGGAAAAGGACCTGGAGTTGGACAAAAAATTGGAAATCTACGATGCCCTTGTGTACAGCCATTGGGAACACGATGCCCAAAAGGGCATCCCCTATGGGCATAAGGGAATCGCATTGGCCAAAAAGCACAAGAACAAAAAATGGCTGTCCACCCTATACAGTCATACCGCCATGGGCTTTTATATGCTCACCCAGTACGATTCGGCCCATTATTATCAAGACCTTGCCTTTGAACCAAGTGCCGGCCTGGAGGATCTCACCCCCTTGGCCAATGCCCATATGAACAAGGGGAGCATCTACAAAATGCAATCCAAACATCCGGAGGCCCTGAAGGAATATTTCGAGGCCCTGCGACTCTTTGAAGAGCAAGGCCACCAAAAAGGCAAGGGAATGGTCCTCCAGAACATCAGCATTGTCTATATCTTGCTGCGCAACCATGATCAGGCCCTGAAATATTTAAAGGAAGCCGAAACCATAGCCCTGGAAATCAACGATATGGAAAACTTGGGGACCGTTTTGATCTCCCTGACCAACATTTACAGGGAAACAGATGTCCCCAAAGCCATTGACCACGCAAAACGTGCATTGGAAATCTATCGTGAAATGGACAATAAATATGCCCTTGCCATTACCCTATCGGTATTGGGCAGATGTTATCTGGCGGATGGAAATTACGAGCTGGCGGCACGGAATACGGAGCAGGGCCTGGAACTTGCCAAGGAGGTGGGTTACCCAAACCTCCTGGGCCAACTCTATGTGAACCTTGCAAACATACGCTTTGCCCAGGGCAGGTATGCCGAAAGCCAGGAACTTTCCCTAAAGGCGCAACAACAGGACACGGCCAATATCGATCTGAGGCACAATGTGCTGCTCAACCAAATCAGGAACAATATGTATATGGGGCAGCTCAAAAAAGCGGAACACTTTATCGACGAATATTACGAATCCGTCCAGCAGTTCGCGAGCAAGGAATACCAGAGCACCCTCTCCCAAATGGAGGCCAAATACGAAACCGAGAAAAAAGAAATGCAGATCGGGGCCCTGAAAAAACAAAGCACACTCTATATGTGGCTTGGGATCACCGGCGCCCTGATCCTGCTGATCGCCTTGGCCTATGCCTTTTTGCGTTACCGTCTGGCGGTCAACAAACGAAGGTTGGCCGAAAAAGAGGCCCAACGAATGGAACAGGAACAACATCTGGTGGCCGTACAGGCGACCCTGGACGGGGAGACCGCGGAACGCACCCGTTTGGCCAAGGACCTGCACGATGGATTGGGCAGCATGTTGTCCCTGGTCAAATTCAACCTGCCACAGGTCAAGGGGGATGCCGTCCTTGAGGAAATGGACGTTTCCCGTTTCCGGAAGGCCCTGGACATGTTGGACGATTCCATACAGGAACTCCGCAGGGTGGCACATCATATGATGCCGGAAACCCTGCTCCGCCATGGCCTGAAGGTCTCTCTCTCGGATTTCTGCGCCGCCATCCCCAACGCCGACTTCCACTACTTTGGGAATGGGGCCCGGCTGCCCGGTAAAATGGAGGTCATGGTATACCGCTGCATCCACGAACTGGTCAACAATACCCTCAAACACGCCCAGGCCGGCAAGATCAACGTTCAATTGGTCCAAGAGGACCACCGCGTATCCTTTACCGTTCAGGACGATGGAAGGGGGTTTGACCCACAGGCAACGCATGAAGGTATGGGACTGAGGAACATCCGTCAACGGGTAGCGGCTTTCATGGGCAAAATGGAAATCTACTCCACCGGGGAGGGGACCGAAACACATGTGGAACTGGAACTTGACGAAAATGGACAATATGATTAAGGTGGGCATTGTGGACGACCACAAGATCCTGACCGAGGGATTGAAGGGCCTCATTGACGGATCGGGAATCGCCCGGGTGGTGGGAGTGGCCCACACGGCCGCCGAATGCCGGCTCTCCCTGGGTTTTTGGAAGCCGGAGGTCGTGCTATTGGACGTGAACCTTCCCGACATCAACGGAGTGGATTTCTGCAAGGAACTGACCGCGGAATATCCCCAGATAAGGGTCCTGGCCCTGACCACCCACAACGAATACAGCATTGTACGGCGGATGTTGGACAACGGCGCCTCGGGCTATCTTATCAAAAACGCCATGACCGAAGAGGTCATGGCAGGAATTCGGGCCGTTGCCGCCGGGGAAACCTTCCTGTCCCACGAGGTGGATGTGCTGTTGAAACGATCTCCGGAAAAAAATACCTGGCTCACCCCAAGGGAACGCGAGCTTTTGAAACTGATCACCGATGGCCTGACCAACGGTGAAATCGCGGAACAAATCTTTTTGAGCCCCGAGACCATCAAGAGTTATCGGAAAAATCTGCTGCTCAAACTGGATGCCAAGAACACCGCTGTCCTGGTGCGCAAGGCCCTTGAACTAAAACTGATTTAATCCAGATCCGGTTCCGGACCGTTCCCGGGATTTTTGCATTGAAGAAAAAAAGCAGGCCATAAGCCGGATTCTGTCCTTTCCGAAGGTTTCGGAAAGTCCCTATCATTTATCTGGGCCCTTGGTTGCCCAAGGGCTCTAACCGCCTACCCTCCAATTTGGGCGTGCAGCCCTCAAACACTGGTTTACATGGCGTTTCACCGCATAGAGTTTACCTGATTTCACTACAGCCGAACTGTACATTCTTTCTGTTGCACTGGTCCTCGCCTTACGACGGACGGGCGTTACCCGCTATGCTGCACTTCGGTGTCCGGACTTTCCTCCCCACCCCCATAAGGGGATGGGACGATAGGGTGGCCCACTTACAGCAAAGGTACTCCAATTGTTGATAAAAAAAGGCATCCTTGGAAGTTCCTGCTTACATTGCCGGCAGCTTTCTCTATATTTGTAACTGTATGAAATCAATTTTCCCGTATTGGAACCATTCATAGTATCCGCCAGGAAATACCGCCCACAGACCTTTAAGGATGTGGTGGGACAAGAGGCCATAACCAACACCCTGCTCAGTGCCATTGAAAACGATCATTTGGCACAGGCCCTGTTGTTCTGTGGCCCCAGGGGAGTCGGCAAGACCACCTGTGCCCGGATTTTGGCCAAGAGGATAAACCAGAACGGCAAGGAGCGGGAAGACGAGGATTATGCCTTCAACATTTTTGAACTCGATGCGGCATCCAACAACTCGGTGGACGATATCCGCAGCCTGATCGATCAGGTTCGGATCCCCCCACAGGTCGGGAAGTACAAGGTATACATCATCGACGAGGTCCATATGCTCTCCCAAGGGGCCTTCAACGCCTTTTTAAAGACCTTGGAGGAGCCTCCCAAACACGCCGTGTTCATTTTGGCGACCACCGAGAAGCACAAGATCATCCCCACCATACTCTCCCGCTGCCAGATATTCGATTTTAAGCGGATAACGGTCAAGGACGCTGCGAACTATCTAAAGTACATTGCGGAGCAACAAGGCGTGGAGGCCGAGGAAAGCGCCCTGCACATCATAGCCCAAAAGGCCGATGGGGCCATGAGGGACGCCCTGTCCATCTTTGATAGGGTCGTAAGCTTTTCAGGAAAAAAATTGACCCGAAAGGCGGTGACCGAGAACTTGAACGTGCTGGATCATGACGTTTATTTTTCCGCAACGGACCTGATTCTGGAAAACAAGATCCCGGACTTGCTGCTCCTTTTCGACAAGACCCTCTCCCTTGGATTTGAGGGCCAACATTTCATTTCCGGGCTGGCCTCCCATTTCAGGGACCTGATGGTCTGCCAATATCCCCAGACCTTGGACCTTTTGGAGGTCGGGGAGGATGTCCGGGAGCTGTACCGGGAACAATCCAAAAAGGCTTCCCGGGATTTCCTCTTGGCCGCCATTGAAGGGGCCAATGATTGTGACCTACAGTACAAAACCAGTAAAAACCAGCGCTTGCTGGTGGAACTCACCCTTATGAAGCTGGCCTCCATCACCTTTGGTGGTGAAAAAAAAAAGCCTGATTTCCTGATTCCCGCTTCCCATTTTTCCAAGGGGGTTCCCCTTGGGAAGGGAAACGGAACCCTTGTGGAAGGGAAGGAGACCCAAGATCAAGATCGAAAAGGGGAAGTCGAGGCCGACCAAAAGCTTCCGGCCAAGGAGGAGACCGTGCCTCCCCAATTGGAAAAGGAACCCGCATCCACGCCCCCCGCTGCCCCCCTACCTGATGCCCTGCCAAAGATCGAGATCAAGGCCCCGGAAAAAAGGGTATCGGGACTCTCCCTTTCCAGTCTAAAGGTGAAAATGGCACATGAAGGCCGGGCCAAGGGTCCCGAACAGGAAGTTGGGGACCTTCCCAAGGATCCCTTTACAGAGGATCGGATGCAAGGGCATTGGGACGACTTTGTCCAGATTCTCGAGCAGCGGGGCAAAAAGATATTGGCCAGTGCCCTGCAGACGGATGTTCCCAAACTGAAGGACGCCCATACCATTTGGATAGAACTTCCCAACTCCACCATGAAAAAGGAAATTGAACGGGAACAAAACCTCCTGTTGGACCATTTGAAACAAAAGCTGAACAATCATTCCATTGAACTGCACATCACGGTCAATGAGGAAACGGCCAAAAAATTTGCCTTTACCCCCCAGGAAAAGTATGAGAAGCTGAGGGAAAAAAATCCGGCCATCGAATTGCTCAGAAAGGAGTTCGATCTCGATTTTTAGAAGCCTTCCACTATATGTATCTTTGGTCCCAGCAACCCAAAAACTTCCGTCGTGTTAGGACTAAAATTGCCCACGGACCCAAGATGGGTCAACATCGTTGAAAAAGACATTAACGAAATTCTCACAGATCACGCCTACTGTGAACAAAAAGCGGCCAGTACCGCCATATCCCTGATCATTGGATTTCCCGAAAAATCAGAACTGGTCCGTGAAATGACAAGTCTTGCCCGGGAAGAGATGGGCCATTTCAGGATGGTGCACGATCATATCCTGAAACGGGGCTGGGCCCTGGGGCGGGAGCGCAAGGATGCCTATGTGATCGAATTGATGAAATTCTTTCCCAAGGGAGGAAGCAGGGACACCCACTTGGTCCATAGGCTGCTCTACGCTGCCCTGATAGAGGCCAGGAGCTGTGAGCGTTTCAGGTTGCTTTCCCAGGAAATCCCAGATCCGGAGCTATCCGAATTTTACCACAGTCTGATGGTAAGCGAGGCCAACCACTATACCATGTTCCTGAAATTTGCCAGAACCTATGGCCCCAAGGAGGAAGTGGACCAAAAGTGGCAGGCCCTATTGGAATATGAGGCCGAACTCATGTCCAAATTGGGGAAAAAGGGAACCATGCACGGATAGGTGCCCTATTGGTAGTACAGGGTCTTGATCATCCCATCGGCCAAACCGATCTTGGGTACGTGAATCTTCTTGGCCTTGCTCCATTTTGCGGCATTCAGAAAAATTTTGGTGGCGGGTATGATAACATCCGCCCTGTCCTGGTTGAGTCCCAGTTCCAGGATCCGTTGGGTATAGTCCATGGATTCCAAAAAATGGTATTGTGCGTTCAACCACACATAGGACAGGGGCTGTCCGATCTTTCTTCCGGACATCTTGTGGAGTTTGTTGATGTTCCCCCCCGAACCGATGATTTCCACACTGCCATCCTGGGGCACGTTCGCCTTGATCCAATCCTTGATATCCTCCCAAATGGAATCATCCACCAATTTGCTCAACAGCCGAACCGTTCCGATCTTGAAGGATTGGGAACCCACTGGGTTTCCCCTGTCGAAAAGGGTCAATTCGGTACTGCCCCCTCCCACATCCACATAGAGGTAAAAGCGGTCCACTTTGATCAGGTCCCTCAAATCCGTGGAAGCGATGATCGAGGCCTCCCGCTCCCCGTCGATGATCTCGATCTGCACGCCGGATTCTTCTTTGACCCGGTTGGCAACCTGTTGTCCGTTGTCGGCCTCCCTTAGGGCGGAGGTCGCACAGGCCATATACCGCTCCACCCCATAAACCTGCATCAACAGATCAAAGGACTGCATGGTCTTTACCAATCGCTTAATGTTTCTCTCGGAAATTTCCTTTTGAAGAAAGGCGTCCTCCCCCAATCGGACAGGCACGCGCACCAGCTCACTTTTCTTAAAGGCCGTAGGTCCGTCACTCTGTTCTATTACGTTGGTTATCAGTAGCCTAAGGGCGTTCGAGCCAATGTCAATGGCCGCAAATTTTCTTATGTGCAAATTCAAACTGTATTAGGATTCCAATTTTCTTTGATAATAGCGGTACATTTCCACCTGGGACCTGAATTCGGGCTCTCCCTCCTCCCGCTGCCGGTAGGCATTGTCCTGTTTATTGGAGTAGACCCTGGCCTTGACATTGTCGTTCCAAGAGATTTCGAAGGTATCCAGGATTTCCTGTTTGATGCCCCCACAGTAGATCGGACAGCCCACCTCTACCCTGAAATCCAGGTTTCGGGTCATCCAATCCGCTGAGGAGATGTACACTTTGGGGTCCCCCCCATTGCCAAAAATAAAGACCCTGGGGTGCTCCAGAAACTTGTCCACCACCCCTATGGCCTCGATATTTTCACTCAGGCCGGGTACCCCGGGGACCAAACAGCAAATGGCCCTGATGTTCAACTGGATCTTAACCCCGGCCTGACTTGCCTCATAGAGTTTGTCCACCATCCTATAGGAGGTGAGGTTGTTCATCTTTATTTTGATGTAGGCCTCCCTTCCCTGTTTTGCAATGGCAATTTCCTTGTCGATCAATTTGATAAAGGTGGACTTGGTGTAGTGGGGAGATACAATCAGATGCTTGTACTTGTTGATCTTGTAATTGGTCTCGAAGAACCCAAAGACTTTGTTGATGTCCTTTAAAATGCCGTCGTGGGCGGTAAAAAGGGTGTAGTCCGTATAGATTTTGGCCGTGGACTCGTTGAAATTCCCCGTACTGATAAAACCATAGCGCTTGATCCCCTGGCCCTCTTCCCGTTCGATCACACATATCTTGCTGTGCACCTTGAGGCCCGGGACCCCAAAGATCAATTGGACCCCTTCGGCCTGAAGGTAGTTGGCATACTCTATATTGTTCTGCTCATCAAAACGGGCCTGCAGTTCGATCTGTACGGTCACCTGCTTCCCGTTCTTGGCCGCATTGATCAGGGCCGATGCGATCTGGCTGTCGTTGGCCAAGCGGTAAATGGTGATCTTGATGGTGCGTACCTTGGGATCCAGGGCGGCCTCCCTCAGGAACTTGGTGACATAGCCAAAGGTCTGGTAAGGAGCATAGATCATATAATCCTTTTGGGCGATCCTCTCAAAAAGGCTGCCTTTCATACTCAAGCCCTTTACGGGCAATTGTTCTATTTTTTCGTACATCAGATCATCCCTTCCCAGGCTGGGAAACCCCATATAATCCCTCCTATTGTGGTAGCGTCCCCCGGGAATCACACTGTCCGTTCCCGTAATCTCCATTTTCTCCTTCAAATAGTGCAGGGTGTCCAAATCGATCTTTTGGTCGTAGACGAAACGCACCGGATCGCTGATCTTCCGGTGTTCCACACTGGAGGAAATCTTTTCTATAAAGCTTTTGCTCAAATCGTTGTCGATATCCAGTTCCGCATCCCGGGTTATTTTGATCATATGTGCCGATATGGTCTCAAAATCAAACATGGTGAACACATTGTCCAGGCAATACCGGATCAGATCGTCCAAGATCATGATATAGTTCTTTTCCCCTTCCTTGGGCAGGACCACAAAGCGATCGATCCCCTTGGGGATCTCGATCAGGGCATATCTGATGTGATTGGCCTCCCCCGTTCCATTTTTCATCACGATCTTGACCGCCAAATAGGCGGCCGTATCCTTGAGCAATGGAAATTCGGTGAGCTCGTTCAAGATGATGGTCATCAGTTCAGGGTGTACTTTTTGGAAATAGTAATCCCTAATGAACTCCCCTTGTGCCTCACTGACCTCGGTCTCGTTGACCATAAAGATGTTCTCCTTTTCGAGCTCCTTTTCAATGTCGTTGAGGTAATCCAGGCTCCTGGCCTGTTGGTCGATGACGATCTTGGTGATTTCCTCCAAAAGGTCCTTGGCACTTTCCCCGCCCAAAACACTTTTCCCGGTCTTTCCCGCATCCACGATACGTTTGACCGTGGCATAGCGCACCTTGAAGAATTCGTCCAGGTTATTGCTGAAAATCCCCAAAAACCGCATGCGGTCGATCAGGGGCACACTCTGGTCATTGCATTCCTGGAGTACCCTTGCGTTGAATTGTAACCAACTGATCTCCCTGTTTATATACTGTTTCTTTGTCTTGATCATTTATTGCGAAGTTGTTTGGGAAGCAGCAATTTTTTTATGCTGCCCCTTGAAATATTCGACCAGCGCTCCTCCTGGAACACAATATGCACCACCCCTGCAGTGGGAAGGTTTTCAATATACCGATCTCCCCAGGCATTGGCAAGGGAAGTAAAGGCATTGTTGTGACCAAACAGGGCGACCGTTTCCAGATCATCATCCAGTTGTCCCACAAATTTACTTACCTTTTCCCCTGAAAAATCATAAAGGGAGGCATTCAGTCCAAACCGGTCGAGGGGATGTTCGGTTTCCCGAACAACGATCATGGCGGTGTGCAATGCCCTAATGGCCGGGCTGGAGTATGCAAAATCGATCTGGGATCCCTTCAAGTGTAAATATAAGTGGCTCCCCACCAAATGGGCATCCTTGGTCCCCCGCTCCTGAAGGGGGCGATCTTCATCGGAAACCTTGTGGTCCCATGAGGATTTTGCGTGCCTTATCAATATCAATTGTTTCATCTTCTCGGTTTGTTCCTTTTAATTTGACTGTTGGATTTAACACGGACCACGGCCCCATTATCAGGGTGCCAATCGTTCAATGATCCAGTGCAGGTCCTCGCCAAGGCTGTACCGGATCCGATCGTGCAGCCTATTGGGCCTTCCCTGCCAAAATTCCAGGGAAACGGGCCGCACCAGATAACCGCCCCAATGTTCGGGCCTTTGGACGGTCCTGCCCCGGTATTCCTGTTCCAGGGCCTTGAGGGCCCCTTCCAATACCTCCCTGGACGGGACGACCTCGCTTTGGGGGGAGGCAATGGCCCCGAGCTGGCTCCCCATGGGCCTGGATTCAAAATATCCATCGGATAGATTGGCCGCCAACTTTTCGGCCCTTCCCTTTATTATGACCTGCCGTTCCAGGTTGGGCCAATAAAAGGATAGGCATACCGCGGGATTTGCCGCGATGGCCTTACCTTTTTCACTGTTGTAGTTGCTGAAGAACACAAAACCCTGTTCGTCAAACCTTTTGAGCAAAACCACCCTGCTCTTGGGAAATCCGTCTAAACCCAAGGTGGAAATTGTCATGGCATTGGGCTCATCAACGCCTTGGGTGGCATCGACCTCGTGGAACCACTTCTGGAATTGCCCTATGGGATCCTCCGAAAGGGAGGCCTCGTCCAACTCGCTTTTTTCGTAGGATTTTCTGTAATTGCCAAGCTCTTCTTGCATAGCGTGAATTTCGTTAAATTTCAAATCAGAACAAAGCCCCCCATGGTAAAAGTTGGTTAAATTGGGGAGGGGCGTTCCCTAAAGGTCGAAGATTTTCCCATCATCCGCCAATTCCACCCTTGGAAATACCGTCAGGGCCTCTTCCCTAAAGAGTTCCAAGGAATTGTAGCGGGTGGAATAGTGTCCCAAGATCAGTCTGTCCACCCCGGCCAATCGGGCGATTTCCCCGGCCTGTCTGGCAGTGGAATGTTTGGTCCTTTCACACAGGTGGGATTCCGTTTCCAAAAAGGTGGATTCGTGGTAGAGGGTATTGGTTCCCTGGATCAGCGGCAATAGGGACTCGTTGTAGGCCGTATCACTGCAAAAGGCATAGCTGCCGGGTTTGGGGGGATCCACGGTCAGTTTTCGGTTTGCGACGATCTCTCCCTTATCGGAGATGCCATCGGCCCCCTTTTTGATGGCGGCGTATTGGAAGGTTTCAATGCCATGGGCCCTCGCTGCCCCGATGTCCAGGGTCCGCTCCGCTTCTTTCTCCCGGAAGAGGAACCCATTGGTGTAGATCCTGTGGTCCAAGGGGATGGTTTGCACCCTTATTCTTTCATCCTCGAACAACAAAGTGGATTCCCTGGCCTCCAATTCGTGGAAGATCAAGGGAAAATTGGTCCAGGAGTCCCCCAATTTGAGCAAAAGGGTTATGGCCTGTTTGATGCCCTTGGGCCCATATATATGGAGCTCCGCCTCCCTTCCCAGGAGCCTGAAGGTAGAAATCAGCCCCGGCAGCCCGAAAAAGTGGTCCCCGTGCAGATGGGAAATAAAAATATGCTTGATCCTGGAAAACTTGACCTTGTACTTTCTGAGTTGGACCTGGGTACCCTCCCCACAGTCGATCAAAACCAGGTGGTTCTGAATCTCCAAGGCCTGGGAAGTCGGGTTGGTAAAGGTCCTAGGGGTGGCTGCATAACAGCCCAAAACGGTAAGCCTCATAGTTCCAGGTCCCTCTCGATCTCCTCCATTTCGATCAGGTCCTTGGCTTCCCCAATGGTGGGAACAAGGCTGATCTCATCCGGGATGTCCCCATAGGAGATCAAATCACTTACCAGGACAAAGGATTTCCCCTTGGTCCTGTGGGCATTGGAAAGGTCCAAAAATTCCAGAAGGTCGTTGGCCGTGAGTTTCCTAAAGGAAAAGAGGTTGATGATCAGGTTGTCGTTCCCCAATTTGGGATAGGCCTTTTTCAGGTTCTCCAAAAAACCCGGCAAGTCCGTCTTATCCTGTTGGACGATAGTGGTCGTTCCTTCCTTGTCGAAAATCATCTCAATTGATTTTGGATGCCAATAAATAGAGTACCGCCATTCTCACAGCGACCCCGTTCTCCACTTGATGCAGGATTATGGACTGGTCGGAGTCCGCCACATCACTGGTGATCTCCACCCCTCGGTTGATCGGTCCGGGGTGCATGATCACGATCTTTTTGTCCAGGCTGTTCAACAATTGCAGGTTCAGGCCGAATTGTTGGGTATACTCCCGGGTGGAGGGAAAATAACTGATATCCATCCGCTCGTTCTGGACCCGTAACATATTGGCCACGTCACACCATTGCAGGGCCTTGCGCAAATCGGTCTCCACACCCACCCCAAGGGATTCTATATGTTTGGGGATAAGGGTCCTGGGACCGCAAACCTTTACGTTGGCCCCTTGGAGCTTCAGGGCGAAAATATTGGACAGGGCCACCCTGGAATGCAGGATATCACCCACGATGACCACATTCTTGCCCCCGACATCCCCCAACTTCTCCCGGATGGAATAGGAGTCCAACAGGGCCTGGGTGGGATGTTCATGGGCCCCGTCACCGGCATTGACGATGGAGGACTTCACATGCCTTGATAGAAATATGCCCGCTCCCGGGTTGGGATGTCTGAGCACCACCATATCCACTTTCATGGATAGAATGTTGTTCACGGTATCGATCAGGGTCTCCCCTTTCTTGACGGAGGAACTTGCGGCCGAAAAGTTGACCACATCGGCCGAAAGGCGTTTTTCCGCCAGTTCAAAGGAAAGCCTGGTGCGGGTGCTGTTCTCGAAAAATATATTGGCAATGGTCACGTCCCTCAAGGTGGGCACCTTTTTGATGGACCGGTTGATCACCTCCTTGAAATTGTCCGCGGTTTCCATAATGAGCGTTATGTCCTTTTTGTTCAGGTATTTGATTCCCAACAAATGATTTACACTCAATTCACCCATACCCTTTTATTTGCTGACTAAATAAACCAAATCCTCCCCGTCGTTCGCTTCCCACATCACCTTTACCTTCTCATCACCTATCGCATCCACCTGCCTTCCCCTATAATTGGGCTGTATGGGCAGGTGCCTGCTGAACCTTCTGTCGATCAGGGTCAACAGTTCGATGCTCCGCGGACGACCAAAGGACTGTATGGCCGTCAAGGCGGCCCTGATACTCCTTCCCGTATACAGCACATCGTCGATGAAGACCACTTTTTTGTCCTCCACCAAAAATTCCATTTTGGTGCTATTGGCCCTTAGGATTTCCCCCCTTCCAAAATCGTCCCTGAAAAAAGTGATGTCCAAAAAGCCGAGGGCAATATCCTTGACCCCGTATTCGGTCTTGAGGATCTTGGCCAGCCTTTCGGCAAGAAACACCCCCCTGGGCTGAATCCCCACAAGGGCGGTTTCCTTGAAATCCAGATGGTTTTCCAAGAGCTGGCACGCCAGCCGGTGGAGTATGATGTTGATTTCCTTTGAAGTGAGCAATACTTTTTGACCCATGTGTGCGAGACCGACTCTGTTGTACACAAAAGTAATCAATTCTTTAGAATGGTAAAGGCACAAAAAAAGCCCCGACTGTTTCCAGCGGGGCTTAGGTCTTGGTTTGAAGGTTCGCTTACTTCTTCTTTGAAGCGGCCTCCATTTTATCCTTCAATGCCTGCAATTGTGCATTGGCATCCCCAAGGGTCGGCGCTGCCTCATCGGATGAGGAGGCGCGTTTCTTGGCAGCCTTGACATTGTGCTCTTCCTGTTCCCTGAAGATCGCGGTGTGGCTGGCCACAACCCGTTTGAAGTCCTTGTTGAACTCAATGATCTTGAACTCGGCCTGTTCTCCTTTGACCAACTTCTTGCCATCTTCCTTCTCCATATGTCTTGAAGGCACAAAGCCCACAATGTCCTCGTTGAAGTTGATGGTGGCCCCTTTGTCCACGACTTCTGCAATGGCAGCTTCGTGAACGGTGCCCTCGGCAAAGTCCTCGGCGTATTTGTCCCAAGGGTTCTCAGTGGTCTGTTTGTGTCCCAGGCTCAATTTACGGCCATCGACATCCAGTTCAAGGACCTCAACCTCCAAGGTATCGCCCACGGTGACGAACTCGGAGGGATGCTTGACCTTCTTGGTCCAGGACAGGTCCGAAATATAGATCAGTCCGTCGATGCCTTCCTCCAACTCGACGAATACGCCGAAATTGGTGAAGTTTCTGACGATTCCCTTATGCCTGGATCCCACTGGGTATTTGGAAGTGATATCGGTCCATGGGTCCGGGGTCAATTGCTTGATGCCTAAAGACATTTTGCGATCTTCCCGGTCCATTGTCAAGACCACGGCATCCACTTCGTCCCCGACCTTTACAAAATCCTGGGCCGACCTCAAATGGGTGGACCATGACATTTCGGAAACGTGTATCAGGCCTTCCACGCCTTCGGCAACTTCGATAAAGGCCCCGTAGTCGGCAATGACCACTACTTTTCCTTTGACCTGGTCCCCTATTTTGATATCGTCCCCAAGGGCATCCCATGGGTGTTTTTCCAATTGTTTCAGACCCAATTGGATCCTGGATTTGTTGTCGTCAAAATCAAGGATGACCACATTGAGCTTCTGATCGAGTTCCACCACTTCGTTGGGGTGGTTGATCCTGCTCCAGGAGAGGTCGGTGATGTGGACCAATCCATCCACTCCGCCAAGATCGATGAACACTCCATAGGAGGTAATGTTCTTGACCACGCCTTCCAATACCTGGCCTTTTTCCAATTGGCCAATGATCTCTTTCTTCTGTTCCTCTATATCCGCTTCGATCAAAGCCTTGTGGGAAACCACCACGTTCTTGAACTCATGGTTGATCTTGACCACTTTGAACTCCATGGTCTTGCCCACGTATTGATCGTAGTCCCTGATGGGTTTGACATCGATTTGTGAACCGGGCAAAAAGGCCTCGATCCCGAATACATCGACGATCATGCCCCCCTTGGTCCTGCACTTGACGAAACCGGTGACGATCTCCTCCTTGTCGTGGGCGTCGTTAACGCGCTCCCAGGCCATGATGGTCCTCGCCTTACGGTGTGAGAGTACCAATTGTCCCGTCTTGTCCTCACGGATATCGATGAGCACCTCTACTTTGTCCCCGACCTTAAGGTCCGGATTATATCGGAACTCGTTCAGGGAAATGACCCCTTCGGATTTGGCATTGATGTCGATGATGGCCTCTCGGTCCGTCATGTGGACCACGGTCCCCTGGACCACTTCCTCATCGGCAGTGTCCACGAAGTTCTCCTCGACCAAGGTCTCGAATTCCTTCAGTTTCTTGTCATCGACGCGTTCAATTCCTTCCTCGTACTTGTCCCAATCAAAACTGTCCAGGAATTCCTGAGGGTCCCGTTGGGGAAGTGTCTGTTCCTTTTCCACGGTTGCGGTGGTTTCTTCCACCTCAACATTTGTTTTTTCTTCAGCCATTTGCTGATCTAAAATTTGTATTTCGCATTCTACAAGGGCGCGACAATCGATGCGAAAGTGATTTTTATCCGTTTACGGTCCCTTTTTTCCTTGCTTCCTTGCCAAAAAGGTGTGCAAAAATACAATTAATTATTTGATTCACAAACAATACGGGACCAAAGCTTTGATGCAATAAAGTAATGGGTGATTTTAATGGGAAAATGGCCGCATTTTATTATATTGAAGACTCTAATTTTAACTATAAAAATCATGAGCACAAAAGCAAAGTACCAACCCGTATTGGACCTGGGTCTAAAGTTGAACATAAGGAACGGGGATGTCGTTGAGGAAGGGGGCATCCTAAAGATCAAGGGAATGGCCGCGACCCCTTATGAAAAGAACATTCTTTGGGACAAGATCAAGGAAATCGGGGGCGAGAAACCCTCGGACATAAAGGCCAACATCACCGTGGAGGACGATTCTGTCTACCACAGGCACACGGTCAAGAGCGGGGAATCCCTGAGCAAGATCTCCAAACATTATTACGGGGATCCCATGAAGTACAAAAAAATATTTGAAGCCAACACCAATATCCTGAAGAATCCGGATGTGATCCATCCCGATCAGGTTTTGGTGATCCCAAACCTCTGATAGGATTTTTTTGGGTGAACGCCCGGGCCCCTTGGGATTTTTGGATGTCCCCGGGGCCCGGGCTTTCTTTTTAAGGGAATCATTTCACTTGTCGCCCTGGTCGCTGAGCTTCTGGATCAGCCTAAGGGCGTAATAGTGGATGCGTTCAAACTGCTCCTCCAGCCCCATGTCACTGTTGTCAAAGGCTATGGCATCCTTGGCCCTTTTCAAGGGGGATATGGCCCGGGTGGAATCGATCCGGTCCCGTTCCTGTACATTTTTCAGGACCTCGGCATACCCGACATCCTCCCCCCTATCGAGCAGTTCCTTGTACCGCCTGGCGGCCCGGGTTTCCGGGGAGGCCGTCAAAAAGAGTTTGAGTTCCGCCTCAGGGAAGACCACGGTGCCTATGTCCCTTCCATCCATCACAATGCCCTTTTTCTGCCCCATTTTTTGCTGCATTTCCACCAACATCTCCCGGACCTCGGCTATGGCGGACACTTTGCTCACCAGGTTGGAGACCCTCATGGTCCGGATTTCCCGTTCGACGTTCCTTCCGTTCAGGTGCATATGGGAGCGCCCACTGTCGGCGTCCGGAATGAACTCCAGGCCGGCCTCGGACAGGGATCCCACGAGCCCCGGCAGGTCGATTTCCCCTTGCTCGTCGATCAGTCCCCGCTCTAGGGCAAACAGGGTCACAGCACGGTACATGGCCCCGGTGTCCACGTATACATAGCCCAGGGCGGCGGCCAGTCGTCGGGCAATGGTACTTTTCCCGGTGGAGGAGTGTCCATCCAGGGCAATGGTGATTTTTTTCATGGGTTTCTAAATTGGTTCAAGGGTTCAAAGTTTTTTGGCCCCTTTTACTTTTTGGTCCGTGATCGCCAATTCGATGACCTCGCTCATATCGTTCACATAATGGAAGGTGAGTCCCTTGAGGTACTCTTCCTTTATTTCCGTGACATCCTTCCGGTTCTCCGCACTGAGGATGATCTCCTTGATCTTTGCCCTTTTGGCCGCCAAGATCTTTTCCTTGATCCCCCCGACGGGCAGTACCTTGCCCCTGAGGGTGATCTCCCCGGTCATGGCCAGACTTTTTTTGACCTTGCGCTGGGTGAACAGGGATACCAAGGAGGTCAACATGGTAATGCCCGCACTGGGACCATCCTTTGGGGTGGCCCCTTCCGGGACGTGTATGTGCACGTTATAATCTTCGAACACCAGGGAACCCAACCCAAAGGCCTCGGCATTGGATTTGATGTACTCCAGGGCAATGGTGGCGGATTCCTTCATCACCTTTCCAAGGTTTCCGGTAATGTTCAACTGCCCTTTTCCCTTGGAGAGAATGGATTCTATGAACAGAATGTCGCCCCCCACTGCGGTCCAAGCCAGGCCGGTGACCACCCCGGCCACCTCGTTGTTCTCGTATTTGTCGCGTTCCAACCGGGCCGGGCCCAGGATCTTTTCAATATCCTCCGCGTTGACAGCGACCCTGTACTCTTCCTCCATCGCAATGGATTTGGCCGCATATCGGACCATTTTGGCCAGTTGTTTCTCCAATCCACGGACCCCGGATTCCCGGGTATACCCCTCTACGATCTTTTCTAATTGGCGTTTGCCGATCTTCAGGTCCTTGGAGGTCAGGCCGTGTTCCTTGAGTTGTTTTGGCAACAGATGTCTTTTGGCGATCTCCACTTTTTCCTCTATGGTATAGCCGTTCACATGGATGATCTCCATTCGGTCCAAAAGGGCCGGTTGGATGCTCGACAGGTTGTTTGCCGTGGCGATGAACATTACCTTGGAGAGGTCGTAGCCGACTTCCAGGAAATTGTCATGAAAATCGTTGTTCTGTTCCGGGTCCAATACCTCCAACATGGCCGAGGAGGGATCCCCCTGGTGGCTGTTGGCGAGTTTGTCGATCTCGTCCAAGATAAAAACGGGATTGGAGGTGCCGGCCTTTTTCAGACTCTGTACTATGCGTCCGGGCATGGCCCCTATATAGGTCTTTCGGTGCCCCCTGATCTCGGCCTCGTCCCGCAGTCCACCCAGGGACATGCGCACATACTCCCGCCCCAAGGCCTCGGCCACGGATTTTCCCAGGGAGGTCTTGCCCACACCTGGAGGGCCGTACAGGCAGAGGATCGGGGACTTCATGTCGTTTCTGAGTTTCAGCACCGCAAGGTACTCCAGGATCCTCCTCTTGACATCCTCCAGCCCATAATGGTCCCGGTCCAAAATCTTTTGTGCCCGTTTGAGGTCGAACCGGTCCTTGGAGAATTCGTTCCAGGGCAGATCCAAGATCAAATCCAGGTAATTGCGTTGGATGGAGTACTCTGCGACCTGGGGGTTCATGCGCTGCATCTTGGCCAGTTCCTTCTCAAAGTGTTCCGCGACCTGTTCGTCCCATTTTTTGGCCTTGGCCTTTTCGCGCATCTCGTCCACTTCCTCCTCATAGGAGATGCCGCCGAGCTCCTCCTGAATGGTCTTCATCTGCTGGTGGAGGAAGTACTCCCGCTGCTGTTGGTCCATATCCGAACGGACCTTGCTCTGTATGTCGTTCCTGAGCTCCAGTTTCTGGAGTTCCATGTTCATGTACTTCAAAGTGGCCAGGGCCCGGTCCTGAAGCTTTGGGATTTCCAGCAACTGTTGCTTCTCCGCTACGCTCAGGTTGAGATTGGAGGACACGAAATTGATCAAAAAGGAATCGCTCTGGATGTTCTTGATGGCGAAGGTGGCCTCCGAAGGGATGTTGGGATTGTCCTTGATGATCCTATAGGCCAGTTCCTTGATGGAATCGATTATGGCCTCGAATTCCTTGCTCTTTCCATGGGGGCGGATTTCCTTGGCCTCCTTGACCTTTGCGGTAAAATAGGGCTTTTCCGAGATGACCTCC
>Ga0079224_100001392_pt1 | contig 27681 bp, 20 predicted proteins | sample Stecom2015_FD_80414 | JGI IMG/M metagenome (GOLD analysis project Ga0079224, IMG submission 80414) | Agricultural soil microbial communities from Utah to study Nitrogen management - Steer compost 2015 | ecosystem: Environmental > Terrestrial > Soil > Agricultural land | place: USA: Utah... | reverse complement strand
GATCCTGCACGCGGGCGGCAAATTTGCGCTCCACCCAGATCAGCAGAATCACGGTAAGCAGTGGGAGCGTGGCGACCAGCACGACACCCAGCAGCAGCGATGCGAGGTTCGCCAGATCGCGGTTCCAGCCGGCCTGCACCAGACAGGGCGCGAGTGTGTTGATCGGGTCAATACATTCCATACAGGTGCGCCTCCTATATCCACTCCAGCGCATCTTTGCGCCAGGCGTAAATCAGGGCATCGGTCAGCAGGAAGATAAACAAAAAGCCGGCGCCAAACGCGAACCAGTCCAGCCGTTCGTAAGCCACGGCCCAGGGGAACAGAAAGACCATTTCGACATCGAACACCAGAAACACGAGACCGTAAATGTAGTACTGCACCTTGAACTGCACCCACGTATCACCGACAGTTTCGACGCCGCTTTCGTAAGTCTGTTTTTTGAGGGGGTTCGGTTTATGCGGGCGCACGAACCACGATGCCACAATCGGCAGTGCAGGAAACACCCAGGCGATGGCGAAGAATACGCCGATAAATGCCCATTCGTTCAGTACGTCCATCGGAGTCACTACTCCTAGCCAAGCTGAATTTGCAGTGAATGAAGCCAGCGGATTGCCATGCAGCACGAATTCATTTGTGCCATTTGGGACAAACGACGCTAGTATAGCATCACCATCCGGTCTTGGCAAAGGATTGTGCAGTTTTCCTAGCACAGCAGGGTCAGCCACCCCATCACCCGCGCCATTCTAACATACCACCAGCGGAACACAAACCGCTTTTGCAGCGGCATCCTGCATTTCGCGGCTTGCTTTTGGACGGGCGATGCTCTACTGTTTGGGATGCTGTCCCTGGGCCGGCACATATACCTTATCGGCCATAAACTATCGACCTGAGACGAGGCCATGTACCGCATTATCGAACCTGCACCCGACCAGTGGGATATGTTCGTCCGGCAGCACCCACGTGCTCATGTGTTGCAGCTATCGGCGTGGGGGGCGCTCAAACGCGCCTATGGCTGGCAGGTAGGGCGTGTGGCACTGACGCCGGATGACAGCAGCCAGCTTGTCGCCGGGGCACAGGTGCTGTATCGTCCCCTGTCGAAGCTGGGCAGCATGGCCTACATCCCCATGGGGCCGCTGGTAACCCAAGACGATCAGTGGACGCCGCTGTGGAATGCCCTGCGCAAGCGGGCGGCGCAGCGCAAGGCAGCCTTCCTTAAATGGGAGCCGGGCCTCTATCTTGACGAAACGCCGCCGGATTTCTCGCGGTGGGGCTTTGTCGAAAGTCCGCAGACCGTACAGCCGCCGCGCACCATACTGATCGACGTGCGCGGCGATGACGAAACAATCCTGGCGCGCATGAATCAGGGTACGCGCCGGAAGATTCGTAAGAGCCTGAAAAGCGGCATCCATTATTATGAAGGAAAGCACGCGGATGTGTCGACGTTCACCGCCATGATGCAGGCCACCGGCACGCGCAACGAATTTGGCGTGCATGAGCCGGGCTACTATCACAAAGCGTTCGATCTGTTCGCGCCATCCGGCGAGGCGGTGCTGCTGATGGCCGAACATGAAGGCGACGTGCTGGCAGGGATTATGGTGTTCGCGGTGGGCAAAATGGCATGGTATCTGTACGGCGCGTCATCGAATGAAAAACGTAACCTGATGGCAACCTACGGCGTCCAGTGGCAGGCGATTGAGTGGGCGCGGGCGCGCGGCTGTCATTATTATGACCTGTGGGGCGTCCCCGACGCGGACGCGGCGGCGCTCGAAGCGCAGTTTCAGGAACGATCCGACGGTTTATGGGGCGTGTACGGCTTCAAGCGCGGCTGGGGCGGCCAGATCGTGCGTTCCGCCGGCGCGTGGGATAAGGTCTACAACCCGCTGGTGTATAATATTTACAAGGTGGCGCTGCGGGCGCTGGGTCACGGCGTCGAGTGAGGAGACAGGGACATGAGCGCGCTGGAAGACAAAATTCTGCAAGAAGTCCGCAAACTGGACGAAGCGCAGCAGCAGCGGCTACTGCAAATCATCGAGGACATGCAGCCCAAGCCTTTCGACTTCGATGCATGGCTGGCGAGGATCGAGGCGCTTCATGCGCAGCTGCACGCCGATGGTCAGCTCATCAGCGTTCAGGATTTGCTCGACGAAATCCGCGAGGAAGCATCTTGGCCCCGGTAGTAGTTTGCGATTCGAGCATTCTGATTGCCACCGTGCTTGATGAGAAAATCTCAGATAATGCAAAGGCGATTCTGAATCACTGGATGCAGCAGAGCTTTCAGCTTGCCGCACCGCTTCTGTTCCGGTATGAAATCATTGCTGTAACTCGTAAGGCGGTTCACCAAAAACGCATCCAACCGGAACGTGGTCTCGCCATTCGTGATAATCTGCTGGCCTACCCCGTTGAGTTATATTTTGACGACTCTCTGCTCAAACGTGCCTATGAACTGACGGGGCAGTTCAACCGCCCGACAGCCTACGACACGCAGTACCTCACGGTAGCGGAGCGGCTCAACTGCGCATTCTGGACAGCCGATGAACGGCTGTACAATGCCGTGCGCGAGGCGTTTAGTTGGGTTCAGTGGGTGGGGAATTCTGAAATTGGCCCAGGTTGAAAAGGAACAGATCGAAATACTGGTCGCTGCCCACACCCGCCCCCGCCGAAGCCCCTGACAGGCATGTGGGATGTTTGGGTTTTTGTGGGAAATTCGTTACATCGACAGACGATTTTCTAACCAAACTGCTTCCCAATTTTAGTAGACAAACACCCGCCGCCGTGCTAAAGTGTAGCTACTAACTGCAACGTACAACTGCTCAAATGTAACCGCAATTGAGGGTTCAATTTTATCCCCCACCACAGAACAGCGTGGGGGCCGGTTCGTCTTTTGTCGCAATCAAAAGAACGTTTGTTTTACGGGGAAGAGATGGAGTGCCCATATTGCGGAGCCGAAGGCTCCAAAGTTATCCACACCACGCGGGATGAGGGTGGGAGTATCCGGCGGCGGCGCGAATGCAAATCGTGTGGGGTGCGTTTTAATACCTACGAGCGCCCGGAATTGACCACGCCCATGCTCATCAAACACGACGGCAATCGTGAGGAATTCAAGCGCGATAAGTTGATTCACGCCATTCGGATGGCGTGCGCCAAGCGCCCCGTTTCGGCATCCGACATCACGCACCTGGCGGATGACATCGAATTCGCCTTGCAGCAGCTTGGCTGTGATGAAGTACCCAGCCGGCTGGTGGGCGATATGGTGGTACGCGGCCTGCGCGACCTCGATGAAATCGCCTACATCCGCTACGCCCTGATCTACCTGCAACTGAATAATCTGGACAGTGTGCTCAGCGAAATTGACCGCCTGATGACCATCAGCGAAAACTGAGCGCGCCAGCCTGTCACCGGGCCACGACTGCGCCCGGTCTCTTAACGTTTTAATGAAGGCTTTAAGGAGGAGCAGCAGACTATGGTCCAGGCCAGATCAGAAAAGAACGCTCTACACGAACTGGGATACAAAATTTTTCTGGATCGTTATGCCCAGAAAGATATGAAACGTGCCACGCTGGCGGAAGGCGATACGGTGATTATCGTCGTCGATAGCAAGACCGGCCAGCGCGAAATCGGCACCATCACGGCGCTAGACCTGCCGCGTGTGACGGTCAAACTGCTGGATGGCACAGTGGTCGAGCGGGATATTGAGAATGTCGATAAACCGCTGGAAACAGACCCGGCCCAGATGATGGATCGCGTTGCCGCCGGGGTGGCCGCGGTGGAAGCCACACCCAAACTGCGCGAAAAATGGACGGAGCGTTTCCGCTGGGCGCTGGACGACTGGAAGTTCGTTCCTGCCGGGCGCATCTTAGCAGCGGCAGGGACAGATCAGGAACTGACCTACTATAACTGTATGCCACCGGAACAGGAAGTTCTGACGGCAGAAGGCTACAAACCGATTGCAGAGGTCAAAGTCGGCGAGGCTGTCGTCACACATCGCAACCGCCTGCGCCCGGTCCTGCACAAATTTGAGCGCGAAACCAAAGAACTGTTGTACATCATCAAGCCGAAGAAACTCGGCTACGATGACCTGCGTGTGACGGGCGATCACAAAATCTACATGATTCGCTCTGAATGGGTGAACAAACATCGCTATCGGGATGGGCTGCGTCTGAAACAAGAACCTGCCTGGATTCCTGCGAAAGATGTCAGGCCGGGTGATTATGTGGCTGCTGCGTACAATGGGGAAGAATGCCCGCCGGATATCATCTATCTGGCAGATTACGTGTATGACTACGAAACACAGGATGGCCGCCTCTTCGAATCAACCACACGAGGTCAGCATGGTTATGTGACAGCCTGGGGCACACGTTTCGACCTGAATGACCGGCTCGAAATTGATTCTGACCTGTGCTATCTGTTCGGGCGCTGGCTTGGCAATGGCTGTGTCACGCATCGCACCGACACGGATGTTCCTTCCGGCATCAAAATCGTGTTTGGTCTGGATGAGAAAGAAGAAGCCGAAAATGTTGCGCGGATTATCGAAGACAAGTTCGGGCTGACGCCCTCGCTCAAACTGAGCAGCACCGGGCGCTGGTACGACCTGTGGGCGAACTCGCTGCCATTAGGCCAGTTTTTCAAGGCATTTCTGGGGAACGACAGCCATGACAAGCGGATTCCCGAACCGCTGATGCACCTGCCCCACGATCTGAATCTCGAACTGCTGCGCGGCTTGTTCAGTGCCGATGGGTATGTATCGGGGAACCATCTCGGTATCTTGCTGGCAAACCGCTACCTGACAACGCAGGTTCACCAACTCCTGCTGCGCGGCGGCTATCTGTTCTCGATCAAGGAAAACACCCATCGCCCGGGCAAAACACCTGCCTACCGTATTACAGCGGCGGTCAGTGAATGCAGGCCCCTGTTTGAATACTTTTTTGGCAAACCAGCGCCTGCTACGCATCATGACTCCAACATCCACATCGAATATGACGGCCTGAAGTGGGTGCGTATCAACGAGATCAGTGTCGAGGAATATAGTGGCACGGTGATGGATATTGAGGTTGCCGAGGATCACTCCTTCGTGTCGGCAGGCGTGGTGGTCTCGAACTGCTACGTCATCCCCTCACCCAAAGACTCGCGCGGCGGGATTATCGAGACGCTGCGCCAGATGACCGAGATCATGTCGCGCGGCGGCGGAGTCGGCATCAATATCTCGTCGCTGCGTCCACGTCACGCCTATGTCAAGGGCGTGAATGGGCGTTCCAGCGGTGCGGTATCGTGGGGCGCGCTGTACAGTTTCGTCACCGGCCTGATCGAGCAGGGTGGCTCCAGGCGCGGCGCTTTGATGCTCATCCTCAATGACACCCACCCGGACATCTTCGACTTCATCAACAGCAAGCGCGTCGCCGGGCAGATCACCAATGCCAATATCAGCGTCGGCGTCAGTGACCGGCTGATGGAGGCGGTCAAGGCAGATGCCGACTGGGATTTGCTGTTCCCTGATACATCCTACCCGGATTACGACGAAGTATGGGACGGCGACCTCGAAAAGTGGGAAGCCAGCGGGCGGCGCGTGCTGCATTACCGCACCGTCAAGGCGCGCGACCTGTGGAACGCCATCATCGAAAGCGCCTGGGCCAGCGCCGAACCGGGGGTCTGGTTCCGCGAGCGCAGCAACAAAATGTCCAACAGTTGGTATTATTCCAGCCTGATTTCAACTAACCCGTGCGGCGAGCAGCCCTTACCCGCGAATGGCGTTTGCAACCTCGGCGCGATCAATCTGGCGAAGTTCTACGACGCCGAAAATCATGATGTGCTGTGGGACGACCTCGACCAGACGGCGCGGATTGCGACGCGCTTCCTCGACAACATCATCGATTCGACGCCTTACTTCTTTGAGGCCAACAGGGAGCAGCAGCTTAGCGAGCGCCGCGTCGGGCTGAACACGATGGGTATTGCCGAACTGATGATAAAGCTCGGCATTCGCTATGGCAGCGATGAGTCGGTAGCGTTTATCGACAAACTCTACAGCTTTCTGGTGCGGGCTGTGTACGAAACCTCGATTGAACTGGCGCGTGAAAAAGGCGCCTTCCCCCAGTTCGACGCCGAAAAATTTGTCCAGAGCGGCTTCATGCAGTCGCTGCCGGAAGACCTGCGCGAGAGGTGCGCCAGCACGGAATCCGAAATGTGACACTGTTTACGCAGGCTCCGACCGGCTGTGTCGCGCCGGATACCCTCGTGAGCACGTCCAGAGGCCTGCGCCCTATTGTGGAACTGGGTGACCCCAACGGCCAGCAGTGGCAGCTTCTGACGGAAGAGGTTTATACGGACGAGGGTCTGCGAAAAACCTCGCACTTTTACATCAATGGTTATCAGCCAGTCAAGAAGATCACGACGCGGCATGGTTTCAACATCTCTGCAACCCATAATCATCGTCTGCGGGTCATCGATCAGGCGGGAAACTATGTGTGGCGGCGTATGGATGAACTTCAGGTCGGGGATCGTGTGGTGCTCAAGAAAAACACGCTGGGCGCTGGCGAACCGGTAAAGCTGAAGGCCGTTGCACAGGACAATCGCGCACTGAGCGAACCGCCGGCGACACTCACACCACGCTTTGCCGAAATGCTGGGCCTTTATATGGGCGATGGCTGTGCCACAGCGCGCGAGGGTATCCATATTGCCGTGACCAAACAAGACCCCGACCTGCTAACTTATGTCGAAAGTCTGCTGCGGGAAATCTGGGACGAAGGCCGGTATGTGGCGGTTGAAGATCACGCGGGCTGCTGGACGGTCAATCTGACCGACTACCACATCCCCCGCTTGTTTGAGGCCAACGGCTTTGCCAGGCCATCCGGTAACGAGGGCGAAGGCGCTGAAGAGGCGTTTATCCCTTCGGCAGTGCTGCGCGCGGGGCGGACACATGTCGCGGCATTCCTGCGCGGGTTGTTTGAGGCCAATGGCTGCGTCAATCACGGGACGATTACGCTGAATTCGACATCGCGCCGCCTGATCGATCAGGTGCAGGTGGCCCTGCTGGGGCTGGGGGTTGTCGCTGCCGTGCGCAGCCTGCCGGAACAAGCCGGCAGTTTCGGATCGCAGACCAAATACGAACTGCGGATTCTGAACCGTCAGGAAGCGGCCAGATTTGCGCAGGAAGTCGGTTTTATCAGCCGCAGAAAGCGCCAGCAGGTCAGTGATCTGGACGGCATGAGCGATCACGGCGACAGCATCGCAGTGCCGGCGCTGAGCCAGGGATTCCACGCCGACTCGCCAGGACTGATGAACGAAGTCCGCCAGCAGATTGTCGAGCCGGTGAGCAGCGGCGCGCTGACGCAGCAGCTTGTCCGGGAAACGGTGCACGCGCATCCTGTGCTCGAAAACAGCCGGCTGGCCCGGTTGGTGGCGATGGATGCCGTTCTGGACGAAGTGGCCGAAATCGAGGACGGCGCCTGCCTGACCTATGATCTGTCTGTGCCGGACAACAAAACCTACATCGCCAACGGCTTTGTTTCGCACAATACCACCGGCACGATGGTCAACACCTCCACCGGCATTGAGCCGTACTTTTCGTGGGTGTACTATCGCAAGAGCCGCCTCGGCCTGCACGAGGAACAGGTCCCCATCGTCAAGGAATGGTATGACAGCCACCCCGGCGAAACCGACCTGCCCGACTACTTCGTCACCGCGATGGACCTCAGCCCGGAAGAGCATATCAAAGTGCAGGCCGCCATCCAGCGGTGGGTCGATTCCAGCATCTCCAAGACCTGCAATGTACCCAACGAATACACGATTGAGCAGGTGAGCGACCTGTATAAATATATGTACGAACTGGGCTGCAAGGGGGGAACCATCTACCGTGATGGCAGCCGCGACGAACAGGTGCTGATGCTCAAAGGCGACGAGCGCGCCGAAAAGGAAATGGCGAAGAAATCCGACAACGGGCGGGTCGCTGAGGAGAAGGTGGAGCAGGTTTCAACGCCGCACCACGTTTACCCGCGCCCGGCCAAGCTGTCCGGCGTGACCGTGCGCCGCAAGACTCCGTTCGGCAACGCCTTCATCACCATGAATACCGACGATCAGGGCAACCCGTTCGAGGTGTTCATCACGGTGGGCAAGGCTGGCAGCGACCTGCAAGCCGATGCCGATGGTCTGGCGCGTATGATCTCGCTGGCGCTGCGTTCGACTGCGCCGCAGAACCGCCGCCGGATGCTGGAACTCATCATCGACCAGCTTCAGAATCTGGGCGGCGCGCGGGCGGTTGGGCTGGGGCCGCAGCGGGTTTCGTCGCTGCCGGACGCGGTAGCCAGAGCACTGCAAGAGCATTACTTCCAGCAGTCCGAGGTCAAGCAGTTGAACCTGCCCATGAACGGTGAGGCCAACGAACCGGAAGCCAGCACGCTGACCGATCATGATGGCAGTTTCAAAGGCGCGGATATGTGCCCGGAATGCGGCACGTATTCACTGGTGCGGGCGGAAGGCTGCCGCACCTGCCTCACCTGCGGCTACAGCGAGTGCTAGGACAGTGCTAACCATCCAAATTCAAGCGCCCATCCTGTGCGATGGGCGCTGCTTATTTGACTGCGACGAGGACCATGAGATCGCCCGGTCCGGCCCGGCCAGTCAGCGACGGATAGCGCGTCACCTGCTGGAACGCCCCCAGCAGATGGCGATACTCATCGTCAGTGTAGGCCTGATGCATGGTGGTGTAACGCTGCGGCTCATCGGCTGCGCTGCCAAAGACGTAATAATCGGTGATGGCGCGGTCAACCTCAAAGCGGGATTCCTCAAGGCATAGGTACGGGTCGTCGGAAAACAGGCCGCCTTCCGCCGTGTGCCACGTCGCCGGCTGCGCACCCAAATCGACGATTGCCGCATAAGGCGATACCTCCAGCAGCAGTTTGCCGCCAGCCCTGAGGGCCTCATGCGCTTTTTCAACGATCCGCCGGGCATCATCCGGCGCAAAGGCATTCAGTTCGCCATAGATCATGGCGACCAGATCATAGCCCGAACCAAAGTCGACGCTGCGCACATCGCCGAGCACGTACTCGCCAGCATGTTCCTGACGGGCATAGGCAATCGAGGCCGGCGATATATCGATTCCCTTGCAGGTGTGCCCCAATCTGACCAGCCTGTCCATGTACAGGCCCGGCCCGCAGCAGAGATCAAGCACAGTGGCGGGCTGCGCTTGCAGGACTTTGTGATGAATCCAATCGACGTGCTGGTCGATGATGCTCAGGCGGCGGCTGGCAAGATCATGTACCTGCGATAGGTGCACATGCAGCATCCGCCGGCTGAAATCCGCATCATGCCAGGGAATCTTCTGCCATGCGGCTGTCTCTCGATCACGATGAATGCGCCATTCGAGCATGAGTCTGCCCCTGTGTCCTCACGAAAACGAGTTTCCCGACAAGGTCCGCGCATCCGAACCAAAACCAACAGAGCATATCCCCTGCCGGGCGATACGCTCTGATACAGACAATGGTGAATATAAGCTGGATTTAGCTACGGAATCACCAGCCGCTGGCCGCGATAGATCAGGTTCAGGTTCTGGATGTTGTTAGCGGCGGCAATCGCGTACATGCTCACGCCGTAACGCTGCGCGATCTTCGCCAGCGTATCGCCCGCCACCACCAGATGAGTCCGGGTGGTGGGCTGGTGACCGGGGGTTGTGCCAACAGGCGGCGGTGGCGCCCAGACGCTGCCATCCGCCGGGGACACGCTGCGCACCGGCACGCTGGTGCGGATGCGTTCTGCCAGCACCCAGCCGACCAGACCATCGGGCAGGCGAATCTGTGCCCAACGGGAGTCGAAGCTGCGCCCCAGCAGTTCAAATGTCTGGTTCAGACCGATCACACGCGCTACAGCCGACGCCGGATCCGGATTCACGTGCACATTCAGGTTGAAGGCCCCGGTGTTCGAGCCGGTGGGGATCAGCGGCGCGGCAGGCAGTTCCTCGCCAACCGGCAGGTTGCGAATGGGGTACGTGGTGTACAGGTAATTGACGTTCACCCAGCCGGTGACGCCGTTTGTCAGCGCAATAAACACCCAGTTGCCTTCGTTATTCCGGGCCACCAGTTGCACCCCAAAGCCATACGGCAGGGTGGCAATAGCGCCATATTGCAGCCCTGGCCCGGAACGCACATTCAGGCTGCCGGTGTTCACGCTGGCAACCGGGTCCTGGGCGAATACCGGCGCGACCAGCGCAAACAGGATCGTGACGATCAGTGCGAAAAAGAGTATTCGTTTGGTCATAGTCCTTCCACCCCTCCGAGTCTGCCAGCTAAGTGGCTGTGCCGACGCGCTCAATCACTGAAATACTCTTTATAGTGTAACCGATTCACTGCCAAATGCACAAATGCGCCCGGCCTGCGAATTCTCTACGATCAGGCCCGGCGGCGCTATCTTTTCACCCTGTCCATCGCTATAATGCAACCCGCAAGGCGAATACCCCGGAGGATGCAGCCATGTTCGACAATTCCAGCAGTTTCCCGCCATTTGATGATGTGAACTGGAACGAGCCGGATTTCCTGCTGTCGTATCTGGTTTCGTCGCTGGTGAATCTGGGGCGCGCGCCGGTTGGAATCACGCTGCTGATTAAGGGCATGGTCCTCAGCGGCACACTGATGAGCGAACGGGAATATCTGAACACCCTCAGCAGCCTGATGCAGCGGCAGGTACGCGACGCGCTGAATACCCTGCCGAAGCAAGACCGCGAGATTGCCGAAAAAGCCTTCGATTTCCGCGATCTGACCGAAGACTTCTACCCTGATGACGGCGATGAGGATGAAGATGAGGAAAGCGGGCCGGAGCCGCTGTCCTTCCTGCACCTGCGCAACCCGGTGATCGTTTCGCCGCAGCCGGTGGTCAGCTTTTCAAGCGGCCTGTTTCCGGTAATGCGCATCCGCCTGAGCAACATCGACGGCTGGATGCTGGGCGCGTCCATGCCCGAAGACCTGGATGATTTTATGGGCGGCAATGGCAATAACGACATCAAACATTAAGCGTGTGTGGCGCTGGCTGCGACCGGCCCGGCTGTTCAGCATAATTCTGGCGCTGTGGACGCTGGTCACGCTGGCGCTGCTGGGGTCGATTTTTGTCTTCAGCCGCCTGGATCGGGCGCAGCCGGCCGACGTGATGGTGATCCTCGGCGCGGGTTTGCAGGGGCCTGATGACCGGCCCGGCCCGGCGCTGATACGGCGCACGGCCAAAGGGGCGGACCTGTGGCGGCGCGGGCTGGCAGAGCAGATCATCTGCTCCGGCGGCGTGGGGATCAACCGCACGCGCAGCGAAGCCGATGCCTGCGCCGAACTGCTGCGCGGACTCGGTGTCCCGGACAGCGCCATCATCCTCGAAGAACAGAGCCGCAGTACCGAAGAAAATGCGCTGTACACACTCCAGGTCATGCAGGCGCATGGCTGGGAAACCGCCCTGCTGGTCAGCGATGGTTATCATCTGCTGCGCGCGCACTGGATATTCAGCAACGCCGGCATCCCCAACAGCACCAGCCCGGCGGACGATCCCCCCCTCGTCAATCTGATACTGTCCAGCATCCGCGAGATCATCGCCTTCCACTGGCTGGCGTTCAAGACACTCTTTAACATCCCCGTGACCTACGTACCCATCATCTGAAGTGCAGGTTACGGTATTCGCGTGGCTGAGTCCCCGCTTGCGCAGCCCACTCAACCGACAGCAGAATCCCTTCCGTTGCAGTGGCTAACGGGCAGCGTACCGCTGGCGTAGAGCAAGCGTCATGCAGGCACGTTGAACACCAGAATGTATCCGGTCTATAATGAAGATTGAAATTTATTCTGCACGTATCGCGCAGGGTATCTGCCCATGCGCAGAGGAAAGACACCGATCATGCATCGTTTATGGGTTTTACTGCTTGTTCTGATGGTGGTGCTGAGTGTGTCGGGACTGGCTGCTCAGCAGGATACACCCGCCACCGATCTCCCGCTTCAGATAATCGATACGAACCCGCTGGCCGGTCAGGAACTCGGCGCGGCAGAATCGATTACTATCTTCTTTGATCGTGCCCTGAACTGCGACACGGTCCAGGGCGCTGTTACCGTTGCGCCAGCTATCGAAGGCGCAGTCAACTGCGATGGGGCCAGCGTTACCTTTACGCCAGCCGCATCCTATCCCACCTCTGCCCAGATCACCCTGACTGTCGCCACGACTCTGCAAGGGGCTGATGGCGCGGCGCTGGAGGAGCCGTTCACGCTCGAACTGAATACACTTGGCAATCTGGCCGTAGCTGAAGTGCTGCCGGACGACGGCGCGACAGGCATCGAAACCGATGCGCTGATTACCGTCATTTTCAACCGTCCGGTGGTTCCGCTGGTGGTCGATGCCGACCGCGAACTGCTGCCTGACCCGCTGACGATAGAGCCGGCAGTCGAGGGACAGGGCGAGTGGCTGAATACGTCGATCTACATCTTCAGGCCAGACCCGGCGCTGTCGGGCGGCACAACCTACACCATCACGGTTGATGCCGGGCTGACAGCAGTGGATGGGGCGACGCTGCCACAGCCATTTTCGTGGTCGTTCACCACGGTCGAACCAGCCATTGTCGAAACCATGCCGCTTGATCTTGAAAGCGGCGTGCCGCTGGATACATCCATTCAGGTCACATTCAACCAGCCGATGGACAAAGCCAGTGTCGAAAGCAGCTTCTTCGTCCGGCCAGAGGACGACGACGCGGGCACTATCGCCGGCGCGTTCGACTGGAACGAGGACAGCACCGGCTTCAGGTTCACGCCGGCTGAGAATCTGGCTCTGGATACGCTCTACAACGCCGGGTTTGCCGAAGGCGGCGCGCTGGGCGCAGCCGGCGATACGGCCCTCACCGGTCAGATAACATGGAGCTTCGTCACCGTTCCCGAACCGGGCGTGATCGGAACCGACCCGTTCACCGGGAAGGAAGATGTCGCAGTGTACAACGGCATCACTATCTACTTCGCATCACCGATGAATCAGGAGACGCTCAAAGATCGGGTCATCATCGAGCCGGAGCCGCTGCGCACGCCCAATTATTACTACTACGAATGGGACAACAGCTACCACATCGCCTTTGAACTGGAACCCAGCACCAATTACACGGTGACCATCGAGCCGGGGATGGAGGACATCTACGGCAACGCCATCACGCGATCACGGACGATCAGCTTCACCACTGCGCCCTATGATCCGCAGGTGATGCTGCAAGTGCCGCGCGGCGTGGGCCTGTACAACGCCTATAACGACGAGACACAGGTGTTCCTGACTCATCGCAATATCAGCCGCCTCGACTTGCAGTTATACACCGTTCCAGTCGATGAGTTTGTCAGTTCGGCAATATCCGATCCCTATGACCCGGCCTACAGCTACCAGCCGGACAGCCAGCAGCTTCTGGCCCGCTGGACAATCGAATCGACCACGCCGGAAAATCAGGTGCGCTACGAGCTGCTCAATCTCGGCGAGCAGGCTGCTGGCGCTGGTGTAAGCTGCCCCGGCGCGCTGCCTTCGCGCCTGAAAGTGGGCGATGTGGCGATTGTCATCACCGAACCGGACCCGCTGCGCGCTCGCTCTGCCCCGGTGGACGGCGACATCGTCGATCAACTGTACCGCGATTATCAACTGCCGGTGGTGGGCGGGCCGGAATGCATCGAGGGCGTCATCTGGTGGGAAGTGCAGCTACGCGACCAAACCACGGCATGGGTCGCTGAAGCCGCAGATGGTGAATACTTCCTCGATGTACGGGTCGCTGCCCAGACAACCGCTGTCGATGTGCCGGCAGGTCTGGGCGAGGATGCGCTGGCTCCCGGTATCTACCTGCTGAGTGTCAGTTCGCCCGAAACCATGCGCAGCACAGGGCAGGCTCAGAAACACTTCCTGATGGTCTCGACTGCCAGCGTGACGATTAAATCCACGATGCACGAGGCGCTCATCTGGGCGACAGACTTGCAGACCGGCCAGCCGATCCCCAACGCGCAGGTAACCCTGCACGAACGCGGACGCGGGCAGATCGCCAGCGGCATGACCGACGCAGATGGCCTGCTGCACCTGACCCTTCCCGCCGTGCCCGATCAGGACCCGTATGCCGGACGCATCGCCATCCTGCAAACCAGCGAACATTTTGGCGCCGGCGCGCCGGACTGGGCGCAGGGGATTGAACCCTACCACTTCGGTCTGCCCGCCGATTTTCCGACGCAGTACCGGCTCTATATGTACACGGATCGCCCGGTCTACCGCCCCGGCCAGCCGGTTTACTTCAAGGGCATCGTGCGCAGCCGCGATGACGTAACCTACACGCTGCCCACCGCGTTCGATTCTGTGCCGGTGCAGATTTTCGATGAACAGGGCGAAATCATCTTCGACCAGCCGCTTGAGTTAACCCCGTTCGGCACGTTCAGCGGCCAGTTTGATCTGGCAGACGACGCCGGGCTGGGCTTCTACCGCATCAACGTCGAACTGCCGGCGCTGGCGCAGTATTTCTACGAAGGCGGCGGTGTGTCCTTCAGCGTGGCGGAATATCGTGTGCCCGAATTTCAGGTCGAGCTGACCGCCGAACAGGATCAGGTGGTGCAGAATGACACCATCCGCGTGCTGGTGGACAGCAGCTACTTCTTCGGCGGGAATGTCAGCGATGCGGCGGTCGAATACAGTGTCCAGGCTGAGCCGTACTTCTTCAACTATGACGGGCCGGGCTTCTACGATTTCTACGACATCGACGCCGATGCCGGGCCGGGCGAATTCTACGGCTTTTACCGGGAGCAGATTGCCAGCGGAACCGGCACCACTGACGCCGAAGGCCAGTTTCTGATCGAACTGCCTGCCGATCTCGAAGATGCCACCCAGAGTCAGCAGTGGATGATTGAAGCCATCGTGCGCGACGAAAGCGGCCTGACCGTCGCCGGGCGCACCACCGTCATCGTTCACAAGGGGCTGGTGTATATCGGCGCGCGTCCGGCGGATTACGTCGGTTTCGCCGGGCAGGAAAGTGATGTGCAGATCATCGCTGTCGATTGGGACAGCCAGCCAATTGCAAATCAGGCCATCAATGTGGAAGTAGTCGAACGCCGCTGGCACAGCGTCCAGGAAGAGGACGAAGCCGGGCGCACCATCTGGACATGGGAAGTCGAGGAAATTCCAGTCACCAGCGGCAGCGTCACGACCGACGCACGCGGCCAGGCGACCTACAGCTTTACGCCGCCTGCCGGGGGCATCTACAAGATCAAGATCAGCACCCGCGACGAAGCCGGAAACGCCGTGATCGCGGCGACCAGCCAGTGGGTTTCCAGCCAGCAGTATGTCGCCTGGCGGCAGCAGAACAGCAACCGCATTGATCTGATCGCCGATCAGGGCGATTACGAAATTGGCGACACGGCGCAAATCCTCATTACATCGCCGTTCCAGGGCACGGTTGAGGCGCTGGTCACGGTGGAGCGCGGCAAGGTGCTGTACGCCGAGCATGTCACGCTCGACAGCAATTCGTATGTCTACGAACTGCCTATCACCGAGGATTTTGCGCCCAACGTGTTTGTATCGGTGATGATCGTCAAAGGTGTGGACGAGACGAACCCTGTCGCCGCCTTCCGCATGGGCATGGTCGAACTGGGTGTTGAGATCGAGCGCAAGGAAATCACCATCACAGCCACACCGGATCGGGAACAGGCCGGCCCGCGCGAAACAGTAACCTACACCATCAGGACCACCAACTGGCGCGGCGATCCGGTGCAGGCCGAAGTCGGCGTGGCGCTGACTGACCTCGCCAGTCTGTCGGTTGGCGAGCCAAACAGCGAACCGATCCTGCGCTTCTTCTACGGCCAGCAGGGCAACGCGGTACGCACCGGCACGCCGCTGACGGTCAACGTCGATCAGATCACGCAGACGGTGATCGATACCATCAAGGGCGGCGGCGGCGGCTTAGGCGAGGGCGGCATCTTCGACATCCGGCAGGATTTTGTCGATACAGCCTTCTGGGATGCGACTGTCATCACCGATGAAAACGGGCTGGCGGAAATTTCGGTGCTGCTGCCTGACAATCTGACCACGTGGCGGCTGGATACGCGCGCGGTCACCAGCGGCGCAGACGGCCTGACCCTGGTAGGCCAGAATACCTTCGATCTGGTCAGCACCAAACCGCTGTTGATTCGCCCGGTGACGCCGCGTTTCGCGGTGGTCGATGATGTGGTGACTCTGGCGGCGATTGTCAACAACAACACCGATCAGGCTATGCCGGTTGAGGTGTTTATCGAGGGCGCAGGCTTCACCATGCAGGGCGATGTGAGCCAGACATTCACGATCCCCGCCGGGGGCCGCCAGCGCGTCGATTGGCCGGTGACAATAAACAACGTCGCCAATCTCGACCTGACCTTCTTCGCCAATGGCGCTGATGGCGCGTTCACCGATGCCAGCAAGCCGCCGCTGGGTCAGGGCGATGCGCGCCTGATCCCGGTCTACCGTTATGAAGCGCCGGATGTGGTCGGCACTGCCGGCATGATGCGCGAGGCTGGTTCGCGCACTGAAGCGATCTCGCTGCCGCAGCGATTCGACGTGACTCAGGGCGAACTGAATATCAGCATCGATCCATCGCTGGCGGCGACGACCATCGACGGGCTGGATTACCTGCGAAACTTCCCGCACGAATGCATCGAGCAGACGGTCAGCCGCTTCCTGCCCAACATCATGACCTTCCGCGCACTCGATCAACTGGGCGTGGCCGATGCTGAACTCGAAGCCAATCTTGATCGTGCGGTGAACTTCGCGCTTCAGCGGCTGGTGGCGCAGCAGAAACCCAACGGCGGCTGGGGCTGGTTCGTACAGGATCGCGCCAACCCGCTGACGACGGCCTACGCGCTCATCGGCCTGAGCGAAGCGCGGGATGCCGGGTTCGCGGTAGATGATGGCATCATCAACCGGGCGCGGGACTATCTGCGGACAACCTTCATCGTGCCGGGGCCGGATAGGGCCACGTGGGAACTGAACCGGCAGGTATTCACGCTGTACGCACTGGCGCGCTCCGGTTCGCCGGATGTGGCCCGCACGGCCACCATGTTCGAGCATCGGGATCGGCTGGACTACTACGCCAAAGCCTTCCTGGCGCTGACATTCGACCTGATCGACCCGTCAGACACGAGCCGGACGGATACCCTGGTATCCGATCTGGTCAACGGCGCGGTGGTCAGCGCCACCGGGACACACTGGGAAGAAGAAACAGCCGACATCCGCAACTGGAACACCGACACGCGCACGACCGCCATTGTGCTCGATGCGCTGGTCAGGCTGCGCCCGGACAGCGACCTGCTGCCCAATGTCGTGCGCTGGCTGATGACCGCCCGCCGCGCCGATGCGTGGGAAACGACACAGGAAACAGCGTGGGCCGTGATGGCGCTCACCGACTGGATGGTGACGACCGGCGAACTCGACCCGGCGTATACCTACAGCGCGGCGCTCAATGGCGAAACGCTGGTCGAAGGCGAAGCGACGCCTGCTACCGTGCGCGATTCGCGTAAATTGGTGGTTGAAGTTGGCGATCTGCTCAAAGATCAGGCTAACGCGCTGGTGATCGCGCGCAGCGAGGGGCCGGGGGTGCTGTATTACACGGCGCATCTGCGGGTCTACCTGCCTGTGCCAGAAATCGAACCGGTCAACCGGGGCGTGATCGTGCAGCGGCAGTATGTCTCGCCAACCACTGGCGAAGCCATCACCGAAGCGCGTGTCGGCGAACTGGTACAGGTGCGGCTGACGATCATCGCGCCCAACGACCTGCACTACGCCGTCATCGAAGACCCGATCCCGGCCGGCACAGAAGGGGTTAACCCTGAACTGGCGACCAGCCAGCAGATCGGCACGCGGCCCGGCCTCGATACCAGCGACCCGCTGAGTCAGGGCTGGGGCTGGTGGTGGTTCGGCAACATCGAGTTCCGCGACGAGAAAGTTGTGCTGTACAGCACCTATCTCCCGGCGGGCACGTATGAATATGTCTACTCGATCCGCGCCGGGCTGGAGGGTGAATACAACGTCATCCCGGCCACCGGCTACCAGTTCTATATGCCGGAAGTCTTTGGGCGCAGCGCGGGCAGCACGTTTACGATTCTGCCGACGGAGGGATAGTACAATCAGGGTAAGGGGCGCACGTCACTGCGCCCCACCACAGCCAACCGGAATGGACGCTCATGCCAGATGCCGAACTCCAACCGGTCATCGCTGCGCTGAAAGCAGGCGAAAAACAACGGGCGCGGCGGCGGCTGCGCCCGCTGCTGCGGCAGCCCACAGCGGATCGCTGGTATATGGCGGCGCTGTTGTGCGAAACGCCGCAGCAGGCTATCGTGGCGCTGGAACGCGCACTCAGAATCGACCCCGATCACAGCCGCGCCGCCCGGCGTCTGGCGCAGTTACAGAACGCCGCCGCGCCTCAGACCGAACACGAGACGATTTCCGAAGACGATCTGCCGCCGCTGGCCGCGCTGGTCGCTGATGAGGTGGTCATCCCCACCGTCAAGCCCTACAACCCGCAGCCCGCCACTACCCGGTTTTTCGAGTCGCTGCGCCGCCAGCCCATCAGGCCGCGCCCGCGCCGCAAGCGCAGCATCCACACCTACATCGTGATCGCCAGCGCGATTCTGCTGAGCCTGTCCTCAACCTACTTTGTGCTGCTGGTGCTTGGCTCCGGTATCCCGGGACAGCTGCGCGGCTACATCACCGGCGCACATCCGGCGCTGGCCGGCCCGGATGCGACCGTCGTTTTCGCCACGCCCATCGCTGTTATCGACGGCACGCCGTATTACGCCGGCCCGCTTGAAGGCTTTGGCAGCACAGCAGTCGACGCCACGCCGGTCACGGAGATTCAGGGCACGCCCGTCTATGCCCGCCCGGATGCTGTCGTCGTGGTCGAGCCAGCCCGCAGCGTTCCGCTTACCCGCAACCAGCCGATCAGCGATATTCTTGAACCGGGCTATGCCCACGAGTACACCTTCAGCACGCGGCAGGGCGAGGAAATCGCCGTTGGCATCCAGTTTTTCTCGCCGACTGCCCAGCAGGTCGGGCGCAATGTCACCGTCCTCGACCCCGATGGGCGCAGCGCCGAAGGGGTGTGCCAGCGGGATCGTATCCTTCAGGGCGATAACGGCGTGGTGTTCATCTGCCCGGTGCATCGCAGCGGCGAATGGCGGGTGCGGCTGTTTGGGCGCGAAGGCGAAAGCAGCGGCGCTTACGTGGTCGCTATCGAAACATTTGCGTAGCAGGAAGTCGAGTCTCATGTTATCCCCCGATCTGATCGCTGTAATGAACGCCATCAACGCGGGCGACAAAGCGCGGGCGCGCCGCCTGCTTCAACCCCTGCTCAAGTCCAACCCCACCGCCGAAGCCTGGTATCAGGCCTCGCGGCTGACCGAAAAGCCGGAGCATGAACTGGCCTGCCTCAGGCAGGCGCTGGGCCTCGACCCGCTGCATGTGGATGCCCGCCGCCGCTACCATGAATTGCAGGCCGGCACATCACCGCCGGCACAGCTACAGACAGCGCCGGCTGCTCCAGAACCGCCAACTACGGCCCGACCAGCGCCACCTGAACCGGTTGCAGCGCCTCGATCACGCCCAACTGCGCCAGTTGCGACGGACCTGCCGCTCAAGAAGGTGCGCCACCGGCGCAAGCGGGGCACATGGTTTTATGTCGGCATTATCGCCGCCATCCTGATGGGCCTTTCATCGACGTACTTTGTGCTGCTGGTGCTTGGGTCCTCACTGCCCGGCCGGCTGCTAGGCCTGATAAGCGGCCACCCGCCCGTGACCGAAATCGACGGCGTGCCGCTGGATCAGATCGAGGATGCTGTGCTGCGAATCGAGCCGGCCCGCAGCGCCGTTCTGCCCCGGATGGAGCCAAAAGCCGATGTGCTGGAACCCGGTTTTGTCCATGAATACACGTTTGAGGTTGTGGCCGGTCAGGAAGTTGCCATCGGCATTCAGTTTTTCTCCCCCACCGCACAGCGCGTGAGCCGCAATATCGCCGTGCTCGATTCCAATGGCGAAGATGCCGAAAGACACTGCGGGCGCGGGCGGATTCTTCAGGGTGACAGCGGCGCGGCCATCACCTGTCGCATTCATCGCGGCGGGACATGGAGGCTGCGGCTGCTGGGCCGGGAAGGTGAAAGCGGCGGGGCCTATGTGGTGAGTATCGAGAATCTGTTCGTCGATTAGCGGCGGTTATGATGCGTGGCTAGCGGTAAGGTCGTTGTGCGTCGACGCCAGCCAGGGGCTGATAATGCCGCAGGTTGACAACCGTCCATCTTCGGTCACTTCGCCCTTGACTGTAATCATGTCGGTCATTGTACCCTCCGCACACCATTACACTACGTCCGCCGTTTCATCCACGACAGCACACGCGGCCACACCCGCGTATAAACCCGATACAGCGCCGGGTACGGGGCGAAATCCCACGCGCCGATATGCCGCGTCACCGTGCCGCGAAAGCCGCGTTTGAATTCGTAGACGCCCCACATCGAATCTGATTCGTCAAAGACATCCGGTGCGCCCCACAGGTCGTATACGGCGTAACCCTGCGCCTTTGCCCAGCGCATGGCAGCCCATTGCAGGGCGTAATTGGGCATCCGCTGGCGTTCGTCGTTGGCCGATGCGCCGTAGAAATACCAGCAGGTGCGCCCAAAATGGAACAGGATCACATGAGCAATGGCGCGGCCCTCGAACTCGGCGATCAGCGCGTGCGCCAGCCCGGCCTGCATAAACGCCTGCCACGCCTGGCGGTAATATGCCAGCGGACGGATCAGAAATTCATCGCGCTGGCCGGTGATGCGGTAAAGCTCGTACAGCGTATCCAGATCCTCCAGCGTGCCATCGCGGATGGTGACGTTTTTCTTCTCTCCGGTGCGGACCTTGCGCCGGGTGTTGGCGCTCATCTGCGCCAGCAGGTCATCCTCAGATTGGGTGAGGTCGATGGTGATGGTGTTGCGAAACTGCACCTGATCGTCAGAAAAGCGCCAGCCGCGTGCCTGAAGCGTCTGAATCAGCGCCTGCCCGGCAGCGTGTGGGCTATCGTCAGCAGCGCCGGGCACACCTGTGGCGGCGACCACCGCCGGGTCGATCTTCAGCCAGACAGCGCGCTGCTGTTTCGCCAGAGTTTGCAGATGATCGAGGACGGCGGCGGTCAGCGCGGCGTCTTCATAGGCCAGCGCCGGGCCTCTGGGCACATACATCACCCGCAGCGGGCCAACCTGCCGCACGCCAATCGACGCCAGCGCCGCGACCTCACCGCCCTGCCGGAAGGCCAGTCGCAGCGGCTCCCAACCGGTGGTGGCGCGTTTGAATTCGCCCCATTCCCACGTTTGCAGCACATGAGCATAGGGCAGAGTCCGCAGCGAATCGTTCCAGATGGCGGGGTCAGTGATGGTTTGAATCTGCATTGTCCCATACCCCTTTCGGCACTAATATACAACATTATGGCCCTGACATCATCGCTCGATAAACACTTGCGCCGCTGGCAAACGCTGCGCCATACCATTACCGAACTCGCCATGATTGTGTTGTTCGGCCTGCTGTACAACGCCGCGATGCTGGCAGGCAGCGGACCAGATCGGCTGGCACTGCACGGACTCGACCCCAACCAGCGCATTTCCGGCATCGAACACGAGCGGCTGGCCGGTATCCTGATCCCGGTGCAGTTTGGCCTCGGCCTGAGCGAACGCGCACCGGGCATCGGCCATCTGCCGGCGTGGAATCCCTATCTCGGAACCGGCACACCGCTGATCAACAACGCCTTCTTTTACCTGTTCAACCCGTTCATGAGCCTGCCGGTGCTGCTGCTGGGGGCGGTGCAGGGCACGAAGCTGGCGACCAGCCTGAGCCTGCTGCTGGCAGGCGTGAATATGTGGGCATTGGCGCGGGTCATCGGGTTGGGCCGTGCCGCGCGGGTACTGACCGGCGCGCTCTACCTGATGAGCGGCGGCATCATGGGCAAGTTTTTCAGCGGCCATTTTCAGCTTGGCCTCAGTCTGGTCTGGCTGCCGCTGGTGTTCGCCGGGCTGTGGTGGACGCTGCACAGCCGCAGCCGACTCGCCCCCGTGCTGATGGCTGTCGCCTTCGCGCTGCTGTTTTTCTCCGGCAATATCTACTACACCCTGCACGCGCTGGTCTGCTGCGCAGTGATGGCAGGGGTGTATATGGTCGAACATTGGGGTAAATACCCTGAAAGCCTCACCCACCAACCCCCTCTTCATGCAATGGAGGGAGGGAGTCGAGCAGTGCGAGACGGGGATGAGGCGCAGAATCCGACTAATCCTCAACCAGACAGAAATGCCCCATCAGGGGAGCGTTCCGCGCCTTCCCCTGCGTGGCTTGCGCTGCGCCGCCTTGCATTCGGCGGAGCACTGGCATTCGGCCTGACGATGATTCAATTTCTGCCGGTGTGGAGCGTGCGCGCTTTTGTCAACCATGAAACCGTCGATTTCGACCCGCATACCGGCCAGCTTGTCGAACAGTACGACGCCGGGGTCAGCCTCAGCAACCTGATCCTGCCGCGGGAAGCCTGGTACCGATTGCAGGACCCGCCGGTCAACCTGATGACCGCCGTCGATTACGCTTACATCGGCCCCACACCCTTCCTGCTGATCGCCGGGCTGATCTTTACCGGCCTGAACCGATACCGCCGGATCGTCATTATCGCGTTCGTCCTCGCTCTGCTGATGATGGTCTGGGGCGCGGGGCAGGCGTGGATAGTCAGCGAGCTTTACCGCCGGGTTCCGCTGCTGGCCGAGTTCCGCTACATCGGGCGGGCGCACGCTGTCGCCGGGCTGTGGTGGATTGTGCTGGCGGGTGTCGCGCTCGATCACCTGTGGCGTGCCTTCCACCAGCCGGAATGGGCTGCGTATGACCGGGCGCGGCTGCTGCGGGTTCTCGTTCTGGCGGTGCTGGTGTGGGGCTGGCTGCTGGTCTACAGCACCGCCAATAACAGCACGCGGCTGAATCTGGCGCTCGGTCACGCCGGGCTGTTCAACACGCTCAACAACCTGCGCTTCGTGCATTACCCGCAGGCGCTGGGCGTCCTGATCGAACTGGCCGCCGCCGCGCTGCTGATCGACACGCTGCTGATCCCGCTTGATCTGCGGCTGCGCCGGAAAATCAACTCGCTGCGGGTTATCTGGCCGGTGATACGAATGCGGCTGGCGCGGGTGAGTCTGCTGCTGCTGGCGCTGGTCGCCATTGCGGATGCGCTGAGTGTCAATCACCCGCTGATTAAATACGAACCACCGGGCAACAACTTTGGCAGTTTGTACGCGCACATGCTGGCAACTGTTGATCACATCACGCCGTTTCCGTCGGTCATGGAACCCTTCAACCCGACGACGTTCGATGTCTATTCCAGCCGCATCCGCACCTGGGGTCTCAACGAGGGCTGGATGCCGCGTCCGGTGCGCGGCGATCTGATTCCGGTCAATTCGCCCAAACTGCTGCATCTGCCCGGCTGGGCTATCGTCTCGACGGAGTTCCAGCGCGGCGCGACCTACGAACTGGCGCGGGCCTTCGCCGAACGGCACGGCGGTGTTCTCGAACTGTGCGTCAGCGAGAGCACCCTGCCCGCCGGCGCGGACCCCTGTGACATCGAGCAATACCCCGGCTCGATTCTCTACCGGCTGCCACAGGCGCTGCCCTATGCCTTCGTGGCCGCTGATACTACGCTCATGGCGGAGGCGGACCGCATCACTGCCGAAACTGCCCGCCCGGTAGTCTCTGTGTTCCACCAGATGGACACCATCACCATCCAGGCCGCCGCGCCAGAGGATGGCGAACAATACTATCTGATCGTGCAGGAAACCCACTTTCCCGGCTGGCAGGCCGAAATTGATGGCGCGCCAGTGCAGACCTTCACCGTCGGCGCGCGCTCACCGGATGGAGCCAGCGCCGGCTACATCGGCGTGCCCATGCAGCCGGGTGCGCATCGTTACACGCTGCGTTTCGTGCCGCCGGGGTTTGGTGCCGGCCTGTTTATCAGCGGGCTGACGCTGCTGGTCATGGTTCTTAGCGTCAGCGGCATCAGGCTGCCGGGGCGCACCGCAAACCAAAAAGGGCGCGGCGAACCGCACCCTTCGTCAGTGACAATATCTGAATAAACCCTACCGCCGCTTGCGCAGGAACGTCGGGATTTCGATGTCGTTCTCGTCGTAGACCACCGGCTGCTGCTGGGGTGGCGGCGCGTAAGGCTGCGGCGGCTGTGGCTGCTGCGGGCGCTGTTGTGGCTGATCCTGCGCCGGCTGCTGAACGGGCTGCTGCGGCTGGGCAAACGGGCGCGGCTGCTGCACCTGACGCGGCTGCTGCACCGGCTGCGGCTGGCGTGCCATAATATTCTTGGCTGCGCGGCTCTGCTCGAAGCCGGTAGCGATCACCGTGATGCGGATTTCGTCGCCTATGCTCTCGTCGATCTGCGCGCCGAAGATCAGGTTGACTTCGGGGTGGGCGCTTTCCTTGATGATAGCCGCCGCCTCGTTGATCTCGAACAGCGTCATATCCGGCCCGCCGGTAATATTGAACAGGATGCCGCGCGCGCCGTCGATGGTGACATCGAGCAGGCTGCTGCTGATCGCGGCTTCGGCGGCCTGGCGGGCGCGATCATCGCCGTTGGCCCGGCCCACTGCCATCAGCGCCGCGCCGCCTTCCGACATGATAGTGCGCACGTCAGCAAAGTCGAGGTTGATGAGCGCCGGTACGGTAATCAGTTCGGAAATGCCCTGAATACCCTGCCGCAGCACATCATCAGCCAGCGAAAAGGCCTGCTGCAAGGTAGCGCGCTTGTCGGCGATCTGCGTCAGCCGGTCATTGGGGATGACGATGAGCGTATCCACCTGGCTTTTGAGCGCCTCGATCCCGGCTTCGGCCACCTGCGTGCGGCGCGAGCCTTCAAAGCTGAACGGGCGGGTGACGACGCCAATGGTCAGCGCGCCCAGTTCCTTGGAAATCTGCGCGATCACCGGGGACGCGCCCGTTCCCGTACCGCCGCCCATGCCGCAGGCGATAAAGACCATATCGGCCCCGCGCAGCACTTCGTACAGTTCGTCCTGGCTTTCTTCGGCAGCCTTGCGCCCGATTTCCGGGTTGCCCCCTGCACCGAGACCGCGCGTCAGCTTATCACCGATGCGGACACGTGTTTTGGCTTTGGAAAGCATCAGCGCCTGATTATCGGTATTGACGGAAAGAAACTCGACCCCGCCAAGACCTTCATTAATCATGCGGTTGACGGCATTACCGCCACCTCCGCCGACGCCAACAACTTTGATCTGGGCGAAATTTTCCCCCGAAAATTCATGTATTTCCATGTCCATAAGGTGTCCTCCAAAACAACGTGTCACTCCCCCGCCCGGCGAGTGGTGAATTAGCCTTCATTGTACTCAGATCAATTTTGTGCGCAAATTATTCGGGCAGCAATCGGCGGAAAAAGCCGCCCAGCAAATTGCCTAGGCCAATGCCCGGCACTGACTGACCATTCGGATGTCCGCCGCTTTCGGCAATATCCATCTCCAGCCCCAGCCCCAGCAGCCCAACACTGGTGCTGAAAGCCGGGCTGCGCAGCGCATCGGCCATGCCGGTGATACGTTCGGGCTTCGCCAGCCGCACCGGGAAACCAAGCACCTGCTGTGCGACTTCGCGGATACCCGGCAACTGCGCGCTGCCGCCGGTTATCACCGCGCCGGCCCGCAGCAAACCATGATAACCTGACCGTTTGATTTCGCGCTGCACCAGTTCAAAGATTTCGATAGCGCGGTATTCGATCACATCAGCCAGGTCCTGCCGAAGGAATTCAGTGGGCAGACCTTCGCCAAACGGCTGCACCACAAAGGTCTCCGTCATTCCCACCGAACGGCGCTGAGCATGTCCGTACTGAATCTTGACGACTTCGGCTTCATCGAACGGCACATGCATCCAGTGTGTGATGTCATTGGTCAGATGGTCACCACCCACTGCAATGACCGCCACGTGCCAGACCGTCCCTTCGATAAATATGGCGAGATCGGTTGTGCCGCCCCCAATGTCGATCACGACGACGCCCATCTCTTTTTCTTCGGGTGTCAGCACGACATGGCCGGATGCCAGCGGGTTGAGGATGAAGCGATCGACAATGACTCCGGCATTCTGCACCGATTCTTCGAGATTAGCAAGGGCCGTTGACGAGGCGGTAATGATGTGCGCTTCCATTTCCAGCCGGAAGCCGTGCATCCCGATTGGGCTGCGCACACGCTCCTGCCCATCGAGTGAGTAGCTGCGCGGAACGACGTGCAGCACTTCGCGGTTATGCGGGATCGCAATAGCGCGGGCGGCTTCCATGGCCCGGTCCAGATCATCGCGGTTGACGGCGCGCTGGCCGGTGATGCCCACCATGCCTCGGCTGCTGTTCGAGGCGATGTGGTTGCCGGCGACGCTCACGAAGGCCCGGCTGATGTCGTAACCGCTGCTCTTTTCCGCCTTGTGCACCGAAGCCGAAATCGCCGCAGTCAGGGCCTCCATGTCGTTGACGATGCCCTTTTTCATCCCGCGGCTGGGTTCGATCCCGACACCCACCACGAACACATCGTCTGCGCGCACCTCGCCCACAATCGTACAGATTTTATTGGTGCCCACATCCAGACCAACAACAAGATCGCCCATAGGCTGCTCAATAACCTTTCAATTCACTGCATAGAATGGCGCGTGCGGGTCCGCGACAGTCACTTCGCGGGGCACAATCCCGCGCGACGCCAGATTTGCGACAATCGCATCGTATACGATCATTTTTTCCGGCATATTCGTACCTGTGCCGAACCAGACATCCCACCCACGCCGGTCAGTATACCCCAGCCCCCGGTCAGGATGGTAACGCAGCTCAGTCAGGTCCGGGTAGAGAGTCCGCAGTTGCAGCGCGCCGGTCACGATGTCCACCTCAAGCTGCATATTCTGAGTCAGCGGCCCGTCAACCGCCTCGTCGGCGCGAATGAGCAGCAGGTCAGGGCGATCTTCGCGCTGCTGCATCACCCGGCCCTGCACGTCGATCCAGGTCACCACACCGCCCTGTTCCCACACCAGCGCGGGCTGGCGTTCCTGCAGGCGGATCGTCACCATAACCGGCGGCCAGCCCACCTGCACATCGGCATCGGCTACCGTCGGTGATCGCAGCATCGACTGGCGCACCGCTTCCGGGTCTACCCAGAAAATATGTATATTCGCGATGTCCGCCAGCGCAAACGCTTCTTCCCGCGTCAGGTAGCGCAGCCCGCTGACGCCAATGGCGTGCACGTAAAATGCATCGGCACTGAAGAACAGAAACAGCAGCCCCGACAGGCTGACGATAATCAGGCCGCTGACGATACGCGCCCCCGGCAGGCCGCGCTCGCGGACTCCGTGCTGTACTGCCGGACGTTCGACTGTGGCTGCCAGTGGCCCCCGCCAGACCCCCGGCGCACGAGCGCCCCGGCGGCGACCTTCACGAGAACGCGATGTCATGCTGCAATATTTCCAACATTAACCCACACATCCAACTATACGTCAAACCCGCTACGCTGTCCACAGGAGGAAAGTTATAGCTGCCGTCCACCTGGGATTCTGTTCAGTCCATCAATTCATGGACAACACCTGAATGTGAATCCAATGATACTGCGAAAATCGCGCGCCGGCACATTACGTGCCCTTCAGAATCCCTCGCCCACCAGTTCGATTTCGAGTTCCAGCGTCACGCCAGTT
>Ga0079224_100001391_pt1 | contig 27696 bp, 28 predicted proteins | sample Stecom2015_FD_80414 | JGI IMG/M metagenome (GOLD analysis project Ga0079224, IMG submission 80414) | Agricultural soil microbial communities from Utah to study Nitrogen management - Steer compost 2015 | ecosystem: Environmental > Terrestrial > Soil > Agricultural land | place: USA: Utah... | reverse complement strand
TGCATTGTAGGTGTAGTAGTCCAAAAATCTTTTGCCACAGGACTTGCATAGATATTGTTGCTTTTTACTTTTTGTGCTGCCATTCTTGACAATTTTATGATTCTTACAATTCGGACAAATTTTTGCATCACTAACTTTGAAACACTTGGTCTGATATTTCATGATTTCAGAAGATTTAAGGGTAGTAAAAATAATAAGAGCAAGTAATCCTTAATCTTATTAATCCTATTTTTTATTTTAATTTATCCTTATTATCAGTTACTTATGTTTTTGTTCTAACGCCATCACTAACTTTGATACACTACCCTTTTCTGATATACAAATAATGCAAAACAAGTAACTTTTTTTCGCAATAGATAAGTCGTTTCTCTCCAGCACAAAAGATTTACACATTTATCAATAAAATCTACCCTTGAAATAATGGTGCACGCAGGAACAATAGCCATGCACTTAGAAACTGCAATAATCACAGACAATATAGTAGAACACCTTGAAAACAAATCTGTTACTTATATACAATAACAATCCATGCATAGGCAATCTCTGATGTCCCAGATTGAACTTAGTCTGGTTTGGCAAAACTTCCTTGCAACTTCTGACCAGATTTTCATAAAGACATTCAATTCTTTCGACTGTTTTAAATAGATTTTTCGAGTATGAATTCTGCATGGTGTTCTGCATCGCTTTGGCCACGTGTGTAAACGATTTGTATTTTTTCACCCGGTTTGCCTTTGAATAATTCAAGAATTTCGGGAAGGGATATGGATTCCCGTTTTTTACCATTTATAAAAATAAGGTCTGAGCTTTGCGCACTGAATTTGTCCCCAAATTGGTTCACTTGGAAAACGCTAATTTTTTTATCATTTATATAGCGGATGGCATCCCCTTTTTTGATTCCGGCTTTGTCTGCCGGTGAGTCTTTTCTTATATAAGCAACTTCTAAATAGGGTAAATCCGGGTAAGGCTGGTAAAGCTCCAGTCCGGCCAGATTATAATGAAATTCATCCTTGAAATATTTGTTTTTCTTCAAGTATAATTTTCTGTTCTGGTAGTCATAAATGGTGGTAAACCTCCGCAATACCTCAGAGCCGATTGTACCATTGCGGTTATTGCTGGCAATGTTTGAAATAGAAGTGCTATCGGGAAAAGAGGTGGTAAGTTTTTCGAGTTCATAATGGCCCAATTTCAGCTTTTGGATTCTGGTTTTTTTTCCGTGGATTTCACCATTGAGTCCATAGCCTAAATAATCTTCTATAAATGGGGGTTTGATCAGGATTTCTTCTTCGGGTTTCTCAAAAAGCCATAAGGCTTCTGAACTTCCGGTGTCGATGAGTAAATTGAGTGCTATTGTTGTGTCATTGATTTGAGACTCAAGTTTGAGATAAGGTTTTTTGCCTTTGATCTCCAGAGGAATTGATTCGTATTTTTGGGTTCTAAGTTTTGCATGGAAATAATCAGGTTGGTAAAAACGGATGCGTTTTTGGGTGTAATTTATTTTTACGACAAAATCTTTTAGTACATCATAACCCAAAATGCCATAAATCGGGATTCCAAAACGGCTGCTCAAGTCGAAACCCTCTTCAAAAAGCAATACGATATCTGAAGTTTCGGAATGGGCTTTACCGATTTGAATGTGATTATTTTTGGAAAGATATGCTTCCAGATTTTGTATGTCTTTTCCCAATCCTGAAATGGTAATGGAATTTCCTTTTTTGAGTTGAGAGTGCCTGATGGCGTTTAGGTTTGTGATGATGGTATAGGGCGAACCCGTATCAAGAGCGAAATTTAAAGGAATGGAACCATTGTTGGAAATGGGGACTATGATTAGATTCCCTACATTTTCAAATTGAACCGAAAATTTTTCTTTTCCATTTTCGATTTCAAATGATTGGCCTTTTATAATTGGAATTAAAAAAAGAAGCCCTAAAAAAAATAAAATGATTTTCCTGTACATCAAATCTAATTTACAAAATTTCCATTTGTTTGGATAAAAATAAATTTATCCAATCTATGGAAAGAAAATTTGCGATAGAAACCTTTTAGTTAACAACAAACTGTTTGTTTGCTGCAACGAACATCAAATCAAACTCTGTTTGTCTTTGTAATTCAAAATCAGAAAAATGGTAGTCAAAGTAATAAACGCCCAAAGCGAACTACCTCCATAACTGAAAAACGGAAGCGGAATCCCAACAGTCGGGAATAATCCCATCACCATGGCGATATTGATAAAATAGTGAATCAGAAAAATTGTAGCCACAGAATAACCGAAAAACCTAGAAAAACCACTTCGCTGGGATTCGGCCAGATAATAAATTCGAAGTATAAACAATCCGTAAAAAATCACGAGTAAAGTACTGCCCACAAACCCCCATTCTTCTCCCACGGTGCAAAAGATATAATCCGTGGATTGCTCCGGAACGAATTTTCCCATTTTTACGGTTCCCTGCATGTAGCCTTTGCCCAGCAAATCACCTGAACCAATCGCTGTTTTGGAATAAAGCAGGTTGTAGCCGGAAGTGTCCCGGTATTTTTTTTCACCTTCAAACAAAACCATGATGCGTTCCTGTTGGTGCTGAGGAAGTTCGGAATAAATACTGGAAGAAAATAGTGAAATTACTGAAATAAAGATAAGTACCACTGTTGAAATGATGGCTACTTCATAAGTTTGATTGGAACCAAATTCAGAACTGAACATTTTGTAAGGTGAATCAGAATTGTCCCGCATAATAAAATAGGAAACGGTCAATGCTGACAATAAAGAAATAACCCATCCAAGTGCCGAATAGAAATAAACATTGAATGCCATTTGTGAGGGCTCTGCATATTGTTTAGCGGTTTCATCGGTAATTGCACCCAGTTCGGGAAAGAATGTTTGCAAAAGCATGAGTACGACAAAGAAAATTACCAATCCTAGCTGGATTCCCATCATATTTTTCAACAAGGTTCTATTGTAAGTAAAAGCGATTACAAACAAACAAATGATACTTGTCAAAAATCCGAGCGCGGTCAAAACATAATAAGCAGGATAGGAGATGGAAAGTAAAAACAATGCGCCACCAATTACCGGAATAAATATATACCAGGCCGAAAATCCTTCACGGTAAAGTGCGGCGATAAATGCACTGAACACGAGCACCGAACCCAAATCGGGCTGTAAAAGTATCAAACCAACCGGTATGGCAATGATGCTAAAGGCCGTTACGATGGTTCGCCTGGAGTTCATTTCTACAGAAGGGGAACTGATGTAATTTGCCAGAATAAGCCCCGTGGCGAGTTTGGCGACTTCCGCGGGTTGAAAACTGACAAACCCGAAGTTGAACCATGCTTTTGCTCCGTTGATTTCTTTTCCGAATATGAGAACGGCAATCAATAAAAGAATCGCGGCCATATAAAGAATCGGACTGTAAACTTCAAAAAAGTTGGAAGTGATGGAAGAAAGAGAAATCAATCCGAATACTACAATAAAACTAAGTCCAAAGAAAATCAACTGTTTCATTCCTTTGTCAGGATCAACAGAATAGATGTTCATAATCCCGAAGGCTATGAGCGTCAGACACATAATAATGGTGGTCCAATCAATTCCTCTTAGCGATCTGCTCTGGCTCATTTTTTTCTGCGTTTAAACTGTCTTTGACTTCGGGTTCAACATACCATCCTTTTCTTTTCAGGTAATCAATCCACTGTCTTTGGTATTCTCCTTCCAAGCTTCCGTTTACCATTCGTGTTTCCAGATAAGTACGTTTGATGGTGTCCGTTAAATATTTTTCAGCCACCAAAGTAGAGATAGGAGCAGCCCATCTTGCGCCCCAATAGCCGTTTTCTACTATAACCGCCACCACTATCTTGGGGTCTTCAACGGGGGCAATCAGAGTGAAAAGCGAATGGTCTTGTCCATGTGGGTTTTGTGCGGTTCCGGTTTTTCCGGCCTGCGTAAAATCCTTAGTAATGTATGCTCTGGCGGTTCCGTTTGTGAAAACCTGCGTCATACCGTCCAAAACCGGTGTGAAATGTCGTGCATCTACAAGTGTTTTTTTCATTTGGGTGAACCTTGGGTCAGATTGGGGTTCACCGTCAATTTCTTTTACAATATGGGGCGTGATATATTGTCCTTTGTTGGCAATGATAGCAGTAAAATTGGCCATTTGAAGCGGAGTGGTGGTGATGTCTCCCTGTCCGATGGCATTGAAAATAGCCTGATAAGGTGTCCAGTTTCCTTCCCCGAATCGTTTGTCGTAGAAATTAGACGATGGAATTAATCCGGAGCTTCCAACAGCTAAATCATTGTTCAGATAAGTGCCCAACCCGAAACTGTTCATAATGGCTTTCCATTCATCCATTCCTTTCCCGTAATCTTTCGGATATTTTTGAAGGATGTCCCGATAGGCTTCGGAGAAATAATTATTACATGATTTGGCAATAGCCATCCGGAGCGAAATAGGGTGATAATATTGTCCGCAATGACAGGCAATCCTCAACCTGCCGTACCGAAATCCGTGTTTGCAGGTATATCTCGTTGAATCTGAATCAATTATTCCCATTTGCATACCTGCCAGTGCCGTCATTAATTTAAATGGGGATCCCGGCGGATAAGTTCCCTGAGATGCCCTGTCATAATTTGACATGGAAATCGTGTCTCTTAAAATAGCATTTCGGGTATCTGAATTTAAATATAAATTCGGGTCAACTGTGGGCGCAGAAGCCATAGCAAGAATTTCCCCGGTTTTGGGATCAATCGCCACAACAGCTCCTCTTTTATTTTTTAATAATTTTTCAGCGTATTCTTGTAGTTCATAATCAATGGTAAGTGTGATGGTTTTTCCACTCCTTGCGGGTTGGTCATATTCACCGTCCTTATAAGAACCAATTGATTTCATCAAACGATCGGCTACGTAATTTTTTACGCCTTTAACACCTCTCAATTCTTTTTCATAAGATTTCTCCACACCCGAAATTCCCACCAAATCACCCGGTTCATAATAAGTAGAATCTTTTTTGATGTATGCTTCGTTGGCCTCGTTGATATAGCCCAAAATATTTCCGGCCGAATTGACCATATACTTTCTTTCCGGTCTTTTGACGATGGACATGGAGGGGTAGAGGTAAAGCTGTTCTTGAATTCGGGCATAATTTTCCCGTGAAATATTTTTAATCAGCGGATAAGGGGAAAGTGCTCTGTAATGTTGTTCGTCTTTAATTTGTTCGAGCCTTAAGTGAAAATCGGAAACTTTGATGCCTGCCATTTTACAAAAACCTGCTGTGTCAAATTCTTCCGTTATCATAGCGGGAATCACATCCAGCTCATAACTATACGTATTACTTACTAATAAGTTCCCGTTTCTATCCAGTATATCGCCTCTGTTGGGGAAAATTATTTCTTGTTTAATGGAAGTATTGATGGCATTCAGTTTGTAGCGGTCAGTAGAAAGTTGTAGATAGTATAATCGCCAGATAAACAGCCCGATAATCATCAGGACAATAATCGAAATCACATAAATCTTCTTCATCTCTCTGCTTTCTTTCTAAACAAAATTAAATAGAAATAAACAAATAGAAGTGTAAATGCCGAACAGAAAACCGTTCTTTTCATGATTCCTCCGAAATTGGAAAAAGACAAACTTTCCATAAAAAACAAAAGAAAATGATGGATAAAGACCATGAGAATTGTGTATGAAATCCATTGCCCGACATTGAAATCTGAATAACGAAATTCTTCAATCTCAAAAAATTTGGTTCCCGAAACCATCCGAATGATATGTTTGCTCAAAAAACCAATGGTAAGGCAGGCAAAAGCGTGAATGCCGCCCGTATCTTCAAATAAATCAACGCCCCAACCCAGCAAAAAGCACAGCAACAAAAAGAGGTATCGGTTACGGTAGGCCGGATACAGCAAAATGAACAAAATGTAGATATAAGGTGTGGCAATATGGTTGAAATTGATTTTACTAAAAAGCAAGGCTTGAAGTAAAACCAAAAATATAATCACGAGAATATTCCCTAAAAGTCTAAGGTTGAGCATTTTGAGCTGTGCTGTCTATTTTTTCTACTTCTTTAATTTCTTGTTTCTCAAGATTTAACACCACTTGCGCATATCGGATGCGGCCAAAATCTTCTTTTAATTTGACCAAAATATCCAATTCGCCTGTCACTTCATCTATTTTGGAATTCAAAACCGTTCCCAACATTATACCTCCCGGTACCACTCCCGATTTGCCGTCTGTTTCAATGGTATCACCTTTTTCAACTTCTATGTATTTCGGGATTTCCTGTAAACGCGCATACCGAGGATCTTTCCCATCCCAAATCAATGTTCCGAAATAACGGTTTCTTTTGATTTGTGCCGTAATTTTTGTATTCAGATTTAAAGTCGACATTACACGCGCATAATTTTCAGATGTTTTGTAAACATATCCGATCACCCCGTTGGCTGAAATAACGCCCATCCCTTTTTCAATTCCCTGACGAGATCCTTTGTTGATCGTCAACATATTATGGGTCTTCATTATCGAATTATTGATAACTTCTACCGGCACAAATCTATAGGTTTGATGAAATTCCAGATTGGTTATAGGACCGCTCGGAAGATTAGCCTCGGACATTTCACCTTTCAGTTTTTCAATTTCTTTACGTAATTCGGCATTTTCATCTTGGAGCTCTCGGTTGTCATCTTTCAAGTAGATGAACTGGGTAGCATTTGAAATACGTTCGTCAAAATATCCGTTTAATTGCGTACTTGTTTTGTCCAAAACAGATTTGTGGTAAACCTTTTGCCGGAACATAAACAAAAAAGCAAGCAGGGACAATAAGACGTAAAAGAGAAACAATCCATTCTTTATGATGGGATTCAGGATGAATTGCATAGCTCAATTATTTCATTAGGAAAGTGAACTTGTCGATGTTTTTCAAAGCAATTCCGGTTCCACGCACAACTGCGCGTAAAGGATCATCGGCCAAAAACACAGGCAATCCTGTTTTTTTGGAAATACGCTGGTCAAGTCCGCGAAGCATAGAACCGCCACCAGCCATATAAATGCCGGTATTGTAAATATCGGCTGCCAATTCCGGCGGCGTTTGGGAAAGTGTTTCCATCACAGCATCTTCAATTCTCAAAATGGATTTATCCAAAGCCCTTGCGATTTCTTTATAATTCACCGTAATTTCTTTTGGTTTTCCGGTGATTAAATCCCGTCCTTGAACCGCCATATCTTCCGGTTCGTGTTCCAAATCTTCTATGGCAGCACCGACTTCAATTTTCACGCGTTCGGCTGTTCTTTCTCCGATGTATAAATTGTGGTGACTTCTCAAGTAATAAGCAATGTCATTCGTGAAAACATCTCCTGCAATTTTCACCGATTTATCACAAACAATTCCACCCAAAGCCAAAACCGCAATTTCAGAAGTTCCACCTCCGATGTCGATGATCATATTTCCTTTTGGAAGCTGAACATCAATTCCTACCCCGATTGCAGCGGCCATGGGTTCATAAATCAAACGGACATCTTTTGCGTTTACATGTGCCGCAGAATCTTTTACCGCTCTTTTCTCAACTTCTGTAATTCCCGATGGGATACAGATGACAATTCTCAAAGAAGGAGAGAAAAATTTACCTCTGATGCCCGGAATCTGTTTGATAAATTCGCGGATCATAAATTCCGAAGCTTCGAAATCCGCAATTACGCCATCTTTCAGCGGGCGGATGGTTTTGATGTCATCATGGGTTTTTCCTTGCATGTGCTTGGCTTTTTCCCCTACAGCGATGACTTTATTGGTTCGCCTGTCGATTGCAACTATGGACGGGCTGTCTATTACTACCTTGTTGTTGTGTATGATAAGTGTATTGGCCGTGCCTAAATCTATGGCAACTTCCTGCGTGAAAAAATTAAATAACTTCATCTAAACTTTTAAAACTTTTATTCTAACTGGTGAGAGGGTACAAAAATAGATAATTTATAACGAGTTTACTACCTGAAAAATTGTCTTTTTTCAGAAAAACTAAATAATTATAAACAATTCTCGGAATTGTTCGGGTTTTAACTTACAATAAATTGATTTTCAGAATTATAAAATTCTTCTGATAACTCTTAGTTTATGTGAGTAAGATTGAGAGTCGGTATTAAAAATTCCGGTGATGTCTATGGGGTCAATTCTGACTTTTCCATGGGCATGAATGATTTTATTTCCTTCCAGAATGATTCCCACATGGATGATTTTTCCTTCCGGATTTTCAAAAAACGCCAAATCACCCGGCTCTGCTTCCTCCACAAAGCTTAAAACTTCTCCGATTTCAGCTTGCTGATAGGCATCTCGCGGTAATTTCACGCCACAAAATTTATAAACTTGCTGTACCATTCCCGAACAATCAATCCCGAAAACGGATTTTCCGCCCCACAAATAAGGCGTGTTGAGATACATCATTGCCAGTTCAGGCAATTGAGATTTTGAAGAATTTCCGGTTTGAAATTCCCCTAAATAATCGATTTCTTTATTTCCGAATTTAATTTTTCCATTGTTCAAATTGGGCAGAATTGAACCAATCGGTAAAGTCAAAGGCGTATTATTTTCCACGGCAAGATTGAAGCTTTCCGACGCAAATTTATCGATGCGGATCGAGCTGTATTCTTCTTCCGGTACTTCGAAAAAATGTTTGGAATCTGCCCAACCTTCGTATCCGTCAAAGTCTCCCTTTACTTTGATCCAGCTTTTTTTTGTTTCCAAAATTTCTGCTTTTTCTCCAAACAGAACTTGGGTAACCATTTCCGAACGATCGGAAGACTCAGCCCTCAACGGTGAAACACTTACTTGGCAAATTGAAAATTTCATTTTTATTTATTGTCACCCTGAGCTTGTCGAAGGGTCATTTTTTTCTAATTAAACTGATTCCGTCACGAATCGGCAAAATGATGGTTTCCACACGGTTGTCATTCAATGCCAAATCATTAAATTCCTTTAAAATCATCGTGTCTTTGTCATTCACTTTTGGCTCCGTCAAAACCTTTCCGTACCACAAAACATTGTCTGCCAAAATCACGCCACCCGAATTCATTTTCTCCAAAACCTTTTCGTAGTAATGAATGTAATTCGATTTATCGGCATCGATGAAAACCAAATCAAAAGGTTCATTCAATTCATCCAAAACATTGAGTGCATTTCCCATTCTGATTTCAATTTGCTTCGCGAATTCCGATTCGGCAAAATATTTTTTCGGAAGATACATCAATTCTTCATTTCGGTCAACTGTGATGATTTTCCCGTCATTCGGCAAACCTTCTGCCAGACACAAAGTCGCATAACCCGTAAAAGTCCCGATTTCCAAAATTCGTTTCGGTCGGATTAATTTCGAAATCAAACTCAACAAACGTCCCTGATAAGCACCGGAAAGCATTTGGGGTTGTGTGGTTTTCTGAAAAGTTTCCCGTTCCAATCGTTTCAGCAAATCCGATTGCGGAGTTGTATGATTTTCCAAATATTTTTCCAATTCCGGTGGCAAAAACTCCATTCAAAAACAATTAATTTCACAAAAATAAAGATTCTTCATCAATTAGAATAAATAAAATTTGGGCGTCTGAGCGGGCTGCTCCGGGCTCCGCTTCGCTCCGGTGCTCCATTTCATTCCGCACCGCTCCCTTACGGCGTCTCCGCCATGGCGGATCGCGCCACTCCACATCCCTGACGCAATCGAAGGAACTCTAAACTCCAACAGGGTTTCAAACCCTGAGGGTTAGCAAGCATAACTCTACACGCACACCCTGCCAGGGTTTAAAGCCTTGGCAGGGCTTCATTTGCTCAAAAAAGTTTTAGCTACCAATTTGAAATTTTGTAATTTTATCGGCAATCAAAACAAACATAATGATCAATAAAAAAGTAGATAATGTACAAACGGCACTTCAAGACGTAAAAGACGGAATGACTTTCATCGTTGGCGGATTCGGACTTTGCGGAATTCCTGAAAATATCATTGCCGAGTTGGTTCGTTTGAACGTAAGAGATATCACCTGTATTTCCAACAATGCGGGTGTAGATGATTTCGGTTTGGGATTATTACTCAAACAAAAACAAATCAAAAAAATGATTGCTTCTTACGTCGGCGAAAATGCAGAATTCGAACGCCAAATGCTCAGCGGAGAAATGGAAGTGGAACTGACACCACAAGGTACTTTGGCTGAAAAATGCCGTGCCGCACAACACGGATTTCCTGCGGTTTGGGTTGCAGCCGGATACGGGACCGAAGTCGGTGAAGGCAAGGAATCCAGAGAATTTGACGGTAAAATGTATTTACTGGAAATGGCATACAAAGCCGACTTTTCATTTGTGAAAGCCTGGAAAGGCGATGAAGCCGGAAACCTGATTTTCAAAGGTACCGCACGTAACTTCAACGCGCCGATGGCCGGAGCCGGAAAAATCACCATTGCCGAGGTAGAAGAATTAGTGCCAGCCGGAGAATTAGATCCGAACCAGATTCACATTCCGGGAATTTTTGTCCAAAGGATTTTCCAGGGAGAAAAATATGAAAAGAGAATAGAACAGAGAACAGTCCGCCAAAGAGTTTAACTTGATGGAAGATGGAAGCGGGAAGATGGAAGATTCTTACACCCAGCATCCATCACCCATCACCCAACAAAAATAATAATGTTAAGTAAAGAACAAATAGCGCAACGAATAGCCAAAGAGCTGAAAGATAAATTTTACGTAAACCTCGGAATCGGTATTCCTACCTTGGTTGCGAATTACATTCCGCAGGGAATTGAAGTGGAATTCCAAAGTGAAAACGGAATTTTGGGAATGGGACCTTTTCCTTTTGAGGGAGAAGAAGACCCGGATTTGATCAATGCCGGAAAGCAAACCATCACGACTATGCCCGGAGCCGTATTTTTTGATTCGGCGATGAGTTTTGGGATGATTCGCGGAAAACATGTGGATTTAACCATTTTGGGTGCAATGGAAGTGGATCAAAATGGCGCGATTGCCAGTTGGAAAATACCGGGGAAATTGGTGAAAGGAATGGGTGGCGCGATGGATTTGGTGGCTTCGGCAGAAAATATCATCGTAGCAATGATGCATACCAATAAGCAGGGTGAGTCAAAGGTTTTGAAGAATTGTAGTTTGCCGTTGACCGGCGTGAATTGTGTAAAAAAGGTGGTGACGAATTTATGTGTGATGGAACTTGTTGACGGTAAATTTCATTTATTGGAAAGAGCACCAGGCATTTCGGTTGAGGAAATTCAAGCGGCTACCGAAGCGGATTTGGTGATTGAAGGAGAAATTCCGGAGATGGTTTTTTGATTTGGGAATTTGAAGATTTGAAAATGAATTTATATTCATTTAAAATTTAACAATTAAAATTCAAAATAGAAAAAAATGTACGAGCACTATTTTACTTGTCCACATTGTTGGGAAGAGATTTCTATGTTGATTGACACTTCTGTGCCGTACCAAAAGTATGTCGAGGATTGTGAAGTTTGTTGTAACCCAATGGAGATTTCTGTAGTTTGTGAAGAGGGTGAAATGATTAGTTTTGAGGTGAATGAATTATAATAAAAAAGACTTCCAGAAATTGAAGTCTTTTTTATATGATAAATTAGATTTAGATTTTAAATATTGATACACTTACACTATTGTTGGTCAATAAATTCAGATTGACGCCGCCTGTTTCAACCCCAAAGGTTAAGGTGTCACCTTCATTCAATTCTACAATGCTTGTGATGGAAGAAGAGGTAACAGGAACAGCTAAAAGAGGAATTACTAATTCAACTCGAACAGCATCAAAAAATTTGTCTTCCCAAATTTCAGTTCCATTTTTAATCAATCCGAGTCTTTTATTTCCTAAAACATCTAGATTCACGCCGGCTTCCAATTGAAATTCATAGGAAACCATGTAGATACCGTCTTCCGGTGCCGTATAAACACCCTCTGTAAATAGTGCGGGATTTCCTACCCTGGTATCATCATCACCCGTAAGGTTTATCTTATACCAATTGGTTCCGCTTATGCCTAAATTGAGTAATGACCAACCTCCCGCTTTTTTTGCGGAATAAGCCGTTCCAGATGAGGGGTTAGAAAAATTTTCAGAACTGATTTTAATGATTTCACTATCACCTTCCGCAGAGTTATTTTGCATGAGGATTGAATAGTCATTCGAAACGAAAGTGACTTCAGAGAGGTCACGAACTTTTAGATTTCCATGAATATCAAGTGTGGCTTGTGGGTTATCTGTACCAATGCCAACTTGACTAAATGATAGCGGGCTAAAGCCCAAAACTAACATTAAAGAGAATAAATTTTTTTTCATATATAAAGTTTTAGTGTTTTACTATTAACTTTATAAAGATTCGATCAACTCAAATGGGGGTAGAATCCTTATAAAAAAATCTTTTATAAGGAAAAGGACGGAAAGGACTATAAATATATGAATTTTTTTGAATTTCTCCTTTAACGGAAAGAAATTTTTAATGAAGGAAAATAAAAATTATAACTACTTGACATCAAAGGCGTCACGCAAAACATTTCCAAATACATTAAATGCAAGAACGATTAACATGATTAAAATTCCGGGAAAAAGAGCCAGATGTAACTCTCCAATGATGATGTGGGAATAATTTTCCTTGATTAAATTCCCCCAAGAAGGGGTGGGTGGCTGGGCTCCAATCCCAAGAAAACTCAGTCCGCTCTCTACCAGAATGGCGGCTGCAAAATTGGCTGCCGAGATTACAATAACTGGAGCCATTATATTGGGAAGAATTTCTTTAAATATAATCCGCATGTCGCTAAACCCTAACGCTCTGGCGGCTTCTACAAATTCTCTCTCGCGGAAACTTATGAATTGCCCCCGGACAACCCGGGCCACTTCTACCCACATAGTAAGACCCACGGCTATAAATATTTGCCAGAATCCCTTGCCCAATGCAAGCGTAATGGCTATTACCAAAAGTAAGGTCGGAATGGACCAAATCACATTTATAAGCCACATGATTACGTCATCTGTTTTTCCTCTGAAATATCCGCCAATGGCACCCAGGGGAATTCCTACAAACAGTGATATAAAAACGGCTATGAAACCTATCAAAAAAGAGATTCTTGTGCCAATCACCAATCGGGAGAAAAAATCTCTTCCATAAGCATCTGTGCCCAAGATAAATTTCTTTTCATAAACGAATTTTTTCTCAACTTCTAGTGGAGTTATGCCTTTTTCTGTCCATTCTTTGAGAGAAATCATGGTGTGTTCACCTGAAAGCTCATCTCCCAGATAAGGTGTATACATAATAGAGTCTCCCTGAAGTTCATATTGAGTAATGGCAATTTGATCTGTTTCAACCTGCTTCCCTAAAAAGAAATCCGTGATGGAATTTGTTGGAGTATAATTTTCCAATGGGACTTCCAAGATTTTTTGGGTATAACCCATGGGCTTATGGGCCAGAATTATATTTTGCTGGTTGGCATCTTTTACTTTGTCATTAGAAACCCCATAAGCAAAGACAGTTATCAGACCGGCCAAAACAATAAAAGAAAAAGATAAAATGCCAAGCGGATTTCGCTTGATTTTTCTAAATGCATTCTGATTAAATGAACCGGTTGGCTTTTCCATTAATTTATGAAATGTCTTTCAGGATGTTGACAGACTCTTCCAGATAGAAATCATTGGACAATGTTTTGTGCCAGTCCTTTCTTCTTTCCCGAAGTACGGTGTCATTTTCAAATTTTGGCAATTCATAAACCGGTGACGAAATCTTTAATTTGGTTTTATAAACATCCAAAGAATCGAATTGTTTTGCATATTCTTCTCTGATTTTTCGGTCTGCCTTAAATTTGTCTATATTTAAAGGAATGCGGTCTATCTTGTCTAAATCCTGATAGTATTTTGCAGCTTTGTCGATTAAGCCTAAATAACTATTATTTTTTAAGCGTAAAGCACTATTGGATTTTACTTTTTCAAGATTAAATGAAGTTTTCCAAGGCTCAAAATTTACTGCTTTTATTTGATCCCAAGGAAGTGCATCATGTGAATTGGATTCACTGATATCGGCATAAGTAAGCATGTCTGTCATTACTACATCCGGTGTTACACCTCTCAGCTGAGTAGATCCGCCGTTTACACGGTAAAATTTTTGGATGGTCAGTTTCAAAGCACCGTATTCATCAGGATTGAAAGTTTTTTGATCTAATGGGACGAAGGTTTGCACAGTTCCTTTTCCAAAAGTTTTGTTACTCCCAACTATTACCGCACGACCATAATCTTGCATAGCCGCAGCCAAAATTTCAGAGGCAGAGGCAGAAAGCTCGTTCACCATAAGCACCATAGGACCGTCATACAAAACAGAAGGGTCTTTGTCTTCATGAATCCTGAGCTGTCCGTCACTTCTTTTTACCTGAACGACGGGACCTTTTGGGATGAACAGACCTGCAATTTCAACTACTTCTTCCAATGATCCTCCGCCATTGTAGCGTAAATCAAAAATCAACCCCTTTATATTTTCTTTTTTAAGCTCTATGATTTCTTTGGTTATGTCATCTGAAGGGTCACGACCATTTCTATCATTGAAATTTGTATAGAATTCGGGTAAATAGATGATTCCATATTTCTCGCCATTTTCTTCAATTATAGCACTTCTTGCAAAAACTTCATCTTGTTCAATCACATCTCGAACCAATTTGATTTCCTTGCTGGTTCCGTCTTTCTTTTTTACGGTAAGGGTAACTTCTGTTCCTTTTTTTCCGCGAATGTGGCGTATGGCTTCGTCCAGAAGCATACCGACGATATTAACAGGGTCTTCTCCTTTTTGTTTGACATGGGTAATCTGATCACCTACTTCCAATTGACCGTCTTTCCATGCAGGTCCTCCAATCACAAGTTCCATAATGGTTGCATAACCTTTTTTATCTTGAAGTCTTGCCCCGATTCCTTCGAGTTGCCCGGAAATATTTACATCGAAATCATCTTTGTCGTCCGGCGAAAAATAGCTGGTATGCGGATCGTATTTTTCGGTAAAAGAATTAATATAATGCGTTAGGAAGCGTTCTTTATTTAATTTGGACTGACGTCTAAAAAAGTCGGAAATGGTTTCAGATACATTTTTCCTTGCTTCTTTTTCCAGTTCCGTAAAAGACAAATTCATTTTGGTGGAGTCTTCCTGAAGACGAAGTAATTCGGTAAGTGTATTGTATTTCAGGTATTTTCTCCACAAATCTTTGGCTTCCGATTTGGATTTGGCAAATTGAACGGCGTCATCCCCTATCAAAAAGTCCTCATCTGTGGAAAAGTCAAAAGGTTCTTTTAAAATTTCTTCCGAATATTCTTTGGCTTCCTTGTAACGTTGGAACAAAGTGTCTATGGTCGCATGAAAAAATCTCAACTCCTGATTGTTGAAATAATCGTCAAGATTGTGGTAATCTTTTTTGAATTCTTCATAATCTGACGCTAATAAATAACGTTTATTGGGGTCAATTTTTTCAAGATACATATTGAAAACATCTTCAGAAAAACTGTCGTTGATTATTTGCGGCCGGTAGTGCATATAAGTCAGCGTATTCCGAATGTTTTTAATGATGGTTTTTATTTTAGTATCATCTGTTTGATTTCCCGGGGTGCAAAAGCAAAAAGCAAGAAAACACATGGAAAGAAACGACAGCAGAACAAATGTTTTTTTCATTAGCATATAAAATCCTTGTTAGGTATTGTTTAATTTTGAAACAAATATAGAGCCAAAAAATAGTTTGAGTAAATTTGGCGAAAAAACATTCAAATATAAATGAAATCCAAGGAAAAACCATTGTTTCTCGTAACAAATGATGACGGGATTACAGCGCCCGGCATAAGGGCATTGATAAAGATGATGAATGAAATAGGAGAAGTCTATGTGGTAGCACCCGACAGTCCTCAAAGTGGAATGGGACATGCTATCACCATTAATTCAACTTTGTTCTGTGAAAAAATAAAAATCGATGAAGGCTCACAATCTGACCGGGAATGGGCATGCTCGGGAACTCCTGTGGATTGTGTGAAACTGGCTATCACGCGGATTCTTCCGCGCAAACCCGATTTATGTGTATCTGGAATCAATCATGGTTCCAATTCTTCCATTAACGTGATTTATTCCGGAACCATGTCTGCCGCCGTGGAAGCGGGAATTGAAGGAATTCCTTCCATCGGTTTTTCCCTTTGTGATTTTTCTTATAGTGCCGATTTTTATGCAGCTGAAGAATTTATAAAAAAAATTGTCAAAGAATCTATCGACAAAGAAATGCCCAAAGGAATGGTTTTAAACGTGAATATTCCAAAACTTTCAAAAGACAAGCTCAAAGGAATTAAAGTTTGCAGACAAGCCAAAGCAGTGTGGGTAGAAGATTATGATGAAAGAAAAGATCCAAGAGGAAGAACTTATTATTGGCTTACCGGTAAATTTGAAAACCTCGACAAAGGAGAAGATACAGATGAACGGGCTTTGGAAGAAGGTTTCATTTCCGTTGTACCTATTCAATATGATATGACCGCCCATCATTTCATTGCCGAAATGAATCACTGGGATTTATAAGAAAAGAGCCTTTTGTGAGGCTCTTCTTAATTAAACATGATTTACTTCTTGTTGTTTTCAAGGTCATTTGCCACCTTGTCGGCTTCTGCTTTTACATCCTTTGCAGCTTCTTGTATACCTTCTTTGGTATTTTGATAAGCTTTTGAAGTCGCGTCGCCCACATCATTGGCTACTTCTTTAACGCCATCTACTGCATCTTGTGTCCCTTCTTCTACAGCATTTGCTGTCTTGTTGGCCTGTAATTTTATGGCATCCCATGCAGCTTGCGCATCTTCCTTAGCTTTTTGTGCAGCCTCCTGTGCAGCTTTATCGCCGCTTTCCATGGCTTCATCTAATTTCTGCTGTGCATCTTTTAGGTTTTGTTCGGCTTCTTGCCAGCCTGCGTCGGTAGAGTAGACAGTGTCAACCGCCTCTATGGTATCTTCCGGATAAGTTTCATCTAAATTTTCGTTCTGATTTTTTGGCTCGCAGGAAATCATGGTAAAAGCACTTACCCCGATTACTGCAGATTTTAAGATAATTTTTTTCATAATTTAATAGATTTTTGATTCTGATTTAAACAATTTCAATGCCACTTTGAGTATAATTATTTAAAAACCTTTGAAGAACCCTCATTAAAATCAATTTAATCTGTAATTTTAAATCCCAATAAAAGAATAAATGTTTCAGATTCAAATTATAAATGGCCCTAACTTAAATCTGCTTGGCGTAAGACAGCCTGAAATTTATGGTAATCAGCATTTTGAAGATTATTTTATGAAATTACGGCAAGATTTTCCTTCTCTCGCAATTCATTATTTTCAATCCAATCATGAAGGGGATTTAATCGATAAGCTACATCAGGTCGGATTTGAGTATGACGGAATCGTTTTGAACCCCGGTGCTTATACTCATTATTCCTACGCTATTGCTGATGCAATTAGTGCTGTTACTACACCGGTAGTAGAGGTTCATATTTCGGATATTTATGCAAGAGAAGACTTCAGAAAGATTTCTGTGACGGGTGAACATTGTATCCAAATCATATCGGGGAAAGGACTTGACGGATATAAAACGGCAATTGAAGTTCTGCTCAGGCGGTAAATTTTCCTTTTAACTGTTCATTGAGTGAAGCGATATAATTCAGGATTTCCAAACGTCCAATTTTGCCCGTGGCCGAAGTAGTAAAAACCTGTGGCATGGATTCCCAGGTTTTAAGCATTTCTTTTTTGTAATTCAATAAGGCTTTTTGAAGCGCAGTACTGCTTATTTTATCGATTTTGGTAAAAACCATTGAAAAAGGAATCTGGCTCTGTCCCAGCCATTCCATGAATTCCAAATCTATCTTTTGGGGCGGAATCCGGCAGTCAATCAGTACGAAAGTATTAATTAAATTGGGGCGTTTTGTGAGGTAATTGGTTATCATTTTTTCAAATTCGCCTCTTTTGGTTTTGGAAACGCGTGCGTAGCCATATCCTGGAAGATCTGTAAGGTACCAGCTTTCGTCCATTAAAAAAACATTTAGAAGTTGGGTTTTTCCCGGCGTTCCTGAAGTTTTGGCGAGATCTTTACGGTCGGCCAGCATATTTATAAGCGAAGACTTGCCTACATTTGAACGTCCGATGAATGCATATTCCGGTTTGTCCGGTTCGGGACAGTCGGACCATTTAGGAGCGCTTTTGACAAATTCGTGTTTTAAATTCATTGGATAGGAGCCAATTGGTTTTGTAACAGCCATTTCTCAAGAAGGCTGTTAAAGAGTTCGGGATGTTCCATCATAGGTGCATGGCCGCATTTGTCAATCCAGTAAAGCGAAGCATTCGGAAGTCCTTCATTGAATTCCACAGCAACTTCAGGTGGAGTCACGCCATCTTGTTTCCCCCAAATCAGGCAAACCGGGGTTTGAATGTCCTTCAGATCATTTTTCATATTGTGCTTAATCGCGCTTCGGGCAATATACAGTGTTTTGATGGCTTTTTTGCGGTCATTTACTGTATCAAAAACATCATCTACAATTTCTTTTGTTGCCACAGCGGGGTCATAAAAGACTTCTTGCGTTTTTTTTAGTACATAATCATAATTTCCTCTTTTCGGGAAAGTTTCCCCAAAAGATTTTTCATACAAACCTGAGCTTCCCGTTAGACATAAAGCTTTTACGAGTTCCGGATGTTTGTGTGTGACAACTAATCCTAAATGGCCGCCCAGAGAATTTCCAACCAAAATAGCAGGTTCTTGTACAATTTCTTTCAAAAAGCGGGCGACAAATTTGGCAATGCTCGAAACATTTGTGTTGAGCAATGGGTAACTGTAAATAGGTAATTCCGGCGCATAAACCTTATACCCTTTTCGGGAAAAATGCTGCATTAGAGAACCAAAATTGCTGAGTTCTCCCATGAGCCCGTGAAGCAAAACAATGGGAATTCCATCGCCTTCTTCTATATAAGAAAATTTTTTAGACTTCTTGAGTTTTAAAAGCATTCCACCTTTGTGTTTGAAACAAAAATAAGGAATTCTAAATAATTTATTAAAAAAATAATCAAATCTGGATTGAAATCTGTACTTGTTTATGTTTAATCCTTTGACTCTCTTTTGGTAAAGGTTTGGAAAGTTTTTAGAACTTTTATCATTCGTATGAAGTGGTAAAAGTTTTCAACAAAGTGGTAATTTGTGGTAAAAAATGGTAAAAAGTTTTATACTTTTGATAAAAATTTCCATTTGAAACCATTAATTGGGACACATGAGTGTAAAGTAGACGCAAAAGGACGTCTTCCATTGCCTGCAGCTTTGAAAAAGCAATTAGCGGGTGTGATGGAAGATGGTTTTGTGCTGAAACGTTCTGTGTTTCAGAAATGTCTTGAGTTGCACCCTATGAGCGAATGGAACAAAGTCATGGATGATGTAAACAAACTCAACCGATTTGTTAAGAAAAACAATGATTTCATCCGGCTTTTTACCGCCGGTCTAAAAGTGGTTGAGTTAGATGGGAACGGCCGGATTCAGATCGCAAAAGATCTGATTAATTATGCCGGAATCAATAAAGAAGTTGTTTTGTCTCCCAATGCCATGATACTGGAAATTTGGGATAAAGATTTGTACGAAAGCGTGGTGGATATTTCGGAGCTGGATTTCGCTGCGTTGGCCGAAGATGTTATGGGAAATGTAAAGAATAATGAAGATGACGACATATCATAATCCCGTATTGTTAAATGAAAGCGTAGATGCTTTGGTGGAAAATCCCGATGGGATTTATGTGGATTGCACTTTTGGCGGTGGCGGTCACTCACGTGAAATTCTTGAACACTTGAGTGAAAAAGGGAGATTGTTTTCATTTGACCAAGACGAAGATGCGAAAAATAACCTAATTGAAGATAAGCGTTTTGAATTGATCATGCAGAATTTCCGTTTTTTGAAAAATAATCTTCGCTACCAAGGAATTAAAAAAGTGTCGGGAATCATAGCGGATTTGGGTGTTTCTTCTCATCAGTTTGACACGCCCGAACGTGGTTTTTCAATTCGCTTTGATGGGAATTTGGATATGCGGATGAACCAAAACCAAAAATTAACCGCTGCCAAGATTTTAAATGAATATGAAGAATCAGCGCTCGCAGATGTATTTTATAATTACGGCGAATTAAGATCTGCGAGACGAATGGCCAGAGAGGTGGTTTCGGAGAGGAAGAATCAACCGTTTGAAACTATCGAGCAGCTAAAAAAACTGTTTAGTTATATCCCGAAAAATAAAGAAAATAAAATTTTAGCACAGCTGTTTCAATCGCTTCGAATCGAAGTAAATGAAGAAATGGCGGCATTAAGAGAATTGTTGGTTCAGTGTGGTGAAGTGATTGCGCCGGGCGGAAAATTAGTTGTTATATCCTACCACTCATTGGAAGATCGATTAGTGAAAAGGTATATGAAAACCGGTTTGTTTGAAGGTGAACCCGAAAAAGATATTTATGGCAATTGGGATGCGCCCTTTGTGCCGGTTCAGTCCAAAGTAATTGTCCCCACCGAAGAGGAAATTGAAAGAAATCCAAGAGCGCGAAGTGCAAAAATGAGAGTAGCTGTAAAAAGTTGATCCAAAATGGCAAAAAATAAAAAAAGCAGCATCAAATTAAAAGATATCCTCAAAGGGAAATTCTTAGTAGACGATGGTTCCATGCAGAACTGGCGTTTTGTGATGTACTTGGTTTTTTTGGCATTTATAAGTATTTCAAGCTCGCACTGGATTGATAAAAAAGTAGTGAAAATAAATAAGTTGGATGAGGATGTTTCTAATCTCAAAGCACAATATACAGATGCGCATCGATTATTGATGCAAATGCAGCTTGAGCCGGAAATCATGAGGCAGTCCGAATCCATAGGAATAAAATTAACAGATGAACAACCTTTTGTGCTAACTCAAAAAGTCTATGATCAAGAACCGTAAAAATTTATTGGTTAGGGGATACGCAGTGGGATTGGGAATACTTCTGATCGCTGGAGGTGTGTTGTGGTCAATGATTAAAATTCAGGTGGCAGAAGGTCAGCAATTGGATGACTTTGCCGAGAGAAATTTTGATTTGGTAGAAGAACCTGCCGAAAGAGGTAATTTATATGCGTCAGAAGGAGCATTGTTGGCAACAACCGTAACCGTTCACGATGTTTTTATTGATTTGCTGGTTATAAAAGATGATTTATTTGAATCCGAGGTAGGTGCCTTGTCCGATTCTTTGTCCAGAATGTTCCAAAAACCGGCTTCTTATTTCGAAACCAAATTGCGAAACGAAAGAAAAAATAAAAACCGTTATATGACCCTGATCAAAGGATTGGATTATCAGGATTATATGCGAATCAAATCTTTCCCGATTTTCAAAGAAGGTCAGAATAAAGGTGGATTTATCCATGAAACCCGTCCAAAACGCGAATTGGTTTTGTCAGATGTTGGCGCACGAACAATTGGTTATGATGATCATCGTGGGAAAGTAGGTTTGGAAGGGGCCTATTCCAATTATCTTTCAGGGACAGTGGGAAAACGCTGGGTTCAGTTTATGGGGCGTGGTCAATGGAAGCCTTTTAAATCCTGGGAACAAGAACCTGTAAATGGTTCAAATGTTTATACTACAATTGATGCGGGTATGCAAATTGCGGCTTACAGTGCGCTTCAAGACCAATTGATTAAATACAATGCCGAACATGGGTGTGTCGCAGTAATGGAAGTCGAAACCGGGAAAATCCGCGCGATTGTAAATTTAAAACGAATTGCCGACAGTGTTTATTCAGATGTGTTGAATTATGTAGTCGGAGAAGGAGCAGAGCCGGGTTCTACATTTAAAACGGTTTCAATTCTTGCAGGGCTTGAAAATGAAAAATTCACGCCCGAAACTACTGTAGAAACAGGAAATGGTTCTTATAGATTATATAACCGAAGAATCCACGATACGCATGGTTATGGGACAATTGATGTAGGAACTGTTTTGGTTAAATCATCCAATATAGGAACTGCGAAATTGATTAATGCGGGTTATGGGAGTGATCCTCAGGAATATTTCGACCAATTGGATAAATGGCATCTCACAAAACCTTTGGGAATAGATATTCAAGGAGAAGCTGCGCCGCAATTTCATCGACCAGAAGACCCTGATTGGAGTAATGTTACTCTGCCGGTTATGTCCTATGGTTACGGGTTTAAATTGACGCCTTTACAAATTTTAACTTTTTATAATGGTATCGCAAACGGAGGAAAATTATTAAAACCATTATTCATTGATAAAATTGAAAAACATAACGGAGAAGTTAAAGAATATAAACCCCGAGTGCTTGTTGAGCAAATGTCGTCACCTCAAAATATCAAAGCCATAACGGAAATGCTTAAAGACGCAGTTTCAGATGGAACCGCCCGCAACATATTTACCGAACATTATGAAATTGCCGGAAAAACGGGTACAGCACGAGTGGAATATTGGATCAAAAATCAGCCCATGCAGTACAGAGCTTCTTTCGCTGGGTTTTTCCCGGCCGATAATCCCAAATATACCTGTGTGGTCATTATTCATAAACCTGACCGCCGCAAAGGATATTATGGTGGGGGCGTGACTGCTCCTGTTTTCAAGAAAATTGCCGATTGGGTTTATTCGCGTACTCCACGAAGTACACCCGAACTTCCAAAAATGGTGAATGTAAACAAAGCGTTGACAACACCAGATTTTAAAGTGAATTATGAAACAAGAAAAGTTCCCAATTTAATCGGGAAAAGTGGTGAAAGTGTAGTTCCTGCATTGGAAAATCTGGGGCTGGATGTAAGATATACAGGGATTGGAAAAGTTTTGAATCAATCCATTCCGGCAGGAACAGCAATCAGAAAAGGTGAAACAATTTATTTGGTATTGGAAGGATGATTTTAAAAGAATTATTACATAATGTCAATTTACTGGAAACCATCGGTTCAACTGATTTGGAAATTTCATCAGTTCAGTTTGATTCCCGAAAGGTTGAACAAGATTCTCTTTTTGTTGCCCAAAGCGGAACCCAGGTAGATGGACATGATTTTATCGAAAAATCCATTCAATCCGGAGCGATTGCGGTTGTCTGTGAAAAAAAACCTGAAAATTTAGCTTCCAATATAACTTATTTGATAGTCGAAAATTCCGCTGTGGCTTTAGGTTTTATCGCTTCGAATTTATATGGAAATCCTACCGGACAATTAAAATTAATCGGAATTACGGGGACTAACGGAAAAACGACCACTGCTACTTTGACCTATAATTTGTTGGAATCATTGGGTTATGCGAGCATTTTAGTTTCTACCATTCGCATTTTGGTTCATGGAAAAGAATATCCGTCTTCGCATACCACGCCAGACATTTTGACCCTCAATAAAATTTTTAGTGAAGCTGTTGAAGCTGGCTGTGAATATGCGGTTATGGAAGTGAGTTCACATGGAATTCACCAAAATAGGATTAAAGGATTAAGTTTCGAAATCGGTGTATTTACAAATATTACACATGACCATTTAGATTATCATAAAACATTTGCGGAATACATCAAAGCTAAAAAGAAATTCTTTGACGAACTACCCAAAGCCGCAAAAGCACTGACCAATATAGACGATAAAAACGGAATCGTGATGTTACAGAATTCCGCTGCCAAAAGGTATTCCTATGCATTGAAAACAGATGCGGATTTTAAAGCGAAAATTCTTGAAAATCAATTCAGCGGTATGTTATTGTTATTGGATGGAAAAGAATTTTGGACGCCACTAATTGGTCAATTTAATGCGTATAATTTATTGGCGGTTTATTCGATTGCAAACTTATTGGATTTTGAACAAGAAGAAATCCTTACCCATTTGAGTAAACTTAAAAATGTAGACGGAAGGTTTCAGTCTATGATTACGGAAGAAGGAATAATCGCCATTGTGGATTATGCCCATACGCCGGATGCATTGGAAAATGTGTTAAATACCATTCAAAATATCAGAACCAGAAATGAAAAATTGATTACGGTTGTGGGTTGTGGCGGTGATCGTGATAAAACAAAACGTCCCGAAATGGCAAAAATAGCTTCCAAAGAATCCGACTTGGCGATTTTTACTTCTGACAATCCGCGTACCGAAGACCCGGAAATGATTTTGGCAGAAATGGAAGCAGGCGTAGAACCTCAGAATTTTAAGAAAACGCTTAAAATAACCGATCGCCGGGAAGCAATCAAAACGGCTCTTAAAATAGCAGAAAAGAATGACATCATATTGATTGCCGGGAAAGGCCATGAGACCTATCAGGAAATCAATGGTGTAAAACATCATTTTGATGATATGGAAACCACGATTGAATTAAGCAATCAACTCAATAAATAATTTATGCTGTACTATTTATTCGACTTTTTGGACAAACAATTTAACATTCCGGGGCTTGGGATGTTCCAATACACCTCGTTCCGCGCAGGAATGGCCGTGCTCACAGCTTTGTTGATTGCGCTTTTCTTTGGAAAAAAAATCATCAATTATTTGCGTAGAGAACAATTGGGTGAAACCGTTCGGGATTTAGGTTTGGACGGGCAAAAAGAAAAAACCGGAACACCGACCATGGGTGGTATTATCATCATTCTGGCTACTTTGATTCCCACTTTATTGTTTGCCCGGTTGGAAAATATTTACATCATTATTTTAATCGTTTCCACTTTGTGGTTGGGTGTGATTGGCTTTCTGGATGATTATATCAAAGTATTCAGAAAAAACAAACAAGGACTTGCCGGGAAATTTAAAGTTTTGGGACAAGTCGGATTGGGATTATTTGTTGGAACGATGATTTATTTCAGTCCCGATGTGACTATGAAACACCAAGTTCCCACTGAACAAGGTCAAGTAATAGGTTCAAGCGTTGTAAAATTCGGTGAAGAAGAAAAAAGTTTGGACACTACGGTGCCTTTTTTCAAAAACAATGAATTTAATTATGGCGAATTGCTTTTCTGGATGGACAATTCCGGGAAAATTAAATACGAATGGATTGTCTTTCTGATTGCGGTTATTTTTATCATTACGGCCGTCTCAAACGGAGCTAATCTCACAGACGGAATCGACGGACTTGCAGCAGGTTCTTCCGTGATAATTGTCGCAGCACTTGCGCTTTTTGCTTTCGTTTCGGGCAATATTATTTTCGCCGATTACCTGAACATTGTGTTCATTCCAAGGACGGAAGAAGTCGTGATTTTTTGTACGGCTTTTATTGGTGGATTGATCGGATTTCTTTGGTACAATACTTATCCGGCCCAGGTTTTTATGGGTGATACAGGAAGTTTGACCATTGGAGGGTTGATTGCCGTCATTGCAATCATTGTCAGAAAAGAACTTATGCTACCCATTTTGTGTGGGATTTTCTTTGCAGAAAGTATTTCTGTAATGCTGCAGGTGTCTTACTTTAAATATACAAAAAGGAAGTTTGGTGAAGGTCGAAGGATATTTTTGATGTCGCCATTGCACCACCATTACCAGAAAGAAGGATACCACGAAAGCAAAATCGTGAATCGTATGTTAATCATTGGGTTCATTTTAGCGGTAGCAACCATCATCACCTTAAAAATGAGATAAAATGAAAGAGAATTTGGTCATATTGGGGGGGGGTGAAAGCGGAGTAGGCGCGGCTTTGCTTGGAAAGAAACAAGGATTTCAGGTGTTCCTTTCAGACAGAGGAACCTTGAAAGATGAATACCGGACGAAACTTATCGACAACGAAATTGAATTCGAAGAAAATACACATACCGAATCCAAAATCCTGAATGCCGATTTAGTGGTGAAAAGCCCTGGAATTCCCAAGAAAGTTGAAATAATCAAAAAACTTTCAGACAAACATATTCCGATTGTTTCGGAAATAGAATTTGCTTCCCGTTATACTGACGCCAAAATAATTGCCATTACCGGTAGCAACGGCAAAACCACCACGACCATGTTAGTTCACCATATTTTAACAGAAGCCGGACTGAATGTGGGATTGGGCGGAAACATCGGAAAGAGTTTTGCGGAACTTGTGGCAAAGGGTCACCATAATTATTACGTGTTGGAAATCAGTAGTTTTCAATTGGATGATGTGGTTTCATTCAAGCCCTATATTGCTGTTTTACTGAATATTACACCCGATCATTTGGATCAATATGATAATAAATTAGAAAGCTATGCCCGGTCAAAGTTTAGAATAACAGAAAATCAATCGCATGAAAATTATTTCGTGTACAATTTTGATGACAACCAAATACTTGAATTAATAAAAAATATAAATACAAAAGCACAAAAAGTACCTTATTCTATGAGCACAAAATTAAATGACGGAACTTATGAAGAAGATGAGAATGTAATCTTGAATTTTCCTGAAAAATTAGAATTGCCCGTTTCTCAGTTTGCCTTAAAGGGGAAACATAATATTTCCAATTCAATGGCTGCTGCAACGGCTGCCAATATTTTGAAAATCAGAAAGGAAACCATTAAACGTAGTTTATACGACTTCAAAGCCGTTGAACACCGTTTGGAAAGCATATTAAAAATCGGGGGAATTGAATTCATCAATGATTCAAAAGCGACCAATGTCAACGCTACTTATTATGCTTTGGAAAGCATGAACTCACCAACAGTTTGGATTGTAGGCGGTACCGATAAAGGCAATGACTATTCGGAATTGGTTCCTTTGGTAAAAAAGAAGGTAAAAGCGATTGTTTGTTTGGGATTGGACAACTCCAAAATTCTTGCAGCTTTTGAGGATTTAGTGGAGAATGTTGTAGAAACTCACAGTATGCAGGACGCAGTTAGAGCAGCTTATATGTTTGGCAGAAAAGGTGATACGGTTTTGTTGTCACCAGCTTGTGCAAGTTTCGATTTGTTTAAGAACTATGAAGACCGTGGAAATCAATTTAAAAATGAAGTAAAAAATCTTTGAGATGAAGGGTTTGGGATTTTGGAAGAATTATATAAAAGGAGATAAATACCTGTGGGCATTCATTGTCATACTGGCTATTTTTTCTTTTCTTCCCGTATATTCCGCAAGTTCCAATCTTGTTTATACGGTAGGGTCGGGTTCGGTTTTCTCTCACATGGGCAAACATGCCGCTTTTCTGATTATTGGCTTGATTATTATCATTGCGCTTCAGCGGGTCGATTATAAATATTTCGGCGGTATTGCATTATTGGGATTGCCCATTGTTTTCATACTTCTTGTAGTCACATTGGTGCAGGGAAATACCATTGAAGGTGCCAATGCTGCCCGTTGGCTCAAACTCCCCGGAACCTCCATAACCATCCAGACATCGACTTTTGCGTCTATGGTTTTATTGGTTTATATTGCCCGGTATTTGACCAAAATCCGGGATAAGGAGACAACTTTTGCCAAGTCTTTTTTCCCTTTGTTTTTCCCGATGTTTGTTGTAATCGGATTGATTTTTCCGGCCAATGGCTCAACCGCAGTAATTCTTTTTGCTATGTGCATGGTGCTCTTGTTCATTGGCGGATTCCCAACCAAGATTTTAGCCGGAATCTTTGGGTTTGGTGTATCGGCAGGTGGGTTATTTATTTTTCTCGCCCTGAATTTTGGTGATTTGATTCCCAATTCACGCGTACATACATGGAAGTCCAGAATTGAGAATTTCTCAAAAGATGACGGAATTGAATCTTATCAGGTTCATCATGCCAAAGCCGCCATCAACAGAGGAGGTGTGAGCGGCGTGGGACCCGGAAAAAGTG
>Ga0079224_100001390_pt1 | contig 27698 bp, 19 predicted proteins | sample Stecom2015_FD_80414 | JGI IMG/M metagenome (GOLD analysis project Ga0079224, IMG submission 80414) | Agricultural soil microbial communities from Utah to study Nitrogen management - Steer compost 2015 | ecosystem: Environmental > Terrestrial > Soil > Agricultural land | place: USA: Utah... | reverse complement strand
GTCCGCCTGCACTCGCTTGGCCTGCCCAGGCCACGCGCATGTCCGCCTGCGCTCGCCGGTTCCGCCCGGGCCGCGCGCATGTCTATCTGGGCCACGTGCATGTCCGCCCCGGTCAGCCCCCGAAAGCCCGCGGCTGATCATGCCTGCTTCGGCCAGCCGCCGAGGACCCACGGCCGACCGGTGTCCGTGCGTATGTACACGTAGGCGTACGCGGGAGTAGCCGGTGTGCTCTCAAGGGGTCTGGTCGGGGCCCTCAGCGGGTCTGATCGGGTCCCTCAGCGGGTCTGATCGTGCACACCGCGGCGAGCGGCCCGTGTACCCGCCGCGGAGCGGTTCGGCCACGAGCCTCTCGTGGCCGTCCGGTCACGCGCCCGGGGGCGGTCCGGGGGAGTGCGCGCGGTCGCACCTCAGGGGTAGAGCCAATAGCGCGAGCTCCTCGCGTGGAATGCGGCGAGTTCGTCGTCCCAGCTCGCGACGATCTCGGAGAAGGGCGTGCCGGCGGCGATCGCGGTGCGCACCCTTCCGTTCCCGACGAGGCGATCGAAGTGGGCGGCGCGCCACTCGAGGCGGTCGGGGTGCAGTCGTCGGATCTCGACGAGCGCGGCGATCGCTGCCCGCGTCGGGTCGTACCGGTCCCGGTCCGTCGCGACGAATCGGATGCCGCGAACGGTCTGTCCGCCGAACTTCCCATCGCCGGGCGATTCGGGGGTGAACCGGACCGGCTCGAAGCGCACGCCCGGCAGCCCGTATTCGTTCAGGCGCCTGGCGAGGGTCTCGTTGTCGAGCCAGGGTGCGCCGATCTGCTGGAACGCGATCTCGGTTCCGCGTCCGACCGAGAGGTTCGTCCCTTCGAAGAGGCAGGTGCCGGGGTAGTGGATCGCGCTCTCGAGCGACGGCATGTTCGGCGACGGCGCGATCCATTCGAGCCCGGTCTCATCGTACCACATCGCGCGTCGCCATCCTTCCATCGGGACGACGACGAGGTCGGCGCCGATCCGGTATTCGCCGTTCAGGAACCGGGCGAGTTCGCCGGCGGTCAGGCCGTGGCGCATCGGGACCGGGTAGAGCCCGACGAAGGAGGCGTGGGATTCCTCGAGGACGTTGCCTTGCGCGCGTTCGCCGCCGAGCGGGTTCGGTCGGTCCAGGACGACGAAGGTCAGCCCGTGCTCCGCGGCGGCCTGGAGCGCGAGCGCCATCGTCCAGACGTAGGTGTAGTAGCGCGTTCCGATGTCCTGGATGTCGAAGACGAGGGCGTCGAGCCCCTCGAGCATCTCCGGCGTCGGCTTGCGTGTCTCGCCGTAGAGGGAGTGGATCGGGAGCCCGGTACGCGGGTCGCGGCCGCTCGCGACGTGTTCGCCCGCCTCGGCCCGGCCCTGGAGCCCGTGTTCTGGGCTGAACAGCGCGACGAGCTCCACCTCCTCGTGGCCGTGAAGGAGGTCGATGCTGCTGCCTCCCGCGCCGAATCCGGTGTGGTTCGTGATCAACCCGACCCGCTTGCCCCGGATCGGCTCCGCGCCCCTGTCGAGGAGCACGTCGATCCCGAGCCGGACCGCCGGCTGCCGGTCGGGCGTGATCTGATCGGCCGCGGGAGTGGACTGCCTGATCGCTGACGCGGACCTACCGGCTCCGACCTGACCGTCCATGGGCGCGGCGAGGCCGACCAGCAGGATCGCGGCGACGAGGGGCGGGCCCGGCGCCGCGGCGAGCGAAAACGGTTGCCGGACGATCTTTCGAGACAGTAGATTCCACATAAGCTCACTCGCGGTGGGGCCCGGCACGGCCGCCGGCTCGTGCTCCCGGCGCCGCGCGCGGTGTGGGTGGAGGAATGATACCATGCGACGACTCTCGATGATCCCTCGACCCTTTCTCACGACTCCTCGATCCATCCTCCGCCTCCTCCCTCTCCTCGCGCTCATGGGGTGTGCGCAAGGCGCGGCAGGCGCCGGCGAGGCGCCCGGGCCCGACGGAGCCGAGGCGTGGGCCGAGGCGACGCTGAGACGGCTGACGCTGCGGGAGAAGGTCGCGCAGCTCGTCGTACCCTGGATCGACGGATCGTACCTCGCCGTCGGGACCGACGCGTACGAGCGGCTCCGGGGCTGGGTCCAGGACGACGGCGTCGGCGGCGTCATTATCTCGATCGGCCCACCGCTCGAGGTCGCGTCCAAGTTGAACCTGCTCCAGGAGCTGGCGCCGCTCCCGCTCCTCGTGGCGGCCGACGTCGAGCGCGGTCCGGCGCAGCGTCTGACCGCCGGGACCGCGCTCCCGTCCGGGATCGAGCTCGGCGGCGGCACGGATTTCCCGCCGATCATGGCGCTCGGCGCGACGGGCGACGAGCGCCTCGCCTACGAGGTCGGCCGGATCACGGCGCTCGAGGTCCGGGCGACGGGGATCCACATGGCGTACGCGCCGGTCGTGGACGTGAACTACAACCCGTCGAACCCGATCGTCAACACCCGGAGCTACGGCGAGGATCCCGAGCTGGTCGCGCGGCTGGGCGCGGCCCACATCCGCGGGCTCCAGGACCACGGCGTGCTCGCGACGGCGAAGCACTTCCCGGGTCACGGGGACACGGAAGTCGACTCGCACATCGGGCTCCCGATCCTGGAGTTCGACCGGGAGCGGCTGGAGGCGGTCGAGCTGCCGCCCTTCCGGGCCGCGATCGAGGCGGGCGTCGCCGCCGTCATGGTCGCGCACATCGCCTTCCCCTCGCTGACCGGCGACTCGACGCCGGCCTCGCTCTCGCGCGCCATCACGACCGGGCTCCTCCGCGAGGAGCTGGGCTTCGACGGCCTCGTCCTGGTCGACGCGCTGAACATGGGCGCGATCACCGAGGGGTACGGCCCGGGCGAAGCGGCGGTCCGCGCGCTCGAGGCGGGTGCGGACGTGCTCCTCATGCCGCCGGACGTGGGCCGGGCGATCGACGCGGTCGTCGCCGCCGTCGGGGAGGGCCGGCTCACCGAGGAGCGGATCGACCGCTCGGTCCGCAAGCTCCTCCGGACCAAGGCGTCGCTCGGGCTGCACCGGCGCCGGTTCGTCGACCTGGACGCGATCCCGCGCATCGTCGGCTCCCCCGCGCACCTCGCGGTCGCGCGCGAGGTCGCGGAACGCTCCATCACCCTGGCGCGGGATCGCGACGGGCTCCTCCCGCTGGACCCGGCGAAGACGCCCCGGGTCCTCAGCATCATCTACACGGACGCGACGGAGCCTTTCGCCGGCCGGATCCTGCAGGCCGCGGTCCGGGCCCGGTTCCCCGGCGCCCGTACGGTGCACCTGACCGAGGGCGCATCGCCGGCGGCATACGACTCGCTCCTTGCCGCCGCGGCCGACGTCGATCTCGTCCTCGTCTCGTCCTTCGTTCGGATCGCGAGCGGCAAGGGCCGGGTCGGGCTGCCGCGGGACGCGGCCGCGTTCGTGAACGGGCTCGCGCTCCGGCGGCCGACGGTCGTCGCGTCGTTCGGCGACCCGTACCTGCTCCGGCAGCTCCCAGCGGTTGGGACGTACCTCCTGGCCTGGGGCCCGGGCGCCGCGGAGCAGGTGGCCGCGATGCGCGCGCTGCTCGGCGAGGCCCCGATCACGGGGCGGCTCCCGATCACGATCGAGGCAGGGGCGCTCGGGTCGGTCGGATCGGGAGGTGAGGTGGACCCAGCACTGCGACTCGTCCGGCCCGAGGAGGTCGGGATGGACCCGGCCGGCCTCGAGCGCGTCGACCAGATCCTCGAGGCCGCGGTCCGGGACGGCGCGGTCCCGGGCGCGGCGCTCGCCGTCGGGCGCCGGGGCCGGCTCGTACGGCTCCGGGGGTACGGCCGCCTCGATCCCCGGCCGGGCTCCGCGCCGGCGACCGAGTCGACGATCTACGACGTCGCCTCGCTGACCAAGGTCGTCGGGACGACGACGGCGGTCATGATCCTCGACGAGGAGGGCCGGATCGACCTCGACGCGCCGGTCTCGCGCTACCTGCCGGAGTGGCGAGGCGGCGGAAAGGACGGCGTGACGGTCCGCCACCTCCTGACGCACACCTCCGGGCTCCCGGCGTTCAGCCCGCTCTGGCGCGAGCTCGAGGGCAAGGACGCCTACATCCGGCACATCCTTGCGCTCCCCCTCGAGTACCAGCCGGGTACGAAGACCGTCTACAGCGATTTCGGCGCGATCCTCCTCGGCGAGATCGTCGAGCGCGTCGCGGGCGAGCCGCTCGACCGCTTCCTCGAGCGCAGGGTCTTCGGGCCGCTCGGGATGCGCGACACCGGATTCGACCCGCTGGGGCTCGCACGCCTCGCGAAGGGTTCGGGGCCGGCCGACCCCGCGGTCGTGGCGGCGCCGACGGGGCGCGACTCGCCCGCTCAGGCCGGGGGCGCGGGAGCGGCGGCGCCGGGCCGCCCGGGCGGCCCGGGCGCGGACCTCCTCGAGCGGATCGCGCCGACCGAGGTCGACACGTACTTCCGCCACATGCACGTCCACGGCGTCGTCCACGACGAGAACGCGTACGCGATGGGCGGCGTCGCCGGCCACGCCGGACTCTTCTCCTCGGCCCGCGACCTGGCCCGCTTCGCGATGTTCCTCCTCGACGGCGGGATCTACGAGGGCGAGCGGCTGCTCCGGCCGGAGACGATCCGGACGTACACGACGCGCCAGGCGCTGGGCTCGAGCCGCGCGCTCGGGTGGGACACGCCCTCGCCCGGCTCCAGCGCCGGCGACCACTTCTCGGAGCGGTCGTTCGGCCACACCGGGTTCACGGGGACCAGCATCTGGATCGATCCGGAACGGGAGCTCTTCGTCGTCCTCCTCACGAACCGCGTGAACCCGACGCGCGAGAACCAGAAGCACATCCGGCTCCGGCGCGAGGTGCACGACGCCGTCCAGCTCTCGATCATCGATATGCCGCCGGGGAACCGCAAGGCGGGGACGTGGTAGAGCGCGGTGCAGTCCGATCGCGACTCGCCGGGCTCCGCGGAACGCGGCGTGCGATCCATCCGACCGTACCGTGGTCACCGATGTCGGAGGCAGGGAGGTCATGATGCACACCTATGAGCGCGTCCCCGTCGTCATCACCGAGGAGCCCGAGGAGATGGCGGTACTCCTCGCCCGGCGCATCGCCGAAGTCATCCGCGAGCGCCGGGCGGCCGGCCACCGCCCCGTCCTCGGGCTCGCGACCGGGTCGACGCCGATCGGCATCTACCGCGAGCTGGTCCGGATGCACCGCGAGGAGGGGCTCGACTTCTCCGACGTCGTGACGTTCAATCTCGACGAGTACTACCCGATGGACCCGAACAGCATCCACTCCCTGCGACGGTTCATGTGGGAGAATCTCTTCGAGCATGTCAACATCCGTCCGGAGAACACGCACATCCCCCGCGGCGACATCCCCCGGGACCAGATCGAGGAGGAGGCCCGGCGTTACGAGGAGCTGATCCGCGAGGCCGGCGGGATCGACTTCCAGATCCTGGGGATCGGCCAGACGGGCCACATCGGCTTCAACGAGCCGGGCTCGAGCGCGGACTCGCGGACCCGCCTCGTCGCGCTCGACTCGATCACGCGCCGGACCGCGGCCCAGACGTTCTTCGGCGAACAGAACGTCCCGCACGAGGCGATCACGCTCGGCGTCGCGACGATCATGGAGGCGCGGGAGATCGCGCTGATCGCGACGGGCGAGCACAAGGCCGACGTCGTCCGCCGCGCGGTCGAGGGCGACATCGACCCGAACATCGCGGCGACCTACCTGCAGCGGCACCCGAACGTGACCTTCTACCTGGATGGAGCGGCCGCGGCCGAGCTGACGCGGGTCAAGACGCCGTGGGTCCTGGGCGAGGTCGAGTGGACGCGCGACCTCGAGGTCCGGGCGCTGATCTGGTTGAGCGAGGTCACCGGGAAATCGCTGCTCAAGCTTGATGACCTCGACTACCGGGAGAACCACCTGAGCTCGCTCCTCGCTCGCTACGGGAGCGCGGGACCGCTGAACGGCGAGGTCTTCAACACGCTGATCTCGCGGATCCGCGGCCGGAGCAAGCTGCCGCGTGGCAAGCGGATCGTCGTCTTCTCGCCTCACCCCGACGACGACGTGATCTCCGCGGGCGGGATCCTGAACAAGCTGCACCAGAACGGGAACGACATCATCGTCGCCTACCAGACCTCGGGCAACATCGCCGTCTTCGATCACGAGGTCCGGCGTTATCTGGACTTCCTCCGCCGCTTCTGCAACGAGTTCCACCTGAACCAGGGGCGGCTCGAGCAGCTGCTCGACGAGATCGAGACGTTCCTGGACCAGAAGGAGCCGGGCCAGGTCGACAGCGAGGCGGTCCAGAAGATCAAGCGTCAGGTCCGGGAGGCGGAGGCCATCTCTGCGCTCGAGAGCCTCGGGATGCACAAGGGACAGGCGAGATTCCTGAACCTCCCCTTCTACCAGACGGGCAAGGTCAGGAAGGACCCGATCGGCGAGCGGGACATCGAGATCACACTCGAGCTGCTCGAAGAGCACCGCCCGGAGCTGGTCTTCATCGCGGGCGACCTCTCGGACCCGCACGGGACGCACCGCATGTGCAAGGAAGCGATCGAACTCGCGCTCGAGCGGTACTCCGGACCGGCGCCCGAAGTCTGGTACTACCGCGGCGCGTGGCAGGAGTGGCCGGTTTCCGAGGCGGACGTCCTCGTCCCCCTGTCCCAGGAGGAGCTGAGGCAGAAGATCATGGCGATCTTCAAGCATCAGAGCCAGAAGGACAAGGCGCCGTTCCCGGGGATCGACGACCGGGAGTTCTGGCAGCGCGTCGAGGAGCGGAACCAGACGACGGCGAAGATCCTGGACCGGCTGGGGCTGCCCGAGTACTTCGCCATGGAGGCGTACGTCGTGCGCAAGAACGGAAAGCGGCCCCGGTGGCGGACGGTGCCGACCAGCTCGCTCGCAGGGTGGCCGGAGTACCCGACGGACGAGGACCGCTCGCCCGCCGTACGGGCGCCTGCCGCGACGGAGCCGGTCTAGATGTCGGCCTTCACCGCGCTCGACGTCGTCGTCCTCGTCGCCTACCTCGTCGGCGTCCTCGCCTTCGGCGCCTGGCTCGGCGGGCGGCAGAAGGATGCGCGCGACTACTTCCTCGCCGGCGACGGGCTGCCCTGGTGGGCGATCTGCTTCTCGATCGTCGCCACCGAGACGAGCGCGCTGACCGTCATCAGCGTGCCGGCCACGGCGTATACGGGCGACTTCTGGATGCTCCAGCTCACCTTCGGGTACCTCGTCGGCCGGATCGCGATCGCCGCGATCCTGCTGCCGGGCTACTTCCGCGGCGAGCTGAGCACGGCGTACGCGCTCCTGGAGTCGAGGTTCGGGGCGACGACCCGTCGCTTCGCGTCCTCGATCTTCCTCGTGACCCGCGCCCTCGCGGACAGCGTCCGCATCTTCGCGGCCGCGATCCCGATCTCGCTGATCACCGGGCTCGACTACTGGCAGGCGATCCTCCTGACCGGCGTCGTGACGCTCATCTACACCTACCAGGGCGGGCTCCGCGCCGTGGTCTGGGTCGACGTGATCCAGATGGGGCTCTACATCATCGCTGGCGTCAGCGCGCTCATCGTCCTGCTCGGGATCGTGCCGGGCGGGTGGGGCGGGATCGTCGATGCCGCGGCCGAGGGCGCCAAGTTCCGGATCTTCCATGGGGATGGCGGGTTCGGCGACACGCGCTGGTGGCTGACCGGGCTCGTCGGCGGCGCGTTCCTCTCGATGGCGTCGCACGGGGTCGACCACCTGATCGTGCAGCGGCTCCTCGCGGCGAGGTCGCTGGGCGAGGCGAGGCTGGCGGTCGTCGGGAGCGGGGTCGCCGTGATCGTCCAGTTCGCGCTCTACCTCCTCGTCGGCGTGGCGCTCTTCGCCCACTACGGCGGCCGGGCCTTCGCCACGCCGGACGAGATCTTCCCGCGCTTCATCGTGGAAGGGCTGCCGCCCGGGATCTCCGGGCTCCTGATCGCGGGGATCCTGGCCGCCGCGATGTCGACGGTCTCGTCGTCGCTCAACTCCCTCGCCTCGTCGACGACCCACGACCTCTACGCGCCGTTCTCGGCCCGCGGCGGCGATGACGAGCACCTGCTCCGGGCCGGGCGCCTCTTCACCCTCCTCTGGGCCGCGATCCTCGTGGGCGGCGCGATCCTCTTCCGCTTCGCGTCCGAGGGGACGCCGATCGTCGTCATCGCGCTCCAGATCGCGTCCTTCACCTACGGCGGGCTCCTGGGCGGGTTCCTCCTCGGGCTCCTCTCACGTCGAGCCCGCCAGCAGGACGCGATCCTCGGGATGGCGGTCGCGATCGCCTTCATGTCCGTGCTCTGGGCGGGGCAACAGTTCGACTTCATGCCGAAACGGGTGGACACGATGTGGTTCGCGCTGATCGGGTCCGTCGTCACGGTGGCGGCCGGCGAGCTCAGCGCACGGTTGCGCCGCGCGCCCGTCGAGGTCATGGCCGGAGGGGGAGAGGGGTGAAGCCGTGACCGAGGCGGCGAGAGGAGAGGGGCGGCAGCCGCGGCCGAAGGGGAATGAGGTGAAGCCGTGACCGAGGTGTACGTAGGGATCGACGGAGGCGGCACGCACGCGACGGCGGTCGCGGTCGACGGCGCGGGGCGCGAACTGGCGCGGGTCCAGAGCGATGATCCACGGCTGCGGCCGGGCGAGCCCTCCGTCCGGGCCTCGGCCCTCGCCGACCTCGCCGACCGGGCCCTCCTCGCTGCGGGGAGTGCGCCGCCCGCCGTCGTGCTCTGCTGCGCCCTCGCCGGCGTGGGCCGCGAGGCCGACCGGCGAGCGGTCGCGGCCGCGCTCATCCGGGAAGGGGTCGCGCTCCGGATCCGGGTGCACACCGACGCCGAGGCTGCGTTCCAGGACGCCTTCGGCGACGCGGCCGGGATCCTCCTCATCGCCGGCACCGGATCGATCGGGTGGGCTCGCAGGCCGGACGGGTGCGTGGATCGGGTCGGAGGGTGGGGCGAACGGCTGGGCGACGAGGGGAGCGGATACGCCGTCGGGCTCGCCGCGCTCCGGGCCGCGGTCCGGGCGCACGACGGACGGGGGCCCGGGACCGCCCTCCTCGAGATCGTGCTCGAACACGCGGGCGTCTCCGATTGCGATGAGCTGATCCCCTGGGCCGGGGCGGCGGGGAAGGCCGGGATCGCCGGGCTCGCGCCCCGGGTCGTGGAAGCCGCGGCCGCCGGCGACGAGGTCGCCCTCACGATCATCGAGGACGCGGCCGCCGAACTCGCGCTCCACGTCCGGACCCTCCACGATCGCGGCGCGCCCTGGCCCGAGCGCCCCGTCCTCGCCCTCGCCGGCGGGTTGCTCGTCCCCGGCCGGCCGCTGCGCGACGCCGTCCTCGCCGCGGTCCGACGCATGGAGGTGGCGGTCACTCCACTGGACCGAGCGGTCGATCCGGCCCGAGGCGCGGCCGCACTCGCACGAGGAGCGTGACCGGCCCGCGGGAGGACAACGGCTTGCGGGAAACGACGGGTCCGCCCTACATTCGCCCCTTTCCGTGGACCCGTGTCGACCTGCAGCAATGTCGAAATTCCCGCCCGTCCGGGACCAGATGGATGAGATCCGCCGCGGTGCGGTCGAGATCATCCCCGAAGAAGATCTCGAGCGCAAGCTCGAGGAGAGCCGCCGGAGCGGACGCCCGCTCCGGATCAAACAGGGCTTCGATCCGACCCGCCCGGACCTGCACATCGGCCACGCGGTCTCGCTCCGCAAGCTCCTCACCTTCCAGGAACTCGGCCACGAGGTCATCTTCGTCGTCGGCGACTACACGGCCCGGGTCGGCGACCCGAGCGGTCGGAGCGAGACGCGGCCCCGCCTCTCGGCCGAGGAGATCGAGGCGAACGCCCGGACCTACGCGGAGCAGGTCGGCCGCATCCTGGACGTCTCACGCGCGCGCATCGAATTCAACTCGCGCTGGCTTGCGCCCCTCGACCTGGCCGCGATCCTCGAGCTGACCTCGACCTACACCGTGGCACGGATGCTCGAGCGCGACGACTTCGCCAAGCGCTACGCCGAGCACCGACCGATCTCGATCCTGGAGTTCATGTACCCGCTCCTCCAGGCGTACGACTCCGTCGCCCTCGAGGCCGACGTCGAGCTCGGCGGCACGGACCAGAAGTTCAACCTCCTCGTCGGCAGGACCGTCCAGGAGCGCTACGGGCAAGAGCCGCAGGTCTGCATGATCATGCCGCTCCTCCGTGGGACCGACGGCGAGCTGAAGATGTCCAAGTCCTACGACAACTACATCGGGATCGCCGAGCCGCCCGAGGAGCAGTACGGGAAGACGATGTCGATCCCCGACGCGCTCCTCGAGGAGTGGTACCGCCTCGCCACGCCGCTCCGAGGCGAAGCCCTCGAGGCAGCGCTCCGGAGGGCGCTCGACGACCCTTACGGCGCCAAGCGCGAACTGGCCCGGATCGTCACCGCCACCTACCACGGCGAGGCCGGCGCGCGCGCGGCGGAAGAGCACTTCGACCGCCTCTTCCGGAGGCGGGAACGCCCCGAGACGATCCCCGAGGTCCTCCTGCCGTTGAACGAGGCGCGGCTCCGGCACGACCCGGCCCGTGGCGTCTGGGTCCCCGGCCTCCTCGTCGCCGCCGGGCTCGCCGCCTCCAACAGCGAAGCGATCCGGCTCATCGAGCAGGGCGCGATCAGCGTGGACGACGAGAAGGTCGACGACCGCGGCGCCTACATCCCCGCCGCCGCCGGCGATGCGGTCGTGCTCCGGCGCGGGCGGAGGCACTTCGTCAAGGTCATCATCACGTAAGGCCTGCTCGGACAATGGAGATGGCGTTCACGCCCGCCGTGCGTGATCGGTGGTCTTGACAAAACGCAGGGGCGGGCGTAAGGTGATCGTGCACGTGATCTTTTTCCGCCGCGGCCCGCGGCACTTGCGCATACGCGAACCCCTTACTCCTTACGTCATTTTCGATCAATCTTCGGTTCGATCGGTTCTGAACGGCGAACCGCGGCAGTAGCCGCCGCTCACATCCTTCGACCGAGACGCGATAGATCGAACGAAGGCTTACCAAAGACAGAGGCTTACCCGAGGACTCACAAGCGTTGGCCGCACGATGCAGCGCGTCGGTGGATGCGCGCGGCCATCCTAATCCACCCTATCCACCAACCCCACCCAAGGAGGATGCTGTGAATCCTCGCATGTCGGCCTACTCATGGTTGAGTGGATGCCTGGCCTTGCTGCTCGCAGCAGCCCCGCCGGCATTCGCGCAGACCGGCAGCATCACCGGGACGGTGACCCAGGAGGGCACGGGGCAGCCGCTCAGCGGCGCCCTGGTCGAGCTCGAGGGAACGAACCACCAGGCGCTGAGCCAGGCGAACGGCCGTTTCCTCATGCTGAACGTCCCGGCCGGGTCGTACACACTGACCGTCCAGGTCCTCGGCCACGCCACCTTCCGTGAGCAGGTCACGGTGGCGGCGGGCCAGCCGACGACGGTCAACATCGTCATGTCGCCCGAAGCGATCGCGCTCCAGGAGGTCATCGTGACCGGCGTGGTCGGGGCGACCCAGAAGGTCCGACTCCCCTTCACCGTGGACCAGATCTCGTCGACGAACCTCCCGGTCCCGGCGGTGAACGCCGCGACATCGATCCAGGGGAAGGTCGCGGGCGCCACCGTGGTCCAGGGGAGCGGCAAGCCGGGGTCCCCGCCCTCGATCCTCCTCCGCGGCGCGACCAGCATCGACGCCTCGGGGCGGAGCCAGGAGCCCCTCTACATCGTCGACGGCGTGATCCTCGGCGCCAGCATGGTCGACATCGACGGGCTGGACATCGAGAACATCGAGATCGTCAAGGGCGCGGCCGCCGCCTCGCTTTACGGCTCCCGCGCGGCGAACGGCGTCGTCCAGATCACGACCCGACGCGGCCGTACCATCGCCTCCGACCGCATCCAGTACACGATGCGGAGCGAGTACGGGCGCAACCAGCTCTCGCGGGACATCAAGGTCCCCATGACGCACTTCTTCAAGATGATCGACGGCAAGATCGTCGATAAGGACGACCAGCCGTGCGACTACTTCGAGACGTGCAGCGGTCCGCAGCTGGCCGGGCAGAAGGCGAAGCCGGGCGAGGCCGCCAACGTCTGGAACACCTACATGAAGGAGGAGTGGCCCGGGAAGACGTACAACCAGATCGATGAGTTCTTCGACCCCGGCGCCTTCATGCAGCATTACATCGCCGCTTCGGGGCGGTCCGGTGCCACGAACTTCCACATCTCCTTCAGCCACCAGAACGACGATGGCGTAATGCCGGGGATGCGGGGGTTCACCCGGAACAACTTCCGGATCAACCTCGACCAGTCGGTCCTCTCGAACCTGACCATCTCGGCGAGCAGCTTCATCAGCCGCTCCTCGCTAGGGCAGTTCGGGGAGGCCTCCGGGAACCCGCTCTTCCACCTTACCCGGATGCCCGCAGGGGTGAACCTCAAGGCGTGTGGGGACGATCCGACCAAGAACTGCTTGCACGATCCTCAGCGGCTGGTGCTCCAGCCGGACCCCGGGAACAGCGAGAGCCCGAACCCGCTCTACAACCTCCTCGTCAACGACTGGGAAGAGAAGCGCGGGCGCTTCCTGGGAAGCGTGAACGTGCGCTATTCCCCGCTCTCGTGGCTCGACATCGATGGGGCGATGAGCTACGACCGCTTCGAGAGCGCGACCCAGGACCTCCTCCCTAAGGGGTACCGCACGATTGGCCCAAGCCAGAACAACGAGGGGTATCTCGACGTTACCGACCAGACCAACGAAGCGGTCAACGCGAGCGTCACGGCGTCGATGCGCTTCAATCTGGCGCCGGGGATCACGAACCGGACGCAGTTCCGCTACCTCTATGAGCGCGCGGACGAGGTTTGGAACTGGGCGCTCGGTAGGAAGTTCGCCGTCGGCGACGTCCCGACGTACGGGAACCTCGACAAGAGCACCCTCCAGGCAGGGTCCGGTCAGGAGCGGACCATCGCCGACGGGTACTTCGGGATCACCAACTTCGAGATCTTCGACCGCTACTTCATCGATGCGCTCCTGCGTAACGACGGGAGTTCGCTCTTCGGCGAGAACGAGCGACGCCACTGGTACGGCCGCGTGGCCTTCGGGTGGCGGATGACCGAGGAGCCGTGGTTCAACGCGCCGTTCTTCAACGAGCTGAAGCCCCGGATCTCGTTCGGGACCGCGGGCGGCCGCCCGAATTACGAGGCCCAGTACGAGACCTTCTCCGTCTCCGGCGGCTCGGTGGCCCCCGTCGCCCTCGGGAACAAGGATCTCAAGCCCGAGTTCTCGAAGGAGCTGGAGGCCGGGATCGACGCCCTCATGCTGAACGGCCGGCTCGGCGTGACGGTGACGTACGCCCGGACCGTGACCGAGGACCAGATCCTCAAGCAGCCGCTCCCGTCCTTCATGGGCTACGCGTACCAGTACCGGAACGCCGGGACGCTGGAGAGCAAGACGTGGGAAGCCAGCATCGATGCCCGTCTCCTCCAGACCGACAACTTCTCCTGGTCGGCCCGCCTGAACTTCGACCGGACGCGTTCCGTCATCACCAAGATGAACATCCCGGCCTTCACCTACGGGGTGTCCGGCCAGGGGCTGGAGAACGTCTTCTGGGCCCGTGAGGGCGAGGAGATCGGGACCTTCTACGGGATCAAGCTCGCCAGCAGCTGCGCGGACCTCCCGGCGGGGGTCGACTGCAGCGCCTTCGCCGTCAACAACGAGGGGCTCCTCGTCTACGTCGGCAAGGGCGGCTCGCTCGCCGACAACAACTGGGGTGCGACCTCGGCGGAGGACGGCATCTTCCTCTACGGCAACGCCGTCCACTGGGGTGCGCCGATCATCGGCGAGTGCACCGATCGGGTGACGGGCGACCGGACCACCTTCTGCCCTGTCGGCAAGACTACGCCGGACTACACGATCGGGATCTCATCGACGTTGAACTGGAAGAACTTCACCCTCTACGGCCTCGTCGATGCGACCCGCGGCTTTGACGTCTACAACCAGCCCCTCCTGTGGGCGATCTTCAAGCGCTGGGCCTCCGTCGTCGACCAGCGCGGCGTGCCGGAGCACGAAGAGAAGCCGCTCGGCTACTACGAGGCGATCTACGCCGCGAGCGGGCTCAACCCCAACTCGTACGTCGTCGAGGACGCGAGCTACGTGAAGCTGCGTGAGGTGGCGCTGACGTACCGTCTCAGCTCGGCGCAGCTCAGCCGCCTCCCGGTCCTCAACGCCTTCGACGGCCTCTCGCTGGTCCTCACCGGGCGCAACCTCATGACGTGGTCGGACTACCGCGGCTACGATCCGGAGGTCGGCAAGGGTGGCGGTGACCTCGGCTCGGCTGCCCTCGCACGGGTGGAAGGCTACCAGTACCCCAACTTCCGGACATGGACGCTCGGCGTTGAGCTCAACTTCTGACGAGAGGCGACACATGTTGAAGATCCATAGAATCGCGGCTATTGGGCTCCTCCTCCTCGGAGGAGCCACGGCCTGCGCCGATCTCGAGGTCAACAACCCGAACGATCCGGATCGGGACCGGGCGCTCAGCAATGCGGCCGACGTCGAGGCCCTGATCGCGGGGTCGTACGAGCAGTGGTGGAGGGGGCAGCAGGAGGTCGGCTCCACCGAGGGCACACCTGCATTCATCCTCAGCCAGATGTCGTTCCAGCACGGCGCCTGGCCGGCCAACTTCGGGCAGGTCGAATACTCCTGGATCCCCCGGAGGGCGCTGGTCAACGCCGAGGCGAACCAGTTTTACCCCTATCTGATCTGGTCCTGGAATCAGAACTACAAGGCGATCTACGCGGTCGCCACGGGGCTCCGGGCGCTCGAGGACTCGCGGATCCGTGGCGAGCTGGGCGAGGAGAAGTACGAGCGCGCCCGGGCCTACGGCAAGTTCGTCCAGGGGCTCGCCCACGCCTCCCTCGCGATCCTCTACGACAGCGCCTTCGTCGTGGATGAGACGACGGAGATCGCGGATGAGAATGGCCAGCCCATCCCGCAGGCACCGCAGGGCTACCGCGGAGTCATGAGCGCGGCGATGGAGTACTTCGACGAGGCCATCGCCCTCGCCGAGGCCGGCTTCTCGGAAAACATCCCCGCCAGCTGGATGTCGAAGGAGGTGACGGCGGAGGAGCTCGCCAAGCTCATCTACTCCCTTAAGGCGCGCTACCACGTCCTCAACGCGCGCACCCCGGAGGAACGGGCGGCGGTCGACTGGGAGAACGATGTCCTCGCCAACCTCGATAAGGGGTTGACCGACAGCTGGACCATGAAGCTCACCATCGTCGGCACCCAGCCCTGGACGAACCACCCACTCTGGTACTGGGGCGCAGGCGCCTGGCAGCAGCTCTCCTACATGATCCTGGGGATGGCCGACCAGTCCGGGATGTACCAGAAGTGGCTCGCGAAGCCGGTGGGGGAGCGGAACCACACGATCGATGGTGAGCGGTTCCTGATCGTGACGCCGGACAAGCGCTTCGCCCAGGGCACGACCGTCGAGGAGCAGATGGAGAATCCGGGTACGCTCTACGTCATCCCGGATCCGGACGTCCACAGTGTCGACGTGTCGGAGAACTGGGGCCAGCCGGCCCGCGGCACCTGGCGCTGGACCTGGTACTTCATGACGGAGCCGTGGTCAGTGGACGCCAAGTCTGTGGATTGGCCCGAGTTCTCCAAGGCCGAGATGGACCTCCTCCGCGCCGAGGGGTACTACCGGCGCGGCGATAGAGCGGCGGCCGCGGAGATCATCAACAGGACACGGGTGGCAGCGGGGCTCAACCCGACCGATGAGAACGGTACGAACACGGACTGCGTGCCGAAGCTCCCGAACGGCGAGTGCGGCGACCTCTTCGAGATGCTGAAGTGGGAGAAGAGGATCGAGACCCAGTTCAAGGGGCCGTACGTCGCGCCGTGGTACTTCGACGGCCGCGGGTGGGGGGACCTCTACGAGGGGACGCCGCTGGAGTTCCCCATGCCGTGTCACGAGCGGAACATCATGGGTGTGCCGTGCTACACCTTCGGCGGTGTTGGCAACCCGTCGACCGCTCCGAAGAGTGTCTACAACTGGCCGCACGAGGGGTAGCTGACCCGGCGGCGGTTGTAGCCAACGAAGGGGGTGCGCCCGGGCCGGGCGCACCCCACCTTTTGCTCACCAGACGATTCAGTCCTCCTGTCGGCGACTCCGGGAAATCGTTCCGGCTTCGGGCGTTTCGGTCTACGCGAAACGTAGGTCCACGGTCTCCGCGTCCGATGGGACGATCCAGGCCGAGCTGCCCTTCTGGTCAGGCTTACCGGGCTCGCTACGATTGTCATCGCTCGTCGGCTTTGGAGCGGTCGGAGACGCGCAGGAGGCGGCGATGGATACCAGGGCGAGTGCGAGCATACGGCGGATGGGGATCATGGCTGCACACTCCGCTGTTGAAGGTTGCCGTGAGGGAACAGGCCCTCTGTCCCCTGGAAGGTCCGGGCCGCACGACCCGGGGCCGCTGTCGAAAGGAACTTCTCCATGATCAAGGATAATGCGAGGTTGCTGCGAGTGCAACGGCGAAGCGCCTGTGTTCTGATGCTCCTCCTCCTCGTGTGCACCGCGTGCGTCACCGGGGGGCGCGCGGATGGCCGCGGGGTGCGCCGCGACCTGAGGGTCCTATCCCTGGACGAGATGAGGGCCTCCGGTGCCACGACCCTCTACGACGCGGTCGAACGGCTGAGGCCGAACTGGCTCAACGTGCGCGCGCCGGCACGGAGCCTCGGGCTGGAGACGGGGGTCGTCGTCTACCAGGGAAATAACCTGCTTGGCGATCCCGGCATCCTGAGGCAGTATCACCTCGACGGTGTGCTCGAGCTCCGCTACCTCGATGGTCCCACGGCCTCGTCGACGCTCCCGGGGCTCGGCTCCCGGCACGTGGCCGGAGCGATCGTCATCGTCGTCTCTACGGTGCAACCGCACCGTTGATCCGTGCTTCGGACCGGGATGCAACGAGGGAGCACGTCCATGCGAAAAAGTGTCGGTTATATCCTGCTCCTCGGGTTTCTCATCTTCTCCCCTCTCTCGCTCGGAGATCTCCACGCGCAGGTGGGCGATTCGGAGAGCGTCCCCTGGGGTACAGACTTGAGGGAGACCAGCCTCGTCGGGATCGGGTATACGACGAATGCGCCTCGCCAGCTCCTGGGGGGGAGCGCGCTCGTCCTCGGAAAGGGGCTCCGGAATTGGGGACTCTACGCCGATGTGAAGACCTGGATCGACACCCCCGAAGACGAGCCTGGCTTCACCCTGGCGCTGACGCCCGAGGATGCGGCGCGGTTCGGTGATACGCCGCTCGGGGAAAGGAGCACCTGGCGGTCGGTCAACGTCGCTCTCGTCCGGGTGGTCGCGGCGGGGCTCGCGGTCTACGCCGGAGGCGGCTACTCCGAGGAGATGCTGTACCGGAGGTACTTCAACCCGGAGCGGGAGCGGGGGGAGAGCGGACACTACTGGGTCCGCGACGCACCGGACCCCGTGCAGCACATCAACGTCATGGGGGGCGCGTGGTTCCGCGTGACCTCTCGCTTCCTCTTCCAGTTCGGTGTGGAGAGGGCGCCCCGCGGGATCACCGCGGGGATCACGTACACCCTGAACTTCGGGAGTTGACCCGGGCGTCGCGCACCGGGGCTGTGCTCCGGTGCCCCGGCCCGGCCCCAACACTCCCGGCGCAGGCGTAACGGGAGCGCCCTTCGGGGCGAACCCGTTTCGCTCTCACCCGCCCGACTCCCTCATCGAGGCCGGAGCTCTCCACAGGCGAGGCCCCCCTCCTCATCCCCGCCGAACGCCGCCACGTGATACGAGCCGCTCGAAGAGAGCGCAGGGTTGAACACGGCGTCCGCCGTTGCGGTGCCGCCATCCGAGACCAGCTCCGGGTACGCCGCGGCCGGTCCGACGAGCTCACCCGGCTCCTCGCAGCTCCCGGTACGGATCCCCCAGCTCAGCGTGTCGTTGGCCGCGAGGCCTTCGACCAGGATGCTCGCCTCGGTGACCATGTTGCGGGAGATCGCGGCGGCCTGGCCCGACACCGTGGATCCTTCGCCCACCGGCTCGAGGACCGCGGTCCACACCGTTTCTTGCGGCGGATCGACGGAGACATCGCACGCGAGGACGTGGATCAGGACAAGGACGAGGGCGAGCGGCAGCAAGGGCGAGGGGCGCATTTCGAAACCTCCCGGATGAACGAACCCGTCCCGCGCCAATATGAAAACCGCTCGACGCGCCCGCAACCGATGGACGAGCGGCCGGCACGCTCCCGCAGGGAGCAGATCGAGGCTGGAGCATATCACGGCTGGAGTACACAACGGCTGAAGCCGATCAACGCTGCCGGACAGGCGCGACGCGCTTCGATCCCCGGGTGTGGATCGATGAGCACCGCCAGCATAGGTGCAGGGATGGCGAAGAGTTGGCGCTCGGAGTCCGAGATCCGTTCAGTCACGTTGCGGGTCGCCAGCACGCAACGACCGTAAGCGGCGGTCGCAATCTGCGTCTCACGCAGCCACACACCTTCGGTGGACTTGCCTTCGTATGGGATACCGTCCAGCCAGCCGGCGGTGAAGTCGACCTCCGCCCGGGTAGATGGAAACCGTCGCTGACCCGCCGGCTTCTCAGCCAGTCTCCAACTGCCTGCGGCCCCCCCCGATCTCCAGGTATCGTTCCCAGGCCACGACGAGATCGTCGAGATCGACGCGAAGCCCACGGATCGCAGCCTCCGCATCGCGCCCGAGCAGGTGGTACAACCCGCCGGCCCGTATGTCACCCGGTACCTGGGGTCGACATACGAACGGAGCCGAGGCGGCTTGCCTGAGGTCGCGATCCCGGCGGGTCCAGTTGCTGCCGCGCCAGAGGTTCGTTTCGCCGTGACCGCACTCCGCTGAGCCTCCCGTCAAACCGCTGAGCCTCCAGCGATACCGTCTCTCCACCGAGCGGAGCGGCCAGGCATCCGACATCGTCATGCCGAGCGGCGATCTACAAGGGCGCGGCCCATCGAGCGGGGAAGCAACGAGATCGAGGGGGCCGGTGCCATCGGCGCAACGCGGTTTCCGGAATAGGACTTGCCCCTCCCGGACCATCGGGGTGGGGCGGTGTCGAGCGGCGGGCGATCGCCCCGATCCCTTCGCGCGGGCGCTCGTCGATACGGGCGTCTCGCCGGTGCGGCATGCGTGGGAGAAGTACCGATGACCTATAGATCGACCCCCTTCGTTCTGGCGTTTCTCATCTGGCTATGCCTGGGTTGCGCGTCGGGCGGCCATCTGGTCGAGCCGGAGACGTGGGGCTCGGTGTTCACGGATCGTACCGGGCTGGTCACGGAGTCGGATCTCTACTACCGTCTCCCCCGGGTCCTTGCCCGGCTTGGCTACTTCATCGAAGAGGGCCATGGCGACCGTCACACCCTGCTTTTCGAGACCAATTGGCGGACGCGCGAGCCGTTCCCCGAGGAACGTGCGAAGGGCGCCCGGTCCGCACGCACGAAGCTGCGTTTCCGCGCGGTCTGGAACGGGCGGCTGTATGCGCTGAACGTGGACGTCGACAACATGATCGCGGACAGCTACGGTAGCTGGGTCCGCACGCGCCCGGTCGACTCCTTTCTCGACTATGCGCGGGAACTCACGGGCGAGATCCGGCTCGAGTTGGCAACGGGGGGGAGGCGGTACTGAGCCCAACCGATCCGAGTCCGCCCGAGCTCATTCGAGGTCCGGGTCTGCCCGGGCTCGTTGGAGGTCCGGGCGCGGGCCACGGGACGGGGGCGCACGCGTTCGGCTCGGGGCCCTGCGTTCGGTCCCTTGTCCGCCCGGAGGGGGCGGGTTATCCTGGGGCCACGCCGAAGTGACCGATCGTGCGGCCACGAGACGACTCTGGCCGTGGGCGCCCGGTGAGTCCGGCCGCCCTTTCCGGGGACTTCACGGGCCGGACACCGGATGCCGCGGATCTATCTCGGGCTGGGTTCGAATCTAGGGGATCGGGGGCGCAACCTGCGCCGTGCGCTGGAGCGGCTCCGGTCGGTGGTGACGATCGACGCGGTCTCTTCGGTCTACCGGTCGGAGCCGGTCGGTTACCGCGAGCAGCCGGATTTCTGGAACCTCGTCGTCCGCGGCCAGACGGCGCTGCCTCCGGGCGAGCTCCTCGGCGAACTCCAGCGGATCGAGGCCGAGCTCGGCCGGACCCGGTCATTTCGGAACGCGCCGCGGCCGATCGACATCGATATTCTCCTCTACGATGATGTCGTGCTCCGCACATCGTCGCTCACCCTCCCCCATCCGCGGATGCTCGAGCGGGGCTTCGTCCTCTATCCGCTCATGGAGGTGGATCCGGAGGTGCGTCACCCGGTGACGGGCGAGCGGATCGCGGACCGCCTCGCGAGGGCCGAAGGGCTGGAGCGCGTGGAGCGCATCCCGGCCGGGGACCGCCTCCTGGCCGGTCCCGCGGAGGGAGGGGAAGACGGGACGGAGCCGATCAACGGTGCAGGTGGATGATCATGAAAGGTTCGATACGCGGCGCTTTCCTTCTCGTCCTGGTCGCGGCGGTCGCGTGCCGCGGCCAGGAGCCGGACCCGGGCCAGGTCCTGGCCGAGGTGGATTCGCTCCTCCCCCGGCTCGAGGTCCTGAGCGGGCTCGAGGCCCGACACCCGATCCGGGTCGAGCGGCAGGATCGGGCGACAATGCGCCGGTACGTCGAGGAGCGGTTCGAGGAAGAGTATTCGCCCGAAGAGTTCGACGCGTTCCAGGCCGCCTACGCGGCTTTTGGGCTGATCCCGGACACCCTCGACCTGCGTGCGCTCCTCCTGGACCTCTACACGGAGCAGGTCGTCGGGTACTACGACCCCGAGCGCGACGCGCTCTACCTGGTCGAGGACGCGCCGGTCCGCGAACTCCGCCCGGTCCTCGTCCACGAACTCGTCCATGCGCTCCAGGACCAGCACGCGCCGCTGGACTCACTCATTGCGCGGGAGCGGGGGAACGACCGGCAGACGGCGGCGCAGGCGGCGCTCGAGGGGCACGCGACGCTCGTCATGTTCGCTTGGCTCCTCGAGGAGCAGGCCGGCACGCCGCTCGACCCGCGCCAGGTCCCCGAGGTCGGGAGCCAGCTCGAGCCGCTGCTGGAAGCCCAGAACGACCAGTTCCCGGTGTTCCGGTCCGCGCCCCGGATCGTCCGGGAGACGCTCCTCTTCCCTTACATCTCGGGCGCCTCCTTCGTACAGGCGCTCTGGCGAGATGCGAGCGCCCGCTCCGGAGAAGCGTTCCCGGCGCCGCTCGGCGATCGGCTCCCCGCCTCCACCGAGCAGGTCATGCACCCGTACGAGCGCTTCCTCGCCGAGCGAGACCATCCGACGGAGATCGAGCTGGCGGAGCCACCGGCGGATTGGACGGTCCTCTACGAGAACACGCTCGGGCAGCTCGAGACCGGGATCCTCCTGGACGAACACCTCGGTGGAGGGGCCGATGCCCTGGCCGTGGGGTGGGATGGCGATCGGTTTCGGCTCCTCGAGTCGCCCGACGGCGGGCGGGCGCTCGTCTGGTACTCGGTCTGGGACGACGAAGCGCGGGCCGACGCCTTCGCCGAGGCGTACCGACGCATCCTCGCGCGCCGGCCAGGGCGGCACGGCTCGGTCGAGCGCCTCGTCGTCCGGGGGCGACCGGTCGTCCGCATCATCGACGCGGAACGGGACCTGCCGCTCGATAGTGTGCCCCGCCTCGACGTTTCCGGCATGACGGAGGCGTAGGCGGCGCGGCGGCCGCTTGACACGCGGAGACGCCGCCCATACCTTCACGATCAGGGCATTCTGCGGGCGCCGCCTGCGAATGCCCGTGTCTTTCGAAGAGGGCCGATCCCACCGGAACGACTCCGGGTTCCGGGGCCCTCATCCGAGCCGGCCGCTGGCCGGCGCATTTCTCTGAGCCAATGGCCGGTCGACCCGGCTTCCGGCTACACCACTTCCAACGAATCGACGACGATTCCTCGCGCGCCCGGCGCTAGAAGCTACCGGTGTGCGCCGTGCCCGAGCCGGCTACCCCTCGTGAGGGTGCCGGCCCATCCGTGTCCTCCATCGACGGTGACTTCGAAGAGGAGTGAAGGCATGTCCGGAACGAAGTCGACGAGTTCGTTGCACGCGTTGTGGTGCGGTCCGTTCGGAGCGGCGGTCTTCGCCGTCCTCCTCATCACCGGGAACGCCGTCGTTTCGCCGCGTTCGGCCGAGGCCCAGGAGCCGGGCCGCATCGCCGGCACGGCCGTGGACGCGCGCACCGACGCGCCCCTCTCCCAGGTCCAGGTCTACCTAGCCGGAACCCAGCGCGGGACCGTGACGGCCAGCAACGGTCGCTACCTGATCCCGAACGTGCCGGCCGGAACGTACGAGCTGCGAGCCGAGCGCCTCGGGTACCGGGCGGTCATGCAGGAGATCGTCGTCCGCCCGGGCGAGGTGACGACCGTCGACCTCCGATTGGATCAAGAGGTGCTCGGGCTCGATGAGCTCGTCGTCACCGGGACCGCGGGCGCGGCGCGCCGCCGCGAGGTCGGGAACTCGATCGGCCAGATCAGCCTGGCGCAGGTCGAGGAGCCGGTCGCGAATGTGGAGCACCTCCTCCAATCCAGGGTGCCGGGCCTCATCCTCAACGAATCGGCCGGGATGACGGGCGCGGGCGCGCAGATCCGATTGCGGGGCTCGGTCAGCGTCTCCCAGAGCAACCAGCCGCTCATCTACATCGACGGGGTCCGCGTCAAGAGCGACGCGTACAAGAAGAACGTGCCGCCCGGCGACTTCACGGGCCGGAGCGGGAACGTGACGGCGAGCCCGCTCGCGGACATCAACCCCGCGGACATCGAACGGGTCGAGGTCATCAAGGGCGCTGCGGCGACGACACTCTACGGGACCGAGGCTGCGGCTGGCGTGATCCAGATCTTCACCCGGCGGGGCACATCGGGCGCGCCCAGGTGGACGCTCCAGGTCGACCAGGGCTTCAACCGGCTCCGCCCGTTCTCTCCTTCGGGGACGGTCGACTTCGGGACCACGGAGGACGGGACCCCGGACATCTACCGGGCCACTCCGCTCCTGAACATGGAGCCGTACGTCCGCAACGGCTGGCGCCAGGGCTACGCGCTCAGCGTCTCCGGCGGCGGTGAGGGGCTGCAATATTTCGTCTCATTGAACCACGACGACGTCAAGGGCGTGCTCCCCCTCGACACGGAGCGGAGGACCGGGGTCCGCGGCAACTTCACCTTCACTCCGCTCCCGGGCCTCCAGATCTCCTGGAACACGTCATACTCGAAGAACGCGATCTCCAACACGCCGGCCGGGAACAACGCACACGGCCTGACGCTGAACGCGTTCCGCAAGGAGCACAACTACTTCAGCAACGGACACCCGGACACGGTCCGGCAGGTCCTCGACTACGAGATCGACACCTGGATCGATGATTCATCACCGGTGCGACGCTGACCTACTCGCCGATGGCGAACTTCGACCACCGGCTGACGATCGGGTACGACATCGCAGCCCAGGAGAACCGGAACCTCCGCCCGTACGGATTCCGCGCGGCGCCGAACGGGATCATCTCGGATCAACGCTACACGAACACGATGCTCACGCTGGACTACGTCGGCAGCTACCGATTGCGACTCGCCGAGCGGCTGGCCGCGACCCTGTCGTTCGGCGGCCAGAGCGTCACCCATGAAGAGGTCAATACGCTGGCCAAGGGCGACGACCTCCCCGGTCCGGGCGTGCCGACGGTCAGCAGCGCCGCGATCCGAGCGGGATTCGAGGAGCGGCTGCGGGTCGTCAACGCCGGCTTCTTCGGCCAGGCGCTCTTAGATTTCAACGACCGCTACTTCCTGACGCTCGGCATGCGGGTCGACGGGAACAGCGCATTCGGCGAGCGCCTCGGGCTCCAGATGTACCCGAAGGTCAGCGCATCGTACGTGATCTCCGAGGAGTCGTTCTGGCCCGAGGCGTTGGGGAGCGTCAAGCTCCGGGCCGCGTACGGCCAGTCGGGGCGCGCGCCGGGCGCGTTCGACGCGGTCAAGACGTGGAATCCGGCGGGGTACGGCACGCAGCCGGCCTTCCTCCCCGAGAACCTGGGCAACCCTGATCTCGGCCCGGAGCGGACGGCCGAGATCGAGGTCGGTTTCGATGGCGCGTTCTTCGACAACCGCCTCTCCGCCGAGTTCACGTACTACCATCAGAAGACGACGGACGCGCTCTTCCCGGTCCGCCAACCGCCCTCTGCCGGGTTCTCTCTGAGCCAGCTGGGGAACGTGGGCTCGCTCAAGAACAGCGGGGTCGAGGTCGCGCTCCACGGGACCGTCCTCGATCGGGCGACCTGGGGGTGGGACCTCGGCGCAAGCATCTACACGAACCACAGCGAGATCCTCGACCTCGGCGGCGCCTCGGAGTTCGCCGCGGGCGGTGGGTGGAACCGGGTCGGCTCGCCGGTCATGGCAGCACGGGGCCACATGATCGTGAACAAGGACGAGAAGGCCGACCCGATCCTCGTCTACGACACGATCTACGGCCCGCAGCAGCCGACCTTCGTCCTCGGCCTCCACACATCGCTCCGCCTGCCGTACGGGATGAATCTCTCCGCCCGCGGCGAGTACCAGACCGGCGGCTGGATCGAGGACGGCGCCTCGGCCAACGCGCTCCAGCGCGCGGTGCGCTGGCCGACCTGCCTGAACGCGTACCGCAACCTGAACGCCGGGCGCCGGGAGGAGCTGACGGCCTGGGAGCGGAAGATGTGCATCCAGGAGAACTACGAGAACGACTTCCTCTGGTACCCGAAGACGTTCTTCAAGCTACGGGACGTGACGCTGCGCGTCCCGGTCGATTTCGCGATCCCGAGGGCGGCGAGTGCGAGCCTGACCGTCTCGGTGCGGAACTGGTACACGTGGAAGCACCGCGATTTCCTGATCTTCGACCCCGAGATGGTCGGGAACGACGGCTTCGGGAGCCAGAACACGGCGATCACCGAGCACATCCCGCCGACCGCATCGATGGTCGCGTCGATCCGCGTCGTATTCTGAGGGGGCGGCCATGAGAAGGGGACACGGACATGAGCTGAGGGGGCGACCCGAGATGGATATGCCGACGACTCGCCACCGAACGTCCGGGCCGGCCACGGGCCGCACGGCCCTCGCCGCCGTGCTGCTCCTCGCTGCGGGCGCGTGTGACTTCTTCGAGGTCACGAACCCCGGGCCGGTCGAGGACCGGTTCCTCGACGACCCCGCGGCCCACGCGGCGCTCGTGAACGGGGCGGCCCGCGCGCTCTCGGATGCACTGAACAACATCGCCTACACGACCGCGGCGATCACGCGAGAACTCTTCCCCGCAGGATCGACCTCGAGCTTCGGGATCACGCCCCGACAGCAGCAGGGGATCCTGGGGTACGACGACGAGCACACGGGCTGGACGTCGCACCAACGGGCACGCGCGATCGCGGAAGGAGGGTTCGAACGGTTTCGGGATGTACTGGAAAAGGAGGGGCAAAGCGTCCAGAGCTACAGGCCCGCGGCGCAGGCCGCGCTCTGGGCCGGTTATGCGAACCGCCTCCTCGGCGAGAACTTCTGTGAGATCACGATCGACGGCGGTCCGCCGATCCCTTCGGTCGAGATCCTCGAGCGGGCCGAGACGTGGTTCACGACGGCCCTCGGGATCGCTCAGGAAATCGGAGACGCTGCGCTCATCCACGCCGCCCTCGCGGGGCGTGCTTCCGTGCGGGTCGGGATCGGTGACTGGGCCGGCGCCGACGCCGATGCACAGCAGGTACCCGCCGACTTCACCTTCGAGATGGAGTACCACGAGGTCGAGACGGACCAGTACAACCGGATCTATTGGGCGGGCGCAGGGACGCCGTACCGTGCCCACACCGTCTGGAACACGGTCTACGAGCAGTACTACCTGGACACGAACGATCCGCGCGTCCCGTGGGTCGACACCGGACTGCTGGGCGACGCCGCCGTGATGGACCTCGGCAGGGTGCCGTTCTATCGCCAGATGAAGTACCCGCAGCGTAGTTCCAACATCCGCCTCTCGAGCGGTCCGGAGATGATGCTCATCCGTGCCGAGTACCGGCTACGCAACGGCGACTGGCCCGGCGCGATCGACCTGATCAACGAGGTTCGTGGCGCCGCGGGCGTAGCCCGGGTGTCTGCGGCCGACGAGGTCGAAGCGTGGACCCTGCTCAAGCGAGAGCGCGGTATCGAACTCTGGCTCGAGGGCCGGCGGATGCACGACCTCCGGCGCTGGGAGGCCGAGCACACGCCCGGCGAACTCCACCCGCTCGAGGTCCCGGGCGAAGCGTCGCGGCTGGTCCCGAACCGGTCCCTTTGCTACCAGATCCCGAAAGCCGAGAGGGAAACCAATCCGCACCTGCCGCTCACGCCCTGACCGGGCCTTGTGCTCTGGTCCGGCCTCGGGGCTGATCCGCTTCTCAGGCCCTGGCCCGCTCCTCATGCTCCGATCTGCCCCTCGCACACGGAGGCGCCCCTCGCGCTCCGGCGAGGGGCGGATCGGGCGTGGGCTCAGCCAGCCGCGGGAGACGCCCCGGCCCGACGATGTCCCCGGGCCCCGTCACCCCCTGCTCGAGCCACGGACCGCGTATATCAACACCTCGCCGCCCCGAACCACTCCGATCAGCACTCCACCACTCCGAACCGCGTCGATCAACACCCCGTCGCCCCGGGCGAGCAGCGTGGTCCCACGAGTTCCGCCGGCCCGCCGCTCGGGGGTGGGATGTCGCTCTTCCCGCCGGTCCCGCGGAACTGCCGGACCACGATGATCGCGGCCGCGGTCACGCCGGCCACGATGAACGCGCCGGTCTTCGTACGGTCGAGGCGGCGGAACTCGATCTCGATCACCTCCCCGCGAGGGACGGTGAGTTCCCTGAAGAGCGGCCTCCTCGGACCGGCGGCGGCCGGCGCGGGGACCGGGACCTGCAGAAGGAGCGAGTCCTCGTCAACGTCGAGCAGCACCCCATCGAAGACCCTCCGATCCGTGCCCAGCGCCTCCTGGATCCGCACCGTCTCGACCGGCGAGAGACGGGCCCGGACCTGCACGCCGGGTGGCGCCGATTCCACCGGGATCGGAGCGTACGTGTAGCAACCGGTCAACAGAAAGATCGGGAGACAATAGATCGGGAGATATACGATTCGCGGGACCGCGCGCATGATCTCCTCTTGGGGTGAGTCGTGGACGCGGAGGTGATCCATTATACCGGTGCGATGTCCAGCGATGGAAGGGGACGAAGTCCGCCCCGTCGCATTTTCGACCGGTGCCGAATCTGCACCGGGCGGCGGAGGCGAAACCGGATCTTCGGTCACGCCGGCATACTCCCGGTCATCGGCCGCGAGAACGATCTTTGGGAGATCGTCCTCCATGATTCGGGTCGATCCCCCAGGGATCGGGGCACGCGGGATTCCGTGGGAGGATCACCGCACCATGAGGGGCGAATCTCCCATGAATCTCCCGAGCGGCCGACCTGTGGGAGATCGGCCTGTCTATCCCAATGGACTCGTGGGAGATCGACCGCACTTCTCCTGCGCTCGCCGGTTCTGCCTGGGATGCGCGCATATCTATCTGGACCATGCGCATGTCCTCCTGCGCTCGCCGGCTCTGCCCGGGCCGCGCATGTCTATCTGGGCCACGTGCATGTCCGCCCCGGTCAGCCCCCGAGAGCCCGCGACTGATCATGTCTGCTTGGGCCAGCC
>Ga0079224_100001389_pt1 | contig 27704 bp, 24 predicted proteins | sample Stecom2015_FD_80414 | JGI IMG/M metagenome (GOLD analysis project Ga0079224, IMG submission 80414) | Agricultural soil microbial communities from Utah to study Nitrogen management - Steer compost 2015 | ecosystem: Environmental > Terrestrial > Soil > Agricultural land | place: USA: Utah... | reverse complement strand
TGTGCGAACACCACCCGCGCGCCGCGCAGCATCGACACCCTCGCGCCGACGTGCAACATGTCGCCCAGCCGCGCCGGAGCCATGAACCTCGCCTCGACCGAGGCCAGGACCAGAAAGATTCCATAGCGGCGGCGCAGCGCGTCGTGCTCCGCTCCCCGCGATCGCAGCCACTCGGTACGCGCTCTCTCCATGAAACGAAAGTAGCTCGCGTTGTACACGACGCCTTGAGCGTCCGTGTCCTCGAGGTAGACCCTGATCGGCCAAACGAGATCCCCCATTGCCGATGCTACTAGCTCCTAAGAGAACCGAAACTCGAAACAGTTCATTCGAAGAGACCGCCGGTCTGCGGGACCGCATCCGCCGGACGCAGGCCGAAATGCCGATACGCGGCCTTCGTCGCGATACGCCCGCGGGCCGTTCGCTGCAGGAAGCCCGCCTGGATCAGGTACGGCTCGACGACGTCCTCGATCGTCCCCCGCTCCTCGCCGATCGCGACCGCGAGGCTTTCGATGCCGACGGGGCCGCCGTCGAAACGCTCGATGATCGTCAAGAGGAGCTTGCGGTCCATCGCATCGAGACCGTGCGGATCGACCTCGAGCAGATCCATTGCCGCTTTCGCGACCGCCGCGTCGACCCTTCCGTCCGCCTTGACTTGCGCATAGTCCCGCACGCGCCGGACGAGCCTGTTGGTGATCCGCGCGGTGCCGCGCGAGCGGGCGGCGATCTCCCGCGCGCCCCCCGCATCGATCGGCAGATTCAGGATGCCCGCCGTGCGCCTCGCGATCTGCGCGAGCTCCTCGATGCCGTAGAAGTCGAGGTGCTGCGCGATGCCGAATCGGTCGCGCAGCGGCGAGGTCAGGAGCCCGGCGCGCGTCGTCGCGCCGACCAGCGTGAACGGCGGCAGATCGATCTTGATCGAGCGCGCTCCGGGCCCTTCGCCGATCATGATGTCGAGCTGGAAGTCCTCGAGCGCGGGATAGAGCACCTCCTCGACGACGGGGCTCAGGCGATGAATCTCGTCGACGAACAGCACGTCGTGCGGCTCGAGGTTCGTCAGCAGCGCCGCGAGATCGCCGGGGCGCTCGAGCACCGGACCGGCCGTCTGCCTGAGATTCACGCCGAGCTCGTGCGCGATGATATGCGCGAGCGTCGTCTTGCCGAGGCCCGGCGGCCCGAAGAGCAGCGTGTGATCGAGCGCTTCGCCGCGCTGGCGCGCGGCCGTGATGAAGATCGTCATCTGCTCCTTGACGCGCGGCTGGCCGACGTAGTCGGCGAGCCGGCGGGGCCGCACGGCGCGATCGAACGCCTCGTCCTCGCGGGACGCGGCGGCCATCACCGTTCGCGCCCCGTCGCTCACGCGCGCCCTCCGCCGACGTGCACGCGCTTCAGCGCTTCACGGATCAGCTCCTCGGTCGCGAGGCGCTCGGCGTCGAGCCCCTTGAGCATGCGCTCGGCCTCCGCGGCCTTGTAGCCGAGCGCGAGCAGCGCATCGTGCGCCTCGCTCGCGGGCCCCGGCCGTTGCTCTGCGGCCGGTGCGGCGCCGTCGGGCTTCTGCGGCACGCGATCGGCCATCTCGAGGACGAGACGCTCCGCGGTCTTGCGGCCGACACCGGGAATCTTGGTCAGGCTCGCCACGTTCTTCTCGCGCACGCACTGGTAGAACGCCTCGACGCTCATCCCGGACAGCACGCCGAGCGCGATGCGCGCGCCGACGCCGGTGACCTTCAGCAGGCTCCGGAACAGCGTCCGCTCGCTCTCGGTGAAGAATCCGTAGAGCACGTGCGCGTCCTCGCGGATCGACAGATGGGTGACGAGCGTCAGCGGTTGGCCGACCTCGGGCAGCCTGTAGAACGTCGACATCGGCGCGTCCAGCTCGTAGCCCACGCCTCCCACCTCGATGGTCAGAGACGGCGGCCGCTTGCTCACCAGCGTGCCTTTCAGGAAGCCGATCACGTCGCCCCCGCAGCGTCGAGAAGCACGGCGCGAGCGATGCGCGCGTGCGCGTGACAGAGCGCGGCGGCGAGCGCGTCCGCCGCGTCGGGCTGCGGCGCCTCGGGCAGCCCGAGCAGCATTTTCACCATTCGCTGCACCTGCTGCTTGTCCGCGCCGCCCGAGCCGACGACGGCCTTCTTGATGTGCCGCGGCGAGTACTCGTAGATCGGCAAGTGCGCGCGGAACGTGGCGCAGAGGGCCGCGGCCCTGGCCTGACCGAGCTTCAGCGCGCTGTCCGCGTTGCGGTGCACGAAGACGCTCTCGATCGCGATCTCGGCGGGCCGATGCGTGGCGACGATCCGGTCGACCTCCTCGAAGATCCGCCGCAGGCGCTCGCTGTGCTCGCCGACGCTCCTGATGCTGCCCCACGCGACCGCCCGCGTCCGTCCGCCCTCTGCATCCACGATGCCGAAACCGGTGACCTGCGAGCCCGGATCGATACCGAGGATGCGGACGGCGTGCATCACGGCCCCGCGGTCCGCCGGAAGCCGGAAAGGAGCGTACGGCGCCGCACTACGCCGTCTCCTCAAGCAGCTCCTCGGGGATGTCGGCATTCGTGTAGACGTTCTGCACGTCGTCGAGCTCCTCGAGCACGTCGAGCAGCTTCAGCAGCGACTCCGCCTGGGCGCCCTCCACGCGGATCTTCGTCGACGCCCGCATCGTGATCTCCGCATTCTCGGGCTCGAGCCCTTCGCCCTTCATCGCCTCATGCACGCGCTCGAAGTCCTCGGGCGCCGTCACCACGTCGATCGAGCCGTCCTCGTTCGTCACGACGTCGGACGCGCCCGCCTCGATCGCAGCCTCCATGATGCGGTCCTCGTCGCTGCCGGGCGCATACGAGAGCTCGCCGACCTGCGAGAACAGATACGCGACCGAGCCATCGGCGCCGAGGTTGCCGCCGTACTTGGAGAACGCGTGGCGCACGTCCGCGACCGTGCGGTTGCGGTTGTCCGTCAGGCAGTCGACCATGACAGCGACGCCGCCCGGCCCGTAGCCTTCGTAGCGCGCCTCCTCGTAGCTCGCGCCCTCGAGCTCGCCCGTGCCGCGCTTGATCGCCCGCTCGATGTTGTCCTTGGGCATGCTCTGCGCCTTCGCCTTCTCGATGGCGAGGCGCAGGCGGGGATTCGATGCGGGGTCGCCTCCGCCGGTGCGCGCCGCGATAGTGATCTCGCGGATCAGCTTCGTGAAGATCTTGCCGCGCTTCGCGTCCTGCGCGCCCTTTCTAAATCTGATGTTCGCCCATTTGCTGTGACCCGCCATGTCACTGCTCCCAGCGTAGTGCTGCGTTGGCTGTTGATTCGGGCAGAGCGTTGTGCCCGGCTGAGACTCCCCCACGAGCCGCCCGGCGGCCGGCCGCGCGGCCGACGCTACCGCCCCGAAAGCTCGAAACTCCGAAACCCACCGGCTAAGCCTCCCGGCTTTGCCGCGCCTATCATAACGGCATTCGCACGGCATAGGCGACGCGAAGCGAAGCCGCCGTCGGCGGCGCCGGCGAGCACCGGCGCCGTCGCCAAGACCGCGTGCGCGCGCTACCGGTTCAGCGCATGGATCGCGCGCTTGTCGGCGGCCAGCGCCGCCTCGTGCAGCGCCTCGCTCAAGGTAGGATGAGCATGAACTGTGCGCTGCAAGTCCTCGGCCGACGCGGAAAATTCCATGGCGACCACCGCCTCGGCGATCAGCTCGCCCGCCATCGGGCCGACGATGTGCACGCCGAGGATGTCGTCGTACTCGCCGTCGGCGATGATCTTCGCGAAACCGACGGTCTGCTGCAGCGCCTTCGCGCGCCCGTTGATCGAGAACGGAAACGTGCCGACCTTGTACCTGCGCCCGCTCTCCTTCACCTGCTCCTCGGTCAGCCCGACCCATGCGATCTCGGGCGCCGTGTAGATCACGGACGGTATCGTCCTGTAATTGACCTCCGCGGCGTGCCCGGCGATCAGCTCGGCGACCATCACGCCTTCCTCCGTGCCCTTGTGCGCGAGCATCGGACCGCGAACGACGTCGCCGACCGCCCAGACGTTGGGAGCCGTCGTTCGGCAGCTCTCATCGACCTTGACGAAGCCGCGCTCGTCGAGCTCGACGCCGGTGTTCGGCCCGAGCAAACCGTCCGTATACGGCCGGCGCCCGACGCAGACGATCAGCTTGTCGACCTCGAGCTCCTCATTGGCGCCGGCGCGCTCGTAGCGCACCTTGACGCCGTCTGCCGTGCGCTCCGCGCCGGTGACCTTCGCGCCGAGCCGCACGTCGAGGCCCTGCCGCCTGAAGTGCTTCAACGCCTCGGCCGCCACCTGCTGGTCCGCCATGTATAAGAAGGTGTCGAGCGCCTCGAGCAGCACGACCTCGGAGCCGAGCCGCCGCCACACGCTGCCGAGCTCGAGGCCGATCACCCCCGCCCCGATCACGCCGAGCCGCTTCGGCACCTCAGCGAACTCGAGCGCGCCGCTCGAATCGACGATCCTCTCGCCGTCGAACTTCGCGACGGGCAGCTCGATGGGCGCCGACCCCGTCGCGATCACGACGTGCTGCGCCTCGAGCACCTGCGTGCCATCCGCGGTCTCGACCTCGACGCGGCCGCCTTCCAGGAGCCGCCCGTGCCCCTTGAACGGCGTGACGCCGGCCGACTTGAACAGCGCTTCGATCCCGGAGGTCAGCTGCCTCACGATCGTGCGCTTGCGCTCGAGCATCTTGCCCACGTCCACCGTGAGCGAGCCGACGCCGATGCCGTGCGCCGCAAACTCCGTCTGGGCACGGTGATAGAGCTCGCTCGATTCGAGCAGCGCCTTCGATGGGATGCAGCCGACGTTCAGGCACGTGCCGCCGAACGGCCGGCCGCCGTCCGGCGTGGTCCATTCGTCCACGCACGCGGCCTTGAGGCCGAGTTGAGCGGCTCGTATTGCCGCCGGATAGCCGGCCGGCCCGCCGCCGATCACGACGACGTCGAATTTGTTGTTAGCCATTACGCCACTAGATTTGCAGGATGAGTCTCGCCGGGTCTTCCAGCGATTCCTTGACGTGCACGAGGAACTGCACGGCTTCGCGCCCGTCGATGATGCGGTGATCGTAGGTCAGCGCAAGATACATCATCGGGCGGATCTCGATCTTGCCGTCGACGACCATCGGCCGTTCTTGGATCTTGTGCATGCCGAGGATGCCGCTCTGCGGCGGGTTCAGGATCGGCGTCGACATCAGCGAGCCGAAAACGCCGCCGTTCGTGATCGTGAACGTGCCGCCGGTCAGTTCCTCGAGAGCGATGTCTCCGGTGTTTGCGCGACGCGCGTAGTCGGCGATCGTCTTCTCGATCTCCGCGAAAGTCATGTTCTCGGCGTTGCGCAGAACCGGAACGAGCAGGCCGCGCTCGGTCGAGACCGCGACGCCGATATCGAAGTACTCGTGATAGATGATGTCCGTGCCGTCGATCGACGCGTTGACCACCGGAAACCTGCGCAGCGCCTCGATGGACGCCCGCACGAAGAACGACATCAGCCCGAGGTTGATCTCGTGGCGCTTCTGAAACGCCTCCTGGTAGCGCTTGCGCAGCGCCAGCACGGCGCTCATGTCGACCTCGTTGAACGTAGTCAGCATCGCGGCCGTGCGCTGGGCTTCGACGAGCCGCTCGGCGATGCGGCGGCGCAGGCGCGTCATCGCGACGCGCTCCTCGCGCCGTCCGCCGAGCACGGGCCGCTCGTCCGTCCGCGTCTCGTCGTCGAAGCCGGTCGTCGCCGGCTGCGTGCTCGCGAGATAGTCGAGCACGTCCGCCTTCGTCACGCGTCCCTCGCGTCCCGAGCCGCGGATCGCAGCCGGATCGATGTCGTGCTCCTCGACGAGCTTGCGGACCGCCGGTCCCATCCGCTGCAGCGCGTCGCGGGATTCCGGCCGCCGCTCCGCGGCCGGCGGCGCCTCGCTCTCGACCTCGGCCGTCACGGCCGCCTCGCGCGCGACGGGCTCGGGCCGCGGACGGGCCGGGGCCGCCGCCTCGGCAGCCGCCCGAGCGGGCTGCTCCGCGGCCTCGGCGGCCTCCCTGCGCGCGGGCGCCGCGCCCGGCTCGAGCACGGCAAGCACTTGGCCAGCCGTGACGGTCGCGCCGTCGCTTACGCGTATTTCTTTTAAAATTCCGTCAGTTGGCGCTGGAACCTCGAGAACGACCTTATCCGTCTCGAGATCGACGAGATTCTCGTCGCGCCGCACGGCGTCGCCGGCCTTCTTGTGCCAACTGACCAGCGTCGCGTCCGCGACGGACTCGGGAAGCTGCGGGACCTTCACCTCGATGCTCACGTGCCGCCCTCGATGCTCAAGCGCGCTTCGCCAGCGTAGACTTTCGCTCTCGCGTATCCGCGGCCAGTGCCGCGGCGACCAGCGCTTCCTGCTGGCGAACGTGCAGCGCGTGGATGCCGGACGCGGGCGCCGCGGCGCTCGGCCGTCCTGCATAGAAAAGCTGATGCTCGTCGGTCAGCGGCTCCTGCAAGCGGTGCCGGATCTGGTACCACGCACCTTGATTCTGCGGCTCTTCCTGGCACCAGATGATCTCCTTCGCATTCGGATAGTGCTCGATCGTGCGCGCGTACTCCTCGATCGGGAACGGATACAGCTCCTCGATCCGGATCAGCGCGACGCGGTCGAGCTTCTCCGCGCGGCGTCTCTCCGCGAGCTCGTAGTAGACCTTGCCGCTGCAGAACACGACCCGCTGCACGCTCTTCGGATCGAGCTTCTCGACCTCCCCGATCAGCGGCTGGAACCGTCCCCGCGAGAGATCCTCGAGCGACGAGACGGACAGGCGATGCCGCAGCAGGCTCTTCGGCGTCAGCACGATCAGAGGCTTGCGCAGCGGACGCCGCATCTGCCGACGCAGCAGATGAAACATTTGCGCCGGCGTCGACGGCACGCACACCTGCATGTTGTGCTCGGCGCAGAGCTGCAGGAAGCGCTCCAGGCGCGCGGACGAATGCTCCGGCCCCTGCCCCTCGTAGCCGTGAGGCAGGAACAGCGTCAAGCCGGACAGCCGTCCCCACTTCGCTTCGCCGGACGAGATGAACTGATCGATCACCACCTGCGCGCCGTTCGCGAAGTCGCCGAACTGCGCTTCCCAGATGACGAGGCAGTCCGGCGACGTCGTGCTGTAGCCGTACTCGAAGCCGAGCACCGCCTCTTCCGACAACGGCGAGTCCGCCACGAGGAACGCGTTCTCACCGGCGATATGGGCGAGGGGCACGTGCACGTCGCCGTTGGTCTGGTTGAACAGCGCCGCGTGGCGATGGAAGAACGTGCCCCGGCGGCTGTCCTGCCCAATCAGTCGCACGTGAAAATTCTCCGCGAGCAGCGTCGCGTACGCGAGGCTCTCGGCGAAGCCCCAGTCGAGGTCGAGCTCGCCGGCCGCCATCCGCCTCCGATCGTCGACGATGCGCTGCACCCTCGGATGCAGGACGAAATCGGACGGCACGCGGTTCATCGCCTCCGCGAGCCGCTTCAGCTCCGGCATCGGCACGCCCGTGTCGACCGATTCGCCGAGCCCCGCCTGCTGATAGCGGCTCCAGTCCACCGTGTGCTGGTTGCCGAGCATGCCGAGGGCGTTCTCGTTCGGGTTCCTGCCCTCGTCGAGGCACTGCCGGTAGGCCTCGGCGATGTCGTCGACCTCTTCCTTGGTCACGACGCCGAGCTCCTGGAGCTTCCTGCTGTAGATGGACAGCACGCTCGGATGCTTTCGGATCGCCTGATACATCAGCGGCTGCGTAGCCGCCGGCTCGTCGGCCTCGTTGTGGCCCAGGCGGCGATAGCAGACGAGATCGATGAAGACATCCTTGTGGAACGTCTGCCGGTACGCGAGCGCGAGCCGCATCGCGGCCACGGCCGCTTCCGGGTCGTCGCCGTTCACGTGGAAGACCGGCGCCTCGATCATCTTTGCGATGTCGGAGCAATACGGCGTCGACCGGCTCGCGCGCGGATCGCTGGTCGTGAAGCCGATCTGGTTGTTGACGATGATGTGGATCGTGCCGCCGGTGTAGAACGCGGGCGTCTGCGAGAGCTGCAGCGTCTCGGCGACGACGCCCTGGCCGGCGACCGCCGCGTCGCCGTGGATCAGCACCGGCAGCACCTCGTCGCCCTGCCGGTCGCCGCGGCGGTCCTGCCGCGCCCGTACCGAGCCTTCGACGACCGGATCGACGATCTCGAGATGCGACGGATTGAACGCGAGCACGACGTGCACGTTGCCGCCGGCCGTGCGCAGGTCCGCCGAGAAGCCCATGTGATACTTGACGTCGCCGGAGCCCTTCAGCGTCGCAAGGTCGTACGCGCCCTCGAACTCCGAGAAAAGCTCCTGCGGCGACTTGCCGAGCACGTTCACGAGCACGTTGAGCCGGCCGCGATGCGCCATGCCGATGACGATCTCCTGCACGCCCCGCTCGCCGGAGCGCTGAATCAGGTCGTCGAGCATCGGGATCAGGGTCTCGCCGCCTTCGAGCGAGAAGCGCTTCTGGCCGACGTACTTCGTGTTCAGGTACCGCTCGATACCCTCGGCGCGCGTGAGGCTGCGGAGGATCTCGCGCTGCTCGCCCTTGGTGATCTGCCAATGCGCGCGGGTGTCCTCGAACCGCTCCCGCAGCCACAGGCGCTCCCTGGCGCGGGAAATGTGCGCGAACTCGGCGGCCAGCTTGCCGCAGTAGATCTTCTTCAGCAGCGCGAGAATGTCGCGCAGCTTCATTCGGGCGTGACCGGTGCCGGCCAGGCCGCCCGTGTAAAACTCGCGGTCGAAGTCCGCGGGCTCGATACCGAGGAAGTCGAGCTTCAGCACGGCGGGCGTGTGCCGCTGCCACAGCCCGAGCGGATCGAGATCCGCGATCTGGTGCCCGCGCAGGCTATAGACCTGGATCAGGCGCGAGACCGCGGCCTGCTTCTGGCTGGCCGGCGCATCCGCGGCCGCCGAGACGCGCGCCGCCCCCGGGCCGGGCTGCTCGGTGAGCCGCCGGCCCAGCGCTTCGCGGATCGGGCCGTGGGCAACGTCGCCGTGATCGGAACCGACGCTGTCGAAGAAGCGCCGCCATACCTCGGGCACGCTACCTGGCGATTCGAGGTAGGACTCATAGAGCGCCTCGATGAACGAAGCATTCGCGCCTTGTAGAGGGGTCGATTGCAGCTGCTGCTTGAATACCGTACTGCTCATTACCGGGGCTCGAGCCGAGGTCGATGGGTACCGCCGAACGGCAACCCACTCGGTCCGCAACGGGGCCGGCGTAGTGTAACTAAATGAGTATCAACTTGAAACGCGAGCAGTCAGGTGAGCCGGTGCAGCAGCCAGCATTCGTAAGCGATGAGCCCCGCGTAGACGAGCAGGAACCAATGCATCACGGCGCTGACGCGGATGATCCGAAATATCGTCGCGCGCGCGCAGGCCACGAGAACGACGACGCCGGCGCCCGTCAGCGTCATCTTGACCGCGGCGAAGAGCTCCGGCCTCTCCCGCAGCACGAGCTCCATCACCGGGTTCGCCTCGTGCGCACCGGCCGACAACAGCATCAGCGTCATGAACGCATCGGTGACGCTGAGCATCAGGATCGCGACCGCGAGAAACAGCAGGTGAGGCTCGTGCCAGTCGACGAACAGCGCCCGGTCGCCGCGCCTGCGCCCGCCGTTGCGGCGCCGCGGCGTCAATCCGCCGCGGAGGAAGGTCATCAGCCCGGTGCGCCTGCGGTCATAGCCGCTGCGGCGCTCGATGCTTCGTGCGCCGACGACCGCCGTGGCCGGCGCAAGGCGCGGTCCTCTTTCGTACATAACGCCTCCCTCGGCTCGTGGGGAGGCCGATGCAAGAAGCGGACCGGCACCGGCCGAACGCCGCGGAAACGCGGTTTGGCAGGCCGGGCCGGAGCGCTCGTCACGCAGCCCGTAAATTAATCCGACGCGTCTGCCGTTCTACGAGGCCGGCTACGGCGCGTGCTCCGACGGCGCCGTCCGCATCCTCAGGTACGCGATCAGCGCGCGGCGGTCCTCCGCCGATCGGAACCCGGCAAAAGACATGGTGGTGCCGGGCAAAAAGCTGTCCGGGCGGGCGAGCCACGCGTCGAGCACCTCCTCCGTCCAGACGATGCCCGATTCGCGCATCGCGGACGAATAGTCGAAGCCGGGAAGCTGCCCGGCGGGCCGGCCGAAGACGCCGTACAGATGCGGTCCCATAGGGCTCTCTTCGCCGGGGGCGAGCCCGTGACACGGCCGGCACGAGAAGCTGAGGATCTCGCCCCGCGCGATCAGCTCGAGGTCCGCCGCTTGCGCGTCCGCGGCCGCCGCGGCGCCGGCCGGATCCGTCGGCCGGCCCATCGCGGACGGCACCGAAGGCGTCTCGCCGCCGTGGTCCGCGCCGCACGCCGCGAGCAGCACCGCGGCGCACACGGCCGCCGCAAGCGACGCCGATCGGCGACCGGCCCCGCATGACCTTGCTTCGAGCATCAAAAATCCCACCTGAGATTGAAATGCACGACGAGATCCGGCGAGGTGCTGACCGCCAGATCCTCATTGATCGCCAGTTCGACAACGCCCCTTTCGCGCAGGTCCCGCCAACCGCCGATCGTGATCTGCACCCCCGGATCCCCGATCTCCCGCAGAGCCGACTCGTAGAGGGCGGTATGCATCTCGAGCTGTGCCTTGACGCCCCATCGCGGCCACGGACGAATGCCGCCGCCGAGCAGGCCGATGAGCCCCGTTCGGCGCGCGTCGTACTCGATGACCTCCGGCGTCCCGAGCAGCAGCGCCCCGACGCCCCAGAAATACGCGGCGGGGCGGGCCCAAGCCTCGACGCGGCTCGCGCTGAGCCACGTCAGCGCGAAATCCTCGGCGCCGCTCCCGGCGAGCCACAGCTCGTCCCCCGACGACACTTTAAGCGACGCGCGCAGCTGGCGGCTGCGCTCCGAGCCGGCGCGGCCGAAGGCGCGGCCCACGGAGAGGAACACGTCTCCGACCGCTCCTCCGCTGCGGCCGAGGGCGTAGATGGACCCCTTGCCCGCGTCGAGCACGTAGGCGATCTGGTCTTCCCCGCGGCGGTTGCGGCCTCCGTCCGGCAGATTGAACGCGGAGTGCCACGCGTCGATCAGGTCGTCGAGCACGCCGCCCGACTGCCGGTAATACGGCACCTCCGCGGACGCGAACCACTTCTCGGCGAACGCATGCTCGAGGACCAGCGCGCCGCGCCACGTCTCCCCGTCCAGGATCAGGATCTCGTCGCCCCGCTGAGAGAAGCGGTAGTGATTCGCCAGCTCCGCCGCGAGCCCGACGCGCGTGCCTTCCCGCGGCGCATTCGACCAGGCGGGGATTCCGAACACCGAAACGAGCGGGCTCAGATTGCGCGTTCGAAAAGGCATTGCCTCGTCGGCGCTTGCCGCACCGCCGAAGCCGGCCAAGACCGCGAAAACGAGCGCCGCCGCGCCGCAGCGCGCCGGCCGAAGCCCCGTCACCGGGCGCGTCTCTCGACGATCAGCACCTCGTAGCGCCCCTTCGGCCCGATGTACCAGGACGCGACGGCGCTTACGAGCGAGACGATCAGCCAGCCGAACAGCGCCGAGAAGAAACCTTCGACGACGAATCCTTCCAGCATCCATGCGACGAGCCCGAACATCCCTGCATTGATCACGAGAAGAAAGAGGCCGAAGGTGAGGATCGTCAGCGGCAGAGTGAGCACGACGATGATGGGGCGCAGCAGCGCGTTCACGATGCCCATCAGCAGCGCGGCGAACAGCAGCGTGAACGGGCCGCTGAACTCGATCCCCGGCACGATCAGGGCCGCGAGCCAGAGGCCGGCGGCGTTGATGAGCAGACGTATGAGGAAGCCCGACACGTTCTCGTTCGTCACGCAGGCAGGCAAGGAGGCGCCCGGCGCCACGCATTGTAGCCGCCGCCCCGGGGGGGCGCACCACTCGTGTCGTGCCGGAGGCGGCGATCGCCGCCCCCGCCTACGGGGTACCTTCCGCCGTATGCCGCCAAGCATGTAGTAACATTGGGCGCCTCGCGTAACCCCTCCGCTGAAGAGCTCGATGAGACTACGAACACGTTACGCCGCGCTGGCGGCCTGCCTCCTCGTTGCGAGCGCGATCGCCGGCTGCGAAGGCGGCAGAGAGCGCCCGCCGGCCGTCGCCGTGCGGGTGCTCCATGCGGCGCCGGAGCGCGACACCCTGGACTTCCTGCGCGAGCAGCGCAACGAGGCGCAGCTCGAGTTTCGGCAGACGTCAGGTCCGCTCGTCTTCGATGCGGACCAGTACGACTTCAACATCCGGACGCTGGCGCCGAGCGGCAACTCGAGCGTGCTGATCGGCAGCTTTTCGCGCGAGCTCGTCCCCGACCGCGACTATTTCTTCGCGATCACCGAGGCCGACGGAGAGTTGACACCGGTCGTCCTCGAGAAGGAGCGCTTCAGCGGCCCGTCAGCCGAGGTGACCGCGGTGCACGCGGCGCCGTCGCTCGGCCGGGTATCCCTGTACGTCGAGCCCGACGGCGTCGCGCCGTCGTCGGTGACCCCGATCGGCACCATCGGCTTCGGCGAGACCGTCGAGCCGCTCACGCGGGAGGAAGGCAGCTACCGCCTGAGCGTCACGGAGGCCGGCAATCCCGACAACGTGCTGATGACGTCCGGGGTCATCGCCCTGCAGGAAGGGCTGACCTATATCTTCGCGGTCATGGAGCCGGGCGCGGACAGCGTCGCGCCGATGACGGTCGCCTTCATCGGGCCCGAGTCGAGCGTGCTGTTCGACGAGAGCGTGCAGTCGACGCTGACCGTCATCAACGCCGCGGCGGACGGCGCCGCGCGGGACGTCTTCCTCGACGACGACTTCGACACGCCGCTGGTCGCCGGCGCCCCTCCCCTCGCCCGGGTGGCCGACCTGCCCGTGGCCGGCGGCGCCCGCGACCTCACGGTCACGCCGGCGGGCAACCCCGGCGCGATAGAGTCCGAGCTCACGTCGACCTATATCCGCAATCGCCGGCACATCGCGCTGATCGGCGGCGACACGGGCGACCTCGAGGTGGCCTTCGGGGTAGACGACCGACGGCCGATCGCCGGGCACGCGCGGATCATGTTCCTGAACGCCGCCACGCAGCTCGACCAGCTCGAGTACTTTCTCGTGGAGGCCGGCACGGACCTGTCGAACCTGGCCTCGACGATCGTCCTGTCCGCTCCCCGCATGTCGTCACGCGTCTCTTTCCCTCCCGGCGATTACGATCTGATCGCCCGCGAGCTCGACGGCGAGATCGTGGGAGGGCCGACGCCCGTCACGGTCGCCGCCGGCGGCGTCTACTCCGTTCTGACGATCGATGGCGAAGTGGGGGGCACCGTCGACTTCGTGTTCTTCGAAGACTTCGTCGAATAGGCGCTTTCGGGCGCTTAGGCGATGCGCACGCCTACCGACAGCACTTCCGCCGCGCGCGGCTCAGAATGGAACGGATCTCCATCCCGTCCGTGTTTGTCATCGAGCACTGTTTGGAGGAGGCGCAGATGGAGCTGCTCTTTCAGGCATGGGACGAGCTGGACGACGCGCTCGCCGTGCTTCGGCACGTCGTCACGCGCTACGGCCTCGGTGAGCTGCAAGCCGCCGCCGCGGAAGCGCTCGCCGTGCTCAAGAGGCCCATTCGGGCAGCCTCGACACGAAGAAGACGCCTCCGAACGCGGCCGGCATGAGCCTGATCCCGCCGAGGCCTTCGCCGGCCGCGGCCAGCGTCAGGAGTACTCGGACACGAACTCCCTGACCTCGTGGGGATCGGGGATGCCCCGGACCTGAACCTCCGGCAGGTCACCGGCCGTGAAGACGTCGATATCGCCGGTGCCGAAAATCCGCTGGAAGAGCGATTGCCTCACGCGAATCGAGCGGATGCCGGACAGCCGCACCTCGTTGTACGTCTTCCACAGGATGCCTCGCTCGTAGCGCAGCTCCTCGGTCGTGAGCGTGAGCCGCTCCGAGCGGCTGCGCACCCACCAGACCAGCAGGATCACGATGCCGACCGCCGCGCCGATCAGCAGCACGCTGATGACGAACCCGAACGGATTGTTGCGGAACATCGGCGGATGCGCCCGGTAAAGAATCTTCTCCGACATGCCTACTCGCTCTCGCCCTTGCTCGTCTCGGCGAGTGCGCGTCGCAGCTCGGCGACCGCCTCCTGCAGCGCCTCGGTGATCCGGGCGGACTCGATGCCGGCGGTGTCCAGCAGTCCCATGATGCGCCGTTGCGCCCGCTCGCCCGGCTCGCGCGGCCCGTGCGCCCGCAGCCAGATGAACTCGACCATCAGCTGCTGCTGCTCGGCGGTCAGCGCACCGCACCTCTCGAGAATTCTCTCTCGAAGCCTCTCCGGCATGTTTGCCCGTCCTCTGCCGCGGCGCACGCGGCTCATCGCCGTCATCCCCGAACGGGAGGTCATGCGACGGCGAGGGAGCTCCCCGGAATGGACCCAGCGGCGCTTGGTGCCCCGGGCAGGATTCGAACCTGCGACCTTCCGCTTAGGAGGCGGACGCTCTATCCCCTGAGCTACCAGGGCATCCCGGCGAGACGCCGACCGCAACGGGCTGCGCGACGAGCACACGCGCGGGTGCGCCATTGTAACCCGCGCCGCGTCGGAAGCGCGACGCGGCCGCCCGCTCCTCGAGCGTCCGCCGACGGAATCGCGCTCGGCTCCCTGGCCGGCCGGATCGCCGAAGCCGCGAGGAACGCGGGCGCAGCGCAATTCGTTCGGGGTCGAAAAGCTCCTGAGCAACGTAGTTCCCGTCGCTCGAGATCTAAGCAAGCGGAAGTAACATTTCCGTGATATAAACAATCCTGTCGTCGGTGTACTGGATTGCTCGGAGAAGCGCGCGGTGTCCCCTTTCGTGCGATACGGCATGACCATCCTGGTCTTGCTGTACAGCCTCTATCAGATCACGAACGACAACCCGGTCGCCGGCCTGATCGGCGTCGTGCTCGGCACGGGCTTCTTCTGGATCAGCCGAAAGTGGTGATGCGCGGGCGGGACTAGCGGACGCCGGTGCGCGCCAAACGCGCGCTCGCGCCGCCCCGGGCAGGCGCGGCCGACGGCTGCCGAACGGCTCCCGGTAACCGGGACGCCTGACGACGTCCCGGTCACCGAGCCTCGATGCGCGGCGAAGCGCTCGTCCGATCACCGTCGTCCGGTGCGGATCGAGCGCCCCGCCGGCTCGCCCTTCTCCTACAGCTGGAACCTCATCCCGATGTAGTAACGGCGGCCGAGCACGTCGTAGAAGTTCGCATTGGTCACACCCGTCTGCGAATACCCCTCGGCGACGGTCCGAAGATTCACGATCCTCGGCTCGGCATCGAACAGATTATCGATACCGAAGCGCAGCTCCCAGTTGTTCCCGAACGAGTAGCGACCGGACGCGTCGAAGATGTCGTAGCTCGGCGTCTTGTGATACTCCGCCGTGGTACGAATCACCCCCTCCGGCTCGATGCTCGGCAGATGCCGCCAGCGGAGGCTGGCGCTCCATGACCCCGTGCGGTAGCCGAGCGTCGTGAACAGCCGGTAGTCGTAGGCGAACTGGTTCACGCCGCGGATGTCGCTCGGACCCGTCGTCCCCTTGTAGTCGAGCCACGGCGAATCGGGATTGACCCGGGTCTTCCAGTGGTCGGTGATGGTCGCGAGGACGCTCAGGTTCAGCTGGCCGGGGCCGAGGTCCTTGCCCCAATCGAGCTGCACGTCGTAGCCGGCGAGATCCGCCGAAGCCTCGTTCGTGTAGGAGATGTCCACCGTCGCGATCGCGCCCGACACGGGGTTGCGAACGATCAGCTGACACGACGGATGATTCGGGTCGTAGTTCGGATTGGTGTCGAAGTTCAGGCACTCGCGGTACAGCGTGTCCGGAACCTGCGGCGCGATCATGTCATCGAGCTCGATCCGCCAGTAGTCGAAGCTGAGCGAAGCCGCGTCGGTGATGTTGGCGACGAGGCCGAGCGTCAGGGTCTTCGCCTCCTCGGAACGGAGGTTCGGATTACCGCTCAGATTCGAGATGCGCGGCGATACGAACCCGCTCGGCTGCGGCGTGTCCCCGCCGTAGTAGTTCGCAGCGCCGGTCGACCCCATGAGCTGCTCGCAGAGTGCCCTGACCTTCGCCGCGACCTCGGGTCCCGCAGGATTGACGTTCGGATTCGCCGTATACGTCAGCTCGGCGGGATTCAGCTCCGAGCACGGATCGCCTTGCACCAGCGTGAACGGCGCAAACTGCTCCTGGGACTGGAACAGCTCGCCGATGTTCGGCGCGCGGTTCGCCACCTGCCGGCCGCCGCGCAGGCGCACACGGTCGGTAATCCGCCAATCGAGCAGCGCCTTCCACGTGTCGACGTCGTTGCTCGGCTCGTTGTCGGTCACGCGGTAGCCGAGCTCGAGGTTCAGCTCCCTCGCGCCGCGGACGTTCGCCACGACGGGCACGAGCAGCTCGCCGTAGATCTCCTGGACCTCGGTCTTGCCGACCGCCTTCCCGACCGGGAAGAAGCCCGCGAGCTGGTCGAGCACCGACTCCTGCGAGTTCAGCGGGTCCGGATTGAACTCGAAGCGGTTCTCGCGAACGCCGGCGCCGAGCGCGAAACGCAGCTCGCCGGCCGGCATGTCCGCGATCCCGCCCTGCATGTTGTACTCCACGACGTTTTGCCGCATCACGCTCGACGACTTGGCCTCCGCGCGGATCGCGTTCATGCAGTCCTCGGACGGCACGAAGCCTTCGTAGTAGCCGCTGACGCCGTAGACCGCGGGCAAGCCGCTCGTGCAGCTGATCGAGCCGGACGCGAATCCGGCGCCGAGCTCATTGCCGATGTAGAGCAGCCCGCGGCCGTAGTTCGGCTGACGCATGATGAAGCGCCAGCGCTCGAGCGACAGCGCTCCTCCGTACGTGCTCTCGGTGCGCGTCGAGCCCGAGGACGCGTAGAGCTCCCACGTCCAGTCCCTGATCGGCAGCGTGCCTTCGAAGCCGCCGATCAGCTGATGGGACGTGACGTTCACGTAGCTGCGCCGCGGATCGGCGTATACGGTCGTCTGGCGAAACTCCCAGTCCGCCTCGGGATCGACGCGGCTGTCGAGCAGCCGCTGCAGCTCGGGCGGCTTCGGGAAGGCCTGCGACTTCGTGCAGCCGCCGACCGGGGGACACTCGAGCCCGAAGCGGCCGCCCGGCAGATACTCCGGCAGCGTGTTGCCCTCCGCATCGACCGACGGCTCGTAGATGCCGTTCCCGTGCGGCGCGCTGGCGCGCCATCCGCCCAGCATCGGCGACGCGGCCTGGCGCTGCTCGGTCTGCGACTCGCTGAACAGCACCTGCGCGAACGCGCGCACGTTGTCGGTCAGCTGGAAGTGCCCCCGGCCGAACAGCGAGTAGCGCTCGAGCGGAATCTGCAGGTACTCCCGTACCTCGTTCTGCCGGAGCTGGCCGTTGCTCGACGCGTTCGACTGCTCGATGTAGCGCCAAGGCAGCCCCGTTTCGGTGACCAGGCTGCCGCGGTATCGATAGGCCCCGTCCGCGGTCTCCTTGTACAGCGTGCCGTCCGAGTTCATGTAGTACTGGCCGCCGAGGGTCATCGGCCCCGGGGCGTCGCTGAAGATGTCGGCCAGCACCGCCGGGTCGTGCATGTTGTTCGGGTCGGGCGAATAGCCGGCGGCCGAGTAGAAATCGGTGGCGCTCAGCGACCTCGGGTCCATGTACCCTCGCCTCCGGAAGTCGCGGTCCACGGCAAAGATCTCGTCGCGGTGCGATCGCTCGAAGCCGAGCAGCACGTTGCCCCGCCGATCGGCCGAGTTCGCGCCGACAACCGCGGAGAAACGGTACTCCGCGCCGTCGCCCTCGGCCGTCTCGCCGAACTGGACATCGAAATCGATGCCTTCGAAGTCCTGCTTGGTGATGAAGTTCACGACGCCTGCGACGGCGTCCGCCCCGTACACGGACGAAGCGCCGCCCGTGATCGTCTCCACCCGGGCGATCGCCGCGGCCGGAATCGTGTTGATGCTCACGGCCATGCCGGCGTTGATCGGCATCGCCCGGCGGCCGTCGAGCAAGACGAGATTCCGATTCGGGCCGAGCCCACGGAGGCTGAGCGTCGCCTGACCCGGCGTGCGCGTCGCGCCGGAGGACAGCTGCTCGCTGAAGAACGAGGTGCCCTGGACGCCGAACTCCGAGCCCACGTTGAACTGCGAGACGGCGGGCACGAACTGCGGGAGCTGATTGAGGACGCTCTCTATGCCGACGCCGCTCGACTCCTCGAATCGGCTGCTATCGACGGTCATGATCGGACTGTTGGCTTCGAAGTCGCGCCGCACGATTCGGGAGCCCGTGACGGTCACCTCTTCCAGTACCGGCTCTTGAGCGAAAGCGGTGCCCCCTGCCCCGCCCACGATTGCCGACACCGCTGCCGCAAGCGCCGCCAACGCCGGCCGACTCGAGAAAGAACGCGCGTGAGTCACCTGGAACCCCCTTTCCTGTCTGTTGTTGAAATGATTACCATTTGAGTCCACTCGTTCCGCGGCCATGTATCGGCCCCCTTCGCCGAGGCTTTCGTACCGGGGCGAATCGCTCGCTCCCGCCCGGTCGAAGCGCCGAAGACGAAAGGCATCCCCCTCCCCCGGTTATGTCATCTCAACCTCCTCGCCGTCCTGGCGCACGGAACGATTGCCGCGACCTTCCTTTATTGGTGGTTTCCGGTCCGCCGGCGAAAAATCGAGCGCCGACTTTATCACCGTTCAGGTACGAACGGGACGAGGGAATGTCACCTGGTACCGCCGGGTTTGTTCGGCGTTCCCGACGCGGCTAGACTCGACCGCGACCAGAAGAACGGAGATCCCCGATGACCCGACACACGGGCAGCGTCTCGGGCTTCCTCGTCGTCGCGGCCTCCTGCCTCGCGGCCTGTGACGGCGGCACCGGCAGCACCGCATCCGTCGCCGCGGTCGGCTTCTCGGAGCCGACGCTGCACGACTCGACGTTGACGCTCGACACTCACGTCGACATCCCGTTCGACTTCGCGACGCCGGCCGTCGACCCGCGCACGGCGCCGCTCCAGGTCAATCTCGAGAAGATGCGGCGCGGGGGGCTCGACGCGGCGTTCTTCATCGTCTACGTCGGCCAGACCGAGCGCACGGCCGAGAACTACGCGGCCGCCCGACGCGGCGCGATGACGAAGCTCGAGGCCATCCGCCGCATGGCCAACGAGCTCTATCCGGATCTGATCGGCCTGGCCCACACGCCCGACGACGTCGAGCGTCTCGCCTCGGAGGGCAAGCTCGCGGCCGCGATCGGCCTCGAGAACGGCTACGTGATCGGCCGGGATCTCGACCTGCTCGACCGCTACTACGCGCTCGGCGCGCGCTACATGACGCTGGTCCACAACGGGCACAACGACATCGCCGACTCCGCGCAGCCTCGCGCGGAGCTCGGCGACGCCGAGCGGGAGCACGGCGGCGTCAGCGAGTTCGGCGCGCGAGTGATCGCGCGGATGAACGACCTCGGCATGATGGTGGACGTCTCGCACGCATCGAAGGAGAGCGCGCTCGACGCGATCCGGCTGTCGCGGGCGCCGGTGATCGCGTCGCATTCGAGCATGCATGCGCTCGCGGGTCATCCGCGCAACCTCGACGACGAGACGCTGCTCGCGCTGCGGGACAAGGGCGGGATCGTGCAGATCGTCGCGTTCGATATCTACCTTCGATACGACCCGGAGGCCGCGGCCGCCGACGCCGCGCTGCGCGAGGAGTTCGGGGTCTACACGGCGCAGGATCTCGCGGCGCTGCCGGACGAAGAGAGGATTCGCTTCCTGCGCCGCGCGCAGGAGAATCAGCAACGCTGGCCGCCGTCGACCGTCGAGGACCTCGTCGACCACATCGACCACGCCGTCCGTGTGGCCGGGATCGATCACGTCGGCATCTCGTCCGACTTCGGCGGGGGCGGCGGCATCATCGGCTGGTCGGACGCGGAGGAGACGCCGGCCGTCACGCGCGCGCTCGAGGCGCGCGGCTACACCGCGGAGGAGATCGGGAAGCTCTGGAGCGGCAACTTCCTGCGCGTGTGGCGGGAAGTCGAGCGAGCGGCGCGGCGCTGAGGGCGTCAGGCGCCGCTTGTCACCTGACCCGCCACGTGCTCGTCTGGCGCAGCGCGTCCGCGACCTTCGCCGTGCGCTTCAGCTGCGTCGGGTGGTTCGCGTAGAACTGCTTCTCGAAGCGCTCCGCCGGATTGCGGTACACCACGCCGAGCGCGACCGGAAGCTCGGGCATCCTCATCGACAGGAGCAGCTGCGCGAGCGTCGCGTTGGTCTCGTCGTGCACGAGCACGTCGTCAGGCCGCTCGCGTGCGTCGACGACCCGCAACGAGAAGGTTCTCGGGTCGAACGCGATGCCCTTCGAGCCGTCCTCGCCGAACACGAGCGGCTTGCCGTGCTCGACGTGCAGCTGCGCGTCGGCCGCCCGCTCCTTCGCCGTGAACGCGCCGAACACATCGTCGTTATAGACGATGCAGTTCTGGAAGATCTCGACGAAGGCCGCACCGTCGAACGCATGCGCGGCCTCCAGCACGCCCCCGAGCCCGGTCTTGTCGACGTCGATCGCCCGCGCGATGAAGCGGGCGCCGGCGCCGAGGGCAAACAGCCCCGGCGAGACGGGCGCGTCGAAGGATCCGCCCGGCGTCGACGGGGTCCGCGTTCCGGGCCTCGACGTCGGCGAGTACTGGCCCTTCGTGAGGCCGTACACCTCGTTGTTGAACAAGAGGATCTTCAGCCCGACGTTGCGCCGCAGCGCGTGCATGAGATGGTTGCCGCCGATCGAAAGGCCGTCGCCGTCGCCGGTCACGACCCAGACGTCGAGATCGGGCTGCGCGAGCTTGAGGCCGGTCGCGATGGCCGGGGCCCGCCCGTGGATGGTGTGGAACCCGTACGTCTCGAGGTAGTACGGGAAGCGCGACGAGCAGCCGATGCCGGAGACGAAAACGGTCCGCTCGGGGCGCGCGCCGACGTCCGCGAGCGCGCGCGTCATCGATTTCAGGATCGCGTAGTCGCCGCAGCCGGGGCACCAGCGCACCTCCTGCCCCGTCGTGAAATCCTTGGCTGTCAGCCTGTCGGCCGCCGCGCTCATCGCCTGTCTCCTTCGCCGGCGCAGATCATGAAACCGCCCTCGGCTTTCTTTGGCTGCCCGGGATCTCCGCGAGTTCCCGCTTGATCGCGGCGACGACCTCGGAGACGAGGAACGGCTGTCCCGTCACCTTGTTGAGCTGCACCGGCCGGACGTCGAGCCGGTCGCGCAGCAGCGTCGCGAGCTGCCCCATGTTCATCTCGGGCACGAGAATACGCTCGAAGCCCGCGAGGAGCGCGCCGAGGTTCGCGGGGAACGGGTTCAGGTACCGCAGGTGGATCAGGCCGACCTTTGCGCCCGTCCTCGCGACCTGCTGCACCGCCTGGTAAAGCGCACCGTACGTCGAGCCCCAGCCGACCACCGCGACGTCGCCCGCCTCCGCGCCGACCTCGACCCGCTGCGGCGGAATGAAGCGCGCGACGGAGGCCACCTTCTCCGCCCGCAGGCGGGTCATTGCCTGATGGTTCGCCGGATCGTACGAGATGTGGCCGGTGCGAATGTCCTTCTCGAGGCCGCCGATGCGGTGCATCAGGCCCGGCATCCCGGGGACAATCCACGGCCGGCCGAGGCTCACCGGATCCCGCTCGAAGATCGTCTCCTCGCCCGGCCGCGGGCGGGCGGGGTCGATCGTGTGCGCCTCGATCGGCGCATACGACTCGAGATCCGGGATCCGCCACGGCTCCGCGGCGTTCGCAAGGTAGCCGTCGGTCAGCAGGAACACGGGCGTCATGTGCCGGATCGCGATGCGCACGGCCTCGATCGCGACGTCGAAGCAGTCGCTCGGCGAGCGGGCCGCGAGCACCGGCACCGGTGCGTCCGCGTTGCGCCCGTAGACCGCCTGATAGAGATCGGACTGCTCGGTCTTCGTCGGCAAGCCGGTCGACGGGCCGCCGCGCTGGGAATCGACGATCACGAGCGGCAGCTCCGCGGCGATCGCGAGCCCGATCGCCTCGGTCTTGAGCGCGATCCCCGGCCCCGAGCTCGACGTGATGCCGATCGCGCCGCCGTACGACGCGCCGATCGCCGCGCACGCCGCGGCGATCTCGTCCTCGGCCTGGAACACGCCGACGCCGTGCGCGCCCATCTGCGCGAGCCGATGCAGCAGCGGCGAGGCCGGCGTGATCGGGTAGGAGCAGAAGATCACGGGCCGGTCCGCGAGCTCGCCGGCGGCGGCGATGCCGAACGCGAGCGCGTCGCTGCCGCGGATGCCGCGATACTCTCCGGGAGGAAACTTCGCGCGCTGCGTCCTGATCTGCGGAATGGCGGCCGCGAGCTCCGCCGTCTCGCCGTAGGCGTGCCCGGCCTGAAGCGCCGCGATGTTCGCATCGCGTACCGGCTCGTTCGCCGCGAAGCGCCTCCGCACCCACGCCTCGATCGACTCGACGTCGTGCCCGAACATCCATTGCACGAGGCCGAGCGCCCAGAAGTTCTTGCACCGCCCCGCGTCGCTCTTGCTGAGACCGAACGGCTTCACGGCCTCCGCCGTGTGCTTCGCGATATCGAGCTCGATGACCTGGAAGCCGTCGAGCTCGCCGCTGACGCGCGGATCCTGCTCGTAGCCGGCCTTCGCGAGCCCTCGGCTGGTAAACGTATCCGTGTTCAGAATGATCAGCGCGCCCCGCTCGAGGAGCGGCAGGTTCACCTTCAGCGCCGCGGGGTTGAACGCGACGAGGACCTGCGGCGCGTCGCCGGCCGTCGTGATCGGCCCCGCGCCGAGATGGATCTGGTACGCGGAGACACCGAACGTGGTCCCGGCGGGCGCGCGGATCTCGGCCGGGTAGTCCGGAAACGTGCCGAAATCCTTGCCCGCAAGCGCGGTGGCGCCGACGAACTGCGCGCCCATGAGCTGCACGCCGTCGCCGGAATCTCCGGCGAAGCGCACGACGATGGACTCGGATTCGGTGTGGTCGAGAGGGATCATTTGCAGTCGCAGCCCGTCAAAAGTAGAGTCCGGCGCAGCCCGGTGCCGTCAACAAGCCCGCCATTTTGCAATAAACTGCGCGCGGCATTCATCGCGCGGGCGTGCCTTTCGTCGGCGAGCGCATGGGCGAGAGGCGCTCGGAAGCGGCACGGCCGCCCGATCGAGCCCCCCGCCGGACCGATTCTGCCGATGCGGTCGCGAACGCTTTCGGAAGCGGATTCGAGTCGCGCTCGGTGCACGAAATCGGCGCGATTATAGCGGTCCTGCGGCTTTTCAAGGTGATGCAAAGCGAATATGGATATTCATCTAGGTCTGATCGATGCGTATCGGGTCATCGCGACCCGAGGGGCGCCATGACGCGCGTCAAATACATCGAGCCGGACGGCGCCGTCCGGGAGGTCGATGCCGAGCCGGGCTCGACGCTGATGGAGGCGGCCGTCGACAACAACGTCGAGGGCATCATCGCCGAATGCGGCGGCGCGTGCTCGTGCGCGACCTGCCATGTCTATGTCGAAGAGGAGTGGCTCGAGCGCCTCTCGCCGCCCGACGCTCAGGAGGACGGGATGCTCGACTGCGTCATCGAGCGCCGCGCGAACAGCCGCCTGAGCTGCCAGATTCAGCTGAGCGACGATCTCGACGGCATTACCGTCAAGGTGCCGGACGAGCAGATCTGACCCCGCTCCGCGGCCTGCATTTCGGATATCCGACCCGCGGCGCGCTCGATTTCGGCGCCTCTTTGTTTTTCGGACACCGCGGACCGCCGCGAGTTCGTACGGGATGTGCGAGTGGATGGGCGGCGCTTTTTGTAGCACAATTCGCGCGCTTCGGCGCCCCCGCCCGGAGGATCAGGGATGACGTTCGTAGTCACCGAGGCCTGTATCAAGTGCAAGTACACCGACTGCGTGGAGGTGTGCCCGGTCGATTGCTTCCACGAAGGGCCGAACATGCTCGTGATCGACCCCGAGGAGTGCATCGACTGCACGCTCTGCGAGCCGGAGTGCCCCGTCGAGGCCATCGTCTCGGAGGACGACGTGCCGCCCGGACAGGAGCAGTTCCTCGCGCTGAACGCCGAGCTCGCGAAAGAGTGGCCGGTGATCACGAAGGCGAAGGCTCCGCCGGAGGACGCCGACGAGTGGAAGGACGTCAAGGACAAGCTGCAGTATCTCGAGCGCTGACGCGCCGCTCGCCCGGCCGTCCGCGCGGCCGCGCTCACGTCTGATTCTTGATCGGCAGCAGGTTCAGGAAGAACTCGACGGTACGCTGCGAAAACCCCTTGGCCGGCTGACGGCCGATCGAATCGTCGCCGTTCCACCATCTCAGCCAGCCGCCGTCCTCGAGCGTCACCCGCCACGAGTTCTCCGGCCGCATGTCCCGCTCCAGGATGTCCGTCAGCGTCGCGGCGAGCAGCGGATCGTCCGCGACGATGCCGATCTCGGTGTTCCATATCATCGAGCGCGGGTCGATGTTCGGCGAGCCCACGAAGCTGAGGCGCCCGTCGACGACCGCCGCCTTCGTATGCAGCGCGAGCGTCCCCGGCTGCACCGGCGGCGTCCGGTAATCCTCGAGCACCGCGGCGTCCGCGCGCATCTCGTAGAGCTCCGCGCCCGTTCCGAGGAGCGCCCTGCGCCACTTCTTGTACGCCGAATGGGCGATGACGTGGCTGTTGGACGCGAGCGAGTTCGTCAGGATGCGCACGCGCACGCCGCGCGCGACGGCGTCCTCGAGCAGCGCCACAAAGCTGCGATCGGGCACGAGGTACGGCGAGCTGAGGATCACGTCCTGCTCGGCCCTCGCGACGAGCGTCTTGAACCGGGCGTAAAGCTGTACCGGCCAGTGCTCGTCGACGTTCGGCGAATCGACCAGCACGTCGCCCTCGCCGCGCATCGGCGCGGCGACGAAGGCCTGGACCCAGTCCTGCCAGCCGAATGCCGGCGCGGTGAACGCGGACAGGTCCCTCGCGTTTTCGGCGATGCTCGCGCCGTTCCGCTCGCGCAGCGCATCGACCAGGTCCGCAGCCGACGCGTCCCGGCGGGCAGGCACGGCGCGCGACAGCGGGCTTTGCCAGTAAAGATCGAACGCGTCGATCACGTCGGCCAGCACGGGGCCGGCGATCAGGAGATCGATGTCGTTCTGCACGAATCGCTCGTACACGCCGAAGTACCGGTCGCCGATGTTCCGGCCGCCGACGATCCCGAACCGTCCGTCCGCGACGAACACCTTGTTGTGCATACGATGGTTCAGGACGTTCATGCGCGCGACGAACTCGAGCGGCCGCCCGACCGGCGAGCGCACGCGCCACGGATTGAAGAGCCGCACCTCGATGCGCGGATGCGCGCCGAGGGCCGCGAGCTCGCCGTCGCGGCCGGCGACGGCGAGGTCGTCGAGCAGGAAGCGCACGCGCACGCCCCGATCCGCCGCGTCGAGCACGTGCTGCATCAGCAGCCGTCCCGTTCTGTCGTCCTGCCAGATGAAGTACTGAATGTCGAGCGTCTCCTCGGCGAGCTCGGCGAGGGCGATGCGTATCCGGAGGGAGTCCGCATTGTCGTCGAGCAGCCAGAAGGCCGACTCGCCGTCGCCGAGCTGCGCTTCGACGCCGACCGCGAGGCGGGCGAGCGCCCCCTCCTCCGCGGGCGCGCTCGGCCAGAAGCGCGCGTCGCGCTGCGGGGCGCGGTCGAGGGACGGTAACGGTGCGCACGCCGCGGCCACGGCGACGATGACCGCCGCGAGCGCGGCGCGGACGAGGAGGACCGAGGCAACGGCGTGAGCCTGAACGAAAAAAAGACGCGGCCGAAACATCCGGCGAATCGTAACAAGTCGCGCCCGCACCCTGCACGGCGGGGCGGTCCGACGGGCGGCCCACGCTGACAAGCGGCAAAACCGTTACCTATACTACCGATACCGTCGGACGGCGCCCGGGGGGGAGCGCCGCGGAAACGGTCATGCGAGCACGACGACAAAGGCCGCCGCAACGCTCGCAGGAGCGCGATCGATCCGCGCGGGTTCCAGCGCAGTGGATGCGGCGGCAGGCGGTCCGCGGCATACAGAGGAGAGAGCGATGAGCAGCAACAGGAATCTCTTCATCAACGGAGAGTGGGTGGCCGCCAGGGGAGGCAAGACGTTTCCGGTCTACAATCCGGCGACGGGCGAGGTGTGGACGCACGTCGCGGACGCGAGCCGCGAGGACGCCGCGGACGCGATCGCGGCGGCACGCGACGCGCAGCCCGCCTGGGCCGCGAAAACGCACTCGGAGCGCGCACGGATCATTGCGCGGGCCGGCGACATTCTCGAGGCGCGCGCGAAGGAGTTCCAGGAGGTCATCGTCGACGAAGGCGGCTCCTGGATCGGCAAGGCGATGTTCGAGACGGGCTACAGCGCCGGCGTGTACCGCGCCGCCGCGGCAGCCGCTTACCAGGTCACGGGCGAGATCCTGCCGTCGGACCTGAACAAGCTGAGCCTCGTCGCACGCGAGCCGCTGGGCGTCGTGTCCGTGATCTCGCCGTGGAACTTTCCGGTCATCCTGTCCTCGCGCGGTATCGCCGTCGCGCTCGCGGTCGGCAACGCCGTGGTGCTGAAGCCTTCCGAGGAGACGCCGGTGGCCGGCGGCATTCTGCTCGCCGAGATCCTCGCGGAGGCGGGGGTGCCGAAAGGCGTGTTCAACGTCGTGACATGCTCGCGCGAGAACGTCGCCGACGTCGGCGACGAGCTGGTCGCGAACCCCGCCGTGCGCGGCATCAGCTTCACGGGCTCGACGGCCGTCGGCGCGCAGATCGCGGCCAGGGCCGGGGCACTGCTGAAGCGCTGCGTGCTCGAGCTCGGGGGCAAGGACGCGCTGATCGTGCTCGACGACGCCGATCTCGAGCGGGCCGTCAACGCCGCGACCTTCGGCTCGTTCATGCACCAGGGCCAGATCTGCATGGCCGTCGAGCGGATCATCGTCGACCGCAGCATCGCCGAGGCGTTCACGGAGCAGTTCGTCGCCAACGCGCGCAAGCTGAAAACGGGCAATCCGCGCGACCTCGGCACGTGCATCGGCCCGGTCATCAACGAGAAGCAGCTCAAGCGCATCGCCGAGCACGTGGACGACGCGGTATCGAAGGGCGCGCAGCTCCTCTGCGGCGGCAAGCATCAGGGCCTCTTCTTCGAGCCGACCGTGCTCGGCGGCGTGACGCCCGAGATGCGCGTGTTTCGCGAGGAAACGTTCGGCCCGGTGGCGCCGATCATCGTCGCGGACGGCGAGGACGATGCGGTGCGGCTCGCGAACGACACCGAGTACGGCTTGTCGGCGGGCATCATCACGCGGAACGAGGAGCGCGGCCTCGCCGTCGCGCGCCGGCTCCATACCGGCATGGCCCACGTCAACGACAGCTCGATCCACGACGAGCCGCACGTGCCGTTCGGCGGCATCGGCGCCAGCGGGCTCGGGCGTCACGGCGGACGGCCGGGCATCGAGCAGTTCACGGAGCTGCGCTGGATCACGCTCGAGCGCGGCGGCCGGCACTATCCGCCGACGTTCGTCGTGAACCCGGAGCATCACTGACCGGCCCGTGCCCCGAAACGCCAGGTACGAAATCGATGCCGGCGTCGATCGCGAGCGCGCTCTCCGCGGCGCGGCACGCAGACGGAAGTCGCGGCGGTTCGCCGCGGTCTTCGCCGGCGCTTTCTCGCTCGCCCGCGCGCGAATGGCGGCACCGTGCGGCGCCTACCGAGGCCCGAAACGTTCGCGTATACTTCG
>Ga0079224_100001388_pt1 | contig 27710 bp, 21 predicted proteins | sample Stecom2015_FD_80414 | JGI IMG/M metagenome (GOLD analysis project Ga0079224, IMG submission 80414) | Agricultural soil microbial communities from Utah to study Nitrogen management - Steer compost 2015 | ecosystem: Environmental > Terrestrial > Soil > Agricultural land | place: USA: Utah... | reverse complement strand
GCGCCCTCGCGGCGAGGAGTGCTACGGGGCGAGCCAGCGGGCTTGCCATGAGCCGACGCCGTGGGGCGCCAGGCGCTGATGCAGCCACGGCAGCAGCGTCTTCAGCTGCGCGTCGACGCCGTAGGGCAGGTTCGCGATCACGAGACCGGAGCCGCAGAGGCCGAAGCTTCCGGCCGCGGCGACTTGCAGCTCGACCTGGAACATCCGCGGCATGTCGAGCGCGCGCAGCTGCCGGACGTAGGCCCGCGCTTCGGGCCTGCGCAGCAGCGGATACCACACCGCGTACACGCCGTTCGCCCAGCGCTCGAGCAGCGCCGGAAGCAGGTCGAGCACCTGGTTGAACTCCTCGCGCTTCTCGTAGGCGGGATCGATGAGCACGAGCCCGCGCCGCTCGGGCGGCGGCACCACGGCGGGTACCCCTTCGAACGCGTCTCGGCGATGGAGATGGACTCGCCGGTCGCCGTCGAACACCGCTTTGAGCGACGCGCAAGCCTGCGGATGCAGCTCGAACAGCTCGAGGCGGTCGTTGTCACGTAACAGCATGCGGGCGAGCTGCGGCGAGCCCGGGTACCTGAGCAGCACGTCGCCGCCGTTGAGCGCCTCGACGGCGCCGACGTAGCGGGAAAGCTCCGGCGGGACGGGCCGCGCGTCGAGGATCCGGGCGATGCCGTTCGCGAACTCGCGATTGCGCTGCGCCTCGAGCGACGTGAGGTCGTAGAAGCCGGCGCCCGCGTGCGAATCGATGACGCGCATCGGCTTCGGCTTGCGCTGCAGCGCGTCGATCAGCAGCGCGAGAACGGCGTGCTTGACGACGTCCGCATGATTGCCGGCGTGATACTCGTGCTGGTAGCTCAACATCGGGCGGGCATCATAGCGCGAAGCGCAACGCTACATGCGCCTCCGAATGCGAGCCGGTCAGGGTCAGGTGCCGGCGGTGCCGCCGTTGACCTGGCGCGGTGCGTAGCAGCAGTACTGCCGCTTGCCCTTGCGCTTCGCCGCGTACATGGCGCGATCGGCAAGCTCGAGCAGAACGTCCGCCTCGTCCCCCTGGTCCGGGAAGACCGCGACGCCGATGCTGGTCGACACGGGTACCCGATGGCCGTCGAACTCGAGCTCGTAGCTGGTCGTCTCGCTCGCCTTCTTCGCGGCCGCGGCCGCGTCCTCGCGGCCGCGCAGGCCTTCGAGCACCAGCACGAACTCGTCGCCGCCGAGGCGCCCGATGCTGTCTCCGGCGCGCGCCACGGCGGACAGGCGCGCAGCGACATCCTTCAGCACGAGGTCGCCGGCTTTGTGGCCGAACGTGTCGTTGATCTGCTTGAAATCGTCGATGTCGATGACCATCACCGCGCCGCGATACATGCTGCGGTTAGCGTGGCTAATCGCTTTGTTGAGCTGCCGAAACAACTCGGCGCGGTTCAGCACACCCGTCAGCGCATCGAAGCTTGCTGCCCGGCGCAGCGCCGATTCCTGCCGGTGTCTTTCGACCGCCAGCTGCAGCACCTGATGGATACGCTCTACCGAAGTCGTGCCCTTCTGCAGAAAGTCCTGCACGCCGATCCTGACGAGATCGATCGCGACTTGCTCGAATTCCTTGCCCGTGAGCGCGACGAGCGGCAGATGCGGCGCGACGCGCCGCAGCGCGATTGCCGCGTCGCAGCCGTCGGCGTCGGGCAGCGGGAGATCGATCAAGGCGACTTCGAGCCGCTCCTTCTGAACGATGTCCTCGGCTTCCCGGAGCTTAGTTACGCGGCGAATCTCGTAATTGCTGTCGAGAAGCGTCAGTGCTTCGGCGAGCGAAGCTGCCGCGTCGACGTTGTCCTCGAGTAGTAGCAGGCGCACGGATGGGGAAAAACTTCGTTTCGGCCGATCAGGGGAGCAAGAATCGTACCATTGCCTACCGGCGCGAAGCACCGCGGCTTGCGCACGGCGAAGACTGTCGGTACGTCGTCGATATTTGTAGAACCCACATATTTATCGAATTCGAGACGAATAATATCGAGGCGCAGATCGGAACGCGCACCTATGCAAAGCGCGAGAACCTCGAGACACGTTGCCGCCGAGGTCGAGCCGTCCGTCTGCAGGACCCGCGTCCGATCGAGCATCACGTGAACGTTTCGATTTCGCGTCCAACTCGAGCGAGGCTGATCGTCCCATCCTCGCCGCCCACGATGCAATCGTCGACCGTCGCGTGCGATCGCGGATGACGCCGGTCGGCGGGGGCTGGCGCGCGCTCGGTGAACCGATCGAGAATCGCGCTGTCGATCGTCGTCACGACGAACGAGAGTCGCTCGAGCTCAACCCGGGCCTGACCGAGCCCGAACGGCTTCCGGCCGCCGAACGCCGAGAACGCCGAGGGATCCTCGACGGCTGCGGCAGGCGATGGGGCGCGGCGATGCTTTGGCAGCCGCGCGACGGCCTCGCGAACAGCGTGCCTCGCGCCGCCGGAACGGCGCGGCCGCGAGCCGAAGATGCGGCGTGACCGCTACAAGCGCCGCCGGATGGATGTCGCATTTCTTGCAACCCATTTCCAATTCTTGGGTCTCACAGTGTAGTATCCGAGGCGGATTCGATGGCCGTTCCACGGTTTGCGGCCTAACTAACTGATCCGGGGAGAATTTTAGCTGGGTTGCCGCGCAGGACCTGCGCGGCGAGCACCGCCCGCGCGGCTCGACGATACGGAGGGCGAGGACCTCGTGGTCGAGGAAAGGACGATAAACCGAACTGATCGGAACACCGCGTTAGCAACAGCCGCCCGCGCCGTGAAGCGCACGGCAACGCGGTTCCGTCTGGCCGTTGCGCGCGCGGCCGCCCTCGCCGTGTCCGTTCAGATCGCGTCGCCCGCGCCCGCGGCGCCCCTCGAACCGCCGCCGGAGGTCGCGCGGCTCCTCGAGGCGCCGCCTCTGCCGCGGCTCTCGCTCGGCCCGGGACGGCGCCATGCGCTGCTCGTGCACGAGCACGAGCTCCTGCCGACCGAGCTGCTCGCCGAGCCCACCGTCTCGGTCGTCGGCCTCAAGGTCAACCCTCGCACGTACGGTCGCCACGCGCCGCTCGCGTACTTCGGCCTCACGCTCATCGACCTGCCTTCCGGCAGGCGCACCGAGCTCGATGTCCCGTCGGGCGCGATCCTCGGCTTCCCGATCTGGTCGCCGGACGGCTCTCGGTTTGCCTTCACCGCAACGGTCGAGGACGGCATCGAGCTTTGGGTCGGCGACCCGGCCGAGGGCAAGGTGCGTCGTCTCGTCGGCCCCGAGCTGAACGGCACGTTGAGCGCGCCGTGCACGTGGGCGGCGGACGGCCGGCTGCTGTGCCGGCTGATCGACGGCGAGAAGCGCCGCTTCCCGACGCCGAGCGCGAACGACCTGTTCCGGCTGACCGCGCCGACGACGCTGCAGAGCCTGTCGCAGCAGGCCCTCGACCCGTGGCTCGTGCGCCAGCTGATCGAGTCGCAGCTCACGCTGATCGACGTCGAGACCGGGCTCCGGCAGCCGGTGGGTGCGCCGGCCGCGATCGAGGCGGTGGATCCGGCGCCGAGCGGCGCGTTCCTGCTCGTCTCGCGCATCGTGCCGCCGTACCCGCTCGTGTCGGGCGTCGAGCCGCCGCTGAAGACAATCGAGGTTTGGGACCGCTTCGGCAAGGTCGTGAAGACCTTCCCGGCGGCGGGGAGCCAGCCGAATGCGCCGCGCGCGATGCAGTGGCATGCGTCGCTGCCGGCGACGCTCGTCTGGGTCGAGCGCTACGGCGACGGCGACCGGCTGATGCGCCAGCCGGCGCCGTTCACCGAGGAGCCCGCCGAGGTCTATCGTTCGCCGAACCGCTACGCGGGGCTCGAGTGGCTCGACGGCGAGGTGGACGTGCTCGTCAGCGAGTACGACTCTCTGCGCCGCCTGCGCCGCCACTTCCTGGTGTCCTGGCACGGCGACGAGCCGCGCCTCCTGGCCGAGGGCAGCGTCGACGCGGCCTACTCGCGCTTCGGCCGGCCGCTGTCGACCGCGAACGCGTGGGGCAAGGAGGTCGTCGCCGTTCACGACGGCGGCATCTTCCTGCGCGGCACCGCTCCCGGCGAGAACGGCGCGATCGGCTATCTCGACTACCTGGATCTCAACTCGCTCGAGGCGACGCGGATCTGGCAGTCGGACGGGCACGCGTACGAGATCGTGCTGGGGCTCCTGTCGCCCGACGGCAGCGCGCTCGTGACGCGCCGCGAGACCGCGCGCGAGCCGCCGAACTATTACGCGACGACGGCGGACGGCACGGTCGCGCTGACGGCGTACGAGCACCCCGCGCCGGCGCTCGTCGACGCGCGCCGGATTCCGCTGCGCTACACCCGCCCGGACGGGCTCGGCCTGTCGGCGACGCTGTACCTGCCGGCCGGGGCCAGCGAGCCGCTGCCGGTCGTCCTGTGGGCGTATCCGCGCGTGTACGGCGAGGACACGGAGTCCGTCGAGTCGATCGCCGCCGAGCAGTTCCCGAGCTTCGAGCGGGCATTCAAGCTGTTCTTCCTGCTGCAGGGCTACGCGGTGCTCGACGATGTGTCGATGCCGATCGTCGGCGCCACGGCGACGGCGAACGACACGTTCATCGAGCAGATCGTCAACAACGCGGAAGCGGCGCTCGCCGCGGCGGCCGAGACCGGCTACGTCGATCCGAGCCGGGCGGGCGTGGCCGGCCACAGCTACGGCGCCTTCATGGTGGCGAACCTGCTCGTGCACTCGGATCTGTTCTCCGCCGGCGCCGCGCTCTCCGGCGCGTATAACCGGACATTGACGCCGTTCGGCTTCCAGACGGAGCGCCGCTCGCTTTGGGAGGCGCGCGAGACTTACCTCGCGATGTCGCCGTTCCTGTACTCCAACGTGCTCAACGAGCCGCTGCTGCTCGTGCACGGGCTGCTGGACGAGAACGCCGGCACTCCGCCGATCCAGTCGATCCAGTTCTACGAGGCGATTCGGCACAACGGCGGCAAGGCCGACATCCTGCTGCTGCCGCGCGAAGGGCACACGTATCGCGGCCGCGAGTCGGTGCTCGCGACCGCGGCGGCAATGCTCGATTTCTTCGACGCGCACGTCAAAGGCGCGGATCTTGCGGCACCGCCCGAGACGCTGCGAGCGTCGACGACGCCGGCCGTCGACAAGACGACGAAGCTCGCGGAATGAGCCGGCCTACGGCGGTAGAGGCGAGCACATCCCTGTGCTCTTGACGCTGTTCTTCCGAGCTGAAACAGCTTCGACTCCGATACCCACGCGTTCACCGTAAGAACGTCGCGCGCGCAAGCCAACCTGTCGGCACGCTGCGACAGGAAAGTCGCGGAGTCGAGATGGAGTGTCGGGGAGACTGCCTATGCCGCCGCCCGCGAGCGCGGCCCGAACCGGGACGAAACCGGCTACGATGGCGCGACGCGATCGGGCTGCGGAAAGGAATGGCGTGCAGAGCGGCTACTGGCAAGATCTGACCACGACGGATTTCGCCGGGCTCGATCCCGAATCGACCGTCGCGCTGCTGCCCGTCGCGGCGATCGAGCAGCACGGGCCGCATCTGCCGCTGTCGACCGATGCGGTCATCGCGGACGAGATCGTCCGCGCGCTGCTCGCGGGCCGAGCCCCGGACGGGCCGACCCTGCTCGTGCTGCCGCTCGCCGCCGTCGGGCACAGCCCGGAGCACGCGTCGTTCGCCGGCACGTTGACCGCGCGCGCGGAAACGCTGCTCGCGCTGTGGACGGAGATCGGCCGCAGTGTCGCGAGCGCGGGCGTCCGCAAGCTGATCCTGCTGAACTCGCACGGCGGGCAGAAATCGCTCGTCGACATCGTCGCGACGCGTCTGCGCGCCGAGCACGGCCTCCTCGTCGTGCGGGCGAGCACGTTCTCGATGGGCGCGCCGCCCGGGCTTTTCGAGCCGCGCGAGCTCGCGCTCGGGCTGCACGGCGGCGACGTCGAGACGTCGCTGATGCTGCACCTGCGTCCGGACCTCGTGCGCCGGGATCGGATCCGTGATTTCATCGGCCAGCCGGAGCGCTTCGCCGACGAGCACGAGCTGCTCGGGGCCGAGAAGCCGGTCGGGTTCGGCTGGCTCAGCGAGGACCTGCACCCGGACGGCGCGGTGGGCCGGGCCGGGGGCGCGAGCGCCGAGAAAGGCGCGCGCTGCTTCGAGCACATCGTCGGCCGCTTCCAGCGGCTCGTCGACGAGGTTGCGGCGACGCCGCTCGAGGTCCTGCGCGGCCGCTAGTCGAGGTGACCGGCGCGCTCGCGCTTCGCCTTGAGGTATTGCGCGTTGTGCGAGTTCATCGTGCCGACGAGCGGCACGCGCCCCGCGACGTCGATCCCGTGCGCACGCAGCGCCTCGATCTTCTGCGGATTGTTCGTCAGCAGCTCGACCCTCGACACGCCGAGCTCGCGAAGCAGCGCGGCGGCGACGTCGTACGTGCGCTCGTCGTCGAGGAAACCGAGCCGGCGGTCCGCGTCGAGCGTGTCGAGGCCGCCGTCCTGCAGCGCATAGGCGCGCAACTTGTTGGCGAGGCCGATGCCGCGGCCTTCCTGGTCGAGATAGAGCAGCAGGCCGCCGCCGAGCTCGGCGATCCGGCGCACGCCGCGGCGCAGCTGCTCGCCGCAGTCGCAGCGCAGGCTGCCGAGCAGATCGCCGGTCAGGCACGCGGAGTGGAGCCGCACGGGCACGGTGCCGCCGAGGTCGGGCGTGCCGATCAGCACGGCAACGTGCTCGCCGAGGCCGTGCTCGTCGCGAAACAGCGCGAGCTCGCAGTCGAGCGCGTCCTCGAGCGGCACGCGCGACTGGCTCATGCGCTTCAGGCGTGGACGCGCGGGCAGCGCGTGCGCGGCGACGTCGGCGACGCCGAGCGACAACAGCGACGCGTCGGGCGGCGACGCGGCCTCGATCGCGACCAGCGCGGGCAGCAGGCGCCCGGCCTTCGCGAGCCTGAAGCCGGCCGCGGCGACGTGCGCGAACGGCGGGCGCGGATCGGCGGCGGCGAAATCCACCGGCGCCGCCGCGCGCTCGAGCCCCGCGCCCGCGAGCGTGCGCAGCGCGTCGATCGTCGCGGATGCCGGCATCGGGATCGCGACCGCCGGGCCGCCGCCGTCGGCGAGCCCGAGCGCGTGAGCGCGCTCGGGCGTCATCAGCAGCGACACCGGAGCGCCCGTCGCCGCGAGGCGCTCGAGCAGGCTCTGCGGCACGGCCTCGACGGCCGCCACGACGAGGCCGCGACCGTGCCCGTTCGCGCCGTGCTCGGCGAGGTGTATCGCACGGCCGCGGCGCAGCTCGTCCACGGCCCGATCGACGGCGAGCGCCGCCGCCTCGCCGTTGATGGCGACGGCGGATGTCGAGCTTGAATCGTTCACGGGAGTGCTAGGATAGCAACGATACGGCCGGGACCGCGCTTTTGCCTCCCGGTACCGGCCCCCCCGAGAGCCGAATCGCCGACGTTGCACCGCGGAGCGCCGAACGAGCAGGAGGCCTCGCCGATCACGGAAGGCGAGCGCGCGTTTCGCGTGCTTCTCGCGTTGCCGCGGAACGGCGGGGACGTCGCCCGGCTCCCCGGCCGCGCGCTCGGCGTCGATCGCTCGGGCGCCGCCGTCGCGGTCTCTCCGGACGACGCGTGCTGCCTGCTCGTCGCCGACGGCCGCGGCTGGCGCCCCGCGGAGCAGGCGTCGGCCGAGAGCCGGGCGGTGCTCGATCTGTATCTGCCGTTGCGCTGTCATGCGGGCGCGCTCGCCGTCGCGCATCTCGGCCAGAGCCTCGACGGGCAGATCGCGACCGCGAGCGGCGATTCGTTCTACGTGACCGGCGCCGCGAATCTCCTGCATCTGCAGCGCATGCGCGCGCTGTGCGACGCCGTCGTCGTCGGCGCGGGCACCGTCGCGGCGGACGATCCGCGGCTCACGGTGCGCGTCCCGGCCGGCACGCACCCGGTCCGCGTCATCCTCGATCCGCGGCGGCGCCTCGGCGCCGATCGCCGCGTCTTCCGCGACGGCGCCGCCCGCACGCTGCTGGTCGTCGACGAAGCGCTCGCCGCGCGCGGCGAGCGTCACGGCGAGGCCGAGGTCGTCAGCATTCCGGTCCGCGACGGCCGGCTCGCGCTCGACGTGCTGCTCGACGCGCTGCACCGGCGCGGCCTCCGGTCGATATTCGTCGAGGGCGGCGGCACGACGGTCTCGCGGTTCCTCGAAGCGAAGCTGCTCGACCGGCTGCAGGTCGCGATCGCGCCGCTCGTGATCGGCGGCGGGCGCCCGGGCCTCCACGTGCCGGGCTGCGACCGCATCGGCGATTGTCTGCGCGCCGCGCATCGGGTGTTCCGGATGGGCGACGACGTGCTGATCGACTGCGACCTGCGGCGTCCGCCGCGCGGCGGGCCGGGCGGGAGTGAGCCGGTGCGGGTGCTTTGAGCGCCGGCGCCGGAGAGGTGTCTGACACCTTTTTCCGGCGCCAAGCGACGGCAAAGCAGCCCTGTCGCCGCGAACGCCGGAAAAAGGTGTCAGACACCTCCGGTCGAGACGGGCCGCCAGCCGGCGATGTCGGTGTGGCCGACGACGAGCCGCGATCGCCCTTCTGCGACGTGCTCGAGGCGGCGGGCGAGCCAGGCGTCGAGCGCGTCCCGCTCGTCCGGCGCCGACTCGACGGCCGCCGCGTGCCAGCCGGCGAGCAGCTCGCGCTGCAGCGCCGCCGACTGCGGGCCGAGCCGCCAGTCCGTGCTCTCGCTGCGCAGCACGTAACGGCGCGCCGCGAAGGTCTCGATGGCCGCGGCCGGCGCGCGCGGGCCGAGCGCCGGCCCGAACCCCTTGTCCCCGCGCTGGTGACGGTTCACGAGCGCGCGCACGCGCGCGTCGCCGGGCTCGGCCGGCTCGCAGTGCATGCGCCCGTCGTAGGTCAGCGCGAACAGCACCGAGACGCCGGCGTCCGCCGAGCGTTCGGCGAGCGTCCGCAGCCACTCGAGTGAGACGAGGTCGAGCAGCGCCGACGCCGTCAGCAGGCCGCCGGGCTCGGGCAGGCAGCCGGCGAGCGTCCTGATGTCGGCCTTATCGAGCACGACCTCGCACGCGAAGCCCGTGCCGTCCAGCCGGATGCCGCCCGCGGTCTCGGCGAACCCGACGCCGCCGGCTTCGGCCCACGCGTGCAGGGCGGGGACCGCCGCGGCGAGGACGGCCGGGTCGGCGTCGACGAGCCGCCAGCGCTGCGGACCGCCGAGCCGCGGCGCGAGATAGCGCAGGTTCGCGCCGGTCCCGGCGCCGAGATCGACGACGTCGAGCGGCGCGCCGTCGCGGCGCCGGATCGGATCGCACCCGGCCTCCGAGCGCGCCGCGGCGTCGGCGGGCTCGCGCAGCGCAAGCCAGTCGGGCGAGAAGCCGCTCATCCGCCGCCTTCCGCGAGCGCGTCGACGGCCGCGGCGAAGCGCGCACACGCGTCGTCCCAGGTCGGCAGCGCGCGCGCCCGCTCGCGGGCCCGCGCCGACAGCGCGCGATGGAGCGCATCGTCGTCGAGCACGCGTGCGAGCGCCCGGGCGAGGGCGTCGACGTCGCCCGGCGGCACAAGCACGCCCGCGTCGCCGACCGTCTCCGGCAGCGCGCCCGCCTCGGCGGCGACGATCGGCAGGCCGTGCGCGAGCGCGTCGGCGTGCGCCATGCCGTACCCCTCGAGGTACGAAGGCAGCACGAACGCTCGGGCGTCCCGATACAGGGCCTCGAGCCGCGCCCGCGAGACCTCGCCGTGCAGCACGACGCGTGCGCCGAGACCGAGGCGCTCGATCTGCGCGTGAATCCGCGCGGCCGTCGCCGGATCGCGCGCCGCGCTGCCGACGCAGTCGAGCCGCCACGGTCGGTCGGCGTGCCGTGCGAGGGCGTCGAGCAGCACGGCGTGCCCCTTGCGCTCGGTCAGCGTCGCGACGCAGAGGAGCCGGGGCGCGTCGCCGGCCCGTGCCCGATCGCCGTTCGCGCCGTCGGGCGCGGGCCGATCCGTTCCCGGCTCGACGACGCGGATGCGCTCGGCCGGGATCCCGTCCGCCGCGACGCGCCGCGCGGTCCAGCGGCTCGTGACGATGACTCCGCGCGCCGCGCGCCACGCCCGGCGCTCGTCGCGGCCGAGCCTCGCGGCCGTCGGATCGTCGAGCCCGGTCTCGTCGCACACCGGATGGTGCACCAGCGCGACGATCCGGAGCCGCGGCGAGAGCCGCTCGAGGGTCGCGGCGAGCCCGGCGAGTGCCAGGCCGTCGACGACGACGGTGCGGCCGGCCGGGATCGCGGCGAGCACGCCGTCGGCCGCGGCGATCGATGCGGGCGATGCGGACGGGAAGTCGGCGGCGAGCGGGAGCACGCGCACGGCCCAGCCGGCGCGGCGGAGCCCGTCGACGATGCGGCGGTCGTAGAGATACCCGCCGGTCAGCGTCGCCGGATCGCCGGGCAGCACGAGATCGAGCGCGCGCAAACCCTCAACCGCCTTCGGCGCCGCTTCCGAAATCGGCGTCCGGCCCCGCTTCCGGCTCGATGCCGACCAGCGTCGCCTCGTACGACGCCCACGCGACATGCGACTCGTGCAGCGTCACGCGCAGCGAATGCAGCGCGCGCGCGGACGGGCCGAGCGCGCCGACGGCGATCCTCGCGGCCATCCGGTCGAACACGACCCGCGCGAGAAACTCCGTCGTCGTGTTGCGGCCCGCGAACTCGGCCACCTCGTCGAGGTTGCGGTAGTTGAGCTCGGCGAGGATCGCGCGCAGCACCTCGCTCGCGCGGCCGATGTCGACCACGAGGTCGTGCTCGTCGAGCGCGGTCCTTCTGAACTCGACGTCGACGACGTACGTCGCGCCGTGCAGCCGCTGCGCGGGGCCGAAGATCTCGCCCTTGAAGCTGTGAGCGATCATCAGATGATCGCGTACGGTGACGGCGTACATCCGCTTACTCCCGATTCTCGTGCCTCCAGTGTAGGTCGAACGAGACCGTCCGCCTCCTCACGTGTAGCGCAGCCGATGACAGAGCACTCCGGCGGTCCCCGCCGCGAGCCGCGGGAGCAGCGCGGGCAGCTCGTCGAAGCGGCTCTCGCCGCTGATCAGCGCATCGAGGCGCGGGTCCGCGAGCAGCTCGAGCGCGAGCGTCATCCGGCGCCGGGCATCCCAGCGGGCACGCTGCTTCGCGGCGACGCTGCCGACCTGCGAGGACACGAGCGCGAGCCGCCGGCTGTGGAAGGCGCCGCCGAGCGGAGCGTCGACTGGACGGTCCCCGTACCAGCTCAGCTCGACGACTTTCGCCTCGAAGCCGGCGAGCGCGAGCGCGGTCCCGAGCCCCGCCGGTGTGCCGCTCGCGTGGACGACCACATCCGCGTCGGCCGACGCGGTATCCGGGCCGGCGAAGCGGACGCCGAGGGCGTCGGCCGCCGTCCGCTTGTCCGGGTCGATGTCGATGAGCTCGACCCGCGCGCCCGGGATGCGCGCCGCGAGCCACGCGACGAGACAGCCGACGGTGCCGGCGCCGACGACGGCGATCCGGTCGCCGACTGCCGGCGCCGCGTCCCACAGCCCGTTCACGGCGGTCTCGACGTTCGCGGCGAGGACTGCGCGGCCCGGCGGTGTGCCGTCGGGCAGCGGATGGACCGCGTCCGCCGGCACGACGTAGCGCGTCTGGTGCGGATGCAGGCAGAACACGATCCGCCCCCGCAGCGCCGCGGGCCCCTCGACGACACGTCCGACGCTCGCGTAGCCGTATTTCACCGGCGCGGGGAAATCGCCCGCCTGGAACGGCGCCCGCATCCGCTCGTATTCGCTCGGCGGAACGCGGCCGGTGAAGACCAGCGACTCCGTGCCGCGGCTGACGCCGGAGTAGAGCGTCTCGACGAGGACCTCGCCGTCGCCGGGCGGCGCGAGCGTCTCGGCGCGAATCTCGCCGCGGCCCGGGGCCGTGATCCAGAACGCGAGCGCGGCGTCGCTCGGCGGGGTCGACATCGTCGGCGGGCTCCTTGCCGCACTTCGGCGGGCGCAGCGATCGATACTTGCAAGGGGGCGCGAGACGTGCAAGCGTAACCGCGATGCCTACAGCTTCCCTCGCGGCCGTGCGCCGCCTGCGTGGCGCCGTCCCCGGCGCAGGGCTCTCGACGGCCGCGCTTGCCGCGGGAGCGATCGCTGCACAGCGCCACCTCGAGCTCGAAGGCCTCTACGTTCCGCTCGTCGTCGCCGGCTTCCTCGCCGGCGCCGTGGTCGCGCTGATCGCGGCCGCCCGGCACCTGCGCGGCTCGTTCGGCGCGGCCAATCACGTCACGCTCTTCCGCGGCGCGCTGATCGCGCTCGTCGCCGGGCTCATCGTCACCGAGGCCACTCCGGCCGTTCTGTGGTTTGCGATCGCCGTCGCGGGCAGCGCTCTGCTGCTCGACGGCGTGGACGGCTCGCTCGCCCGCCGCTGCAAGCTGTCGAGCCCGTTCGGCGCGCGCTTCGACATGGAGATGGATGCCGTGTCTACGCTCGTGCTTGCGACGCTCGTCTGGCATTTCGGCAAAGCCGGCGTCTGGGTCATCGCGAGCGGCCTGCTCCGCTATGCGTTCGTCGCGGCCGCGCACGAATGGCCGTGGCTGCGTGCGCCGCTTCCGCCGAGCAAGCGCCGGCAGACGATCTGCGTCGTGCAGATCGGTGCGCTGCTCGTGTGCCTCGCGCCGTCCGTGCCGCCCGCGCAGAGCGAGCGGATCGCCGCGCTCGCGCTCGTGCTGCTCGCCGCTTCGTTCGCGATCGACACGCTCTGGCTGCACCGCAACGCGAACGCCGCGCGGCGGCACGGCTAGACCGGCCTCGATGGCCAGGCCGACCTCGATCACGCAGGGCAGCAGGGCCGCGCGCATCGCGTCGCTCGCCGCGGCGCTCGGAGCTCTCCACTTCGTGCTGACGTTCGAGCACGTCTGGCCGACGTTCGCGATCCGCCCGTCCGCCGCGCTTTCGCTCGAGATCCTCGCGGTGCTCGCCGTCATCCTGCTGCTCGGCGCGCTCGGCCGTCCGCCAGGCCGGCGCGCGTCGACCGCGCTCGCGCTCGGGCTGACCGCGGCGGCCGTCGGCCGCTACGCGGCCGTCTTGACCGCCGGGCTCTACGGGCGGCCCGTGCACCTCTACTTCGACCTGCCGCACGCGCCGAACATCCTCGCGATGCTGACGAAGGTCGCAAGCCCGGGGCTCCTCGCAGCCGGCGCCGTGCTCGCCGCGCTGATCGTCGCGGGCGTGTTTGTCGGATTACGCGCCGCGCTGCGGCGGGTAGCGGCCGCCGCTGCCCGGCCCGGCGAGCGGGCCGCGGTCGCGGCCCTATGCGCGTTCGCCGCGATGCTCGCGCTCGCGGGCGAAGCCCTCGAGGCCGGCGTTCGCGTCGCGCAGCCCGTGACCGGCGTCGTGCTCGCTCAAGCGCAGCGCTTCGGCGCGGACAAGCGGGCGGCGCGCCGCGATGCGCTGCTGCCGCCGCCGGCCGACTTCGGCGACGGTCCGCTCGCCGCGCTCGACGGCCGCGACGTGCTCGTCGTCTTCGTCGAGTCGTACGGCGCCGTCACGTTCGACAGGCCGGACGTGCGCGCGGCGCTCGCGCCGTCGCGGGCGGCGCTCGAGCGCACGATCGCCGCGACCGGCCGCGGCGTGGTCTCGGCGTTCGTCGAATCGCCGACCTTCGCCGGCGCGTCGTGGCTCGCGCACGCGAGCTTCCTCACCGGCGGCCGGATCGACAACGCAGGCGCCTACGCCCGCCTGACGAAGGCGGCGCGCGACACGCTGCCGAGTAGGTTCGCGCGCGCCGGCTACCGCACCGCGGCCGTGATGCCGGGCCTGCGCGAGGACTGGCCGGACGGCGAGTTCCTCGGCTTCGACGTGCTCTACGACGCCGCCGCGCTCGACTACCGCGGCCCCGAGTTCGGCTGGTGGCGTATCCCCGATCAGTACGCGCTCGCGAAGCTCGATGCGCTCGAGCGCGGCGCGGGGCCCCGGCCGCCGGTCTTCGCGTTCCTCGCGACCGTGAGCACGCACGTGCCGTTCCGGCCGACGCCGCCGTATCAGGCCGACTGGTCGCGGCTCGTCGGCGGCGAGCCGTTCGGGCCGGGCGCCGCGGAGCATGCGCTGCGGCAGCGCCCGGACTGGCTCGACCTCGCGCCGGCCTACGTCGATTCGCTGCGCTACGCGCTCGAGACGATCGCGGGCTATCTCGACTGGCGCGCCGACGACGACTTCGTGCTGATCCTGCTTGGCGATCACCAGCCGGCCGCGAGCATCTCGGGCCCCGGCGCCCGCCGGGACGTCCCCGTGCACGTCGTCGCGCCGCCGAGCCTGCTCGACGCGCTCGCCCCCGCGGGCTTCGCGCCGGGGCTCGCGCCGCCCGCCGGCACCGCCGTCGGGATGCACGAGCTCGCATCGCACCTGCTGCGCGTTTTCGAGGGCCGGCGCCGTCAGGCCGGCTCGTCGGCGAGCCGGAGGTCGCCGAGCATCGCGACCGCCGAGAGCGCGAGCATCACGATCAGGACCCAGCGGACGAACGGCGCGCCGCGCGCGACGGCCATGCGCGCCGCGGCCCAGGCGCCGGCTGCGCTGCCCGCCGCGAGCAGCGCGCCGAGCCCCCAGCGGACCTGGTCGTTGACGATGAAGACGGCGAGCGCCGCGACCGTGAACACCAGCACGATCAGGTTCTTCACCGCGTTGCCGCCGACCAGCGTGAAGCCGCTGCCGAGCACGAGCCCGGCGAGCAGGAAGAAGCCGACGCCCGCCTGAATGAAGCCGCCGTAGGCGCCGATCGCGAAGAACAGCGGGGCCTGGACGAGGACGCTCGCTTCTGCGCCGGTCTCGTGACTCTCGAGCCACCTCCGCGGCCGCGCGATCACGATGACGAGCATCACGAGCAGCAGGACGCCGATCGTGCGCTGAAGCATCGTCTCGTCGAGGTCGACCGCGAGCGCCGCACCCGTCGCTGCGCCGAGGACGGCAGGGACGACGACCTTGGCAACGCTGACCCGCGGCATCGCGTTGCGGCTGCGGAACGTCGCGACGGACACGAGCGACTGCACGAGGATGCCGACTCGGTTCGTGCCGTTCGCGACGTTCGCCGGTAGGCCGAGCACGATCAGGAGCGGCAGCGTGATCAGCGAGCCGCTCCCGGCGAGCGTGTTGATGAAGCCCGAGACGAAGCCGACGATCGGCACCGCGACGAGCAGCAGCTGGTCGGCTTGCATTCGTTGAGTCTGGTCAGCCGTTGCCGCGCTTCGCGGCGCGGCTGCGATTCTCGGCTGTCGCACCCCCGCGCTTCAAGCCGCGGCCGTGTTCGGCGTAAGCGGGGAGGCCGTCCGGCCGCCGCACCATCCCGGGGCGACGCCCGCCGCGATGCACCGCGAGAGTGCAGCCGGAGAATCTCGTAAGACCACAAGTGATTGAAGATGCGTAAAAAAATCGAGTGGCACGCTTTCTGCTATCGCCTCCGCACGCGACACCCATCTTTCGTAAGGGAAGGAATATCCGATGAACACGAACTTTCGGCCCGCCTGCGCCGCCGTCGCCCTGCTCGTTTCGGCTCCCGCCCTCGCCCAGCCGGGAGAAGGCGCCGGCGATGTGACCGCGAACGCCGCGATCAGCAACAACTACATCTGGCGCGGCCTGACTCAGACGATGAACGAGACCGCGATCTCGGGCGGGCTCGACTACGTTTCGGAGGGCGGCTTCTACGTCGGCACGTGGGTGTCCAATGTGAGCTTTGCGCCGTCGGACGTGTTCTCGTACGAGCATGACGTCTACTTCGGCTTCTCCGGCGGCGACCGGGTCACGTACGACGTCGGCTATCTCTACTACAACTACGACGACGTTGCGGAAACCGACTTCGGCGAGCTGTACGGCACGCTCGGCTTCGGCAACTTCAGCGTCTCGGCGTCCATTCTCGCGCACGCGGAGGCGGACGAGCCCGACCCGAGCCTCGATTTCGGCTTCGGCAAGGCGCACTACCTGTCGTTCGACTACAGGGTACCGCTCAAGAACGAGGTCGAGCTCGCGTTCCATGCCGGCAGGCACGCCGGCGACTTCATGAAGTGGTTCAACGGCGTCCCGGACACCTACACGGACTACTCCGTGTCGCTTTCGAAGAGCGGCTTCAGCTTCACGATCAGCGACACCGATCTCGACAGCGAGATCCCGGACGGTCTCGACAACGGATCGCTGAAGTTCGTGATCGGCTACTCGATGAGCTTCGATCTGTAGGCCCGTGAAAACGGCCTCGCGAACCGCATGGCGCTCGCCGCGCATCGTAATTACGGGGCAAAGCCCGTAGGATCGGAGTTCCGCCATGATCGGCCCGGAGGTTCGACAATGAACAAGAAGATTCTCGCCGCGCTTGCGGCAGCCGCGTCGATGACCGCCTGCACCGACGAGCCGGAAGTCAGCCCTTCGGTCGAGCCCGAGGCGTCCGCCCCGGCCGCGGACGCCCAGCCCCCGGCGCCGCCGCCCGCGCCGGGCGCCCCGTCCGCCGAAGACGCCGTCGAGCTGCCGAACGAGATCGTGATCGAGCGCGGCGGCTTCATCCCGGAAGGCATCGAGTACGATCAGACGAACGAGCGCATCCTCGTCGGCTCGCTGGCCGAAGGCACGGTGTTCGAAATCGCGCCGGACGGGTCGATGACGCCGGTGATCGAGGACGCCGATCTCGTCTCATCGGTCGGCATCGAGGTCGACGAGGAGCGCAACCGGCTGCTCGTCTGCAACGCCGATAGCAGCGTCTTCGGACCGGATGCGGCAGGGCCCGGGATCGCGATGCTCGGGATCTACGATCTCGAGACCGGCGAGCGGCAGGCGATGGTCGATCTCGCCGCGGTGATCGAGGACGCGCCCGCCGACGCCCGGTTCTTCGCGAACGACGTCGCCGTCGGCGCGGACGGGACGGCGTTCGTCACCGACACGATGATGAACGTGATCTATCGCGTCGGCACGGACTACCAGGCGAGCGTGCTGCATCGCTTCGAGGGGGCGGGGCCGAACGGCATCGTCTATCACGACGACGGCTATCTCCTCGTCGTCGGCAACGGGAACCTCTACAAGGTGCCCGTCGACGATCCCGATTCGACGAGCCAGGTCATGCTGCCCGAGCCGCTCGACGGCGGCGACGGCATGGTGTGGATGCCCGACGGGCGCCTCGCCGTGGTCAGCAACAGCCAGAGCCGCGTGATCGCGCTCGAGAGCGGCGACGACTGGATGACCGCGCAGCTCGCCGGCACGGCGAGCTTCGACGGGCAGGGGACGACGGCCGCGGTCTTCGGCGACGAGCTGCTGGTCGTCAAGCCGCACTTCAACGATCAGGATCCGCCGTCGATCGAGCGTGTGACGCTGAACTGATCCGCGTCGCCCGGCTCGAGCGTCACGACCGAGACGGTCTCCCCGGCCACGAACGGGGCCGGCGAGCCTTCGTGCCACGCGCGCCACTGATCGTCGAAATGCGGCGATAGCGGGTGGCCGCTCTGGCCGCCGGCGAGCTGCAGGATCCCGGCTTCGGGACGGGCCGGGGACACGACCATCCGGATCACCGCGCCGCGCGCCGGCTCCGCCACCCGCACCGCGAGCGAGGCGCCGCGCTGCGGCACGCTCGGCAGGCGCAGCAGCCGCCCGAGCAGCGGGACGGCGGCGAGCGGATGGGCGATGGCGAGGCGGTTGACCTCGCCCCACGGCGTCTCGGGCCCGAGGCCCGGCCTCGCGTCGAGCTCGCGGAGCGCGCCGATCAGCACGTCCTCGAGGAACGCGGCCCAGTCGCGGTAGCCCGCCGGCAACAGATGCGCGGGCCGCTCGTCGAGCAGCCGCCGCATCGACTCGTCCGCGAGAGGCCAGCGATGGACGAAGCCGGGGTCGGCCGCGATCGCAGGCGCGAGCAGCGGCACCAGCAGGCGCTCGATGAGCGCGCGGTGGAACTCATGGAGCAGGCGGAAGCCGACCTCGGAAGGCTCGGCGCGTCCGTTCCACGCCGCGATGGCGGCGCGGGCCGCGGCAACGCTCGGGTCGGGATCGTCGGGGTCGAGCACGTCGAGCGCGATGCGCCGGATCTCGTCGTAGGCCTCGACCCGCGTGTCGAGCTGGATCGCGGCGAGCGCGGCCTCGTCGAAATGCCCGCTGGCGGCCAAGAGGTCCGCGATCCGCTTCGCGCGGTACGGCGGCATCGAGATGCGGCCGAGGCGCGCCGCGTCCCCGGCCGGCAGCAGCCGGTTGTTCGCCGCGAAGAGCACGTCGTCGGGGCCGCCCTCGTAGCGAGGCGGCGGCGTGTATCCGTCCCACGAGAGCGTGCCGTCGGCCCACGACCGGGGCACCGAGCCGTCGAAGCCCGTGCGCGCGGGGAGCGGGCCGTTCACCGCCCAGCCCACGCTTCCCGCCGCGTCCGCGAACATCCAGCTCAGCGACGGCCCGGCCCAGCCCGTCACGACGTCGAGCCCTTCGCGTACGGAATCCGCGAACGCGAGCTCGAGCACGTCGACGTCGACGCCGCCCGGCTCGAGCCAGGTCGCCCGCAGCGCGAGCGGCCGGCCGAGCCCGTCGCGCCCGACCAGCGGCCCCCAGCGCGTGAGCCGCACGTCGAGGGTCTCGGGCTCGCCCCCCTTCACGGCGATCGTCTCGCGCTCGACGACGAACGCCTCGGTGCCGCCCGGGACCCGGTACGCATTCGGATTCGCGGCATCGATCTCGACGACGACCCAGTCGCTCTGGTCCGCGTTGCTGACCGTGAGCCCCCACGCGAGGCCGTTCGTCGCGCCGATCACGATGCCCGGCACGCCCGGGATGCCGAGACCGCGCAGCACGCGGCCGTCGAAATGAAGCTCCGCGCGATGGAAGACGTTCGGCAGCCGGAGCCCGAGGTGCGGGTCGTTCGCGACGATCGCGACGCCGCCTTCGCCGCGGGCCGCGCCGACCGCCCACTGATTCGACGCGGCGTTGGCGGGCGGCGGCAGGACGATCCGGCGCGGGACGGCCGGCGGCGGGCCCGAAAGCGCCCCGGCCGGGACGGGCATCGGACGATAGCCGCCGGTCGGATCGTCCGGCGCGGCGAAGAGCGGGCGATCGAAGCGCGCGGTCGACGGCGTGAGAAACGCGTACACGTCGGCGGGCAGCGTCGCCTCGAGCACCGCCTGGGGCCGCTCGTAGACCTCGTTGTTCGACAGCATCGTGTAGAACGCGTAGACGACGAGCAGGCTGTCCTCGACGGTCCACGGCTCGGGCTGCGCGCGCAGCAGCCAGTATTCCGGCGGACGGGCACCGAGATCGGCGAGGCCCGCATTCACGCCTTCGGCGTACGCGGCGAGCCAGGCCAGATGCCGCTCGGGCAGCGACCTCGCGAGCTCGCGGGCGCGCTTTCTGAACTGGAACGCGCGGCGCTCGCGGTCGAGCGGCAGCGCGGCGGGGCCGACCAGCGCGGCGAGCTCGCCGGCGGCGCTCCGGCGGCCGAGGTCCATTTGGAAGAACCGCTCCTGCGCATGCACGAAGCCCTGCGCACGGTAGGCATCCGCGAGCGACGCGGCGCGAATCCTCGGAATCGCCGCTTCGTCGAGCTCGACGGCGACGGACGAAGAAAGGCCCGGCACGGCTGCCGTGCCGTCTCGCCGCGGCAGCGAGCCCGTCAACGCGATCGCGCCCGCAGAAGCCGCGGCCACGGCGGCGACGGCGGCGGACGCGAGGATTCCTTTCCAAGTCATCCGCGGCCCTCCCTTTGCACGCCCGGTCCCCGGCAGCATACTTGATCGCGCTTCGCGTGCCGAAGCTCGGGCAGGAGGCTCCGCAGATGACCAACGGGCAGAGGAGCGTGATCTTTCTCGCGGCCGGGCTCGTCGCAGGGTTCGCCGTCGCGACGTTCATGCCGTCCGACGACGGCGCCGACTGGCTCGCGCCCGCCGGCGGATCGCTCGAGGAACGGATCGACGCGCTCGAGCGCCGGATCGCGTCGGAGGCCGCCGCCCGGCTCGTGCTGCTCGACGAGATCGACGCGTTGCGCGCGGAGCTCGAGGCGGTCGCCGCCGGCGCGGCGGCCGATTCGGCGTCCGGACCGGCGCGGGCGGCGCGGACGGCCGAGCTCCCGCTGCGTGCGGCGGTGGGCGGCGCGGCGCCGGCGGACGATGTCGCGTTCGCCGGGGAAGGTCTGCAGGCTGCGGAGGAGGGGCGTCCGCGGCGGCGCGGGCCGACTCCCGAGGAGCGCGAGCAGCGCCGGATCCAGCGCTTCGTGGACGCGGGCTTCACGGTCGCCCGCGCAGAGTGGATCGAGCAGCGCACGGCCGAGCTGCAGATGCAGCGGCTCGAGGCGCAGTACGAGGCGGCGCGCAGCGGCGATATTGCCCGCGCGCGCGATCTGCCGTCGGTGGAGGAGGCGCTGCGGGCGGAGCTCGGGGACGCGGAGTACGAACGCTACCTCGAAGCGACCGGCCGGCCGACGCGGATCGGCGTCCGGAACGTGCTGCCGAGCTCTCCGGCGGCTCAGGCGGGGCTGCGTCCGGGCGACGAGATCGTCTCTTACGGCGGCAGGCGGGTGTTCGGCATGGACGACCTGAACCGCCTCACGCTCGAGGGGCGGCCGGGCGAGACGGTCGTGATGGAGGTGCTGCGCGACGGGCAGCCGCTGCAGCTGTACGTTCCGCGGGGGCCGATCGGTATTTCCGGGGGCGGGCGCCGACTCCCGTAACGTGCACGGCGCCTGACGGCCCCGCGGCGGTTCTGAACCAAGGGGCGCTTGGCACTGTCCATGGGTCGGGGATCGCGGGCGGGCCGGGCGCTGTGTCGGGGAGCGCGAGGCGGGCGCTGTTGTCCGAGTCGCAGGTCGGGCGCTGTGTGATATGCGCGCCTTGGGGACCGCCGCAAGCACATCCATGTGAGCTGCGGGCTCGCCATCCCTGGCTCGCACGCTCCCCAAGGCGCGCATATCACACAGCGCCCTCCTTGGCGGCGTGCCGGTCGGTCGCCCTCCTTGCGGGCCGGTCGTTCGTCGTCTTGACGGCGTGCCGGTCGTTCGCCGTGCCCGGCGGCTTGCCAGTTGGTGGCGGTCCTGGCAGCGGCTGGCCGAGGGCGCGGCTGTATTCGCCGGGGCATTGCCGGGTGTGGTTAGAATGACCCGCTTTGGGACGGGCTTTTCGGATGTCGCTGCAGCAAAAGTTTCTTCGCCTCGAGTCTCACCTGAAGTCGCTCGTCGTCGGACAGGAGCGCCTGCTGAACCGCATGCTGATCGCGCTCCTCTGCGACGGCCACCTGCTCGTCGAGGGCGCGCCGGGCCTCGCGAAGACGCGTGCGATCAAGGTGCTGAGCTACAACATCGAGGGCGACTTTCATCGGCTGCAGTTCACGCCGGATCTGCTGCCGGCGGACCTGACCGGCACGGAAATTTATCGTCCGCAGGAGGGCACGTTCTCGTTCCGGGAAGGCCCGCTGTTTCACAACCTCGTGCTCGCCGACGAGGTGAACCGCGCGCCGGCGAAGGTCCAGTCCGCGCTGCTCGAGGCGATGGCGGAGCGGCAGATCACCGTCGGCTCGGTCACGTATCCGCTGCCGCGGCTGTTCATGGTGATGGCGACGCAGAACCCGATCGAGCAGGAGGGCACCTATCCGCTTCCGGAGGCGCAGCTCGACCGGTTCCTGCTGCACGTGCTGGTCGGCTACCCGGACGCCGAAGGCGAGCGGGCGATCCTTGCGCTGAATCGCGCCGAGGCGCGGCGGCCGAGCGGCGATCGCGAGCTGTTCGCAGCCGCCGACCCGCTGACCCAGGACGAGGTCCTCGCCGCCCGGCAGGCGGTGCTCGACCAGCACCTCGCCGAGCCGCTCGAGGAGTATCTGGTGCAGATCGTGCTCGCGACGCGTGACCCGGGCCGCTACGGCGACGATCTTGCCGGCGTCCTGCAATACGGCGCGAGCCCGCGCGCGACGATCGCGCTCGACCGCTGCTCCCGGGCCCGCGCGTGGCTTGCGGGCCGTGATTACGTGACGCCGGAGGACATTCAGGACGTCGCGCCGGACATCCTCCGCCACCGCGTGCTGCTCAGCTTCGAGGCCGAGGCGGCGGGACGCACGCCCGACGAGGTCATCGAGGCGCTGCTCGGGAGGATCGGCGTGCCGTGAGCACCGTTGCTGCGTTTCGCGGGGGTGAGCGAAGCGCGCTCGGGCCCCGGCCCCCTTCCTCACCCGACCGGGTCACGCTCGAACGGCTCATCGGGCTCAAGGCGGCGGGCGAGTCGCTGAAGCTCACGGCTCCCCGGATTCACGCGCTCGGTGCGGGCGGGCATCTGTCGCCGTTCAAGGGACGCGGCGTCGAGTTCGACGAGTCGCGGCCGTACCAGCCGGGCGACGATCTGCGAACGATGGACTGGCGCGTGATGGCGCGGACCGGCAAGCCGCACACGAAGGTGTTTCGCGAGGAGCGAAACCGTCCGGTGATGGTCTGGCTCGATCTGCGCGCGCCGATGATGTTCGGCACGCAGGGGGCTTTCAAGGCGGTGCGCGCCGCGGAGGCCGCGGGTTTGGTCGCGTGGGCCGCGATCGCGAACGGCGACCGGCTCGGCGGCCTCGTGTTCTCCGACACGGCCCACGAGGAGCGCCGCCCCCGGCTCGGCCGCCGCTCCGCGCTGACGCTGCTGCAGCTGATCGCGGAGGATGCCTTCTGGGCGCCGTCGTCCTCGGCGCCGCCCGGCGGCGGCGCCGGGCACGCGCTGCAGCGTCTGACCCGGGTCGCGCGGCCGGGCAGCCTGCTGTTCCTGATCAGCGATTTTCGGGGGCTCGGCAACGAGGCCGAGCGCCACCTGCGCGAGCTTGCGCGTCACGGCGACGTGTTCCTGCTGCACGTGTTCGATCCGCTCGAAGCTGAACTTCCGCCGCCCGGGCGCTATCGAATCGTCGTCGGCGGGCGATCGGTCACGATCGACACCTCCGACCCGGCACTGCGCAAGCGCTACCGCGCCGAGTTCGACGCGCATCGGGCACGGCTCGGCGCCCTCGCGCGCGTGCCCGGCATCAGCCTGATCGACTGCGCGACGAGCGAGGATCCGCGCTCGGTGCTCGCCAGGCGTTTCGGCGGCCGCTCGGCGTGAGAAGATTCGGGACGGGGACGCAATGAATCCGAGCATCGACGTTAGCGACCTGCCGCTCCGGGACATCCACCTGCCGGAGCCGGTCTCGTGGTGGCCGCCGGCGCCGGGCTGGTGGCTGCTCGCGGGCATGCTCGTCGCCGTGCTCGCGTTCGCCCTGTGGCAGCGCTACCGCACGCGGCGCACGCGGGCAGCGCTCGCCGCGATCCGCCGGATCCGCGACGCGCTCGACGCCGGGGCCGCGCCGGTCGAATGCCTGCAGCAGCTCTCTATCGTCCTGCGGCGCTTCGTGATCTCGACCGCCGGCGCGGACGCGCGCCGCGTGCCCGGCCTCGTCGGCCGGCAATGGCTCGAGTATCTCGACGCCCGCGGCGGCGGCGGGAGGTTTCGCGACGGCCCCGGGCGCCTGCTCCTCGACGGCCCGTACGTGCCGGCCGACGCGCTCGGGCGCGACGACGCGGCCGAGCTCGGGCGCCTCGTCGCGGACTGGATCAAGTCGCAGCGGCGAGGAGCCTGAGCCGATGTGGACGCTGGCGTGGTGGTGGATGCTGCTTCTGCTGCCGCTGCCGTGGCTCGTGCGCCGCGCGCTGCCGCCGGCGTCCGTCGAGCGCGACGCCGCGCTCGTCGCGCCGGCGGGCAGCCCGTTCGCCACGCTCGCCGCGCCGCGCGGTGCGGCGCCGGTCTCGAGCCGGCGGCTGCTCGGCCTCTGGGCCGTCTGGATCCTCGCCGTGCTCGCCGCCGCGCGGCCCCAGTTCGTCGGCGAGCCGGTGGCCGTGCCGATGACCGGCCGGGACCTGCTGCTTGCGGTCGATCTCTCCGGCAGCATGGAGGAGCAGGACTTCCAGCTCGGCGGGTCGTGGGTCAACCGCCTGACGGCCACGAAGGCCGTGGCCGACGATTTCATCTCGCGCCGCGTCGGCGATCGGATCGGGCTGATCCTGTTCGGCCGCGAGGCGTATCTGCAGACGCCGCTGACGTTCGACCGCGAGACGGTGCGCACCCTGCTCGACGAGGCGGTGATCGGGCTCGCCGGCAAGGAGACCGCGATCGGCGACGCGATCGGGCTCGCGATCCGCACGCTCGAGGATGCCGGCGTCGAGGAGGGACGGCGCGTGCTGATCCTCTTGACCGACGGCGCGAACACCGCCGGCGCCGTCGACCCGATGAAGGCCGCGGAGCTCGCCGCGCAGCGCGACGTCGTGATCTATACGGTCGGCATCGGCGCGGACGCGCTGATGGTTCGCTCGCTGTTCGGCCTGCGGCAGATCAATCCTTCGGCCGATCTCGACGAGAAGACGCTGACCGCGATCGCCGAGATCACGGGCGGGCGCTATTTCCGCGCGCGCGACACGGAGGAGTTCGCCGAGATCTATCGGATCCTCGACGAGCTCGAGCCCGCGGAATCGGAGGCGGAGGGCTACCGGCCGGTGAAGGAGCTGTTCCACTGGCCGCTCGGGGCGGCGGCCGTTCTCGCGTTCGCGGCCGTGCTCGGCACGCTCGTGCCTTCTCGCGGCCTGTTACCGGGCGGTGCGCATGGTTGAGGACTTCCACTTCCTGCGGCCCGCATGGCTGATCGCGCTGCCGATCGGCGCCGCGCTGATCTTGATCGCGTTTCGCGCGCAGGCGACCGGCGGTGCGTGGCGGCGCGTCGTCGACCGCGCGCTGCAGCCCTTCGTGCTGACGAGCGCGGACCGCTACACGGGCCGCCGCTGGCCGTTGCTCGCGGTGCTCGCCGCGTGGACGGTTGCGACGCTCGGGCTCGCGGGCCCGGCGTGGGAGCGGTTGCCGGTGCCGGCGTTCCGCTCGGACGAGGCGCTCGTCGTCGCGCTCGATCTGTCGAGGTCGATGGACGCGGCGGACCTGTCTCCGAGCCGGGTCACGCGCGCGAAGCTGAAGCTGCTGTCGCTGCTCGACCGGCGCGACGGCGGGCAGACGGGGCTCGTGGTGTTCTCGACGCACGCGTTCACGGTCACGCCGCTGACGACCGATACGCGCACGATCGCGTCGCTCGTCGGCGCGCTGACCACGGACATCATGCCGAGCCGCGGCAGCAGCATCGCCGCGGGCCTCGAGAAGGCAGCGTCGCTGCTTCGTCAGGCAAACGTGACCGACGGGCGGATCCTGCTGATGACCGACGCGTCGCCGACTGCGGCGGACATCGACCTCGCCCGGCGGCTCGCGGGCGAGGGGATCGAGGTGAACGTGCTCGCCGTCGGCACCGAGGACGGTGCGCCGATCCCGGAGCCGAACGGCGGCTTCGTCACGGACGGGAGCGGTAACGTCGTCGTGCCGCGGCTCGACGCCCGCGGGCTCGCGGCGCTCGCCGGCGCGGGCGGCGGCCGCTTCTCACCGCTGACGGCCGACGACACGGATCTCGAGCGGCTCGAGCCGCCGCAGGACGCGGGCGGGATTCTGGAGTCCGAGGGGGATACCCGCGTCGCGGACGTCTGGCAGGACGCGGGGCTCTACTTCGCGGTGCTGCTGCTGCCGCTCGTCGCACTCGGCTTCAGGCGCGGCTGGATCGCCGTCATCGCGATCTGCCTCCTCGTGCCGGTGCCGCCGGCCGCCGCGCAGGACGCGGACGCGGGCGGCCTTGCGGAGTGGTGGACGTCGCTGTGGCGCCGTCCGGACCAGCGCGGCATGGACGCGATGGCCGCGGAGCGCCCGGAGCAGGCGGCGCGGCTCTTCGAGGATCCCGAGTGGCGCGCGGCGGCGCAGTACCGGGCCGGGGATTACGCGTCGAGCGCAGAGTCGCTGACCGGGCTCGACAGCGCGGAAGCGCACTACAACCGGGGCACGGCGCTCGCGCGGGCGGGCGAGATCGAGGACGCGATCGCGGCCTACGACCGCGCGCTCGAGCTCGACCCCGGGCACGAGGATGCGCGCTACAACCGTGACCTCCTCGAGAAGCTGCTCGAGCAGAATCCGCCGCCCCCGCAGCAGTCGTCGGCCGGCGAGGAACAGCAAGGCGATCAGGCCGAGGGCGAGTCCGGCGATGCGCCCCAGCAGGCCGAGAACGGCGACAGCGGCGGCCGCGAGCCGCAGCAGGCGCGCGATGGCTCCGAATCGCAGCCGTCGCAGGACGAGGCGGGCGACGGCGGCGCGCAGGGCGACTCGGCCGACGAGCAGCTCGCGAATGCCGATCCGGGCGAGCAGACCGGCGACGGCCAGGGCGAGACCGAGGGGGACCCGCAGCCCGACGAGGCGGAATCGGAGCAGGCGGGCGAGGACGGCGAGCCCGTGGCCGGCGAGGAGCTCGAGCGCTGGGCTTCGAATCAGGCGGCCGAGCAGTGGCTGCGGCGGATCCGGCAGGATCCGGGCGGGCTGCTGCGGCGCAAGTTCCTGTACCAGTATCAGCGTCTCGGCGTCGACCAGGACGGCAACTACACGCGGGGCGGCACCGAGGAGGAGCCGTGGTGAGGGCAGCGGCTCGGCATGGCGCGCTCGCGCTCCTGCTCTGGCTCGCGGCCGCGGCGGCCGCGTTTGCGCAGGACGTCGAGGTCGTCGCGAGCGTCGACCGCACGGAGCCGCACGTGAACGAATCGTTCACGTACGTGCTGCGCGCGGAAGGACGCGTCCGGGGCCAGCCCGACGTCGGTCCGCTCCTCGAGCTGTTCGACGTGCTCTCGTCGTCGGAGTCGACGCGCATCCAGATCGTGAACGGACGCGCGGAGCAGGTGGTCGAGTGGATCTACCAGCTCATGCCGAGGCAGCCGGGCAAGGCGCTGATCCCGCCGATCGAGGTCGCGGGAGCGTTCTCGAATGCCGTCGAGATCGAGGTGCTTCCCGCGGCCGCGAATACCGACGTGCCGGGCGACATTTTCCTCGAGGTCGAGGTCTCGTCCGAGCCGGTCTACGTGCAGTCGCAGGTCGTCTACACGCTGCGGCTGTTCGTCGGCACGATGACGGGCCGCGCGACGATCACGCCGCCGCGGATCACGGGCGGCGAAGCGATCGTCGAGCGCCTCGGGGACGACCGAGAGTACCGGGCGACCCGCGGCAACCGCGACTTCACCGTGCGCGAGCGCCGCTTCGCGATCTTTCCGCAGCAGGCGGGCGTGCTGTCGATCGGGCCGTCGACGTTCGAGGCGATGGTCGTCCCGCCGCGCGGGTTCTCCCGCGTGCAGCGCTTCGAGTCGGAGCCGATCGAGCTCGAGGTGCTCGCCGCCGTGCCGCCGCCCGCGTCGCATCCGGGCGCGGCGTGGCTGCCCGCGCGCCGGCTCGAGCTCCGCGAGCGGTGGGGCAGCGAGCCGCCGGAGCTCGTCGTCGGCGTGCCGACGACCCGCACGCTGACGATCGAGGCCGAAGGGCTCCTCGAGACGCAGCTCCCGGAGCTCGTGCTGCCGCAGGCGGCGGGTGTGCGGATGTATGCCGACCGTCCCGAGCTCGACCGCACGGTCACCGGCACCGGCCTCGTGTCCCGCCGCATCGAGCGCTACGCCGTGCTGCCGCAGTCGCCGGGCGAAGTCGAGCTGCCGGGTGTCGAGCTGCCGTGGTTCGATGTCGAGGCCGGCCGCTGGAGGATCGCGTCGGTCCCGTCCCGCCCGATCGAGGTGATGCCGGGCGCGCCTCAGGATCCGCTTCCGCTGCCGCAAGCCGCGCCGGCGCCCGTGCGAACGGCCGCGCCGACGCCCGCCGCCAATCCGTGGCCGCTCGTCAGCGCGGCGCTCGGCGCCGGCTGGGCGGTGACGCTGCTGCTCTGGTGGCGGTCG
>Ga0079224_100001386_pt1 | contig 27722 bp, 24 predicted proteins | sample Stecom2015_FD_80414 | JGI IMG/M metagenome (GOLD analysis project Ga0079224, IMG submission 80414) | Agricultural soil microbial communities from Utah to study Nitrogen management - Steer compost 2015 | ecosystem: Environmental > Terrestrial > Soil > Agricultural land | place: USA: Utah... | reverse complement strand
TCCCGTAAGGGTGACTTTCCTGTCATTAAAAAATTAATTAATTCCACCCAAGCAAATAAGGCGGAATAAGAAGAATTAATGCTGCAATAAAAAATAAAACTTCAAGCTTTAAAACCCACCTTGCCCACTTTTCCCATGGGATATCTGCAAGTGCAAGAACTCCCATTGTAACAGCAGAAGTAGGAATTATAAGATTACTGAATCCATCACCAAACTGAAATGCAAGAACCGCAGTCTGTCTGGTTACTCCAACAATATCGGCAAGCGGAGTCATCACCGGCATTGTTAACGCAGCCTGTCCGCTTCCACTTGGTACAAAAAAATTAATAAATGTCTGAATAACAAACATCACCTGTGAAGATATAACCGGATGAAATTCTGAAACAGGTTTAGACAGATTGTAAAGAATTGTATCAATAATTTTTCCATCCTGGGCAATTATTAATATTCCTCTTGCTAATGCTATTATTAATGCTGTACCTAATAAATCTTTTGCTCCTTTAACAAAAGATGAAGTGATTTCATTTATACTAAGTTTACCAATGAATCCGACTAAAATACCTGTGGCTAAAAATACAGCGGAAATTTCTTCTATATACCATCCATAGGTTAACACGCCGAAGACAAGAATTATAATTCCTGTTAAAAAAGTAATAAGCACAAGTTTATCTTTTCCTGATAATCCTTTATGATTTTCAAATCCGGAAATATCTATATTCTTTCTTCTTTCAATATCCAACTCATAAGTTAAACTGAGTTCAGGATTCTTTTTAATTTTTTCAGCATACTTTACAACATATAAAACAGCTATTGATGTAACTACAACCCAAACAACTATTCTGTATTCAATTCCGGAGAAGAGTGGAATATCTGCAATACCCTGAGCAATACCCACAGTGAAAGGATTAAGAAAAGCACCGGCAAATCCGGCACCTGCACCAACAAAAGGAATTGCAACTCCTGTTATTGAATCATAACCAAGCATTAATGCAAGGGGTACACAAATTAGTATAAACGGAATTACTTCTTCAGACATGCCGAAGACTGAACCTGCTAATGAAAATATTATCATCAAAAGAGGTACGAGTAATTTTCTGATTAATGGTGACTTATCATACAGTTTTACAATACCAAATACTGCCGCATCTACAGCTTCAGTTTTCCTGAAAACCTCGAATGCACCCCCAACTATAAAAACGAAACCAATAATTAATGCAGCATCCGTAAAACCTTTTATCGGTGCAGTTAAAATGTCGTTTATATTTTGCGGATTTTTATCTGTATAATTAAAAGAACTTTCAACAACTACTTCCCTGCCGTTTATATTCTCTCTCTTGTATTCCCCGCCGGGTATAACCCATGTTAATATTGCAGTTGCAGCCAGCAATAAAAATATTAATAAAAAAGTATTGGGAGCTTTTAAATTTTTTATTTTCATAGGCAGATTATAAAAAAACTGCCTGTAAGATGTTACTGTATTAAAAATTTTTTATTCTTTCAGGTAACCATCCTTCACCAATGAACTGTTGGAGCGATAGATTATTATAGTAACTTCATTTGAATGATAGTAACCTGTTGACTGAAATTTAATCCCTTCAACTTCCTTTTCGATTTTCACTTTTGCATATAGTTTATTATCTACTATAAGATCATTCTCAAGTTTAACCTTTTTATCAGGAATATTATCCAATGCCCAGTAAATTCCTTTTTTAGCATTCTGATATGCCGTTTCAATATCCTCTTTAACCGAAGATTGAGCAAATGATGCTATTGATAAAATTGTACAAAGAAAAATTAAAATAAGAATTGATTTCATGGGTTGCCCCCGTTTTTTTAGCGTGAACATAATAATATGGGTTGTGATTATCAATAATCGTAAATGAAATACCGGAAACTATATGTTGACTATTTAGTTTCCATTACTTAGTTTGGAAACTGTAAATACTAAAATAGTTTCCACTAAAAATGAAAATGAAAAAAGAATTATTACCGGAAAAAGAAAAGATTCTTGAATTTGCCCAGAATAAATTCCTTAAAGAAGGATTTTATAAAACTTCAATGGATACTCTTGCTGCTGAACTTCATATCAGTAAAAAAACTATCTACAAACATTTTGCCTCGAAAGAAATACTTGTTGAAGAGATAGTCAAAAAATTTATGTCAAATGTTAATGAACAAATTGAGTCAGCCATTAATGAAAAGACTGATTCTCTTTCCAGAGCTATTTACTTAATAAAAATTATTGGCTCCCTTGCCGCAAAATTAAGTGATAAATGGATAAATGATTTACAGGTTCACATGCCTGCAACCTGGGAAAAAATTGATGAGTTCAGAACTAAAAGGGCTAATGCGATTGTTGGTGAAATAATAAGAGAGGGGCAGGCAGAGGGAAAAATTATTCAAAAACCTGCAGAGCTTATTATCCATCTTTTTGTCAATTCTCTCAAATCCATTGTTAATCCTGATTTTATTTATTACCAGAAGTTTAATTACAAGGAAGCATTCAATCATACTTTTGAAATTTTATTCAATGGTATTCTGACTGCAAAAGGTAAAAAACAATTTGATAAAATCTTTAAGAAAGAGATGCAATGAAACGTTTATTATTCATGTCGTTTGTTCTCTCAATACTTGCCGGATGCAATAACAATAATCATCCTGAGTTTATTGAAGCTTCGGGAACAATTGAAGCAATTGATGTAATTGTAAGTGCTAAAACTGCCGGAGAAATTTTATCAATCAGGTTTAAAGAAGGTGAAAAAGTTAACGCAGGTGATACAATATTAATTATTGATCATGAACTTCTTGATATTCAGCTAAAACAGGCTGAGGCAGGAAAGGAAATTGCAGAAGCAAGATTAAATCTTATGAAAAAAGGAGCACGTGAAGAAGATATTATTCAGGCAGAAGAAAATCTTAAACAGGCAGAGATTAATTTGAGTCTTGCAAAGAATGATAAGGAAAGAATGGAAAATCTTTATAAGTCAAAATCAATTACGACTAAACAATATGAAGATGCCCTTGCGAGGTTTGACTTGGCATCAGCTCAGTTTAATGCAGCAAAAGAAAATCTTCATAAAGTAAAAAATATTTACAGAGAGGAAGAGATTAAACAGGCAGAAGCAGACTTAAAAAAATCCATAGCCGCTGTTGAACTTTTGATGAAAAATATAAAGGACAGTTATGTTGTTTCGCCTATAAATGGATATCTCACAGAAATTTTTGTTGAAAAAGGTGAAACCGTCAGCCAGATGTCTTCTCTATTTAAAGTTGCTGACCTGGATGTTGTTGAACTTGAAATTTATGTTACAGTAGAAGAATTAGGATACATAAAACTTCAGCAGAAAGCTGAAATAAAAATTGATTCTTATAAAGATAAAACTTATGAAGGAGTTGTTACTTACATCTCTCCTGAAACTGAATTCACTCCAAAAAATATTCAGACAAAAGAGGAAAGGACTAAACTTGTTTTTGCAGTTAAGTTAAAAATTCCAAATGAAAATCATGATTTGAAATCGGGTATGCCTGCTGATGCGAAAATAAAATTACAAAATTGAAAGATTAAAAATTGCAAGATTAAGAAAGTCATTATCATCTTGTAATTATAAAGAGATATGAACCCGGTAATTAAAATAGAAAATTTGACAAAAAGCTTCGGCAGTATTGTCGCTGTTAATGGTGTTTCATATTCTGTTTATAAAGGTGAAATGTTTGGATTGGTAGGTCCGGATGGTGCAGGCAAAACTACAACTATAAGAATGCTTACTGGTTTGATTAAACCCGGTTCAGGCAATGCAGAAGTTTTAGGTTATGATTTATCACAAAAAAATAAAATAAAAAATGAAATCGGTTATCTCTCTCAGAAATTTTCTCTTTATGGTGATTTAACTGTTGATGAGAATATTGAATTTTTTGCCGACATACATGGCATTAAAAATTATAAATCAAGAAGAGATGAACTGCTTGAGTTTACAAGATTAACTTCTTTCAGAGAAAGATTAGCAGATAATCTTTCCGGAGGTATGAAACAAAAACTTGCTCTTGCCTGCACTCTTATTCATAAACCCAAAATTATTTTTCTTGATGAACCAACAACAGGAGTTGATCCGGTTTCAAGGAGAGATTTCTGGAAAATTCTTTCAAATCTGCTTAAAGAGGGAATAACAATTTTCATGACAACACCTTACCTTGATGAAGCAGAAAGATGCAACAGAATTGCTTTGATGAATAATGGTGAAATAATTGCTCTTGATACACCGAAAAATATTAAAGCTTCTTTAAAAGAAGAGATTGTTGAGATTGTCTGCTCCCCTATCCGTGAAGCATATAAAATTATCAGGACAAATACAGATTTTGAAGTACAAATGTATGGCGACAGGCTTAATGTAGCACTAAAAAATTATGACGTTGATTATCATCAGCTTGAACTAGTATTAATCCAAAACCAAATAGAGATAATTGATAAAAGAATTATTACTCCGTCTCTTGAAAATGTTTTTATTCATTTACTGAGTAACTAAAACCTTCTTGAATAACAAAAATGTACAGTATTGAAGTAAAAAACTTAACAAAGAAATTCGGCAGCTTTACAGCTGTTGATAATATTACTTTTAATGTTAAAGAAGGTGAGATTTTTGGTTTCCTTGGTGTAAATGGTGCCGGAAAATCTACAACAATCAGAATGCTGACAGGTTTGTTAAAACCTACTTCAGGCGATGCATTGGTTGATGGAATAAGTGTTATGAATGAACCTGATAAAGTAAAAACAAGAATCGGGTATATGTCTCAAAAATTTTCTTTATACAATGATTTAACCGTTGAAGAGAATATTAATTTTTTCAGCGGGGTATATGGTTTATCAGGTAAAAAACTTGAAAAAAGAAAGAGATGGGTTTTAGATGCCGCAAATCTTAAAGGTAAAGAAAATCTTCTGACAGGTTCACTTCCCGGAGGAATAAAACAAAGACTTGCACTCGGAACAGCAGTCATCCATGAACCAAAAATAGTTTTCTTAGATGAACCAACAAGCGGTGTTGATCCGGTTTCAAGAAGAGGCTTCTGGGATTTAATAAATGATCTTTCCTCCGGCGGAACAACTGTCCTTGTTACAACTCATTATCTTGATGAAGCTGAATTCTGCAACAATATTATTCTTATAAATGCTGGCAAACTCGTTGCCCAGGGTAATTCTAAAAAACTAAAATCAGATTATATCAAAAATACTATACTTGAAATTGAATCGGACAGAGTTGTTGATTCTCTTTCAATTCTTGAAAAAGAAAGATGGGTGGGAGACACTTCTATCTTCGGAAATTACATTCATATAATCTTAAAAGATAATTCAAAAAGCGAGAAAGATGTTAGAGATATTCTTACAAAAAACTCAATTAATATTTTCAGAGTTGAAAAGATTATCCCAACATTAGAAGATGTGTTCATTCATCTTATAGAAAAGAAATCAAACTGATTTAGAAAATATGTTTAGAAAATTGTTATTTAAAAGTTCATGGTTTGCTGTTGCAAAAAAAGAATTCAGGCAGCTTAAAAGAGACAAACGTTTATTGTTTGTAATTTTCTTCTTTCCTGTAATGCTTCTTATAATATTTGGTTATGCAGTTAACTTCGATGTTAAGCATATTAAAATTGCGGTATATGATCAGGATAAATCTGCTGTAAGCAGAGATTTTATTAATTCTCTTCTCCATTCCGAATATTTTGATCTTGTAAAATCAATAAGTAATGAAAAAGAAATCAACAAAATACTTAATGATAAAACAGCACAATGCGTTATTGTAATTCCAAATGATTTTTCAGAAAAACTTAATTCAGGCAGAGATGTTAAAATTCAATTTTTAATTGATGGAGTAGAAGGAAATACTGCAAACATAATCACCAATTACGCTAACCTTGCAACATTATCTTTTAACCGGGAATTTTCCTCGCAGGTTCTGGCTGTAAAGGGTTTCCGGCAATATATTCCGTTGCAGCTTGAACCTCAGTTCTGGTTTAATCCGGATTTAAAAACATCGAGGTTCCTGGTCCCCGGACTTATTGCAATGATATTAATAGTTACTGCTGTAATATCAGTTTCTCTTTCTCTTGTGAAAGAAAAAGAGAGAGGAACTATCGAACAGATAAATGTTTCACCTCTTACATCTGTTGATTTAATAGCAGGTAAAATTATTCCCTTTGTATTAATTGCATTGATAAATGCAACAGTAATTCTGATAGCAAGTTATTTTCTTTTTGGTTCGGAAGTTAAAGGAAGTATACTTCTTCTGTTTGCATCCACATTAATTTTTCTTGTTGCATCAACAAGTCTTGGTATATTCATCTCAATTATTTCTGATACACAGCAGGTAGCATTTACACTTGCGGCATTTATATCGTTGCTGCCTTCTTTTGTGCTATCAGATTTTATTTTCCCGATTGAAAGCATGCCTTTTTTTGTTCAGCTATTAACAAACATAACTCCTGTTAAATTCTTTCTGAAGATTTTAAGAGCAATAATGTTAAGAGGTGTCGGCATTGAAGCATTCTGGCAGCAGATAATTTACTTATTGATTTTTACATCAGTTGTAATATTGCTTGGTGCAGCTATCTATAAGAAAAAATCTTATTCATCATGAAGATTATTTATCATTTTATCTTAAAAGAATTTCAGCAATTTAAAAGAGATCCGAAGATGTTCGGGATAAATTTAATTGCTCCAGTAATTCAATTAATATTTTTAGGGTATGCAGCTAATCTTGATGTTGAAGAAGTAAAGACAATCGTTTTTGATATGGATAAAACCTCGGAAAGCAGAGAATTTGTTAACTACTTTACAGGTTCCGGATATTTTAATGTAATTGAATATGCAAGCAACTATGATGATGTAGAAAAAAAACTAAATAATGGCGAAGCAATTTTAGCACTGGTAATCCCAAACAAATTTGAACAAAAAATTAATCGAAGGGAAACTGCATCGGTGCAGGCAATATTTGAAGGCTCGGATGGAAACAAGGCTTCAATAACTGCAGGTTATGTTCAAACAATTGTAATGAATTATTCGCAGGATATTGTTACGAAATTTGCAAATCTTACCGGGAGAAAGATTTCACCTGTTTCAAATTTATCTGCCGAGATAAGAGTCTGGTTTAACCCCACAATGAAAACAAGAAATTTTATGGTACCGGGAATTGTTGGTCTGCTTGTCAGCATTGTTACTCTGGTTTTAACATCACTTGCAATAGTAAAAGAAAAAGAGATAGGAACAATGGAGCAGATTAGTGTTACTCCTATCCGCCCTTACCAATTAATTGCAGGTAAATTAATTCCTTTTACAATATTAGGATTAATTTCAGTTGTTATAGTTCTTATAGCAATGAGATTAATATTTAATATTCCGGTTAAAGGAAGCAGCACATTTCTCCTTCTTTCATCACTGCTGTATGTTCTTTCAACTCTTGGTTTGGGTTTATTTATTTCTACAATTTCAAAAACACAGCAGCAGGCAATGATGATTGCAATATTTGCCGTAATGATGCCTATGATTTTCTTATCAGGTTTTGCTTTTCCTATTGAAAACATGCCGGAAATAATTCAGAAAATTTCATACATAATTCCTTTAAGATATTTTATAACTATCATAAGAGGAGTAATACTTAAAGGATTAGGATTTTCTGATTTATGGCTTGAGGCACTTATCTTATTTTTAATGGGAGCTTTGATTTTATTTTTAAGTTCTTTAAGATTCAGAAAAAGATTAGAGTAAGGAGATGAAATGAAAATGAATAATTTAAGAAGTGAATTAATTAACGCATTAAAAAATGAGCAGGCACATCTTTCTCTGGAATCTGCAATAAAAAATCTTAAACCTGAAAACAGGAACGTTAAACCTGCACCAAACCTGCATTCGGTATGGCAGCTTCTTGAACATATCAGAATTTCGCAGGAAGATATTTTGAAATATATGATAGATCCCGGCTGGAAATCTCCTGCCTGGCCTGATGATTACTGGCCTTCCGATGAAAAAGAAATTTCAGATGAAGAATGGAATAGATCCGTTTCACAATTCAATACTGATCTCAATCATTTAATTAAAATAATTAGCGATAAAAATACCGACCTTACTTCGGTTATTTCTCATACTGAAAATCATACATACCTCAGAGAAATACTTTTAGTGATTGATCATAATTCATATCACACAGCACAAATTATTCCAACAAGAAAACAACTCAACGATTGGTAAGTGATTAAACAGTTTTAATCTGTATTATAAAAAGCATAGATTAAAATTATGATTATTAAAATTATACTGCTTATTCTTCTCTCCTTCATTTCCGGAGTAATTTCATATTACATTTACAGACTTGAAGGAATGATTCCAAATAAATACGGATTGATTGCTTACTTTGAAATTCAAAAATTCTTAAAGAACAATAAATTTAAAAATCCCGCCTCAATTAGTCTTGCAAAATTTTATATGGTGTATTCAATATTCTTTTCACTTTATTTGTTATATCTCATTTCTGAAATTATTTATAATAATTTTTTTTATTAAAGAAATAAATCTTTATTATTGATTAAATCATATCAGAAAAAATAAATGAATAAAGAAACAAATCCGCCGATTGAGAAATTTCTCCGCCCTTTTCAAGCTTTTGTTCATGCTGAAACTTCTGGTGGCATTATGCTCCTCATATGTACTGCTATAGCATTAATCTGGGCAAACACCCCGTTTGCAGAAAGCTATTTCAATCTATGGCATACACATATAGCAATTGATATTGGAGGTTTCAGTTTAGATTATTCGCTCCATCATTGGATAAATGATGGCTTAATGGCACTCTTCTTTTTTGTTGTTGGACTTGAAATAAAACGTGAACTACTTGTTGGTGAACTTTCATCTGTTAAGAAAGCAGCACTTCCGGTCGCGGCTGCTTTGGGTGGAATGATTTTTCCGGCACTTATTTATGCAATATTTAATGCGGGTACAGAAGGTTCAGCCGGCTGGGGTATTCCTATGGCAACAGATATTGCTTTTGTAATAGGTGCACTTGCATTACTTGGTTCCAAAGTTCCTGTTGGTTTAAAAGTGTTTGTAATTGCACTTGCTATTGCCGATGATATAGGTGCAGTTCTTGTAATAGCTTTTTTTTATACATCTGAGATTTCTTTTGTAAGTCTTCTTATAGGTGGTGGATTTCTTTTAGCTCTAATACTTGCGAATGTAGCAGGTATAAAAAATTTAATGATATTTATGATTCTTGGTTTAGGGCTCTGGCTCTCATTTCTCTTTTCAGGAATTCATGCAACAGTTGCAGGAGTGCTTCTGGCTTTTACCATTCCTGCCACTTCAAGAATTAATTCCAAAGTGTTTTTGGAAGAAGGAGAAAGGCTACTAAAAAAATTTGATGAAGCTGGTAAGGAAGCCGAAAGCACTTTTACAAATGAAGACAGATTAATAGTTGCCCAGGCATTGGAAACAAATTCAAAAAAAGTAATGACACCTCTCTCCCGTTTCGAATCAAGCCTTCATCCATGGGTTTCATTTTTTATAATGCCTCTGTTTGCATTGGCAAATGCAGGTGTTCCTTTAAGTGAAGATTTTTTTTCCTCATTAACAAATTCTGTAAGCCTGGGTATAATTGCAGGTCTTTTTGTTGGTAAACAAATCGGTATTTTACTTTTTTCGTGGCTTGCTGTAAAATTAAATATTGCAGTTAAGCCTGAAGGAGTAAACTGGAAGAAAATTTATTCGGCAGGAATACTTGCAGGAATTGGTTTTACAATGTCTCTGTTTATTTCCAATCTCGCTTTTACTGATGTTAATATTTTAAATAACGCAAAGGTAGGAATTTTATCAGCTTCAATTATTTCCGGAATTACAGGATTTCTGATACTTAAAAGCAGTATAAGCAATAATAATTTATAAGCCAGCATTTATTAATTTGAAATGTGAACTGATACTGCATATTTTTACACCCAAATTTTTTCAAACTTTAGGAGTACAGATGTTTAAATTAGTTTTGCTAAGGCATGGACAAAGTATCTGGAATCTTGAAAACAGGTTTACCGGCTGGACGGATGTTGACCTTTCTGAAACAGGAAGAGAAGAAGCAAGAAAAGCAGGAGCTCTTCTTAAAAAAGAGGGATTCACTTTTGATATTGCTTATACATCTGTGCTTAAAAGAGCAATCAGAACATTATGGATTGTACTTGATGAAATGGATTTAATGTGGATACCTGTTGTAAGAAGCTGGAGGCTTAATGAAAGACACTATGGCGATCTGCAGGGTTTGAATAAAGCTGAAACTGCAAAAAAATTTGGAGAAGAGCAGGTTAAAATCTGGAGAAGAAGTTATGATATACAACCCCCTGCTTTAAATAAAAATGATGACAGATATCCTGGTAAAGATCCCCGCTATAGTGAACTGAAAGAATCAGAACTTCCTTTAACTGAATGTTTAAAAGATACTGTTGAAAGATTTGTTCCTTACTGGAAAGAAACCATTGCCCCTACTGTTAAATCCGGAAAGAGAGTTATTATTGCTGCACATGGAAACAGCCTCAGGGCTTTGGTTAAATATCTTGATAATATTTCTGATGAAGAAATTGTTGAGCTAAATATCCCGACAGGAATTCCGCTTGTTTATGAATTGAAAGAAGATTTAACACCTATCAGAAGTTATTATCTTGGTGACCCTGAAGAAATTGAAAAAGCTTAAAAAGCCGTAGCTGCTCAAGGCAAAGCCAAATAAATTTATTGACTATTGATTTTTGATTATTGACTTTTTAATTATCACCACAAATTTAGCCTTGACTTTCAAAACCAAAATCTCAATTTTGGCTCACATTTAAACAAAAAACAAGGTTAACCTCTGGGAGTTTTAATGCTGAAAAAGTTCTTACTTATTGCCTGCTTATCAATCTTTTTCATTCCAAATATAAATGCACAAACAGTTTTCGGTAAATATGCCGGAGAATTTATGGCAATTGGTGTTGGAGGCAGACCACTTGGAATGGGAGGTGCTTTTACCGCAGTTGCAAATGATATAACTGCCGGTTATTACAACCCTGCGGGTTTAGCAAATTTGAATTATCCGCAAATATCTTTAATGCATGCAGAACATTTCGGCGATCTTGTAAACTATGATTATGGTGCAGTTGCTATTCCTTTTGGTACCGATATGAGTTTTGGAATTAGTGCTGTCAGATTAGGAGTAGATGGTATACACGATACCAGGAATGCACTTTATGATGCTAATGGCGATGGCATTGTTGATATTACCAGAGGTGACCGTCTTGATTATGATAAGATTTCTGAATTCAGCAACCAGGACTGGGTATTCTATCTTACATTTGCAAAAAGACACTCTGAAAATTTTTATTGGGGAGCCAATGTAAAAGTTATCAGAAGAGACATCGCAGAATTTGGTGCTACAGGAATTGGTTTTGATGTTGGTGCTTTATACACTCCAATAGAAAATCTTTATCTCGGTGCAAATATTCAGGACGTTACTACAACCCTTGTTGCATGGAGTACCGGAAGGAATGAACTCGTAACCCCTACTGCAAAGGTTGGTGCAGCTTATATGCTTCATATTCTTGGGGGAACAATTACAACTGCAATAGATTTTGATGTAAGATTTGAAAACAGAAGATCATCAGCTTATGCTAATCTTGGTCCAATAAGTTTTGATACTCACGGCGGACTTGAATACACATTCAAAAACCTCTTCTCAATTCGCGGCGGTTATAATGATGTAAAACAATTTACAGTTGGTGCCGGTGTTAAACTCCCCAAGCTTAATATTGATTATTCATTTGCAAGATTCAGTTATGCAGAACTGGACAGGCTGCCCGATACACACCGAATATCTTTAATTCTTACCCTTGAAGAACCCAGATTTTTAAGAGAAGGTATATGATTTATTTTCTTCTCCAGAATTTATAATCAATACTGTATTTTCCAGCGCCAACGAAAAAGAATAAAATCATTATCATTGCCATCTCAACCGGGTAAGCTACTTTAGATAAAGGGTCTCCGTTTGTTATATGCCTTGATGCTGCTACAATCATAGTTATTAAAATTAATAATGCAGAAGGTCTGAAAAATAATCCAAGTATCAGAAATAACCCGCCTATTGTTTCAGCAACAGCAGCCATAAATCCCCAGAATACTGGAAAAAAATCTATTCCCAGACTTTTCATTGCATAACCGTAAGACTCCCATCTTTCTGTTCCGCCAATTAATTTTTTATATCCATGAACAATAACATAACTTAGCCCGATTCCAATTCTTGAAATAAGTAAAGCGGTATCTGTATATTTTGATAAACTATTAAGCATACCCGTGATTTGTTTGACTATTAAATGAATAAATTATATTAATTTTATAGTAAAGATTTTAATTAGCTGGTACAAAAGAATGTTTGAATTTCAGCAATTCGGAAAGCTTCTGATATTTGCAGGATTGTTTATTGTAATAATAGGAATACTATTTTTATTTGGAGATAAAATTCCCTTTCTTGGTAAGCTGCCGGGAGACATCTATATCAGGAAAAAGAATTTTACCTTTTACTTTCCAATTGTAACTTCAATTATACTGAGTTTGATTATCAGTCTAATTATTTATCTTTTCCGAAAATAATTAAGAACCAAGCAGTGCTTCAATCCTGCCTACATAAATTTCTTTTGAAACCAAACCTATATATTTATCAATAATATTTCCTTCCTGGTCTATTATAAAGCTTGTTGGTATAGCTTGAATATTTCCATAATTTCTGACCACATCCGAAGTGCCATATACAACAGGATAATTTATACCATATTCTTTCATAAATGGTATTATATCATTTTTTGTTCTTTCATCATCCAGGGATATTCCTATAATTGCAACTTTATCTCCATAACTTTTTTGAATAGAAACTAAATCAGGAACTCCTCTTCTGCAGGGGCCGCACCATGTAGCCCAAAAATCCAGGATAACTATTTTTCCTTTGTAATCAGATAAATTAATTTCTTTGCCATCGATACTTAAAAGTGTAAAATCAGGAGCCTTTTTTGTATCCTGAACTACGTTTGTTTTATGAACCTGTTCAGACTGTTCATTATTTTCTTTGCTGCATCCTAAAATGTTTAAGGATAAAAGAAAAAAGCTCAATAAAAAAACTTTTTTTCTCACGATATTTTCCTTTTAAAATGAATAATATTATTTAACTAATTGTTTCTCTGCCTGCTGGGGATTATATCCTGGCGGATATGGTCCTGTTTCGGGTACTTCACGGGTATTATTAATTATAAAAAATATTAATAAGATAACCAGGATAACTGTAGTCCAGAAAGCATTTTTATACCTTGGGTCTATAAGATATTTTTTCCGGGCAGTTTTAGTTTTCCCAATCTGCCTCTCTTTTTTTCTATTCTTTTTTGACATAAAACCAGATTGTTAGATGTAATGATTAATTATTGGTTTCATAAAATAAGAAAAAAAATATAACCTGTCTAAGCAAATAATTTTAGTTGATTATTTCTTTCAGGAACACTGAATCTCATTCTTGAAAGATTATAACTCCTTTTATTCAGATTATATTTTCTGCAGCTTATTCGGAATAGTTTTTCTATTGTCTCTGCTATCTCCCCCTCCCCTTTAAATCTTATTCCCCATTCAGATGAATTTAATTTACCGTTTCGTACCGACTTAATACTGTTTATAACTTTTTCTGCTTTTAAAGGATATTCTCTTTTAAGCCAGTCAACAAAAAGATCTTTAACTGCATAAGGCAGTCTTAACAGAATATATCCTGCACTGGTAGCTCCTCTCTCAGAAGCCAACTTAAGTATTTCAGGAATTTCTTTATCATTTAATCCCGGAATAATGGGAGCAAGATTTACACCCGTGGGTATTTCATTATCTGCTAAAGCCTGTATTGTTTTTAAACGCATTTCAGGCGATGAAGTTCTCGGTTCCATTTTTCTTGCAAGAGTTTTATCGAGAGTTGTAATTGAAATTGTAACTGTCGCAAGATTATTTGCAGCTAATTCTTTTAAGATATCAATATCTCTTTGTATAAGTGCACTTTTTGTTATTACCGCAACTGGATTGCCATATTCAAGGCATACCTGTAAAGCCTTTCTTGTTAATTGAAGTTTTTTTTCAATTGGCTGATAACAATCTGTATTTCCCGAAAACATAATTACATCGGGTTTATAATTTTTCTTTTCAAATTCTGCTTTCAGTAATTCCGGTGCATCCTGTTTTACCATAATTTTAGTTTCAAAATCTATCCCTGACGAAAAGCCAAGATATTCATGTGTAGGCCGTGCATAACAATAAATACATCCATGCTCACATCCTCTGTAAGGATTAAATGAATAATCAAAACCAAGATCCTCACTATTATTTTTTGCTATGACAGTCTTTGAACTGTCAACAAAATATTCTGTGGAAAGATTTTTTAATTCTATTTCTTCTGGGTCCATCCATTCATCAAAATTAAAATCTTCAACAGATAATTTTTCAAACCTGTTTTTAGGATTAAAAGATGCTCCTCTGCCTTTAAACTTTTTTTCTTTCATTTGATTATGATTATTTTGAAAATGAAGATAATAAATTTATAAAATTGATGAAGGTCTGTTATTTATTCTTTATTGAATGATGTGATTAATCATTTACCAAATTAAAGATATGGCTGTAATATCCTTTTAGTTCTATAAATAAACCATGAGTTGCAATTTCTTTTACAGAGCGGAGATAATTTTCTCCTGTAAGAAGATCTTGTAGTGTAATATTATCTTTAGGCGAGTTAATATTTATCTTTAACCTGCATTGTGCAGTTGCAGGAGAATAATTAATTACCACAATTCTGATTTCATTATTATACTGCCAAATCCAGGAGAAAAAATTATTATAACTTATGTTCCCTTCCGAAGCCGGAACCGGCTCTATCATTGTCCACACACCTTTTTTAAAAATATCTTCCCTAGTTATTTTAAGAAGTTTTTTATAAAAGCTGCTTACTCTTTTTGATACTCTTTCTTCAGGTTCTTTTATTAATTGTACAGGGAGCTTAATTCTTTTTCCTTCAAACTGACCATCATAATAAAGTTTAACGCCGTTTATTGTACTTATAACAACAGCAGCAGCCATTGATCTTTCTTTACCAAATTTTGTTACTGCTCTTTCTTCATCATGATTTTCTATAAAACGTACGGATTTCATCTGGTAATTATAATCGGCAAGAAGATATGATTTTGTATTTGCAACATCGCCAGAAGCAAGTCGGTCGGTAAGCTGCTTATCATAAGTAAAATCAAAACCAAGTTTTTGAAGCTGGTATTCAAGATCCCAATATGTTTCTGCAATAAAAATAAATGAAGGATATTTTTCTTTAACCTGCTTAATTGCAACTTCCCAGAACTCTACTTCAGGTCTTTTAAAACCATATTTGTTTATTAAACCAAGCCAGGTATTATAAAAAACATTATTAAGCGGAAGCATTGCCATATCGCATCTTACGCCATCGCAGTATTGAGCGATGTTCAGCAATTCCTTTATTAAAAATTTTCTTGCTTCATCGCTAAAAAAATTAACCTGTGTTGTATCTGTCCATGGTAGAAAGAACGGATCCCTGCCATGTACAAACACAAGATCTGAAATTTCAGATTTAAAAAATGTAAGACTATCTTTTTGAAGCAGTTCTTCATCTGCCTGAAGAAAAACTTCAGGATTGGATTTTAAATATCTGCTCTCAGCGCTGTAATGATTAGGTACAAAATCAAGAATTAATTTAAGACCAAGGTTGTTTAATTTTTCTTTTAACAGAAGAAGATCTTTAGTATCTCCAAGAAGCGGATTTAGTTCGTAACAATCAATGGCATAGGGGGAGCCGCCTACATCTTTTCTATCCCAATTTTTCAAAGCTTTATTGTATGCGTTTATATGATCGGGAGTGAAGCAGCATTTATCAATTAAATTATCACAGGTTTTCCAGACCCCCATAAGCCATACGGCATCGATTCCAAGTTCTTTTAAATTCTTAAATACATCATCGGGTATGGAAATTAATTTTGCATCAGGGCCAAATCTTTTTATCCATACTCTGGTATTGATTTCATATATTTTGGAATTTCTCATTAATCATTAAATAGAACATTCATAAATATTCTTAAGAGAAATTTAACATTATTATAAGAATATTCCTTTTTTAATTTACTGGTAAAAATTACTTTCGATTAGTAAAAATTAATTAAAGTTTAAACTATCTTATGAAGTAACATAGATCAACCGATAACTCAAAATTCAGTATTATCTTTTGAAAAAGAGGTTTTTTTAATATTTTAATGTTCGCTGTGAAGTTATAGTTAAATTTTTACATAAAATATTATTAGTTATTTTTATTTTTTTATTTAAGTTAAACATTAATAAAAACCTTAATTATATCCTCTGATGGTATAATAATTGCAAATCTTAAATTTTCAATAAGGTCACCTATCTAAAATTTAATTTAAACATGAGGTATAAATGATTAATTCAGAAATGATAAAAGAACAAAAGGATCCAGTTAACAGTAAAATTACGGATATATACTCCAAAGATGGTTTGGAACAGGAACTTGAAAGATATACTGAATCCGCTGTAAGCAATATCAGGTTTACATTAATTATAAAGCCTGCTATTATTTCTTTCGTTGCTTTAATATTTTCATTTTTTCTCGACCTTTCAACTGTTCCCATATTAGGAAATATCACCATAAAAATTGCACAATCTTTATTCCCTAACTGGCAGGCAGATGTAAGCATGATATCACCTTTTTATTTCTGGTGGATGCCCGTTGTTGTCTATGCTCTGTTTGTATTTTTAGCATACCTTGCTTATAACAAATTAAGACTTGAAATAATAAGAACTCCGGCATCAGAAACTATCGATAGAGTTATCTCTTCATATACAAGTGTAATAGACAGTATATCAACTGCTCTTCCGTTGATCGGCGCAGCTATTCTTCTTATCAGTATTCAGCTTGGTGAAGAAGTATTTTTAGGTCTCTCGGTCCCCTTTGAAGTAAAAGCATTAATTGTTCTTGCATTGGGAAAATTATTTGAACCTGTACTCGATCAGCTTGGTGTGGAGTTTCAAAATGTTGTTAATCATGTAAGTGATATTAAAGAAAGATACTTCTCAAGAATTCAGATAGAAAATTCTAAAAACCTTCTGAAGCAGATGGGTGGTTCAGGTGTAAGAGGCGGTGAATTATCATTAAAAGATCTGGAAAATTATAAGAATGTTCTTGAACAAACAGCACGCCTCAGCGAACTGGTTCAAAGAAATTTTGTTACTATACATGGAGTTCTTGAAAAAATTAATTCAATTCAAGCTATAACTCCTGAAAAAATAGCACAACTAAAAGATCTGGCTAATTCCATAACACAGGCTTCCAATTCCCTTGGAGATGAAAAAACTGTTACAGGTCTTAAACATCTTGAATCAATAGTTGTAAAAAGATAGAGTTTAAAAATGTTAAAAAAGAACAGAGACAGTAAGTTTATAATTTATCAGGTACTTTATATTTTCGTTATAACAGTACTTGCCTTGAAAGGCGCTGACCTTAACCTGAGCAGAGTAGTTGCTGAAGAAGAAAGTGTTGATAAAGCAGTACGAGATTCTCTTGTTGCCTTACTCGATTCATTATACGATCAGGGTTATAAATTTTCTATAGAGGTTGATCCCAATATTGAAGTAGAGAATATTGAATTAAAGCAGAAGCTTGCATCGCTGAATCAACAGGTTGCAGTACTTTCAGAGAAGGTAAAAGAAATACCACCTGAAGAACCAAAGAGAGAGGAAAAAGTAGAAGAGCAGACATTACTACAATTGCCGATTTCTCTTAAACAAACTTTTATTCAGCATACCTGGAACACCGCTACAAATTCAGGAACAGTTCCAACTTATATTTATGATCCTGATGATCTGTCAAAACCATTAGCTGTAATTCCACCCGGTGAGGAAGGAACTTTCGATCTTACCGACCAGGAGGAAGTAGTTGTAAAATTTGGAAGTCAGGAGGAAAGAATTAAAGTCGTACCAAACCGCCCGCCTAGTGTTAAAATAGACAGAGTAACCACAAAAATGAGTGGTTCTGAAATTTATGTGAGGGATTTGCAGAGAATTACAGTATTTACTGTAACAATTGTTGATGAAAGACCTGACCAGCTTAAGGTTACATATTCCGGCCCGATTTCTGTTACAGGTCCGGTAAAAGACAGTAAAGGAAATCTCGTATACAATGTTTCTCTTAACCTTGCACCTAACGAGACACGTTTTGATGAATGGCTTGACCGGTATGGAGATTTACGCGACCACGAGGGAAGATATAAAGCAAGCTTCTTCTTTACAGTGGTTGATGAACGCTCTAAAGACCGAGTGCAGGTTGGAGATTCCTTTATTTTTACAGACTTTTCAAAATAACCTCAATGTAAATTTTAAAGAAAGATGAAATACTATATCCTCCGTGTTTTGATTCTGCTTATTGCAGTTATTCCTTTTTCATTTATTGAAGCTCAGTCAGAAGATGAAGAACCCGTCCTCTATTACCAGATGGAGCCTTTCGATGACAGTCTCTTCATAAAAATACAGGAAGAACTTTTTATTGATCCCCCTGATCCCAAGGCAGAAATGATTGTTGATTTAAGGGATCAGGCTAATCAAACTATTTCAATAAAAGGATATCTCTATCCTTTGCTGGCTTTATCTCCGGAAACAAGAGCAAGAATTGTAACTTTTCCTTTTAAACTAAACCTCGAAGAAAATATTCATTATGGTAGTGTGTTCACACGTGTGTTTGAAAGGATGAGAGTAAACAAAATAATATCCCCTCCAACATTAACACAAATTTCTCCTTCGATGGGATATGTAAATCCATTCCTTCAGGCATTTGGCGGTGAGAGGTTTGGCGTTCCCATAAAAAATGATATTGGTTTATCATTTGGTTTTGGTACGCCTTATTCCGGTCCTCTCGAAACAAATTTTTTGGAAGCGAACATACATATACTTGGAATTTTTGGAGGTGCCTTTACTAAAATTGATGAGCTTACAGAACTCAAAAAGGATAACAACCATAATAATATATATACAGCGAGTGGTATTCAGGTTGGTTATACGATTCCGTTCGGTAATTTCTTTCAAATAAGTTATATAAATGTATTAGGAAGCTATAGTGCTAGAACCCTGGAAAAATATCAGAGTTATGATACTGAAGATTACCAGGCAAAAATTTTAAGAGGTTCATATTTTAACTGGGAATTCAGATATCCCGTAAGTATTCTTGCTTCAACAAGAGGTAAATTTTATGTAGCCAGGTATTTAAATGAATGGCATATTGGATTTACAGGAAGAGAGCTTTCTTTTGCAGGAAGTACCTTTGACCTCAGGCTGGATGTTATGCCTCATAGTGATGTAAGACAACCTCAATACCTTATTGATATTCTTGTTCAGAAGATTGCTCAGGGCTGGGCTTTCAGTGCTTTCGCTATAGGCCCTTCTGCAATCTTTTCTACAACTGAAGATGGTAAATTCGGACTTATTTCAATATTCGCTAATTTAAGGTTAAAAATAGGTACATCACTTTAAATTAGATTATTTTTTTTAATATTATGCCTGATACAAAAAATCTTTTTAGGTTTAAAGTAAATGCGTTTGTGGATTTTCTTTCTTACTGTTAGTTTTTTTGCCGGGGGATATTTTATTAATGTAATGGCACAAATTGAAGATGAAGAACCCGTTTTATATTACCAGATGGAGCCTCTCGATGATAGCCTCTTCATTAAAATTCAGGAAGAAGTTTTTATTGATCCCCCTGACCCCAAAGCAGAAATTATTGTTGATCTGAGAGATGCTAATAATCAAACTCTTTCTATTAAAGGAGTGCTTTATCCTTTCCTGGCATTTTCACCGGAAACAAGAGCAAAGATTATAACATTTCCTTTCAAAATTAATCTTGAAGAAACTATACACTACGGAAGTGTTTTTACCAGAGTATTTGAAAGAATGCGCTTCGGAAAATTTATTTCTCCACCTACTGTTACTCAAATTTCTCCTACTCTTCAATATATTAATCCATTCTTCCAGCTTTTTGGTGGGGAAAGATTTGGGTTTGCACTTAAGAAAGATATAGGAATTTCTTTGGGTGTAGGAACTCCCTATTCAGGACCTCTTGAAACAAATTTTGTTGAAGCTAATTTTCATATACTGGGATTTTTCGGAGGAGTTTTTAATTCAGTTGATGCAATAACTGATTTTAAGACAGAGGAAAATCATAATAACTTATATGTTACAACAGGAATTCAAATGGGTTATGTTATACCGTTTGGTAATTTTCTTCAATTCAGTTATACAAGAGTACTCGATGATCCTACTGAAAGTGAAATTTTAAGATGGGAAAAGAATAATACTGATGAATTTAAAGTCAAATATCTGACAAATTCATATTTCAATTTTGAATTCAGATATCCAATCAGTATCCTCGGCTCAACAAGGGGAAAATTTTATGTTGCACGGTATGTTAATGAATGGCATATAGGATATACAGGAAGAGAAGTTTCAATTGCAGGCAGCACCTTCGATTTCAGGCTGGATGCTATGGTCAGCAGTGATGTAAGAGAACCGCAATATGTTATGGATATCCTTGTTCAGAAAATTGCAGAAGGTTATGCCTTCAGTGCTATTGCATTAGGTCCGTCTGCTATATTTTCTACAACATCATCGGGTAGCTTTGGAATTACTTCCATCTTTTTCAATTTCAGACTTAAATTAGGTACTTCCCTCTGATGATGTTATATTTAGTCATTTTGATTTAATAAAATGACTAAAATAAATATTTGATTTATTCATGAAGCAGACTTTTATCCTCTGGGCATCTGCGTTAATACTCACCTTTTTAACCGGATATATTCAAAGCGGAATAAGTGAATACTTCCCTGTTACCGGAACAATCGGAATAGATGGAAAGAAAGTCTCTTACAGGTTTGAAAAAATTTTTAATGACCAGGGGAATTATATTTTTATTATCAGAACAGATAATCCCGATATAGAAGCTGAATTAAAATGGAAACACATATCAGAAAGTGAATATAACAGCATTAAAATGGATAAAGTTAAAGAAGCACTAACCGCTGAAATTCCAAGACAGCCTGCAGGAAAAAAAATTCTTCACTTTGCTGAAATAAAAAAGGATGGGGAAAAATATACTGTTCCTGATAAACCTGTTGAATTATTATTCCAGGGATATGTCCCCCCTATGATAAGTTTTTTAAGCAGCTTTGCTTTGCTAGGTGGTTTGTTTTTAAGTTACAGAACCGGTTTGTCAGCTATCGGAGGAATTATCGAGAATAAAAAAATCAAAAAATTTTCTCTATTTACATTTGCTTTCTTTTTTGTTTATTCAATTGCAGTTACTCCTTTACGAAAATCTTTTGAATTAGATGCAATTAATAAAAAAGTAGTACCTATTACGGAATTATATGACTTGCAATCAATCCTTCTTTTTCTTTTATGGATCGCTGCAATAATCTTTATCTTTAAAACCAGGATAGGAAAAGAGGCAAGCCTGGTTTTTGCTGTTGCAACTGCTCTTGTTTTTCTTTTTACTTAAAATTTCCCCCTTTCAAAAATCTTTAACTTATTTTTTTTAATTTTCACTAAGAAGTAATAAGCCTTTTCAGGAAAGAGCATAATTATGAAACAACTAATTTTAATATTAACCGGAATTACTTTAATGGCGTTCAATATTAACAATAATGATAACCCTTTTTTAACTGAATGGAACACTCCCTTCGGCACTCCCCCTTTCGATAAAATTAAACAGGAACATTATTTACCTGCTTTTATTGAAGGGATTAATCAGCATAAAGAAGAAATTGAAATTATTATTAAAAATGAATCGGAACCGGATTTTAAAAATACTATTGAAGCACTTGAGTACAGCGGTTCATTATTAACAAAAGTTTCAAGAATATTTTTTGCTATGACTGAATCTATGACTAACGATGAGCTTCAGAATATTTATAAAGAAGTTTCTCCTATGCTTCAAAGACATTATGACGAAATAAATCTTAATCCTGACCTATTTAAAAAAGTAAAAGCTGTATATGATAAACGTTCGGATTTAAATTTAACCCGTGAACAGGAAAGACTTCTTGAAGAATATTATAAAGATTTTGTTCGTGGCGGTGCAAATCTCCCTGATGATAAAAAAGAGGAATTGAAAAAAATAAATGAAGAACTATCTCTCCTCTCAATTCAATTTGGTGAAAATGTTCTTAAGGAAACAAACAAATTTGAGCTTGTACTTGATAAAGATGATCTTGACGGACTTCCCGAAGATGTAATTTCAATGGGTAAGGAGGAAGCTGAAGCCAGAGGATATAAAGATAAATATGTTTATACAATTCAACGCGCAAGTATGTATCCGTTTCTTACTTATTCCAAAAGGCGCGACCTCCGTGAAAAAACTTATAAAGCATACATCCACAAAGGAGATAATAATGATGAACTTGATAACAAAGATATTCTACTCAAAATGGTTAATCTCAGAATTAAAAGAGCAAATCTTTTAGGATATCCTACTCACGCTCATTATGTACTTGAAGAAGAGATGGCAAAAAATCCTGATGCTGTATATAAATTATTAAATGAATTATGGATTCCTGCTCTTAAAGTTGCAAAGAAAGAAAGAGATGATATGCAGCAGATGATTTATGATGAAGGAAATGATTTTGAATTAGAAGCATGGGACTGGTGGTATTATTCTGAAGTTAAGAAGGCAAAATTTGATTTGAATGAAGCTGAATTAAAACCATATTTTGAATTAACAAATGTTATTAAAGGAGTTTTTGATCTCGCTAACAGGTTGTGGGGAATTACTTTTGAAGAAAGAATTGATATACCCAAATATCATACTGATGTTAAAACTTTTGAAGTAAAGGATAAAGATGGAAGCCATCTTGCAATTTTATATACAGATTACTTTCCACGTGAAAGTAAAAGAGGCGGTGCATGGATGGATGCTTTCAGGAAACAACATGTTACAAGAGATGGTAAATTTGTTCATCCTATAATTTATAATGTAGGAAATTTTACAAAACCAACAGGCGATAAACCTGCTCTTATTTCAATTGATGATGTTTATACTTTATTTCACGAATTCGGTCATGCTCTTCATGGCATGTTTTCTAATGTTACTTATGAAACATTGGCAGGTACAGCTACACCAAACGACTTTGTTGAGTTTCCATCACAGGTTATGGAAAACTGGTGTATGCATCCCGATGTATTGAAAAATTATGCTTTTCATTATGAAACCGGTGAACCAATCCCTGATGAACTTATTGAGAAAATCAAAAAATCAGATAAGTTTAACCAGGGATTTGAAACTGTTGAATATCTTGCTGCGTCTATTCTTGATATGGACTGGCATACTTTAACTGAACCCGTTGTTTCCGATGTAAATGCATTTGAAGATTCTTCTATGAATAAAATAGGATTAATAAAACAGATAGCTCCAAGATACAGGAGTACATATTTTAATCATATTTTTTCAGGAGGATATTCTGCCGGGTATTACAGCTATATCTGGTCTGAGGTTCTTGATGCAGATGCATTCAGAGCATTTGAAGAGACAGGTGATGTTTATAACAGGGAAGTTGCGGACAGGTACAGAAAATATATTCTTTCAGCCGGTGGTACTGATGATGCTATGGCATTATATAAAAAATTCAGGGGAAAAGAACCCGGCATTGAACCATTACTTGAAAAACGAGGATTAAATTAATAACAGATATAAAATGGGGTTCTCTTTTTAAAGTCAGTATGATTTTATACATCAATATTGAATTGCTATGACACAATTCTCCTGATTTAAAGTAAAAAGGTTTTACTTAAATATTATCAGGGAATTAAACCAATTTTCTTTCTGAAGTGTTCTGTGTATTTGCTTTGATAAAAATGAATATTTATTATTTATCAAATGTTAAAATACTATGAGAACAACATCTGTAATTTTCATTTTAGCTTATCTTTTATCCGGTTTAGGATTAAATCTTTTTATTCCTGAGATATATCCGCAATACTTTGGAAGAAATAAAGTTCAGTATGAAGATTTCGATTTCAGTAATCTTAATACAGAAAATTTCCGGATACTTTTTTACCCTGAAGAGAAAGAAGCAGCAAAAGATGCTGCAATAATGCTTGAAAGATGGAAAACAAGATTCGATAGTATTTTTAGTGATATTCTTGAAGATAAACAGCCTCTGATTTTATATGCTAACCATGCTGACTTTCAGCAGACAAATGTAATTTCTGGTTTGATACCCCAGGGAACCGGCGGTGTAACTGAAGGTTTTCTAAATCGTATTACTCTTCCTTTTACTTCAACATATACAGAAAATAATCATGTACTCGGGCATGAGCTTGTGCATGCTTATCAATATACAATTATAAAAAATTCGCGTACAGGATTGCAGGGAGCAGCAAGAGTTCCTTTATGGTTTATTGAAGGTCTTGCAGAATATCTTTCTATCGGCAGAAAATCACCACTCACTTCAATGTGGCTGAGAGATGCAGTTTTAAACGATGATATTCCATCAATAGATGATATCTCGACTAATTACAAATATTTCCCTTACAGGTATGGTCATTCATTGTGGGCATACATGGGAAGTTATTTTGGCGATAAAATGATAGACAAAATATTTAATTCAGTTATTAACGCAGGATGGGAAGTTGGTTTTGATAGTTTAACAAATATGAGTTTTGATTCTCTTTCAATACTGTGGCAGCAGGAAGTTAAAAATACTTACAGCGAACAGATAAAAGGAAAAGAAAAACCTGAGAATACAGGAAAACCAATTATTAATAATGAAAGTATGAATCTCTCTCCTGTTATAAGTTTTGATGGAAAAGTGATTGCATTAATAACTCGTGCTGATCTTTTCACTCTTGACCTTTATATGGCTGATGCAGAAACAGGAGAATTAATTCAGAAAATTGCAGAGAGTGAAACCGATGCACATTTCGATGCTTTAAGATTTCTTAATAGTTCAGGAGCATGGTCCCCCGATGGTAAATTGTTTGCATTTGTTGTAATTGAAGATGGCGATGATGAGATAGCAATTGCAGAAGTCTCTTCAAACAAAATTGTAAGAAATATCTCTATAGATAAAGTTGATGCAATATCATATATATCATGGTCACCTGATGGTAATGAACTTCTTATTTCTGGCACTTCTGGAGGAATAAATGACCTTTTCATTTATAATCTTACAACGGGAGAAACCGAACAACTAACAAATGATAAGTACACTGAAATACACCCTGCCTGGTCTCCCGATGGTTCAACAATTCTTTTTTCTACTGACAGAGGCGAAGGTACTGATATTAATACTTATAAATTCGGACCAATGAAACTCGCATTAATGAACAGAGAAACTAAAGAAATAAATATTATCTCTATGGGAGATGAGGTTAAGCATATAAATCCTTTCTTTTCACCTGACGGCATAAATATTATTTTTATTGCAGACCCGGATGGAATAAGCAATATTTACAGGTATTCTTTTGATACTGAAAAGTTTTATAAAATTACAAATACCGCCACGGGTATTTCAGGTTTAACGGAATTATCTTCCTGTTTATCTGTCTCGCAAAAAACAGGAAGAATGGTCTTCAGTATTTTTAATAATACCAATTATGATATAAATATTCTCGAATATGAAGAGAATATGGGAGAAGAGTTTTTTTACAACCGTGAAGAGTATATTAAAAATGTTTCTTTACCAATAGTTGAAAAAAGTTCAGAAGATATTGTAGAAAATTATCTTTCTTCACCTGAAGAAGGTATTCCGGTTCAAAAAGATTTTTCTGTTACTGAATATTCTCCATCACTCAACCTGCTTTATATCGGTCAGACAGGAATTGGAGTAAGTGTAAGTGAATTTGGTACTGGTCTTGGGGGTGGCATAAGCATGCTGTTCAGTGATTTACTTGGCAATAATCTGGTCTCTGCAATTGCCCAGGTAAACGGAACTATAAAAGATATTGGCGGGCAGGTAATGTATATAAACCGAAGCAGAAGATTTAACTGGGGAGCTTCAGTTAGTCATATTCCCTATTTAACAGGTTACATCACAGCAAGGTTTGATACTGTATCTGTAAACGGCACACCTGTCCTCGCACAGGAAATAAGTTTAATAAGGCAAAGAGTTTTTGATGACAGAATCTCTCTTCTTTCAGAATATCCTTTCTCTCAAAACAGAAGACTTGAATTCCGCACAGGCTTTGAAAGAATCAGTTATGATGTTGAAGAAGAAAGGCTTCTTACTTACGGAGGCTTTATTCTCGACAGAACAGAAAATGACCTTGATGCACCGGATGGTTTAAATCTTGTAAGTGCTGCAATGGCTTATGTGGGAGATTATTCATTCTTTGGTTTCACATCTCCAATAGATGGTAGCCGATTCAGATTTGAAGCCGAACCTTATATTGGTTCATTAACTTTTATGGCAGCTCTTGCCGATTACAGGCAGTATCTTTTCTTTAATCCTTTTACAATAGCAATAAGAGGAATGCATTACGGACGTTATCTTAGGGATGCAGATAATGAGAGATTAACTCCGCTTTACCTTGGCTTTGATACCTGGATAAGAGGATACAATATTAATTCATTTGATATAGCTGAATGTTCTCAAAGTCCTACTGGTGAAGGCTGCCCTGAATTTGACAGACTCGTTGGTTCAAGAATAGGAATATTTAATCTTGAATTCAGAGTTCCTCTTTTTGGAACGGAACAATTTGGTTTAATTAATTTCGGATACCTCCCTCTTGAGCTTTCACTTTTTCTTGATGGCGGAGTTGCATGGACATCGAAAGAAGAACCTGAATTAATTTTTAAAACAAGGTCAAACGGAAGAATTCCGGTTTTCAGTACCGGTGCTGCTGCAAGAATAAATTTATTCGGATATGCAATTCTTCAGTTTTATTATGCAAAACCATTTCAACGCCCTGATGCAGGCTGGCAGTTTGGTTTTCTTATTGCACCGGGCTGGTAAAAAATTTTTTCCTTAAAAAACAATTCTGCTCTTAAGCACATTTTAGTAAAAAAGAAACCTCTTTCTACTTGAATTAAGAATAGTTTTTGATAAATTAATTTTTAATTCCACCAGTTTGAAAAGAAAAATTAAGAGGCTTTTATGGATATCTTAAGAAAAGATGATGTAAGGAAACTTTCTGAAAATAATAATTACCCCAGTGTTTCGATATTTATTCCTACTCATAAAGAATGGAACGGACTTAGCCAGGATATTACCCGCTATAAAAATCTTTTAAATAAAACCGAAAAAGAACTCTCAGAACTTATGAGAGATAAAGAATTAAATACTTTTTTAAAACCTGCAAGAGAATTGCTTACCGATACACAGTTCTGGAATTACCAGGAAAATGGTTTGGCGGTATACTTTAACAAAAATGAATTCCTCACATTTAAACTTCCGGAACCTGTTGATGAATTTCTTTTTATTAATAGTATTTATTATATAAAACCAATTCTTCCTTTTATAGCAGGTGATGAAAAATTCTTTCTTCTTACATTCGATCAAAAAGAAACAAAACTGTTTGAGTGCACAAAGTATAAAATAAAGCAGTTAAGAATTCCCGACACTATGCTTGGCATGGATGAAATGCTTGA